>JAABUQ010012654.1_pt1 | contig 10432 bp, 5 predicted proteins | sample 5560001 | NCBI WGS metagenome assembly JAABUQ01 (sample SAMN10711888, study PRJNA513371) | rock metagenome | isolation source: Antarctica rocks | place: Antarctica: Victoria Land, Finger Mt nord | collected 2015-12-18 | reverse complement strand
CGCCGGCCGCCCCTTGCCCGACGTGGTCCGGGCGATGGCCCTGGAGCGGCTGGGCTCCCCCCCCTCGCCCCGGGCGTCCAACCCCGACGTCCCCCCGGGCCTCGACGCGATCGTCCGCAAGGCCCTCGACCCCGACCCCGCCCGCCGCCACGCCAGGGCCGGCGACCTCGCCGAGGACCTCCGCCGCTTCCTCGAAGACCGCCCCCTGAAGTACACCCCCGAGCCGAGCTTCCGCGAGCGCCTGGCCAAGTGGTCGCGCCGCAACCCTCGGGCCACCGGCGCCTCCACCGTCGGCTCGCTGGCCCTGCTGATGATCCTGGCGGTCTGCGCCTCCGCCTGGACGCTGTCGGAGCACCTCGGGGCGGCCTCGGCCCGGCTCAGGCTCCGCGGCTTCGAGGCCCGATTCGACGAGTGCCAGTTCCTCCTGAACACCGCCGGCGGCCCGGTGGAGCACCTGGCCCGGGGGATCGAGTTGGCCGAGAGTGCCCTCGCCGGGGCCGGCGTCGCGCTCGACGAGCCGGAGCGGGGGGGCCCCCCGGCCGGCCCCTGGGTCGAGTCCCTCGCCGCCGAGGAACAGGTCGCCGTCCGCGGCAACCTGTCCGAGCTAATCCTCCTGGTCGCCACGGCCCGGGTGGTCCAGGCCGAGCGGTCGGGATCGGAGCAGAAGCGGCGCGGGGCCCTGGAAGGCTCGATCGCCCGACTCGACCTGGCCGAGCGGATCGACCCGCACCCCCCCCGGGTCCTCTTCGAGAACCGGGCCCGCTACTACTCGGCCCTCGGCGAGGCCGCCCAGGCCGGCGCCGACCGGAGGCGACGCGACGCCACCCCGCTGACCACCGGGCGCGACTTCTACCTCCAGGGGACCGCGCTGCTGGCCCAGGGGCACCCCGACCGGGCCGAGCCGGCGCTGTTGAGATCGGTCGGGCTGGAGCCTCGACGGTTCTGGTCCTGGTTCGCCCTGGGGCTCTGCCACTACGACCAGGGGCGGTTCGCCGAGGCGGCCGGCGACTTCGCCGTCTGCACCGTGCTGACCCCCCGGTTCGCCTGGCCCTGGATGAATCGGGGGCTGGCCCTGGCCCGCGCCGGGCGGCTGATCGAGGCCCGCGAGTCCTACACCCGCGCGATCGAGGCCGACGACCGGCTCCCCGAGGCCCCGGCCAACCGAGGGCTGGCCCACCTGGAGCTGGGCGACGCCCCCTCGGCCGTCGCCGACCTGGATCGGGCCATCGCCCTCGGCCTGCGGACCCCGCCGATCCGCGCCGCGCACGCCGAGGCCCTGGCCCGCTCGGGCCGCCGGGATCAGGCGCTCCGCTCGCTCGACGCGCTGATCGCCGAGGACGCCGAAGCCCCCTTGCCCCGGATCGCCCGGGGAACCCTGCTCGCGGCCACCGACCCGGCGGCGGCCGAGGCCGACTTCCGCCAGATCCTCGCCTCCAGCCCGAACGACCCGGCGGCCCACCTCGGCCTGGCCCGCCTCCGCCGGACCTCCGACCCCCGCGCCGCCCTGCTCGAAGCCAACCTCGCCCTCGAGGCCGACCCCAACCGCCTCGACGCCCTCGAGCTCCGCGCCTGGCTCCGGGCCAAGCTCGGCGACGCCGGAACCCTCGACGACCTCGACCGCCTCCTCCACGCCCCCACCCCACACCGCCTCTACAACGCCGCCTGCGCCCTCGCCCTGCTCCACGAGGCCCGGCCCGACCTCAAGCTCGCCCCCAGGGCCGTCGACCTGATCCGCCGCGCCCTCGAATCCGGCTTCCCCCCCGCCTCGATCCCCAACGACCCCGACCTCAAGTCCCTCCGCGACCTCCCCGCCTTCCGGACCCTCCTCGGGTCCACCCTCACCGACCCATCCGCCGCCGCCCCTCGACGCCCTGACCCGGCCCCCAACCGAGGTCCGCAATCGCTCGTCGATAGGGCGTGGCCCCGCCGATGACCCCTCGGGGTGACCCTTCACTTCCCCGAGCCACGCCGAGCCGGGATCATGACCTTCGGATTTGGCGAGTTTGGCGAAAGGATCGGGATTGACGGGATTTCGGAATTGGCGAGGATGCGGACAGAATAAGCCCGGGGCGACTGTGGGTGTCCCCGGTCCGAGGTCATGGACGAGGGGACCAACGAGATGACGACGACTTCGCTTCGCCGATGGAGGCGGACCCCGACGGTGGGGCGGCGGCGATCTTGGACCAACGAGATGACGACGACTTCGCTTCGCCGATGGGCCGGGTCGCTGGCCCTGGCGGGCCTGGTGGCGCTGCTCTGGGGCTCGGCCGCGCCGGCGGCGGCGACCTCCTACTCCTTGCAGATTCTCGGTCCCGCGCCCTGGTGGCAGGGCGACAACGACCCGAAATTCGACTCTTCGGGCAACGTGACGACCAACGGCAACGATCCGACCCACTCGGTTTCGGGGCCATACACGATCGGCTATAAGTCCGTCTTCCAGCCCCAGAGCCATGATTCTTATGACTACGTCGCGACTTACGGCACCAACGGAGACGCCAACCAGCCGATCGAGCGTTTTCCGGGGTATCCGGACTCGATTCTCTTTCAGGTCAACGGCAAGGGGGTAGCCGTCGGCTCCGAGGTCACGGACAACCAGTTCCATTATGATTCCTATGGACAGGCGATCACGATAAGCCCGCGGACCGGGGCCTCGCTCCTGCCAACGCTCGTGGGCAGCGCGGGCGTGGCCTACGCGATCAACGACGGCGGCGCGATCGTCGGCACCTCTGCCGCCAGTCCCGAGGGCGGCGTGGCAGCGTTCATCTCCGACGGGCAGAAGGCCCTGGATCTTAATGGCCTCATCGCCTCCGGCTCGGGCTACCTTCTCAGGAGCGCCACTGACATCAGCGACGCTGGCCAGATCACCGGGCGCGCGGTGAAAAGTGACGGATCTAACAACGAATATGTCTATTTGCTGACGCCAACATCGGCCCCGGAGCCGAGCACCTTCGCCTTGCTCGCCGCAGCCTCGGCGCTCGCGGCGATCCGGCGGGCTGCTCGGTCACGGAACATGGCGCGGGGCGATGGCTGATGCGGAGGTCGCCGCTCGCGAAAGCCTCGGAGCCGGCGGAAGGAGACACGACCAGGCGCCGGTGACACCGTGAAGGCGATCCGGCGGACCTCTTCTCGAAAAATTTCGACGGCTGGTAGACAGGTGATCGCGGTTCAGATACCTTCCGTAACATAACAGCGATGAGCGAGTCCGTTTGAACGGACGCAGACCGAGTTGCGGGCCTCCCCAAGCGGTGAAGTTGGCCCGGATGATCGATCGTCACGACCACGAAGCGGTGGTAGCACCCGACGGAGTCGGGTCGCGGAATGGGCATGGACGCCGAGATCCAGGCATCAAGCCGGAATCGACGTCCCATGAAGCGACGCAAGCCGCGATCCCGACGACCCGCCTTCGAACGCCTCGAAGGCCGCGCGCTGATGGCCATCACCGCGACTTGGATCGGCCCCACGCAGATGAACCTGGCCGGTCCCGACGCGGGCCCCGGGCCGGGCGACGTCTACGATGACGAGATCGTGGTGTCGGGGCTCATGAACAACTTGAGCGCGACCAATTTTATCGCCGGTTCCGACGTGGGAGTGACGCTTTCGGTCCCCGGCCAGTCCGGCATCATTTCGAACGCAAGCTCGTCTCAACCCGGCGCGATCCCGGAATGGGGCTACGGGAAGGACAACAGCGCGGGGTATGAGCGGACGTCGGGGTATGCCTCGCTCCATGCACAAGCGGATCCCAACAACTCCCAAGCTCTGGATCTTTTCTTCGATCCGACCGAGCATACGATCAACCCCTTCACGAACACACCCACGAATTCCTACACGCTCAAGGCACAGGATCAGATCAGCGTCGTGGTCTATTACAACGCCAAGACGGGCATGAGCGATTCCACGACCATCACGGTCCCGACGGGTTCGACCACCGCGACCGGGCCGGTGCTGGTCCCGAGCTACCCGACGGTGAACTTCGCGACGAACCAGGCGGGCCCCCTGCAAGTTTCGGGATGGGCTCAGGCGACCGCCAATTACCCCGGCTGGACGCAATTCTTGGTGACGGGGCTGCCGCAAAACTATTCGATCCAGAACGCGATCCTGAGCGACGACTCCGGCGAGGTGTATGGAGAAACGAATTTCTACGCCGGCGAGAACATGGCTCATGATCCGAACGCGGACACATCCTACGGCTCCGCCAACAGCCTGATCGTCCAGCCACAGACTTCGACCTCGGCCCTCTTTTATTTCCCGCCCGCGAGGAACGAGCTCAATTCGACCCTCACCCTCCGGCTCATCTACGCCAACAGCACGACGCAGTCCGTGGTCCAATTTACCGGCGGGCAAGACGACATCAATGCACCCATTCCGGACACCAGGAACGCCGGCGGTAGCATCACGCTGACGCCCACCGGTGCCGGTGGAGCATCCGATTACAACGAGATCAACAACGCGCTGAATGCGGGGTACACCACGATCTACCTGGCCGATGGGCCGGGGAATGGCGCGGCGGCGGGAACGTTCTTGATCGACAATACCCTCACATTGACTCATGCCGTCACGATCGAGCCCGCTCCGAGTCAATCGTCTCAGCCCACGCTGGAATTCCTTCAAGACGCTCCGCCGGCCGTGCCTTGGCTGGCCGCGATTTTGATCCAGAGCGATTACGTCAAGTTGACCGGCTTCGCGATCAGCTTCCTCAATAACAACATTGCTTGGGAACGGACAAAAGCGAGAGATCCCGCGATTATCGCCACGTCCGTGTTCAGCAGTTCTCGCTTTTCTTTCGCTGCTTCTCCTACTTCCCACAAAAACTATTACGTCGGCATCGACATCGACATCGAAAATCTGGCCATCACCGACGAGCCGGCCCAGACCCCGGGATCCCAGGGAGACCCGCACCAATTTGACCAAACCAAGGGCTTTTATGCCACTAATGCCAACATATACATCAATGCCGCCGGAACCACCAGCACCATCTATCCCGACCTCCTCGCCGCGAATCTGCAGCAGGTCGACGGCGGAATCTTCAGCTACAATGTGATCGCGGGCGGGACCGTGGGGTTCAACGGTTCCTGGAAGATCGAGCATAACAAATATACCGGTGCCCCCCTCGGCGGCGGGACCGGCCTCGTCTTCGACGAGCTTGGCGCCGGGTTGAACGATTCGTTGATCGACTACAACGACGCTCAACAGGTGACCGCTGGCGGTCGAACCTATCAGTTTTTCGGACTCACGGATTCGGGCACACTTTCTTACAACGTCACTGTGTCCCACAACACGGCCGAGAATGGGGTCGGCGTCTTCGCCGGCGATCGAAGCCCGGGGGGCTTCGGGCCTCCGGCCTTGACGGAGTTCGTCCAACTCGAGAACTACTCGGGGTTCTTCGAGGGCAAGCCCATCTTCGTCTCGGGGACTTCGGGCAGCACGGACCCGCTCAATGGGCGAATCTTAATCATCCCCCAGACGGCTTCCGGTGGGGCGATCGGCCCCGGCGATCTGGTGACGATCCTCTCGGGCCGCGACCCATCCGATCTCACCGACTCCAATCTCGGGGATCAGACCGGCCAGTACGTCCAGGTGGCGCAAGTCATCTCCAAACCGACCAACGGGCCGATCGTCCTCTTGTTGAACCAACCGCTGCCGCCCGACCCCAACCCGAGCTTCGGCTATTCGATCCAGGTTTCGAACGGCCATGTCAAGGACACGATCGACAGCAATACCTTCGACCTGACCGGCACGTTCTCGCACGCGATCAGCGCCTCGGGCAACGACTACGACCTCGCGATCACCAACAACACGTTCACCGGCGGCGACCAATTCTTGCTCGGCGACGGCCAGTATTTCGCGGGCGGCGCCATCAGCTTCCTCGTCTATCCGACGAACCCCTATGGAACCCCGACCGATCCGGAGATTTTCCATACCGTTTTCGCGGGCGTGACCATCGACAAAAACAACGAATTTATCAACACCTTCGGGGGTATCTCGGTCGGATTCCAGGGCGCCGGCGGCGGCCCCGAGACGAGCTTCGGCCGGACTTGTGCCAACGTGACCATCGACGCCAACACGTTCAGTTGGGATCCCAACTTTCTCTCCCAGTCCAATTTCAATTACGGAAAACTCACCACCCACGGCACCAATAACGCCATCCAAACGTCGTATCCCTATCCGTCTTCGCAGACCGAGTCGTCGTATAATTTCCTCGGACCGATCGGGTCGGCTCCGCTTGACAAGAACGGCAAACAAATCCCCGCGTTCGACTACCCGCTGCTCGTCCCCATCGCGATCGCCATGAGCGGCAGCCGAGTCCCCGCCAACGCCGTCCACACCAGCCCCGATGACAATTACGTCCCGACGTCCACGCAAAACTTGTCGTTCTACCCGGCGATCCTCGCCGGGTCCTCGGCCGACCCGAATGGCTATTTCGAGGGCCAGGGCGACTTCACCGATCCCCGCGAATTCCGGGTGACGATCACCTCGAACGTCTACACCTCCGCCCCATCCATCCCGACCTTCGAGGCCCCGAAGAGTGTCATCGGCAGCGCCGTCATCAACGGCAACACCAACACGATCAACAACAATTCGTACAACACCGGCAATCTCTACGACGACACCACGCTCGTCCCCTACCAAGCCCCGTCACAAACGCCCTCCCCCGCGCCGGGCTTGTATTTCCAGTTCGCCGGCCAGGGCGACCCGGTCGCCTCGGGCTACGTCGCGGTGTCGAACTTCACCGGCTACTCCTCGTCGCAGGGCTACGGCTGGTCGGCCACGCCCAACTACGACCAGAACGCCGACCCCGGCTCGGTCTACGCCTCCGACCAGACCTTCCAGGTCGCCCTGCCCAACGGCTACTACGATGTCACGCCCACCCTCGGCGACCCCGGATCCTCGGCCTCCCAGGGCAACATCAACGTCGTTTTGCAGGGCGGCTCCGCCATCGACGTCGTGTCCTATGCCGCCGGCCAGACCGTCAGCCCGACCTACCTGGCCCTCGTCACCTACGGCACGCTCACGCTCCGCGTCTACGAGCCCGGCGGCCGCGGCGCCGGAGTAATCTCGCTGCACTCGCTGACGATCACGCCTGCGGCGACGGTGGTGGACGACGGCCAGGCCGGGTACTCGCAGGCCGGCGACTGGACGCCGTACAGCGGCCTGGGGCTCAACGGCGAGTTGGTGTATCACTCCGGCGGCGACGCGACGGCCTCGATGGCGGCCTGGGCCGCCTCGGGCCTGGCCGCCGGCACCTACGCCGTGCAGGCCGACTGGAACGGGTACTCGGGGCACTCCTCGGCGGCGGCGTACATGATCCTGGTCAACGGGGTGTCGATGGGCACCTATTACGAGGACCAGCGGGCGGCCTCCACCGGCGGGCCGGCGGCGGGCAACCTCGCCTTCCAGACGATCGCGACGGTGAGCGCGCCGGCCGGCGCGACGATCAAGCTGGTGCTCGTCAACGGCGGCGGCGGCGACGTCGTCGCCGCGCGCTTCGCCCCCATGTGATAGCGCGAAACCGATGGTGAGAACTCAGCCGCTCAAGCGGCGAGAGTCTCGAAGCCGGGGTCGCGGGCGGCGGCGAGAACCTCGGCCGGGCCGGGCCGGTCGAGCCCGTTGGCGAAGGCGATCAGGAGGGCCAGGTCGGCCAGGCGGTCGAGGTGGCGAGGGAGGCCGTCGGCGGCCCGGTGGAGGTCGAGGAGGCTCGGCGGGTCGAAGAGCGGGCCTCGGGCGCCGGCCAGGGACAGCCGACCCAGGACGTAGGCGGCGGACTCGGCGGCGGTGAGCGGGCCGAGCAGGCAGCGCGCGGTCATCCGGTCGGCCAGGGCGGGGGGCAGGTTCAGGAGCACCTCGGGGCCACCGACCAGCAGGAGCGACAGGTCGGGCGACCCCTCGGTGGCGAAGTTGAGCAGGAGCCGGAGCGCCTCGAAGGTCGCCGGGTCGTCGATCAGGTGGGCCTCGTCGACGATCAGCAAGGGTCGCTCGTCCCGCCTGGCCGCACTCGCCAGCGCCCCGCGGAGCCGGCGGACCGAGGCGGCCAAGGTCGGGACCGGGCCGGGGCCGACCCGGCGGTCGCCCGGGGCGAGGTCGTCGGCGAGGTAGGCCAACAGGTCGGCCGCAGGCATCGCGGGGAAGGTCAGGTGCACCGTCCGGGGGCCCCGGGATGGGTCCGCGTCCGGCGTCCCCCCACCCCAACCCTCCCCCACGAGGGGGGGGGGGGCCAGATGAGATCGCCTGGAAGGTCCCGATATGAGGCGACTTCGAGAGCTCTCCCCCCTCGCGGGGGAGGGTTGGGTAGGGGGTGTCCCCGCGCCACCGGGGAACCCGGAGTCACCCCGCCCCCCCGCCATCTCCGAGGCGAGCGACCGGGCCAGCAGGGTCTTGCCGGTGCCCGGCGGTCCGAAGAGGAGGGCGGGCCCCCGGCGGTGCTCGATCCCGTAGCGGAGGCGGCGGAGCGCGGCGTCGCGGCTGGGGAGCGGGACGACGGCCGAGGCTCCTGCGGGGCCGCCGAAGGGCCGGGGGGTGAGCCCGAAGTGTTCCTCGTACAACGCCGGGCCTCCTTGCCGGGGCGGTCGATCGATCAGACGAAGGTCTCGGCCACGCCGAGCAAGGGGAGGCCGGCGGCGTCGATCGCCTCGCGGGCCCTGAGGACCGCCTTCGGCCCGGTCAAGGACCGATTGTGGACGAGGATCGCGGCGTCGACGCCCCGGGGGATGTTGGGCTCGCTCAGGCCGGCGAAGAGCGGGCTGCCGTCGATCAGGACGAGGTCGTACTCGCGCCGGAGCCGGGCCAGCGTGGTCGACCAGGCCGGGCCGGCGAGGAACTCGCGAGGCCGGGCGACCGGGGCCCGCAAGGGGAGCACCGCGAGGTGGTCGTCGGGGGCGTCGATGATCGCGTCGGCGGCCGGGGCGGCGGCCTCGATCACGTCGTCCAGGCCGAGCCGAGGGGCGAGCCCGAGGCTCCTGGCGAGCATCGGGCCGGCGAGGTCGGCGTCGACGAGCAAGGTCCGGCCCGGCCTGCGGGCCAGGGCCCGGGCCAGGGCCAGCACCAGCGTCGTCCGCCCCTCGGAGCGGTGGCAACTGGTGAACAGGAGCGTGCGGAGCCGCGATCCGTCGCGGGCGGCCAGGAGGATGTCGGCCAGCCGCTCGAACCGCTCGCCGTGGGAGCGCTCGAGCGCGAGCACCGTCCTCGGCCATTCCAGAGGCGCCGGGGCTCCCGAAGCCCGAGGGGTCGGGTCGACGGCGAAATGGGGGGCCGGCGGCGAGGCCGGGGCGGCGGTCGCCACCCGTCGGGCATAGGCCCGGGCCAGCGCCCGATCAATGTCCCCCATGACTCGGCTCCTCGTGCGAATCGACGGGCAGGAGCTGGCCGGACAGCAAGACCGGCCCTTCGACGAACTCGCGGCCCTGGTGGGCCGCCAGCACCGGCTCCAGAGACAGCGAGATCGCCGGGGGGTTCCGCGCCGGATCGCCGGCGCCCCCGTCCGAGCCTTCGGCGGGGTCCACCCGCGCGGCGACCCCGAAGGACGAGGCGGCGATCGAGGGCAGGCGATGGCCGCCCAGCCCGAGGTAGGCCAGGGCCGTCGACCCCGCCAGCATCAGCAGGTAGCCGGCGACCCGGGCCTCGCGGCGGAGCCTCCGCCGCCTGACCGGGGCCTTCGACGCCCGCGAGGCGATGACGATGGGCACGCGGATCAGCACCGGAGCCGAGGGCAACTCGCGGCGTCGGGCCGGGGCCAGGGTCGTGACAGGTGATTCGAGGAGAGTCTGGTTCATGGCGAAAGCCCCCTTCGGTCGCCAGCTTCGGCGCGACGGGTCGGCGAAAGTCCGGTGCGTTCCATCCCTCTGGCGATCGTTCCGAGCGATCCGGTCGGGCCTCGACGAACGAGTCAGCCCGCCCAGCTTCACTAATCGGCCAGGTCGCCCGAGGAACTTGAACGGCCGTGACGGAAATTCCGGAATCGGAGACCCGGACGGTCGGGCAATCCTGAAGGGGCGGTCGCGAGGAGCGGCGTCGGTATCCGGCTGGTCGCTCAATCCTGCGCCCGGATCGGCCTTGGTTCGGAGAATCCCCCGCTTTCAGGTTGCCCATCGGAAGGCTTGGCGCGAACGCGGCCGGGTTGCCGATCGGCCCGCGGCTCCGCTTGGGGTCCGCCCTGCGGGTCCGGGGGCGGGGGAGGGCCGGGCCGGGCCGGGCTGACGACTCGGGCGCCGGGACGGACGAAAACCCGGTCCTCGGCCGAAGGGTTCGGCCGGGGACCGGGTCGTGAGCGCTCGAATCAGGTCGGATCGGGTCGGGCGGGGCAGAACCCTGGCGGTCGATCAACGGCCGCTCAAGAACCGGAAGAGGCCACCGCGGCGGGGCGAAACGGCCGAGGGGTCGCCGTTGCCGCCGGTGGCCCCGGCGAACATCGGGGCCCGGCCGGCCTCGTAGTTGCCGACGG
>JAABUQ010012653.1_pt1 | contig 10433 bp, 10 predicted proteins | sample 5560001 | NCBI WGS metagenome assembly JAABUQ01 (sample SAMN10711888, study PRJNA513371) | rock metagenome | isolation source: Antarctica rocks | place: Antarctica: Victoria Land, Finger Mt nord | collected 2015-12-18 | reverse complement strand
TGTAGGTTTGACAGGTTCCTCTAGCACTTAAGACTTGAACAACTTGGTAACGCCCCTGTAGTAACTTGCCTAACATAGTCCCCGAATAGCTTAATCTTTCCGCCCCATTTAGGACTATAGGATGAATGGGGCTGATTTTAACCGATGAAAGTGGTCAACCCTCCATGCCATGCTCAAGCAGTTGGGCCTGACAACGGACGATCTTAAGTAAGAGAGGAGCATATGAGTCGGTTCGCGTTTCCAGCTAGATTTACCTCGTCCGAGGTGGATAGGGGGTATACGGTCACTTTTCGGGATCTGCCTGAGGCGATTACCCAAGGGGAGACCGAGCAGGAGTGCCTTACGGAAGCTGCCGACTGTCTTGAGGAAGCGATTGCCGCTCGAATCGATGATGGTTGGGATGTGCCCAATCCCTCGGAGGCGGAGGAGGGAGAGTTCATGGTCACCGTTCCCATTATGACCGCGCTCAAAGCGGCTCTCCACCGTGCCGTACAGGAAGCAGGGATAACAAAGGTTCAGCTTGCCAAGACATTGAACACCGACGAAAGGGAAGTGAGGCGCATTCTTGACCCGCATCACGGGACAAAGGTTGCCACCATCGAGCGTGCTCTTAAGGCGTTGGGAAAACATGCCGAGTTGCATGTGTCGTGACTATTAGCTGAGTGCCTAAGTTTGCCTAAGTTTTCGATAGCGCACTCATAAGCAATGCCGTAAACACGCGCTTGCGGGAGCGATTGGCTTATGCTGGACTCCCCCAACCATTAGATGCACCCGTCAAAATCTGGAGCCACTGACAGTTTCATATAGTCCTGCTGCTCGTTCAGGTAGGAGAATCAACCCTAAATTGGCTAATAAACAGATGCTTCCCAGCAACAATAAAATGTACGTGGGAGCCATGACCACCCCAATCATGAACCAAGCAAATACATGCAGGATCATCAGTAGAGCAAAGATACTGGCAATTCCAGCCGATTGCCAGACCTGAAATTTCGGGCGACGTAATCCGGTGAAAATTATTGTCTGCAAGGTAGCAACCAGGTTGGCTGGAATTAGAAAGGCACAAATGCCAATGCAGTAAGCGCTTGAAAACTCAGTCAAAGTGTTGAAGTCGAACATTAGTTCTCCTAGCAAACGAAACCACAATATCGGTCTGACGCACTTTTGATGGTGGCTGGGTGCTGTAGCCAATTCGGACCACGTAAATTCTAGGTTTCAGGATAGGCTTGTGTTTAGCCGCAGAAATTTTTACCTATTTTCGATTTGGACGAACTGAACTAACCCGAAGGTGTCCAGACGGTTTGAGTTCCCTGTCCCCAAGCCCCATCAAACTTTGTCACTTTGACATCCCCTAAAACCTGAGTTTGGCAAGCTAGTCGGCGGTTCTGGGTGAGAGAATGGGGAGGCAGTGTGAGCCGAGTGCGCTCGCGCCATTCAGGTTCCGAAACAGATCCTTCCACTTGGACTGCACAAGTGCCACAAGTGCCGAGTCCGTGGCAGTTGATCGCTGAGGTCGCTCCGTTATAGAGGTCAATCCCATTCTGGAGCAGCACTTGACGTAAATTAGCCCCTTGAGGGCATTCAAAGGTTTTTCCTTGAGCGGTTATTTTAGGCATAAAAGTCGGTTTCCACTGCTAGGATTTTGCTAGGATTTAGATATTCATTTGGGATACAAGCAGCATCCGACCAGAAAACACTGCTTATGTGTTCAGTTTATTGAACTGGAACCACACCACAACAACTGAGCCCAAGTGAGGAACGTGGTGCTTTGCTCGAAGTGCTAGAACTAACGCTCGGAGCGGGCAACTGACGGCAATAAACTTATGCTGTTCACAAAACTGAACGCCAAGCGCGATGTTTTCTGGTCGGATGCTACTTATACCCCATGACCAGGTGCCCCCGCGTTCAGCACTTTGGCACTTAAGCGATAAATAAATTCTCGAAAACTAGCTCCGCTGCAATTCCTGATGCAATGATCGCTAATAAGACGTTGGTATAGAACAGACCAACACCAGCCAATAGCACCTTGTCCTCTTTACCACCCGTGAATAATAAAGACCACGCCTGTGTCGGGTTGATCACTTCAAAGTTGTTAAAGGCAGACCTAAAAACAACAGGAGCGAATAGTTCGGGAGAATTGAAATCTAAGTTTTGATTCATGTAAAAAATTATAACATAGCTCTTGCTAAATCGGGCTAATTCTGCTATCTCCTGGCAAAACCAGGAATCTTACTTTAACGCCTTACGGCATCTAAGGTTTGGGCAGCATCAATGGCAAGTGCGATCGCAGCCGGTATGGCAAAGTGCTCAACGCCTTACGGCATCAAAGGTTTGGGCAGTATATGCCTCGACGATATCGAAACGATTCCAGTAGTGCTCAAAGCCTTACGGCATCTAAGGTTTGGGCAGTATATGCCTTTTTCAAAAAAGATACCGTATGAAGTGTGCTCAACGCCTTACGGCATCAAAGGTTTGGGCAGTCAAACTTATTTGGAATCTAGCATCCATTCCGCTCGTGCTCAACGCCTTACGGCATCTAAGGTTTGGGCAGGATCATAGGCGATGCAATTTTGATGCATTATCAGGTGCTCAACGCCTTACGGCATCTAAGGTTTGGGCAGGGCGCGGCTGCTCCTGATATCCATCCCATCCTGTCTGTGCTCAACGCCTTACGGCATCTAAGGTTTGGGCAGCACTGATCAGCTTCTAGATATGGTTGCCACCAATGTGCTCAACGCCTTACGGCATCTAAGGTTTGGGCAGAAAAGTCTTATTAGTCATACTTTTTATCTGACCTGTGCTCAACGCCTTACGGCATCTAAGGTTTGGGCAGACCGATGGCTGAAACCCTTGGAGCATAAACGCTCCTGACAAATTATACAAGCACCTTACCGCAGGAAGCAACGCTCGTCGCCAAATTGTTACCAAAACTTCACGACCATGGGTAGTGATTAACCTCTAAAAGCCTTATACAGATTGACTTGTGGAATGATTTGGGGCAATTGCAAGCACCCCTGGCTGGTCTAAAAATGCTAAACAGCAAGCCTAGTCAGGGTTGGCGGCAAGGAATTGCCCATTCAAGTCATCTGAATCGTTGTCCACGCTCGCTCAGGTGGTTGCCACTCACGCGAAGGTAGCTTTAGTGAATACCTTTGCCAACTAGTACCCTGTGAGCCAACATGATCAACCCAGTATGGCAACGTCAGTAAACCATCTTTGTCTTGGAGTAACCACCGCAGAGATTCACCTTGATAATTTTCAGGTAGGAGGGTGACGGCATTGACGAGATCGCGGCTTTCGCCTAGGCACAAACCCCCAAAGCGGTTGACAGTTTGGGGGTCTGTGAACGCCGATTGTAAGCGTTCTGGCAGCGTTGGCTGTGCCGCATCCGTGCCAGAAGCAACCCATACCACGAACTGAATATCTGTCAACAACTCCTGGTAATCTGGTCGAGCATTACTAGGATCGTGGAGATCCTTTTTCTTGAAGCGGCGAAATGTACGAAGGACGGTTGATTTTTCTGGTTCCGAGAGTAAGGCGATCGCTAACTGAGTGCCGCAGTGTTTATAGCGATCTGTCTCTCCGACAGATGAGAGTAACATCCCGTAAACTGTTGAGGGCGGTGGCACTGGATAGGTTTGAGCATACTCCCGGGCGTGGGATTGGCGAAAACAGGCAATAGGCACTTCTACTTTCAAAGAAATCGATGCCATATAGCTTTTTTAATTCTAAAATTCTTAACGCCTTACGGCATCTGAGGCTCAGGCATAGAAACTGGAAGCCGTCACAGGTGTCAGCCAGTAGAAATTTGCTCAACTAACTCCCGTTGTGGTAACTACAAATCTCTGGCAATGATATACTTGAGAGCTTCCGCAGCTGCCTTAATGCCAGTAAAGATATTAGCCCCCAATTCTTCCAGGGTGTCACCATTGGCAGTATCTGCGATCGCACCGGCAACCCATAACTCTTGCGGATCAATATCCCCCACTTGGACTCGACGCACCAGTTCAGGAGCGGAGATTTCATTATCTTCATCTTCTGCAAAGCAATAGAGAAACCGGGGAGAAAAGTCGTGTGTCCAACGCAATACCAAACTTTCAGGCGAGAAGTCGTACAAGAAGCGCGAGTGATTTCCTGCCACTTCTGCCAACGAAGTTAGACCATCCAAGACTGCGATCGCACGGGATTTATCTTTAAGACGTTCAGGTGTCAGCGCAAATCCATACTGATAACGAGTCGCGTGGACTTCGGTTCCGTAAAGAGATGTCCGTCCTTTCTTGCCACTGGTGGAATTAAATGTCAGATCTCCAGCGTAGGGTGTTGTCGAAACAGCACGAGTCACTTCCAAAACACCACGTCTGGCAGTATTTGTTCCCTTGGGAGCCTTTTTCCCTTTCAGCTTGGGTTCATCAGAAGCTTCTTCCTTCGCACCTTCTGCCCGCATATAGCCCAGAACGTCATCGTCAATGTAAATTACTTCATCGAAAGCTCCCTGCCACTTATTATCATTCTCGTCATCATTCCACTGCCGATTAACTTCATAGCCATTTCCAGCTGTTTGCCAGTAATAACGCAACGCCCAGCGAATCGCCTCTGCCGAAACTGTAGAGTGAACCTCACCCTTCCAAAGCAACTTTTGCAGCGTTGTGATATTACCTTCCCCCTCCCCGCGATTATTCGCAGCTGTCCCGTAGCCAGTCAATATGTTGCCGAACAAATGAGCAGTCATTTTGTGAACTCCTGACTAGATATTTGATGAAATATCATTTTTAAACGCCAATGAGATCTGAGGTTATAAAGCCGTATCTGAGGCTTCAATTTTCGCGCATTCCGCTTTGCTCAATGCCTAACAATTGCTTAACGCCAATGAGATCTGAGGTTAAAACTTTTAATCTATTAAATCCTCGTCTTCCTCCTGCTCTACGCCTACGGCATTTGAATCTTCTTCTAAATCTGTTATCCCTTTGCCTTTATAACTAGCCAGTGCAAGGAGAGCTAAATCCCTTGCTACTTTCCAGTCTCGGTGCCCTGTAATCAGTTCGATTAACTCTGGCCAATGCTGTTGCAGGGTGGGAATTCGACCGGCTCTAGACCAGAAATCAGTGATAAATTCCCTAAAGGTATGAGAATTTTTACATCGTCCTAATCCTGTTCTGATTTTTACAGTTTCTCTATCGAAATTAGGAATCTCTCCTCGCTTTTTGGCTCGTTCAGAAATCTGACCATATGTAAACTTGATGGCTTCATGACAAGCTTGAACAAATAATTTTTCAGATTCCATATCCCATCGGATTTTATGTACCATTTGGGACAAACCTTCCCTTTCATAAGTTAACTTGTTAAACAAATCGTTACTATTCACTTTGTCTGAGAGGCCAGAATACCAAGCCTTAGACTTAACCAGATTTTCTGCTATCAGCTCTCTAGCAAAGCTACTGGCAACAAACCCATTATCTTTACTGGCAATTACACGATCACTCAAGTGGTCGCAGCAGACTTGATAGTTTTCACAGATCTGAGCATTTGCTTCTACAATGTATAACTCGGTGCGAGTTTTTTGTTGAGTAGACCAAGCCACTGTTCCCAAAGTTAAAACTTGACAGCGTTGTACCTTATAGGTTTTAGCAGTCTCTGCTGTAGTCTCATAAGTCAAAAACCTTAAGCCAGCATCTCCCAACCCAGAGGCATAGAAATCTTTATAGCCAGCATTTCTCAGTTGTGGCTGTTGTCGATATCTGGCATAAACTTCTAAGTCAGTCACTTCAGGAACAACCAGAGCATACTGCGCCCGTTTATCCCTCAACTTTGATCTCAATATGTAGTAGTAGCAAGCCACTGGTGCAAACAGGAGCACAAATGCTTGCTCTGGGGGTTCCTCAAAGCTAGTGTCAGCACTAAAGGCAACATGGCGCACCACAGCCCCAGGATTTAGCCACCCTGCCACACCAATTGGCTTGTTGAGCAGCCGTCCATGCTTGTCACAGAGATTACTGGCAAAATCTTGATATACATAACTTGTCAAGGCTTTGAAAGTGACAGAAAATTCTGCTTCATCAATTAGAAAAGACCTTGAGTCAGTACCAGCTGATTTATGGGTACTGTTATGCTGCAAAAATGTACCTAGGATTCCCTGATGAACAATCAACTGAGGTCGAATGTCCATTGTTTTTGAGTCTAAGCCTCTGAGGGAAATGAGTCCTTCATCACTAATCTGAAAAGACTCTGTGAGTAGCCAATCCAAGACATCTCGGTCATTTCCTTCCCATCTCAGAGTGATCCGACGATGCACAACCTGCTTCTCGTCCTCGGCAAGTTCCCAGTTCAATCCTCCAGGGCGGTTCTCAACTTGATTGTCCTCTCGTTCAAGCTGCCTTAATGTCATCCACAACCCCGCCAGACCAGCACGATGCAGCAAAGTCAAATTAGGATCTCCCAAATCAAAATCTAGTTGCATGGTTCAGCCCCTGTCTCCTCGTCGTAACGAATTCTGTCCTTTGGAGCAACTGGGTAAAATCCGATGCGCTGCCATTGCTGGAAGCCGTTTTCAATCCGGATGGGGACTGACCATCGCTGTGCCTCCTTCATAAACGACCTGCTGTGCTGATCGGCAGACTGCCGAATATTTGCCTTGTCCTGTTCCAGCAATACAGTGATTGTGTAACCTACCTCCCGTAGAAAGCTTGGATAAGTACACCAATTTCCTTCCAGCCAGTTCGATTCAACAGGCTTTGGTGTGCTTGAACCAAGCTGAGCCGCCGCCTCAGATAAGTCCTGCTGGGAAATTTCGCGCTCCGCCAGCTGGTCAACTAACTGTTGCCCTGTGATGAGTTCCTCTGGTTTATAAGGCTTGGGCTGATTCCAGGGGTAAATAATGGCAGAGCAAATCCGACCAGAGACCAGGTGAACTACACCTTGTTTGTCTTCTATCACTCGGCGATTAAGCCGTCCCAAGCGCTGAATCAAAGCCGTCGCCGGTGCCATTGCTGACACCAGCAGGTTCGCGCTTAAATCCAAAGACATCTCACAAACTTGAGTGGTAATTGCTAAAACCGGGTGATCAGATGCTGGAGCGAAAGCCTCTACCACGCAGGAATGCTTTTTTAGCCGGTCTTTATAGCGATAACGGCTGTGGTAAATCAGACACTTAATCGGAAGCCCAGGGAGATATTGAGAGATTTGGGTTTCTGCTTCACGATAAAGATCAATACAACTCTGTACTGAGTTGGTAACCCATAAAACTTTCTGTTTCTGTTCCAAAGCATCCAACACAAAGGGCCATACCACAGGAAGTTTTTTAGGCTCAGATATTTCAGGAATAAACTGAATTCGATAACGAGCCAGCTCCTCTAGATTTTTTGGCCCTTCGATTGAATGAAGCTCCTCACCTAGTTCATCCATGACCTGATGAATTTTTTGGAGTTGCCCCTGGGTGAAGCTAGCGCTCATCAATAAGATTGGTGCACCTCGAAATGTTTTGATAAATTGTAAAAGTGCCCCGAAGAGGCGATCGCCATAGGCATGAACTTCGTCAAAGACGAAGGCAGATTGACTAATCGCAGGCCATGAGTATAAAGGCTTACGGTTGTTCTGAATCAATCCCAGGACTGAATCGACGGTGCAGACAATCAGCTTGGCTTGCCAAGCTCTGAATGCTGCTAACCGTGCATCTATGCCTTCAGAATCATCGGAGTCACCAGAGAACAAAATCTCTTCCAAATCAATCTCAGCACGGGAGTGCATTAAGGTTGTTTCCATCTCCGTTTCAGCTGCATAGTCTAGGTAGCCCTGAGAAGCCGTTCCTGTGGTCGGGTAGCCGAAGAATAGCTTTCGACCCACTGCCCAGTTTTTGGCCCAGGCATAAGCTCCAACCGTCTTTCCAGTCCCACATCCAGCTTTGACCAATGTGATTCGGTGGGGTGCCTCAGCAATTTGTGCTTGAAAGGGACGCAGAGTGTTATTTTTGAGACGCTGCTCTAACAGCTTTTGAATTTCATCCTTAGATAGCACCAGAGCCAGGACGTTTTGAATCCACTCCTTAAGGCTGTGTTCAGTGGTAGGTATTGCTGATCCTGCTAGATCAGCCGCGATAACTGTCGCCTTGACTGCTGCAATGAACTTCTGACGCTCCCAGTCCACCTGTTCTTTAAACTGGACAAATTCATCCCGCAGAGCTGTCAAAGCTTGTTTGAGCTGAGACTTTGACCAATGTTCCTGGGGAAGTTCTGGAAGCTTTCTAGGCAGCCCAAGGAACTTACTGCCCATTTTGAGTACTGCTCTAAAGTCCCCGTGATTGATGTAAATTTCCAGCCCATCTCCAGTTCCATCTGAAATTTCAGCAACACAACCTGCGGGTTTGCCATCTTTACCAAGCCCAATCTTGAGGTGATGTCCCATTGCTGCCCAGACAGCCACGTTAAGATCAGCATTCGGACAATGCTTTAACCAGTCCCTAAAGCTGGAGACTCGGATTGCCAAAATACCACTTAAAACTTCGTGGCGGAGCATCTGCTTCTCGCCATGCTCCCGCCAAGACTTTTCAAGCCTCTTCTTGTGCTGGCGAATTTTCTCATCTTTTGATTTAAGGCGAACCATTTCTTGAAAGTGTTGATTTGCCTTACCCCAATCGTGCAGATAGACCCCCAATCTAACCGTATTGGCAAATTCATTTGGGTCAACACTTTCTAAACCTAATTGCTGAAGAATGGTTGCCCCTAACTCTTGTATCAGTACATCCGCAGACTGCATCACTGCCACAATGTGACCTGTATAACTTGCCGCTTTCCGTGCCTTCCTTTGTTTGTCTCCCTGTTCGGGTAATGATTTCGCCAGTAGGTGTTTAAACTTCATTTTTTTCCTACAAATACACCACAACCCATCCGGCGTTTACCTCCTAGTCCATACTCTTGCAACTTCAGAGAGCCCTCGTCATTTAAGCCTGTCACTTCAGTTGTGAAACCAACGATGGTGTGATGTTTGATTTTGATAGTCTTCCGGCTGAGTGTTCGATCTCGATTAAGCGGTATGGATAGCTGACCTGCAATTCCTAGATTATCTAGCTGGCGTCGAACTGCAGCTAAGAAGAAATCTGCCTCCATATATCCTTTCAGCGTGACAATCCGCGCCTTGAGAGTGGATACAGGTCGCAATACGGAAACTGTAGGAATGCCAAAGTGTACTTCATGATTGCCAATCGTCACTTTCTTCCCTGCTAGCGGGTACACCAACGGGATTTTGGGAACAGGTACCCGGATTCGTAAGCATGATTGCTCGGTCAGAAAAATCTTTCCTTGTTTGTCCGGAATCCCCGGAATGGTCAGAATACTCAGTTGGCTCTGCTCACGAAGGGTAGGGAACAGGTGAACAAGGGATGCATAGAGACCATAGCCGTGGTCGGCTGGAAGCGATCGCCCTCTAATGGGGAAACTCAGTTCAACGAAAGGCTCAAAACCATCTTTTACACCTTGAAACATTGAAAAATTTACAGACGAAACCATCCTTTCAAGTCTCCTGTAAAAAAGAAATCCCAGAAAATCTGGGTAATTTTCAACGCCAAAAGGCATCAAAGGTAGGGAGCAAGCAAGGTATAGATGAGCCTTGCCGCTCTGAGCTGCTCAGCACTTCATGCGAGAAATGCAACGAAGACACCTTGAAAATGCTCAACGCTTCTAGGGTGCAGATATTACACCTTGAAACATCTAAGATACCAGTAAGGTAACTTAAAAATCTTGGAGTGTCAATATTTTCTGAGGCGTCCAGCACATACTCATTCCAAGACTTCCCGTCGGGCGGTTTCCCGACGTTCGGTAATCAGTTCGTCAGCTAGGCTCACCAATACGAGCAATGAGTGTCGCACCTGGTTCTAATTCCAGTATTCGACGGAACTCGGCGGGAATCACCACTTGCCCTTGGAGACCGACACGCAACTCGGTTTGCTCTTTTACGAGAGGACAGGGAGAAGGAATCCCAGGAGAGTTCTTCTCTCACTCAGACTGCACGACTTTCACGTCGGACGTAAACTTTTATGACACGTATCTAACCTTGCTCAAAACCTAGCTTACCCGCTCCACCTTCAGCCCCGTCCGTTTCCAATCAGCAGCGATCACACTGCACCGCCGCAAGTCCGGCTCAGCCAACAGCCCTCGGCGGCTGAGTCGATTGATAATCGAGATGATATCTGGTGAGGGAAGAAAGCAGGTTGCTACTAGGCTGCCCAGATGTGAGAAAAGCAGAATGACTAGCTGTGTGCAAGTGGTGGGAAAAATCACCTTATTAACGAAAAAGAACAACTTTCGATAACATGGAGTGAAAAGCTATAGCGGTTTTCAACTGGGTGATGTACAATAGCAGCAATGAGCAAACCAATTGCGTATATCTTTAATTGTTACAAGGTTCATGGCATCACTAATCGCTTGATCCAAAGCATCTCGGCTGCGTGC
>JAABUQ010012652.1_pt1 | contig 10433 bp, 5 predicted proteins | sample 5560001 | NCBI WGS metagenome assembly JAABUQ01 (sample SAMN10711888, study PRJNA513371) | rock metagenome | isolation source: Antarctica rocks | place: Antarctica: Victoria Land, Finger Mt nord | collected 2015-12-18 | reverse complement strand
TACTTCGTCATCAGATCGACCTTGCCGGCCATGGCACGACGGAAGAGCGTGCCGCTGGCGACCAGGCGGTTAATCTCGTTGGTGCCCTCGAAGATACGCTGGATGCGCGCGTCGCGGTAGGCTTTTTCGATCGGATACTCCTGCATAAAGCCGTAGCCGCCAAAGATCTGGACGCCTTCATCGACGACCCCCGCCAGCACCTCGCTGCCGTGCACTTTCGCGATCGAGGCTTCAATCGCGTACTCTTCGATCGCCTTGAAGACGGTCTCGGTATCCGCGCCCGCGCTCTTCTGCGCCTGAGCGATATTGGCGGCGGTACGGAACACCTCGCTCTCAGCGGCGTAGGTCTCAGCGGCCATGCGCGCCAGTTTCTTTTTGATCATGCCGAACTCGTGCAGGAACTTGCCAAACGCTTTGCGCTCAACTGTGTAAGCGGCGGCCAGGCCCAGAGCGGAGCGCGCGCCGCCAACGGAGCCCGCGCCCAGCTTTAAGCGGCCAATATTGAGAATGTTAAAGGCGATCTTGTAGCCCTTGTGCAGTTCGCCCAGCAGATTTTCTACCGGGACGCGTGCGTCCTCAAAGTAGACCTGGCGTGTGGAAGAGCCTTTAATACCCATTTTGCGCTCTTCCGGTCCCGTTGAGATACCGGGCCAGGTTGTCTCCACAATAAAGGCGCTGGGCCGCTCGTTGCCGATACGGGCAAAAACGACCATCAGGTCGGCGAAGCCAGCATTTGAGATCCACTGCTTGGTGCCGTTGAGGATATAGTGCTTGCCATCGGGCGAGAGCTCGGCTCGCGTGGTCAACCCCATGGCGTCTGAGCCAACGCCGGGTTCGGTCAGGGCGTAGGCAGCGATCCATTCACCGGAGGCGAGTTTCGGCAGGTACTTCTGTTTCTGCTCCTCGGTACCGTAGTAGACGATGGGCAGGGTGCCAATGGTGGTATGCGCGCCAAAGGCCACGCTAAACGAGGCTTCGCGCATCTGCGCGGCTACCAGGGCGCTGGTAAGCAGGCCCAGTTCCGCCCCACCATACTGTTCCGGCACATCAATCATGAGCAATCCCTGTTCCCCCGCCTGTTTGACCAGGGCGGGCATGACGCCGGGTTCCTGGTGATCGATGGCATCGATCCTGGGCAGTACTTCACGCTCGACGAAGGTGGCGGCCGATTCCTCGATCCAGCGCTGCTCTTCGTCGCGCTCCTCCAGGGTAAATATCTTCCCCGCGCTTTCACTGACAGGTGTGGTAAGGAAGGCTGTACCGTTCTCTGTAGGTTTTATTGTTGTCGCCATAGACGATGTTCTCCTTTGGGCACTAATGATAGATGAAACATGAGCGCTGCGCGCTCTACCCTGGTCACGACCAACTGTATGGCCTTATGCGCCGTTTACTTCCGTTACGTGCAATTCTCTACGCAAGACTTTCCCTACGATTGACTTGGGAAGGCTGTCACGGAACTCCAGCCTTTTTGGCACTTTATACGCGGCCAGTCTCTGCTTACAAAAAGCCAGGAGATCCTGCTTGACCTGCTCTGATGGAGCAACCTCCGGCTTTAACACGACAAAAGCCGCGACGGTCTCGCCACGATACGCGTCGGCGGCAGCCGTTACCGCGGCCTCCAGGACCAGTGGATGGTCGAAGAGGACCTCCTCTACTTCGCGTGGGTAGACATTGAAACCACTGGCGATAATCAGGTCTTTCGAACGGTCCACCACATAAAAGTAGCCCTCTTCGTCCATCTTGCCGATATCGCCGGTACGCATCCAGCCGTCAAAGAAGATGTCACGGGTCTCTTCCTCGCGCTTCCAGTATCCCTTCATAATGTTAGGACCCTTCACCACAATTTCGCCAACGTCGCCCGGAGGAAGGAGTTCGCCCGTCTCCTGACTCAGGATAGCCGCTTCAACGCCTGGTAAAGGGAGGCCAATACTGCCGTTGCGACACTCATCCGTTAAGGGATTGCAATGAGTTACGGGAGACGCCTCGCTCAAACCGTAGCCCTCTACCAGCTTACCACCCGTGATCGCCTCAAAGTCTGCCTGCACTTTCGCTGGCAGCGGTGCCGCGCCGCTGATACAATAGCGAATTGAGCGCAGGTAATCGCTCCGCTTCCCCATCTCGCGCATGAGAGCAATAAACATGGTCGGGATGCCAGAAAAGAGGGTTGGTTGGTAACGCCGTATCATATCCAGGGTTTCGCGCGCGCTGAAACGCGGGACCAGGACCATGGTTACGGCCGCGAGGGTCGAGAGATTCAGCCCGATCGTCAGACCATAGGAGTGAAAAAATGGTGCGACACACAGCGCGACCTCTTTCCCCACACGTATATTGGGGACCCAGCTATAGGTTTGCAGCGCGTTAGCAAGCAGGTTACGATGCGTCAACATCGCTCCCTTGGACAACCCGGTTGTGCCACCCGTATATTGTAACACGGCCAGGTCATCGCTGGCGGCAGGGACAGGAAGATTGAACAGTTCAACTCCACCCCTGGTACGCGCATAAAGCATGGACTTCATGGAGTGCAGCATCGTATCTTCGGTCAGTTCTTTCCTCGTCAGTGCTGGCTCCGGGTTCTTCGCACGGCGCTGCTTTAACGGGTAGAGACGCTGCAACAGCGGAGACAGGTAGTCGGCAGGACTCGTGAGGATGATATGCTCTACGGCCGTTTGCGATCTTATATTGCGGACAACTGGATAGAAGGATTCGAGCATTACCAGCACCTTTGCATCCGCATCCGCCAACTGGTGCTGCATCTCACGCTCAGTATAGAGCGGGTTCGTGGGGACAACAACTGCTCCAGCTCTGAGGGCGCCATAAAAGGCGATAGGGTACTGCGGAATGTTGGGCAGCGCGATCGCGACACGGTCTCCCTTCTGTACTCCCAGGCGCTGCAAGCCGATCGCAAAACGATTCGCCAGGTTAGATAATTGCGCATACGTTATGTGCGTACCATAATAGATACATGCGAGCTGATTTGGATAGCGGTTCGCTGTGGTATCAAGCAGCCAGGTCAATGGACGATCGGGGATAGTGAGTTGCGTAGGGACGCCCTTTTCATAATGACGCAGCCAGGGATAGGGCTGGGAAGCGAATTGTTCCCGTTGAGAGCTGTTAATTAATGATGAGTCAGACATGCGATTTATAGCTCCTCTCCGTAAAGGGTATCCTGGTGGGATACCTGGGCGACAACAATGTCGCTCCAACAAGCAACAACAACTCACTCCCTATAATTATAGGCTACCTTGCTGCCAGATGACATGTTGCCAGCTAACAAATTTTGCGCCATAATACAGTAGATAGCTAACGAAACGCATGTAGTAGGGGCTTTACAATGCGAGTAAATGACGATCAACCCTCCCATTTCGCGCAACTGGTGGCGCGCTTCCGTCAGCAGCGAGGCATGTCGCAGGGTCAACTTGCGCAGGCGACACGCCTCTCGCGCACGTATGTCTATCATCTGGAGACGGGTCAGCGCGCCAATCCATCGCCCCACGTTGTGCAGAATATTGCTCGTGTGCTCGATTTAACAAGCGAAGAGAAGCAGCATCTCTTCGCGTCATACCATGCCCTCACCGGTCACTTTGTTGACCAGGAACAGAACGAGAGCACCCTGCTCGAACTTGGGGAGTTAGCCAGCCTGCTTGTACATAACACATCCTACCCGGCGCACTCGCTTGATAAATTGTGGTACCTGCATTCATGGAATGATGCGGCGCTCCTGCTATTCGAGGTACAGGAGGAGATCAGCAAAGGGGAACGGCTCCACTTGTTGGAACTGGTGTTTGATGCACGCATGCGCAGGCGTTTTCACGGCTGGGAAAATCTCGCTCGCCGCCTGGTGAGCGATTTCCAGTACTACGCACGCACGGTGGCCCATCTGCCCGAGTATAAAGCGCTGTGGAAGCATCTGCGCGAGTTCCCCGAGTTCCGTCGTATCTCAGCAGTGGTCTATCCTGGCAAGCCCGCGCCATCCTTTGTCTTCCAGGTCCAGCATACACAGCTTGGCCGCCTGACCCTGCGTACAGCCACGACGGTGTTTTCCGGGAGTGTCAACTACTCTATGGTCAGCTACGTGCCCGGCGACCAGCAGACACTGGCGATCTATCGCGCGCATGGCTGGCAGCCATAGAGCGTTGTCTGTTTCCCATCACGCTGGGAAGCTCAGCCCTCGTGCGTTCTCGCGCGTAGCGCTCGCGTGCCTTTTTTCTTGCTACTGCATCACCTGTGCTTCGCACAGGTGATGCAGTAGCAAGAACTCTTTTTTTGTGCGGCGAAGCCGCACAAGCTCATGCACAAAGAGCGTGGATAGGACCAGGATCAAGCACATTCATAGAGCAGTGCGAAAAGGCATACCTGTTTGCGCACAAGCAGTGGAAGAGTATATACTTTACATACATACATTCCCATACAACACTTTCCGCTGTTTCTGTGTTCAATCAACGTAGCGAAGACGCGAAGTAAGAACTTGCGAGAGGACCCCGTCATGGAGCCGGGTGGGAACAATCTAACACATCTACTGGCAACGGACCTGGACGGGAACTTCGAGTTTCTTGTGCTGGAGTACGGTCCGCAGCTCTATGCCTTCGCGCTGCGCCTGACAGAAAGGCCCGTGGACGCGGAGGATATCGTTCAGATCATGTTTGAGCGTGCGTACCTTGCTCTGAGCGAGTATCCAGAGCAGCGCATCTATACGCTGAAATTGCGCTCCTGGTTGTATAAAATTACGCTGAATGTCGCGCGCAACTACATCAGTAGAAGCAAGCTACAGGCGCTCTCCCTGGACCTCGCACTGAAGGAGGGACTCTTCGATATCGAGGATGACGAGTTCAACCGGCCGGAGGTCATTTTTGAAAGTGCCGAACGGCGCAGGGAGTTGCAAAAACTTGTCTCAGCGCTCGCGCCCTGTTACAGGGAAGCGATCGACCTGTGTTTCTTCGGTGATCTCAGTTACCAGGAGACCGCGCTGCAGCTCAACAAATCTGTGGGGACCATCAAGTTCTATGTGCATCGTGGTATAGCGCTCTTACGTATAATGGTGGAACGGCAGGCGAACGAGGTTTGAGGGCATATGGCATGGCAAGATAACATACACGATCCAGGCCAGGATACGCGTCAGCAAACAGAACAGGCAGCGCAGCGGGAAATCTTCGAAACAACAACGCAGCTTCCCCCCGGACTGCTTAAACGCCTGCGTGCGAAAAATCTGCTCTCCCCTCCTACTGGACAGGAAGAACCGGCACAGGAGCAAGCCGGTATAGACACAGAGTCCCAGGGGCTCTCTCATCACGATTGGTCCACACGCGCCGCCACCATTGGTATCCTCGCGAGAAGAGGTGAACAGGCACCGCTGGACCTTATCGCGGCGGCCCTACAGGACGAGCACGAGGAGGTACGCGCCGCGGCGGCCCGTGCCCTGGGCAGACTCCACAAACGAGCTCCATTAGGACACTTGATCCTCGCTCTGCATGATACAAACTGGATGGTACGAGCCGCTGCGGCACAGGCGCTGGGCAAACTGGGCAGGCGTGTCCCACCGGGTCCCCTGCTCCACGCGCTGCGCGATGAGGATGATGCGGTACGCGCGGCCGCCGCAGGCACCCTGGGAGCGATTGGTGATCCAGCAGCGATCGAGCCCTTACTCCAGGTACTGCAAGACCCTTCCTGGCATGTACGCGAGATGGCCGTTCTGGCAGCAGGTAGCTTTGGCACACAGGTCCCGGCGCTAGAGCTTCTTGTCGCCTGGCAGGACAGGGAAGCGCTTGTACGCGAGGCGGTGGAGTCGCTGCGCGAAACACAGCCCGAGCTTTTCAGGGCTATCTTAGCAGCAAAACACGCTCTGTTGCTTGAGGAGCACGCAGACCTCGCACGCGCAGCGCAGGGACAGAACAGGAACGCCAGCGATCAGATGCACCAGCGCGACACTCTCTCCGATCACCAGGGAGCGGGCTCCTCACGCCGTAGTGCGCGACAAACCCTACGACAGGTACTTAGCTATGGCTGGTGTATTATCCTTGGTTACCTCGGCGGCAGCGCCTGGTACCTCTTCGGGTCTTCCAGTTCGTCACGGGTGAGCAGCCCGTTGACTATCCGCTCTATCCTGACCCTGACCGACCTGCCGCTCAACGCGACCATTCCACTGTGGGCGCGCGAGGCTCTACCCTGGTGCTTTCTGCTGCTCCTTGCTGCTTCACTCTGGGCGCTCGGCGACAACTGGCTGGAACGGCGGCGGCGCCGTAGTCACAGGCGGCGCTACGGGAGGAGCCGGGCGGCGGACGAAGACCTGGAGAGGCTCAACGGCGAGGCGGACGATGCATATCAAGTATCGCCCGCAGCCCCGGTTTCACGGCGCGTCATCCTGACAGGTCTCGCCTCTGTCGCCGTTGCCGGAAACGGGATCGCCTGGTATACCTTGCTGAAAAAAAATCAGGTGGCACAGGGGGAGGCGATTACAGAGGCGGGTTCACCCCTGCATACCTACCCTGTAACAGGGACAGCACTGGCGCTTGCCTGGTCGCCCGATAGTACACGCATCGCCTCAGGCGGCAGTGACGCAACGGTACAGATTCGTGACGCTGCGACGGGCCAGCTTCTGCGTATCTACAGCGGCCACACACACCTCATCCTGTCCATCTCCTGGTCACCCGATGGGAGATACCTTGCCTCCGGCGATAGCGAAGCCAGCATCAAGGTCTGGGAGACCAGCACAGGATCACTGCTAACGACCTATCGCGGACATAGATCGAGCGTTCTTGACCTGGCTTGGTCACCCAATAACACATGCATCGTCTCAGGAGGCGAAGATGGTACTGTGAGGATATGGGAAGCGCTCAGCGGCAGATCAATCATGACCTACCCCGGTCAGCACGGTGAGATGGTCAACGTTGCCTGGTCGCCCGATGGCACGCGTATCGCCGCGCTGGGACAGCGACAACAGCTCTGGATACGGGCGGCGGCGACAGGAAAACTGCTCCACAGTCAACCGGTGAGCGCGACGATGGACAATCTCTACAACGCGATCGGGCATAGCATCGGCTGGTCACCGGATAGCAAACACATCGCTTATAGCAACCGCAATGGTAACGTCCAGGTCTTGAACGCCACGACGGGCAGGGTTATCACGACCTACCACGCTCCCTTACCTGGCCCGTATAGCCAGGCAAAGCAGCCCTATAGTACGGCTGGTAGTATCACCTGGTCGCCGGATGGCGCACATATTGCTACCACAAATAGAGATAAGACTGTCCAGGTGTGGCAGGTCGCCACGGGCCGGCCGCTGTTTACCTGTCAGAGCAATGCTACCTATCTGTTTAGCGTCGCCTGGTCGCCTGATGGGCGTTACCTGGCCGCTACCTGCTGGGATACACCGGCGCTCCTGGTCTGGCAGGCAGCATAGACGTACAATACAAAAATTGTGTTCCGCGAGCACGAGGGGAGGGAAAGAGAGTCTTATGGCCGCCATCCTGACCCCCTCCAGTTTTACCCTGGCATGCTGGCAATTGCGCCAGACCTGGCCCTTGCTGCTGATGACCGGTACGGGATTGATCGTCGCCGTTGTGCTTGTCTGCACTGTGCCGCTCTACTCGCGTGTTGTGCTGGTTGCCGGGCTGCGCGCGCTGGTCAAAGCGACCCCTAACAGTAGTCTCATCACAATTCACAACCCTGCAATTCGCGTCCTGCCAGCTTACGCAACCAGGACAGAGACCGCGTTCTATGACCAGGAATTGCAACAGGACCTGGCACCATTTGTAAAGCAAGATGCCAGCGCGCAAGTCGTTTTCCAGACAGCGCCATACACAATTTTTCAGCGCCATATACATGGTCCTGCGGTACAGACAGCGCAACAGATAGCGCTCCAGGGCTATGTGATGGACCAGTTCGCGCCACACATCCACCTGCTGAGTGGACGGCTGCCACAACTGGCGCAAGATCAGATCGAGGTCGCGCTGCCAATGGAGACCGCGGCCAATTTACACAGCGCTCTCGGCGAGACGATTACGACAGATATCGCGACAACTGGCGGAGATCAATACAACCTGCCGCTGCGCGTTGTTGGACTCTTCAAGCCCCTGAGCGAGACTGATACCTTCTGGCACGGCAACGACTTTCGCCCTGTGTATACCGGTAGCAATGCAGTGCCAAATGCAGCAATGCTACAGGCCGTCGTCGCGAACGACGCCTTTATTAAAACAATGGGCCAGTATCTCGCTGAGACGACGCAGGTGCAGCTAGATACCTCGCTGCCGGGAACGCAATCCTGGTACTACTCCCTGGACCTCTCGCACCTTGACAGCGACGGGGTAGCGCCGCTGATGAACGGACTTGATGCGCTGAACGCGCATACACCCGCCATCTCAAGTCTACCCGGCATCTTGCAAGAGTACCAGAACCGGGTAACGCTCGTGCAGACCCCGGTTACGGTACTCCTCGCGCTGATTACAGGTATGGTGCTCCTCTTCATAAGTATGATCGCTCACCTGCTGGTAGAAAATCGCAGCGCGGCGATCGCCGTCCTGCGCAGTCGTGGAGCGGCGCGCCGCCAGATCTTTGGCGCGTTCGTCGCCCAGTTTCTCGGCATCGCCCTGCTGGTGCTGGTGAGCGCGCCGCTGTTGGCGATCTCAAGCGCGCGTCTGCTTGCTCATATGACGCTCTCACCCTCCGACCAGGGTGCGCTCAGCATCCTGGCTGGCGATCCTATACCCATCGCCCTCAATCTGCTGGGTTACGCGCTCCTGGTAGTCCTGACCGCTACTGGCGCTGGTATTCTGACAATCCATCAGGCGACGAAACTCGATGTATTGGCGCTGCGACGGCTGACAGCCGGCCGTATCCGCCGTCCGTTCTGGCAGCGGTTCTACCTTGATTTCTTCGCCGCTGTACTGGCCGTAAGCGGCTATGCTATCGCGCTCTATGAAACAAACACTGGCACGCTTAATACAGAGACACAGATAGTGATCGTTTCGCCGCTTCTCTTGCTGACGGCTGCCCTGGCCATGCTGGCCTGCTTATTGCTCTTCCTGCGCTCCGTCCCGTTTCTGCTACATCAGGCAACGCTCCTTGCCGCCCGCAGCAGGAGCGCGCTGCCGGCACTGGCGCTGGCACAGGTGTCACGTGCGCCACGCCAGGCGCTGGGCATGACCCTGCTACTCTCCCTCACCACTGCCTTCTCCGTCTTTACACTCCTGTTCACAGCCTCTCAGGTTCAGCATGTTGCTGATGTCGCAGCCTATATTGCCGGAGCGGACTTCAGCGGTACAATTATTGATAGCCAGACGACTCCTACAGAACAGATCGCGCTCTACCGGCAGATAAACGGCGTCACGGCGGCTTCTGTTGGCTATACGACGACCGCGTTTACGGCGAAGAACGTACCTGTAGGACTGAAGGCGGTCGAGTCACAGACATTCGCGCACACGGCATCCTGGTCGGATGCAGATTCGCCGCAGTCGCTCTCTTCGCTCATGGAGAGGCTGATACAGGAGAGAGCCGGGGGAATAGCGCGCCATATCGTACCCGCGCTTGTCGATGCAACGACCTGGGATACGCTTGCTCTCTCGCCTGGCCAGTCCTTCAAGCTCGCGGATGCGACAAGCGGGACACCTGGCAGAGCTAACATGGTCTTCGTTGCCATCGCCAGGGTAGAACACATTCCTACCTACAGCAATGGTCTGGACAATAGTGAGATACGTCATGAAGGGGTTCTGGTAGATTTCCAGAATTACGCCCATGTGTACGACTTTCAGACTCACGATACGAGCGCAGCGCACGTACCACTCACACCAAATTATTTCTGGCTGCGTACCCGCAACGATGTCACCTCTCTAACGATGGTACGCCAGATGCTGAAGAGGATGCAGGATCGCAATGGCATTATGTTCTATGACAGACGTACCATGAACGATATTCTCTCTCACGATCCACTCTACCTTGACCTGCTTGGGGTGCTGGCACTCGGCATTGGTACCCCGCTGCTCCTGGCGCTGGTAGGCTGTTTGATCGGGACATGGTTGCATCTGCGGGAAAGACAGGCCAATTTTACCATTCTGCGTGCATTGGGAACTGCGCCGGGCCAGATCGTCGGGTTGTTGACCTGGGAACAGGGTCCTATCTACGCGGTCCTGCTCCTGCTGGGTATCGCGGCCGGATGGTTGCTCTCTTCTCTGAGCTTGCCGGCCCTGGTAATCTCCGGCATCCTGGCACAGGCAACGGCGGAGATCAGGTATTTGAATGTAGATGATGTTACCGCGGCCCCCAATCTACCATCCACGCGGCTCGTTATTCCTGGCGAGGCGGTGATTGCTCTTATCATCGTGATTGCCATTTGCGCCGTTGCCCTTGGCTTGATTATCCGCGCCGTCGTCCACTCCTCGTTCAGGCGTATGTCACGTGTTGGCGAGGAGTAGGAGCGGTGCTTGTCAGGTTTCTTTGATGCTTGT
>JAABUQ010012651.1_pt1 | contig 10436 bp, 8 predicted proteins | sample 5560001 | NCBI WGS metagenome assembly JAABUQ01 (sample SAMN10711888, study PRJNA513371) | rock metagenome | isolation source: Antarctica rocks | place: Antarctica: Victoria Land, Finger Mt nord | collected 2015-12-18 | reverse complement strand
CGCTATAAAGCATTCGCACCAATTTGAACCCATAAGTTTAGTATTCGACTTTTATTCTATTTCACTCAAAAGAAATTTTAATACGAAGATAAAATACGGCCAGCAGCAATATGATTTTGATGAAGGCGTGATGTTTTTTATTTCTCCCGGCCAGGTTTTTGGGATTGAGCCGGCAAAAGAGGAGCACTTGCAACCATCGGGATGGATACTGCTTATCCATCCCGATTTTTTGTGGAATACACCGTTGGCTGAAAAAATAAAACAATATGAATATTTTAGCTATTCGGTACATGAAGCACTGCATCTTTCAGAAAAAGAAGAAGCAACTATCATAGGCATGATGCAAAATATAGAGCAGGAATATTGTTCTAACATTGATAAATTCAGCCAGGACGTTATCATTGCCCAACTTGAATTATTGTTAACTTATGCGGACCGATTTTATCACCGTCAGTTTATCACCCGAAAAATAGCTAACCATAAAATCCTAAACCGTTTGGAAGATATTCTTACGGAATATTTTAACAGCGATTCTTTGACAATACAAGGCGTGCCCACGGTTGGATACGTTGCAGAAAAACTAAACATATCGCCCAGTTACTTGAGCGGATCACTTAAAGCACTGACTGGCCAAAGTACGCAACAGCACATCCACGATAAGCTTATTGAAAAAGCAAAGGGGAAACTGTCCTCAACCAGCTTGTCTGTCAGTGAAATTGCTTACCAATTAATTAGGATTTGAACATTTGCAGTCCTTCAGCAAGTTATTCAAAAGCAAAACCAATCTTTCGCCTTTGGAATTCAGACAATCATTCAATTGATAGAAATATTCCCAATAGCTTATGAGGTTGCTTTAAACCAAGAACCTGTTTAAATTTCTATCATAAAAGTTTATACTACTTCTTTTATCACCTAAAAAAAAAGGTAGGCATTTAGTTTTTTGATTTATTCAAATTGATGCAGATACCAATTTATGTAGGGTAAAAGAAGTATTGGCATTTTTTCTTTTTATAAATTTAAACAGGTTCTAAGTTAGTCAAAATTTGCAATCCGGTCTTTTTGAAATTAGATCTGTGATCCTATAATTACTAACTTAACAAAAAAATATGCAATTCAACCAATTGCATATACTTCTTTTAGCAGGTAAAAACCATCAATCTGCTATGGCACGTAGCTATTGATTTCGGATATCATGTTTTCGGCCTCGCTGTCCCATTTTTTCATGTCTTCCGGGTAACTGTAACCAAGACGCTTGTTTTCATCGTGCATAAATTTAAATATGTCGCCCAAGGCTTCATGAACCGATTTCAGGAACTTATAATCCGTACTGGTAAGGCATCTTCCGCAATCGCCCGCTCCTTTTCCGGGCTCACATAGGTTAAGTTCTTTGATAACCCCATTAACAATTGTAGCGTTGAAGTTGCCTTCAAAATGCCAGTTAAGTGTATTCTTGATCTCGCGGTGGTTTTCCATGTTTTATGATTTTTTTATCTATTTGTTGATAATACATAGCCAAAAGAAATGCCAGACAGCAAAAGTTTGTATAAGAAAAAGCGGGCTTCTTCTTTTAAGGGCAAAAACAAGTTTAAAGCGAACAAAACTTAGCGTTGTGTTGAGCAAATATCAAATCTTAAAAAAGCATTTTTTCATTGCCTCAAAATTTATAACTGTTTTGATTGAGGAATTTTGAGAAAAAAAAGCGCATAATTTCGGCTTAATGCATCCCCAACATTAAAAAGTCATAAAAAACCCATACTGCTAATTTTTTGTAATCTATAAAGCGCTATTTATTTTAAAAGCATACATTGCTTCAAAAACAAGAAAAATTATGAGTACAAAAACAAGGAACATTATTGGCTGGGCTTTAACAGCCGTACTGGCGTTTGTATTTATTTCAAGCGCTTTTATGAAATTAAGCGGAAGCGAACAAGCAGTAAAAGGTGCAGCAGGTTTTGGTGTCTCCGCAGACACTTTAAGATTGATTGGCGTTATAGAAATTGTTTCCGTTCTGCTTTTGCTTTTTATTATTCCGCGTACGGGTATGCTGGGTTTGCTACTTTTAGCGGCATATATAGGCGGTGCCATTGCTACACATTTAGAGCACAAACTTCCAATTACGGTACCGGTTGCTTTTCAATGTCTGCTTTGGATTACAGCAACCATACGCTTTCCGGAATTAAGCCAAAGGTTATTAGGCAATACAACTTTGGTTAAATGATGGCTCAACTGTTATGGCTTCGTACTATACTTCTTTTATCGACTTAAAATTTAAAACTTTAGCGGCAGGGTTGTATTTAAACTTAGAAATTATACTGGTAAAAGAAGTATTGTAATTTTTTGTAATTTGCTGAAATGTACTTTTGAACTGTACAAGTTTGTACGTTTTTTTTCATTTTAATCAAATCTTTAATAGTAAAAATTATATGGAAATTGGGATTGATAGTTTTGCAGCAGCGATGTTTGATAATGACACCGGTGCTAACCTAAGTAATGTCAATTCCATCAGCCTTTTGTTGGAAAGGATGCAGTATGCAGACCAGGTTGGCCTGGATGTGTTTGGTATTGGCGAACACCACCGCAAAGAGTTTTTAGATTCGGCGCCGACAATGATCCTTGCAGCGGCGGCATCGCGTACCAAACGTATCCGCCTTACGAGTGCCGTAACGGTGTTGAGTGCAGCTGATCCGGTAAGGGTTTTTCAAAATTTTGCCACGCTGGATTTGATTTCGCAAGGCCGGGCCGAAATGGTAGTTGGCCGAGGTTCATTTACCGAATCTTTTCCGCTTTTTGGTTTGAACCTGCAGGATTATGATGAGTTGTTTTCGGAGAAGTTGGATTTATTGCTGAACATCCGCGAGAACGAGACGGTGAGCTGGTCGGGCAGGTTTCGTCCCGCACTTAAAAACCAGGCTATTTATCCAAGGCCAATCCAAAATCCAATACCTATTTGGCTGGGCGTTGGCGGCACTCCGCAATCTTTTATCCGTGCCGGTGCATTAGGGTTGCCGCTGATGGTTGCCATTATTGGTGGCGAAACGCACCGCTTTCGCCCCTTGGTAGATTTGTACCGGGAAGCAGGAAAACGGGCCGGCCATTCGCCCGAACAATTAAAAGTTGGCTTGCATTCAATTGGCTACGTTGCAAAAACCAGGCAGCAAGCTATTGATGATTTTTATCCCGGCTACGCCGAAATATTTACCAAAATAGGAAAAGAACGTGGTTGGCCACCGGTTACAAGGGCACATTTTGATGCGCAAATAGGTGCGCAGGGTGCGCTTTTAATTGGTGGCCCTGAAGATGTAGCCGAAAAGATCATTCGTCATAGTGATGCTTTGGGCGGCGTTTCCAGGGTTACTTTTCAAATGGACAATGCTAATTTACCACATTCTGAATTGATGCAAGCAATTGAAGTGCTTGGCACACAAGTAGCACCTTTGGTAAGAGAAAAAGTTGGTTTGGAAAAAAATTGATTGGTTGTTATTAATGAATTCGGAATGGTAATTTATGTAAATACTTCTTTTACCACTAAAATATACAATTCAAAATGGATGCTATCTTAGAAACAGAACGGCTAATACTTCGACAGTTTACGATAGATGATACCAAATTTATCCTCGAACTTGTAAACAGCCAAGGTTGGATAGCAAACATTGGCGATAGAAATATTAAAACAAATGAACAAGCAAAAGTATATTTGCAAAACGGGCCTTTAAAAAGTTATACCCTAAATGGATTTGGCTTGTGGTTAGTAGAAGTAAAATCCGACAAAACATCAATTGGCATGTGTGGGATAATCAAAAGAGATAATTTAGAAAACCCGGATATTGGTTTTGCTTTTTTGCCGGCATTTACCGGAAAAGGTTTTGCTTACGAGATTGCAAATGCAACGCTGGCCTTTGCTATAAATACTTTAAAAATACCTGTCATTCTTGGAATTACAATTCCTGCCAATAAAGCGTCAATAAAATTATTAGAAAAAATAGGGTTAAAATTTAGTAAGACATTTAATTTGCCTAATAACCCTAATGCATTAATGTTGTTTAGTACTTAAAATAAACATATAAAATAATTTCTGAACTTGGAAACAACAATCTAACTAAACATAAATTTAAATTCCAAGTCAGCACAAATAAATATGCTTCTTTTACCAGCCAAAAATCATTACCTCACTCCTGCTCCCTAATTACTTTTAAAAAACCATCCCGGTAGGTTTCTCCGATTGGGATAGGTTGTTCGCCAATATAAACCTGGTTGCCGTCCACCATCCTGATCTTGTCCACAGAAATAATATACGATTTATGCACGCGGTAAAAAGGCGGCTGCGGCAATTGTGTTTCCAGGTCGCGCAGGGTTTGGTAAGTAACCATGCGCTGGTTGGCCGTAAACAGCGAAACATAGTTTTTTAAGCCTTCCACATACAAAATATCATCATAATTCACCTTTAAAAATTTATTCTTGCTTTCACCTTTGATAAACATATAATCATTTGCAGCACCTGCGGAAGCAATTGCGCTTTCGATATTTGATGGTGGCGACGTGGCTGCTGATGCTGTTTTTACCGGCATAATTTGGGCGTGGGCTTTGTTGGCTGCTTTCAAAAAACGGTCAAAAGCAATAGGTTTTAGCAGGTAATCAATCACGTCGTGTTCGTAGCCGTCCAGCGCATATTCCGGGTAAGCGGTAGTGAGGATCACTTTGCATTTGCTGCCGCATAGTTTCAGAAACTGGATTCCTGTTAAATCCGGCATTTGAATGTCGAGAAAAACCAAATCAATATCGCCCTGCTGCACTTGCGTTAAAGCTTCTATGGCATTTGTTGTGGTTCCAACCAATTCCAGAAAAGGGATTTTACCGATATAATCAGCAATAATTTTGGTAGCATAAGCTTCGTCATCAACGGCAAGGCAACGGATCATTTTTTATAGCTTTTAGCTGTTGGCAATCAGCTTTCAGCACTTGTGAAGTGTAAATATAATAAGCGGCTATCAGCTTTCAGTTATTAGCAATTAGCATTTGTATGGTGCAAATATAACAGCGGCTTTTAATTATCTCGATGTTCATTTATAACATATTTAAGTATGAAGCTTTACAGGAAAGCTGATTGCCGACAGCTATAAGCTGATAGCTACTGTCGTTTTATACGTTTGTCCGTTTTCAGAAACCAGCAATTCATGTTTGTTTGGATAGATCAATTCCAACCTTCTGCGGATATTGACCAAACCTACACCAGTTGAATGGTCTTTCTGGCTCCGGTTGATTTTATTGCTGACGGTAAAATCCAGTCGGGTGCCGGTCACTTTTAGGTGGATTCGGATCGGGCGCGAAGGATCGTTTACTATGCCGTGTTTAAACGCATTCTCCACAAACGGGATCAGCAGCAGCGCAGCTACGCGTTTCCCGGCGATGTCGCCTTCCGCTTTAAAATCAACAAAAAAAGCATCTTCAAACCGCAATTGGTAAATGCTGATGTAGTTTTCGATATAATCCACTTCTTTCTGCAAGTCAACCTGTCCGTCCGGGTTTTCGGTCAGCATGTAACGCATCAACTGCGAAAGTTTGATAACGGCATCGGCCAGTTTTTCGGAAACCGGATACGCAAGCGAGTAAATATAGTTGAGCGTATTGTATAAAAAGTGCGGGTTGATTTGGTTTTTAAGGAAAGCAAGTTCTGCCTGTGTTTTTTCTTCGCGGAGGGATTTATTTTCCTGCTCTTTTCGTAAGGCATCAAAACTACTGTAAACGGCCATGCTCATGATCAAACCGGAAGTACCGAAATATAAATTATCAACAATGTAGGACCTTGCGGTGTAGTCAAAATAATTATGGACATGATAGATTTTATACAAAACCACTTCTTCCAAAAAATGTCTCGCGGCAATAAATACAGCTATGCCTACTAAAAACCCGCCAATAAGTTGCGGTAGTTTATTTCTGCGGAGATAGTGCGGATAAACCCACAAATAAAAAATATAGAACTCTAAAATTTTTACTGCCTGGAACGAATAGGTAAACAATTGTGAACTAAATGGACGCGGTTCTATCCGGAAACCAACAGCAATATACAGTAGATAAACAATCCAGCCGAGAATATGATAAGTAATTTCCTTCTTCGTCATAATTTATAAAATTAAGGTAAAAGCAGTATGCCTTTTAAAATTTTATCCCAACCACCTGTTTTTTGATGCGAACCGGGAAAATCAGGATGATGCTTCTTTTATCGATGTTTTTTTGGCTTGGGATAATATTCCGGCAGGTTGGTATCAATTTTTTTTAGGGCAAGGAATGCTGCTGCATCTTTGAAGCATCAACCCAAACACGAACATGAAAAATTTGATTACACAATTCCTATTTTTATTGATTTGCAGCACAACTTTCGCCCAAAACGGAAACCTCAGTGGAAAAGTCCTCGACCCAAAACAACAACCTTTACCGGGAGCTTCGGTATTGTTGCTGCACTTGCCGAATTCTGCCCAAGTTGCCGGACAAGTTGCTGATGCAAACGGCGCTTATCTTTTTAAAAACACAAACGCAGGGAAATATGTGGTAAAAACAGCAATGGTTGGTTTTAACACGGTTTATTCTAAAGCTTTTGATTTTACGGGAAGGAATGCTGAACTGCCGGTTTTGGTTTTGAATGAAAAGAAAAACACCTTAAAAGAAGTAACGATAAGTTCTACCGTTCCGCAATTAGAGCAAAAGAGCGACCGGCTTGTGGTAAACGTAGAAAAACTAAACACAACAGGCGACAACGCTTTGGAAGTTTTAAAGAAAGCGCCCGGCATTAAGTTGGATAAAGACGACAATATTTTATACCGAAACAATGCGGGTGTTGTGGTAATGATTGATGGCCGCCGTACGTATATGAGCGGTGCCGAACTGAGTAATTACTTAAAATCGATGCCGGGAAGTGCGTTGAGTAAAGTAGAACTGATCCCGAACCCACCGGGAAACTACGATGCAGAAGGAACGGCTGGTATGATCAACATCATTTTAAAACACAACAAACTGCAAGGTTACAGCGGAACGGCAAATTTAAATGCAGGTTACGGCAAATATCCGAAATTGTATGGCGGCTTCAATTTTAATTACAATACCGGCAAGCTAAGTTTGTTTGCTAGAGTTAATTCCGGTTATTATGATTCTTACAACAAATTAACGTTGAGCCGCCAGATTGGAAACGAGGTTTATAACCAGTACAATTACTGGCACCCAAAAACTTTTGCTACCGGTTATACCATCGGCACCGATTTTTATGCCAGTAAAAGAAGCACATTTGGTTTAATGTTTAAAGGATACAACAGTCCGATGGATGCGCAGGTAACCAGCCAATCCGGCACGTTAAACAATTTGGGCGATCAGACTGGCAGCGTAAGGGGTTTTAATCCGCAGAAATCCAACAATGGCACGTATAATTTCAACTTAAACTATAGTTTTGCCATTGATACAATTGGACAAAAATTAAGCATCGACGCAGATTATGTGCATAGCAGTTCTTTTATGGACCAAAGTTATACCAACACTTATTTTAACGGCAACGGAGATGTGATTGGCAACCCGGTCCAGTTGAGGAGCAGCGCGCCGGTTAATTACAATATCAAATCCATCAAAGCGGATTATGTGTTGCCTTTGGCCAACCATTGGAAAGCAGAAGCCGGTTTAAAAAGCAGTTTTGTAAGCACCAGCAGCAATGTTTCGTTCGATTCATTAAAAACTGCCGGTTGGATCAACGACCCGAAACACAGTAATAACTTTACTTATGATGAAAATATCAATGCAGCTTATGCCACCATCAGCAAAACATTCACAGAGAAATTAGACGTAAAAGCCAGCCTGCGCGCCGAACAAACCGTTTCTACCGCAAATTCACTTACCCGAAATGAAACGGTAAAACGCAACTACTGGCAGTTATTTCCAAGTGCATTTATAACTTATAAAATCAGTCCGGACAATCAACTGAATGCTTCTTTTAGCCGACGAATCAGCCGGCCAAGTTACGGTTCTCTTAATTCGGCCATTCGTTATACCGATCCATACACGGCCATCCAAGGTAATCCGTATTTACAGCCTTCTATTTCACAATCTTACGTGTTCAACTACACTTACAAAAGTTTTCAAATATTGAGTTTGAGTTATTTAAAGGTGAACGATGCCGTAAGCACGGTTATCAACCAAAACGACCAGACGAAAGAAAGCATCAGCAATTATCAAAACCTGGGCAGCACAAGCACTTTGAGTGCAACTTCTGCAGGCAGTTTTAACGTAAAAAAATGGTGGGTGATAAGTGCCGAAGTAGATGCTGCCTACAACCAGGTTAATACTTTGGTTGGTGGAAACCCTTATCAGAGCAGCCGCTTTTCCTGGTCAGGCAATATCGACCAAAGCTTCTTTTTGCCGAACAATTTTAAGCTTCAGTTGACTGCCGAATATGATTCGCCTTCTATTAATGGTTTGTCGCGTACATTTTCTGCTTCTCAAATTGATGCCGGTATCAACAGAACCTTTATGGAAAAACGCATGACGATCAGCTTTAAAGCCCGCGACATTTTCTTTGGCAGCCGCTACCGTAGCATCCTGCAATACAACAATGTAAACACCCGCTGGGACAACGAGTATGAAAGCCGCCGCTTTACTTTGGGCTTTACATACAACTTTGGCAATACTAAATTAAAAGCCGCCCGCGACCGCAAAACCGGCAGCAGCGCCGAAGAAGGAAGGATGTAGTGTTGTTAAGGGAGATATAAATTTTATCTTTAAGCCGGAACTTATGAGTTCCGGCTTTTTGCATAAGAAGCTGTGTTTTGGTAATTGTTAATAACATTAAACTTTCTGCAATAAAAGTAAATCAATTTTAAATTTTAGGTTATTAAGTCTGAAAATACAACTTTTAAACAAATAGAATCTTTCCAAGTATTAGTTAGATCCTGTTTAAATTTACAGCCGAAAAACTGTTAGTGCTCCTTTTATAGCCGTAAATTTTGTGTTTGTATTTATACCGATACAAAAAGCAATAACAGCTCAGTGTTTTTTGGTCGATAAAAGAAGTATGTAAACAAATCAATAAAATTTGAAAAATGTTTTTACATCAGTGCCAATATTTATCAAAATAATATCTATGAAAAAAGTTAAACTTTTATTATTATCTGCTATGCTGCTTTTTGTCATTCAATCGTATGCAAAAGTCATTAAAGAAGAAAAAGTTATTAATAAAACTGAAAATCCATATTATGGACTTGTTGCTAAACATATATTAACTCAAGCTGATAAAAAATACGATTGGCCTGTTGAATTTTGTAAACCTGATACCGGTATCCACAAAAACGATACAGGAGGAAAGGCTAAAGTTCCTTTATTTGATTCGGTAAAAACAAGCCAGGAACCACGAAATTATTATCTTGCTTTTAATACAAATGTTTTTGTTAAATCATTGGGCGGATTTAAACAAAGGTTCTCACCCTCTTTTGAGTTTGGCCGGACTTACGGTATTTTTGATATCGGACTGGCTTCCGGTAGGTTCAGTTATGTTAAAAAAGGTGCGGATACAACAAGGTTTATTGAATTGCGGCCAACGATAAACATTTTCTCAAAAGGCAGGTTTTCAGAAGCACTATGTTTTGGGGCAGGCTATATTTTCAAAGCAAAACAAGGTATGATGACAGAAATATGCAACAGCATTAATTTTAACATCACAGAGATCTGGACGCTCAGTTTTTTGCAAGGTTATTACTTCATTGACGGAACAAACGACAACAGAAGCACACAATACATGGGTTTAAATGTAACTTACAATTTCCTTAAATGGCATACGCTTAACCATGCCCGAAAAAGGAAAGCTTTGTTAAATTAATTGAATGAAAATTTAGTTGTATAAAAAGATAAAAGTGATTTACATAATTAGATAACCAAATGTTATTTTAAATCCAATTTTCATCAATGATTTTAGTTCTGCTTGAAATTTACATTTAACAATCCCTGGTTGGTCGGGTTTTGCAATCACGATTGCTTTCATTCATCAAGTTATTTCAGCATAAAAACTGCTCAAAATGTTTATTGTTTCTTGCAGATGGAGGCAATATGGTTTCTATACTTTATTTTTATTTGATATATTGTTCAAATCTTTTAAGAGCCTGTTTAAATTTATATCATCAAAATTCATAATGCTTCTTTTATGCCTATAAATCTTGTGGCTGTAATTTATGCTGATAGAAAAAGCATAAGAATTTGAAAGTTTTAGGTGCTAAAAGAAGCATAGAAAATAAATTTTATTACAGATATTTTGGCTAAAGCCAACACCCGGACTTATATAACCCAGGGCCTGAAGGCCGCGGCAATTTAGACACCTTACTTTATAAATTTTTTTGTATTTGCCGATATCAATTCGGTTTGGAAAATGCAATTACGATCAAGTTGCAATTGCCACGGCCTTTAGGCCGTGGACA
>JAABUQ010012650.1_pt1 | contig 10436 bp, 18 predicted proteins | sample 5560001 | NCBI WGS metagenome assembly JAABUQ01 (sample SAMN10711888, study PRJNA513371) | rock metagenome | isolation source: Antarctica rocks | place: Antarctica: Victoria Land, Finger Mt nord | collected 2015-12-18 | reverse complement strand
CGCGTATGACTTCCCCGGCGACGACATTCCCTTCATCACCGGCTCGGCGCTCAAGGCGCTCGAGGGTGACGAGCAGTACAAGGAAAAGATCATCGAGCTGGCGGCGGCGCTGGACTCCTACATCCCGGAGCCCGTTCGCGAGCTGGACAGACCCTTCCTCATGCCCGTCGAGGACGTCTTCTCGATCACCGGGCGCGGCACGGTGGCCACCGGTCGCGTGGAGGCGGGCATCGTGCACACCGGTGATCAGGTCGAGGTCGTGGGGATCCACAACACCACCACCACCGTGGTGACCGGTGTGGAGATGTTCCGCAAGATCCTGGATCAGGGGCAGGCGGGCGACAACGTGGGCTGCCTGCTGCGCGGCACCAAGCGCGAGGACATCCAGCGTGGCCAGGTGCTGTGCAAGCCCGGGTCGATCACCCCGCACACCAAGTTCAAGTCCGAGGTCTACGTGCTCAAGAAGGAAGAGGGCGGGCGCCACACCCCGTTCTTCACGGGCTACCGGCCTCAGTTCTACTTCCGCACCACCGACGTCACCGGCGTGGCTCGGCTCCCCGAGGGCGTCGAGATGGTCATGCCCGGCGACAACGTCCAGATGGAGATCGAGCTGATCCAGCCCATCGCCATGGACCAAGGACTGCGCTTCGCCATCCGCGAGGGCGGACGCACGGTCGGCTCGGGCGTGGTCACCGAGATCATCCAGTAGCGCGAGGATCCGCACGTCCCGGGACGCGTTGTCAGACGACGTCCGGGACGGGCCATCAATACCGATACGACCAGCATCAGCCCGTCGTCTTGACGGGGGCCCGCGCGGTGAGCGCGAGCATCCGTCCGCACGGCGTTGCGCCGGGCGGCGGCGCAGGACCCCGGCCGGGCGGTACCCCGGCACTCCCCTTCACAGCGAGCAAGGCAATTTCATGGCATCGATGGCCCAGAACAAGATCCGCATACGCCTCAAGGCCTACGACACGTCGGCCATCGAGTCTGCGGCCAAGGAGATCGTGGAGACCGCCACGCGCACCGGGGCATCGGTGTCCGGCCCGGTGCCCCTGCCCACCGAGAAGAACGTGTACTGCGTGATCCGCTCGCCGTTCAAGGACAAGGACTCGCGCGAGCACTTCGAGATCCGCACCCACAAGCGACTGATCGATATCCACCAGCCGACCCCCAAGACGGTCGACTCGCTGCAGCGCCTCGACCACCTCCCGGCGGGTGTGGACATCGAGATCCGTCTGGCTCACTGATTGCCGTGCCCGCCATCCTCGCCAAGAAGCTCGGCATGACCCAGGTCTTTCAGGACGACGGACGGGTGGAGCGCGTGACCGTGCTCGAGGCCGGACCCTGCCCGGTGACGGCCATCCGCAGCTTTGACCGCGACGGCTACGAGGCCGTGCAGCTGGCCTTCGGCGCCGCGCGCGAGAAGCAGCTGACGCGCGCCGAGCTCGGTCACCTGCGCAAGGCGGATGCCCCGCCCATGCGTCATCTGGCTGAGTTCCGCGACGAGGCCGGCGAGCTGCAGGTCGGCGAGACGGTGACCGTGGGCGCCTTCGCCGCGGGTCAGCGCGTGAAGGTGTCCGGAACCTCGAAGGGCAAGGGCTTTCAGGGCACCATCCGTCGGCACAACTTCAAGAGCGGCCCGAAGTCCCACGGCTCCCACAACGTGCGCGCGCCGGGCTCCATCGGAGCGTCGGCGACGCCCTCGCGGGTGTTCAAAGGGATACGCGGCCCGGGTCACATGGGCCATCGGCGCATCACCCAGCGCGGGCTGCGCGTCGTCTCGATCGACGAGCAGCGCAACCTGCTGCTGGTGCGCGGCGCCGTACCCGGTCCGCGCAACGGGGTGGTCGAGGTGCGCAGCGATGGCTGAGGTCCCGGTTCTGGGCGCCACCCGCACGGTGGCGCTCGACGACGGCGCCTTCGGGGCGCGCTTTCACAAGGCTCTCGTGCATGAGGCGGTGCGCGCCGAGCAGGCGGCTCGCCGCCGCGGCACCGCGGCCACCAAGACCCGCGGCATGGTCCGCGGTGGTGGCGCCAAGCCGTGGCGCCAGAAGGGCACCGGCCGGGCGCGCGCGGGCTCCAGTCGCTCGCCCATATGGACCGGTGGAGGCACCGTCTTCGGACCGCACCCGCGCTCCTACACGAGCAAGGTCAATCGCAAGGAGCGCCGCGCGGCACTGCGCAGCGCGCTGTCCATGCACGCCGAGCGTGGCTCGATCGCTCTGGTGGACGCCGGGGCCTTCACCGTGCCGCGCACGCGCCAGGCGCGCGACCTGCTGGGCGAGTGGGGCCGGCGCGGTCCCACCCTGGTCGTGCTCGCGGCCGAGGAGGCCAACGCCGCACTCTCCTTCCGCAACCTGGCCCGCGTGGCCGTGCTCACGCCGGAGCAGACCGGGGTGGCCGACCTGTTGCGTTGTCCGGCGCTGGTCGTCTCTCAGCCGGCTCTGGACGCGCTGACCGCGCGCGCGGCGAGCACCGGCCGCCGTGTGGCGCCGGGCTCTTCCTCGCGCGGCCAGACCGTCTCAGACTCGCCCGCTGCCTCAGGGCAGGAGTCCTGATGGACCACTCTCAGGTGATCATCCGTCCCGTGGTGTCGGAGAAGAGCTACGTGCTCGCCGCGGCCAACAAGTACACGTTCCGGGTGCACCCCGACGCTCACAAGACCCAGATCCGCCAGGCGGTCGAGGCGCTGTTCGACGTGCGGGTGGCCGCGGTACGCACCAGCAGCGTGAAGTCCAAGCCCAAGCGGCGCGGGCTCACGCGCGGGCGCACGCGGTCATGGAAGAAGGCCATCGTGCAGGTTCGCGAGGGCGACTCGATCCCCATCTTCCAGGGGCTGGAGGGACTTCAGGGCTGATGCCGATCCGCAAGCCAAAGCCGACCAGTCCCGGGCGCCGCTTCGTCTCCTACGCCGACTTCGCCGAGGTCACCAAGACGACCCCCGAGAAGTCGCTGACCGAGGGCCTGACCAAGAGCGGCGGGCGCAACGCGCACGGCCGCAAGACGGCACGCCACCGCGGTGGGGGGGCCAAGCGTCTGTACCGGCGGATCGACTTCAAGCGACGCAAGGACGGCGTGCCCGCTCGCGTGGCCGCCATCGAGTACGACCCCAACCGCTCCGCCTACATCGCCCTGCTGCACTACGTCGACGGCGAGAAGCGCTACATCCTCGCGCCGGCGCGACTGCGCGTGGGCATGAGCGTGGTGTCCGGGGACGCGGCCGACATCCAGGTTGGCAACTGCCTGGCGCTGGTGCGCATGCCCGTGGGCACCGTCGTGCACAACGTCGAGTTGGCGCCCGGACGCGGGGGTCAGATGGCCCGCTCGGCCGGCGCCTCGATCCAGCTCATGGCCAAGGACGGCGAGATGGCCACCCTGCGCCTGCCCTCCGGGGAGATGCGCCTGGTACGCGCCGAGTGCCGCGCGACGGTGGGCGTGATCGGCAACGCCGATCACCAGAACGTCAAGGTCGGCAAGGCTGGGCGCAAGCGGCACATGGGCGTGCGCCCCCAGACGCGGGGCACGGCGATGAACCCGGTCGACCACCCGCACGGCGGGGGCGAGGGTTCGACCACCGCGGGGCGCCATCCCGTGACTCCGTGGGGCGTCCCGACCCTGGGCTACCGCACCCGTCGCAAGAACAAGCCGTCTGACCGGTACATCGTTCGTGGCCGCCGCCGCGGGAAGGGCAAGCAGCGATGAGTCGCTCCAGCAAGAAGGGGCCGTGGGTCGAGGAGCGCCTGATGGCGCGCATCGAAGCCATGAACGCCTCCAACTCCAGGCAGATGATCAGAACCTGGTCGCGCGCCTCGACGATCTTCCCCGAGATGGTCGGGCACACGATCGCCGTCCACGACGGGCGCAAGCACGTACCCGTGTTCGTGAGCGAGTCGATGGTCGGCCATAAGCTCGGCGAGTTCGCCCCCACGCGCCTGTTCCGCGGGCACGCCGGCTCGGGGAAGGTGCGATGAGCGCCGATCCGCAGCCGCCCCGCGGCGAGGAGGTGCCGGAGCGCCCGGCCGAGGCCGAGCAGCCGCAGGGGCAAGAGGCCGCGCACCCGGACACGCCCGCCGCGGTCAAGGTGGCCACGCCCGCCGAGACCAAGGAGGACACGCCCGCCGGGGCCGAGCCGCCCACACCCGCCGCAACCAAGGAGCGCTCCCCGCGCAAGCAGACGACCGTGCGCCCCCCGGTGGTGCGCGCCCGCGCGCGCTACGTGCGCTCTTCGGCGCGCAAGGCGCGCATGGTCTGCGGTCATCTGCGCGGCAAGTCCGTCGAAGAGGCTCGTGCCATCCTGGCCTTCGCCTCGCGCGATGTTGCCCGTGACTGGAGCAAGCTCCTCGAGTCCGCGGTGGCCAACGCGGAGAACAATCACGAGCTGGTGGGCGACGACCTGATCGTGCGCGAGGCGTTCGCCGACGAGGGACCGACGATCAAGCGCTTCCGGCCCCGCGCCATGGGGCGGGCCACGCCGATTCGCAAGCGCACCAGCCATCTGACGATCACGCTCACGCCGAGGTAACAAGACATGGGTCAAAAAGTTCATCCCGAGTCCATGCGCGTGGGCTACATCCACGACTGGAAGTCCAACTGGTTCAACGAGCGCCACTTCGACGCCTACCTGCTCGAGGACATCCAGATCCGCGAGCACATCATCGGAAAGCTCGCGCACGCCGGACTGTCGGACATCACCATCCGCAAGGACACCAACGAGCTCGAGGTCAACATCCACACCGCCCGGCCGGGCATCGTCATCGGCAAGTCGGGCAGCGAGGTCGACGCACTGCGGCGCGACCTGCACCGCATGACCGGCAAGCAGATCAAGGTCAACATCTTGGAGATAAAGCGGCCAGAGCTGGACGCCAAGCTCGTGGCCCAGTCCATCGCCGAGCAGCTGCAGAACCGCGTCGCCTTCCGCCGGGCCATGAAGCGGGCGCTGACCAGCGCCATGCGCTCCGGGGCCAAGGGCGTGAAGGTGCAGGTCTCAGGGCGACTCGGCGGTGCCGAGATGGCGCGCACCGAGAGCTACTCCGACGGCCGCGTGCCCCTGCACACCATGCGTGCGGACATCGAGTACGGCTTCTACGAGGCCCGCACCACCTTCGGGCGGATCGGCGTCAAGTGCTGGGTCAACAAGGGCGAGATCATGCCCGCGGGCTACACGGGCGCCGACCTCACCGACATGTCCGCTCCCGCTGCGCCGGGCGGCGACCGCGACGGCCGCGGAGGACGCGACGGACGCGACGGACGCGGTCGCGGTCGTGGCGGCCCCGGCGGTGGCCCGGGTGGCCGCGGCGGGCCCGGCGGAGGCGGCGGCGGTGGGCGTGGTCCCGGCGGCGGTCGCGGGCCCGGTGGTGGCGGCGGTGGGCGCGGTCCCGGCGGTCCGGGTGGCCCCGGCGGCGGGCGTGGCCCGGGTGGCCCCGGCGGCGGTCCTGGCGGAGGTCGCGGTCCCGGTGGCGGCGGTCGTGGACCTGCTGGCGGTGCCGGAGGCGGCTCCCGCGGCCCGCGGCCCGCGGGTGGGGGAGGTGGGCGCTGATGCTCTCGCCCAAGCGCGTCAAGCACCGCAAGCAGCACCGCGGTCGCCGGCGCGGGCTCTCTCGCGGTCAGCTGAAGGTGCAGTTCGGCGAGTACGGCCTGAAATCCCTCGAGGAGGGGTGGCTCACCAACCGCCAGATCGAGTCCGCCCGTATCGCCATGACGCGCAAGATCAAGCGCGGCGGCAAGGTGTGGATCAACGTCTATCCCGACAAGCCGGTCACCAAGAAGCCCGCCGAAACGCGCATGGGCTCCGGCAAGGGCTCGCCCGAGGGCTGGGTGGCCGTGGTCAAGCCGGGAAGGGTCATGTTCGAGCTGGCCGGGGTGCCCGAGTCGCTGGCCCGCGAGGCCATTCGCCTGGCCGCTCACAAGCTTCCCGTGAAGACCAAATTTGTGCTGCGTGAGGACTGATGAATCCCCTACGATCCCCGTGTCGGCTGTGAAGGCCAAGGAGATCCGCGACATGCCCGACGACGAGCTCACCGAGCAGATCGTCACGCTGCGCAAGGACGTCTTTGGCCTGCGCTTTGCCAACGCCACGGGTGAGCTGGAGGACACCGCTGGCCTGGGGCGCTCCAAGCGCGACCTGGCCCGAGCGTTGACCATCGCTTCAGAGCGTGGCCTGGCCGTGAGCTCGGGCGTCACGCGAAGCCCCAGCCAGTCCACATGACCCTTACCGGAAGCGGGCCGCTGTGGCCCGCGGGAGTGAAATCAGAGAACAGCCATGGCCCAACCCGATAACCCCCAGACGACAGACGGTCCCGCCGCGGCGAAGGCGACGGCCCCCGAGCCGCAGGAGCAGCTCGAGCCCAAGGAGCGCCGTCGGCGCGCCCGGCTGGCCCGCGCTCCGCAGGCCCGCGCTCCGCGCAGCGCGGAGGAGCGCCAGGCCGAGCGCGTCGCCCTACGGCGCGAGAAGGCCCGTCGGCGCACCGCCCAGCGAGCCAAGGATCGGGTCAAGCGGTCCGAGCGCCGATCCGCCGCACCGCCCGTCGAGGCCCTAGCCCCCGTGCACGCCCCGACGGAGGGGCGGCGCAAGGTGCGCCAGGGCCTCGTGGTGTCTGACCGTGCGGACAAGACCATCACCGTGCGCGTCGATGTCGCTCGCCGCCACCGGCGCTACGAGAAGATCGTGCGCAGCTCGTCGACGCTGCACGCCCACGATGAGGACAACGCCGCCCACACCGGTGACACCGTGCGGGTGGTCGAGAGCCGTCCCCTGTCACGCAATAAGCGTTGGCGCCTGGTCGACGTGCTGAAGCGTGCCAAGTGAGCACGGGTAGCGGAGCGCGACGGTGATCCAGAACGAGACCCGGCTGCGCGTGGCCGACAACACCGGCGCGCGCGAGATCCTGTGTATTCGCGTCAAGGGTGGCTCGCGACGACGCTACGCCTTCGTGGGCGACGTGATCACCGCTACCGTCAAGGCGGCCAACCCTCAGGGCACGGTCAAGAAGGGCGAGGTGGTCACGGCCGTGGTGGTGCGCACGAAGAAGTCCTTCGGGCGCGAGGACGGCACCTACATCGCCTTCGACGAGAACGCCGCCGTGATCATCGATGACCAGAACAACCCGCGCGGCACTCGCATCTTCGGGCCCGTGGCCCGCGAGCTGCGCGAGCGCAACTTCATGCGGATCGTCTCCCTCGCCCCGGAGGTGCTGTGATGCTCAAGCCCAAGCGTCCCGTGCAGCGTCCGGTGGCGCTGAAGATCCGGCGAGACGATGAGGTGCAGGTGATGGCCGGCAAGGACCGCGGCAAGCGCGGACGGGTGCTGCGTGTTGCGCCCCGCGAGGAGCGCGTGTGGGTCACGGGCCTGAACATGGTCAAGCGCCACACGCGGCCCCGCCAGGGCGCCCAGGGGCCTGAGGCGGGGGGAGTCATCGAGCGCGAGGGCGCCATTCATGTCTCCAACGTCATGCTCATCGATCCCAAGGACGACCGACCCACCCGCGTGGGCATCGAGCGCGAGGGGGGCAAGCGCTTCCGCGTTGCCCGCCGCTCGGGAACCCGCCTCGACTAGAGAAACAACAGAGAACTCAAATGGCCACCACCGCAACCACCGCACGACTGAAGACCCGTTACGCGCAGGAGATCCGGCCGGCGCTCATCGACCGCTTCGGCTACTCGTCGCCCATGCAGGCGCCCAAGATCGAGAAGATCACCCTGAACATGGGCGTCGGGGAAGCTCGCCAGGACGCCAAGATGCTCGAGGCCGCACAGGAGCAGCTGGGCATCATCGCGGGCCAGCGTCCCAGTGTCCGTCGCGCGCGCAAATCGATCGCCGCGTTCAAGCTGCGCGAGGGCATGCCCGTGGGGGTTGCCGTCACCCTCCGTGGTGAGCGTGCCTATGAGTTCCTTGACCGGCTGATGTCGGTGGCCATCCCGCGCATCCGTGACTTCCGCGGGCTCAGCCCACGCTCCTTCGACGGGCGCGGCAACTACTCGTTGGGTGTCCGCGAGCAGATCATCTTCCCGGAGATCGACTACGACGCCATCGACCAGGTGCGCGGTCTGGACATCACCATCACCACCACGGCGGCCGGTGACGCCGAGGCGTTCGCGCTGTTGGAGGCGCTGGGCATGCCCTTCGCTCGCGAAGGTCGCCCCGCCGGCTTCGACGCCCCCGACGTTCCGGACCTCGATGCCGACGCGCAGGCGCGCGATCAGCAGCGGACCGAAGAGGTGGCGGAGAAGGCGAAGGCCGAACAGGCGGCGCTCGAGCAGCTCACCCAGGAAAATCCGCAGGCCTACGCCCCCCCGAGCCCAGCCACCGGTGACGCGCTGATCGGCGAAGCGTCGGACCCAACCCCCTCACAGCCCGTGCCCGGAAGCGCTCCTGATGGAGCGCCGGCCGGCGACGGCTCGACCAGACAGGAGCCGTAGAGTCATGGCCAAGACCTCACAGCGCGTCCGACAGGCGCGCCCAGCGAAATTCAAGACGCGCGCCTATACTCGCTGCAACCGCTGTGGTCGTCCGCGCGCGGTGTACCGCAAGTTCGGGATCTGTCGCATCTGCCTGCGCGACCTTGCGCACAACGGCCAGATCCCGGGAATGACCAAGTCCTCCTGGTAGGCGCGTACGAACCCGACACCCTGGTGAACGCATGTCCATGACCGACCCCATAGCCGACTTCCTGACGCGCATCCGCAACGGCATTCACGCCGCCCACGAGACGGTGGCGCTGCCCGCGTCGCGTACGAAGGCCGAGCTCGCGCGCATCCTCACCGAGCAGGGCTACATCGACTCGTACTCCGTCGATCCGGCGCCGGGCGGTCGCGTCGGCCAGGTGATCACCATCCGCCTGAAGTACACCGACGACCGACGCTCAGCCATCTCAGGGTTGCGCCGGGTGTCGCGACCGGGCCGGCGCACCTACGTCGAGGCCCGCCGCATGCCGCGTGTCCAGGGAGGCATGGGGACGTCGATCATCTCCACGTCGCGGGGGGTGATGACCGGTCACGACGCCCGCAGTGCGGGCGTCGGCGGCGAGGTCCTCGCCCAGGTCTGGTAGCCCGTGTCACGGATCGGCAGACAGCCCATCACGGTACCGGCGGGCGTCACGGTGGCCATCGAGCCCGAGCGCGTCCAGGTCAACGGCCCGCGTGGCGAGCTCGTGGAGCGCATACCGCGCGCCATCGACGTCGCCCAGGATGGCGATCAGCTCGTGGTCACCCGTCCTACCAATCGCGGAGAGCACCGTGCCCTGCACGGTCTCACGCGATCGCTGGTGGCCAACATGGTCGAGGGGGTGACGGCCGGCTTCGAGAAGCGCCTGGAGCTGCAGGGTGTCGGCTATCGCGCTCAGCTGCGCGGCCGCGACATAGAGCTGGCCGTGGGCTACTCCCACCCGGTGCCCATCAAGGCTCCCGACGGCATAGAGTTCGAGGTGCCCCAGCCCACGCGCATTGTCGTGCGTGGCATCTCCAAGCAGGTGGTGGGGGAGGTCGCCGCCACGATCCGCAAGCAGCGTCCCCCCGAGCCCTACAAGGGCAAGGGAATCCGCTACGAGGGCGAGTACGTCGCGCGCAAGGTGGGCAAGCGCGCATGAGCGCCGCCACCAACGCCACCCGGCGGCTGCGTCGTCGCCGACGCGTGCGCGCCAAGGTTTCGGGCAGCGCCGAGCGCCCGCGGATCTCCGTCTTTCGCTCCAACCGTGGCCTCTCGGCTCAGCTGGTGGACGACGCGCACGGGCGCACTCTGGCGGCGGTGCACTGGTATGAGCCCGAGCTGCGCAAGCTCGCCGCCGGCGAGCGCACCGATCGTGCCGGCGCCCTGCTGGCCGAGCGCGCGCTGGCCGTCGGTGTGGCCCGGGCCGTCTTTGACCGCGGTGGCTATCAGTACCACGGCCACGTCCGCCGCTTCGCGGAGGCCGCCCGCGAGGCCGGCCTGACCGTCTAGCGCGCGTGACCGTCGCTCGCCACTCACCCGCTACGCTGCCCATCGCATGCCCGTAGACCGTTCAGTCAATCCCGCCGGCCTTGATCTGCAGGAGCGTGTGGTCGAGATCAACCGCGTGGCCAAGGTGGTCAAGGGCGGACGGCGCTTCTCCTTCACCGCCCTCGTCGTCGTGGGAGACGAGCGCGACGTGGTGGGCATCGGCTACGGCAAGGCCAACGAGGTGCCCGTGGCCATTCAGAAGGGCGTCGAGCAGGCGCGCAAGAACCTCTTCCGGGTGCCCAGGCATGGCTCCACCATCACTCATCAGACCACCGGCGTCTTCGGCGCCGGTCGAGTCTTCCTCAAACCGGCCTCGCCCGGTACGGGGGTCATCGCCGGTGGCGGCGTGCGCGCGGTGCTCGAGCTCGCCGGCATTCACGACATCCTCTCCAAGAGCTTGGGCACGCAGAATCCGATCAACCTGGTCAAGGCCACCGTGGCAGGCCTGCGCGGCCTGCGCACCCCT
>JAABUQ010012649.1_pt1 | contig 10437 bp, 6 predicted proteins | sample 5560001 | NCBI WGS metagenome assembly JAABUQ01 (sample SAMN10711888, study PRJNA513371) | rock metagenome | isolation source: Antarctica rocks | place: Antarctica: Victoria Land, Finger Mt nord | collected 2015-12-18 | reverse complement strand
GGGCAGATGGAGATGTTCGTAGCTGTCACAGATAGCTTTGAGCCCTTTTATCGCATCGAGTTCCGCCACCGTCAATGTTTGCTTTGCGACAAGACCCTGTATATGTCTGAGAGACATGATCCGTCCTTTCCACTCTTTTCCGGGCGCCTGCGGCCCTACTAGAATATAGCGGCCTCCATATAGTCACCAAAGACTGAGCGAAAAACGTCCATGATCTCACCCAGGGTAGCGTACACTGTGACCGCCGCGATAATAGCCGGCATGGTGTTCTCTGTTCCTTCAGCCACGCGGCGCAGGTCGTCCAGGGCGCGCCTGACCGCTGATCCGTCGCGCTCACGGCGTACACGCTCAAGACGCGCAAGGTGCGCCCGCTGGCCCTCGTAATCCACATAGAGGGTTGGCACCTTGATCTCCTCTTGACTGACATACTCGTTAACGCCGACGATGCCGCGCTGGTGAGCATCGATCTCCTGCTGGTAGCGGTAGGCGGATTCAGCGATCTCGCGCTGGAAGAAGCCGTTCTGGATACAGGGCAGGACGCCGCCCAGCGCGTCAATCTTATCCAGGTAGGCTTGCGCGGCGCGTTCGGTCTCGTCGGTGAGCGCCTCAACGAAGTAGGAGCCACCCAGCGGATCGACAGTATTGACCACGCCGCTCTCACTGGCGATAATCTGCTGCGTACGCAGCGCAATTAAGGCGGCCTTTTCTGTCGGCAGGGCCAGGGCCTCGTCAAGCGAATTGGTGTGCAGCGAGTTGGTGCCACCAAGGACGGCGGCCAGCGCCTGGATGGTGGTGCGCACAATATTATTCTCAGGCTGCTGGGCGGTCAGGGAGACGCCGGCCGTCTGGGCGTGACAGCGCATGGTCCAGGAACGTGGATCACGCGCGCCATAGCGCTCACGCATGAGCTTGGCCCAGAGACGCCGCCCGGCGCGGAACTTGGCGATCTCTTCAAAAAAATCGTTGTGCACATCAAAAAAGAAGGAGAGGCGCGGCGCGAACTCGTCGAGCGCCAGGCCGCGCTCCAATGCGGCATCAACATAGGCCAGGCCATCGGCGATAGTGAAAGCCAGTTCCTGCACAGCGGTCGCCCCGGCCTCGCGAATATGGTAGCCGCTGATGCTGATGGTGTTCCAGCGCGGCATGTGGCGCGTGCCGAACTCGATAGTGTCCACGACCAGGCGCAGAGAGGGCTCAGGTGGGAAGAGAAACTCTTTCTGCGCGCTATATTCTTTCAGAATATCGTTCTGTAACGTGCCGCCAAGACGCTCCAGCGCGAAGCCGCGTTTCTGCGCGTTGACGATATACATGGCCCAGATAACGGCGGCGGGACTGTTAATCGTCATCGACGTCGTGATCCGATCGAGCGGCAGGTCGGCGAAGAGCACCTCCATATCCGCCAGGGAGGAGATTGCCACGCCGCACTTGCCGAACTCACCGGTCGCCAGGGGGTGGTCGGTATCGTAGCCATAGAGCGTCGCCATATCAAACGCGGTCGAGAGGCCGGTCTGCCCCTGCGCCAGGAGATATTTGAAACGGGCGTTGGTATCTTCGGCGGTTCCGAAGCCGGCGAACATACGCATAGTCCAGGGTTTGGCGCGGTACATCGTTGGTTGTACGCCGCGCGTATAGGGGTATGCACCGGGGAAGCCAAGGTCGCGCATATAGTCCAGCGACGCGTTGTCGGCAGGGGTGTAGATACGCCGCAACGGAACGCTGGAGGTGGTGACCAGGTGCTCACGCTCAGGCATGCGCGCCAGTGATTGCTTGACGGTCGTGTCCTCCCACTGTATGTGCCGTACCGTGAGGCGTTCTAGCTCATCTTGCGCGAAAAGAGTGCCTTGTTCGACAACAGGCGGCTTTGTCTCTGTCGATTCTTGCTCAAGCATAACGATGCGTTTCTCCTCTATGAGCCGCAAGGCAAGAAGTGTGTAACTTCTCTGCGCTTCTTTACCATACCAGGCTATATTCTATTGTATCACGTTGGCAGACCCATTCAGAGCTTCTTTTGTGCCTGTGGGGCAGCGAAACGGAAAAGTATGCGTGTGTCCCCCGCCCGTAGCCACGGACGGGGGACACACGCATAAAAAAGACGGGCACTAGAAGTGCCCGCTTGAAAACATGTGTTGTTTTACGCTAGAACAGCCTGAATGCGCCGCTGCGGCTATACACGCAGAGCATCCTGCTGTTGCGGCGTCAGTCCGCTCTCTCCCAGCACACGGTTCAAAGTCTCGCGCTTAATGCGATAGCCCTGTCTCTCGTTGACGTGGGGCAGGACCACTGCTTCCAGCGCCCCCTGCTTCACCCAACGGCGCACCGTTGTGTCATCGACACGCAGGATACGGGCCACTTCCGACACAGTTAATAGCTCGCTCATGGGATTGTACTCCTTTACTCCAATTCATACGATAAAAGCACCGTTCTTACTACAGTGCTTTGCTCCATAGGGGAACAGTATGCAAACTCTCTGCAAAAGTACTTACAAGATTCTCTTGTATCTACATTGTAAGACATTATACGGTGTTTGTAAAGATATATGGAAAACAAGAGCAAGATAATAAGCGGCAAGGGCTTCGTCACGTGGGAACTTTTATGGGAAATATTCTAAGCTATTATGGGAAAAGTTTATTCTTTTAGCTTCCCCATATATAGCAATCATCGTGGCGTTTGTAGTCCATACAGGGCCATAGCGTGTAAAGTAAGGAGCATATCATCTCACGATGCATACACCCATTAACACAAGATTTTCCTAAATGATGTAACAGGGCAGAAATTGCTATATATAATATGCACAACCAACATGGAACAGAATAGAGACATCACTGTGGACAGTCACGGACGTGTTACGGTACGTTGATTACCCCTGCTTTGCTCCTTCTACGTTATGTCTATAGTAATGAAACGGCGCTTGCTTGTCAAGAAACGTTTCGCAACGGAAAAGCTGGCGCCGACACATATACACTTATAAATACTTTGCGAAAGACAAAAACGTTGACATCACGGTACCTGATCGTTAACATGAGAAGTATAGCCGAACACTTGTATTATGGCAACGTATACAGCAGCAAACCAGAGACGAGGAACAAGGAATAACAGGGAGTATTTTGAAGGGCTCCACTCCGTACATACAGCACCACTGGTGCTGTATGTACGGAGTGGAGCCCCGCAAAAAGAACTTACTTCGCGCGGCGCAGCGCCACGATGGGATCGAGGCGCGAGGCGCGAACCGCCGGGTAGGTGCCGAAGACGAGACCAATGAAAAAGGCGACAGCGAAGGGTAGGATAATAGAGGTTGGTGTGATCACAAATGGTACAGTGCCGCTGCTCCCCGCCAGCGCCTGCAGGATCACACCAGTTACTAGCCAGCCTATTAATAAACCAAGCAGCAGGCCCAGTATACTGCCAATCAGGCAAAGGGAGAGGGCTTCAATGAGAAACTGGCTCAGGATATCGCCCCTGCGCGCGCCGATAGAGATGCGAATACCGATCTCGCGCGTCCGTTCCGTCACCGAGACCAGCATGATATTCATAATACCGATGCCGCCGACGGTGAGCGAGATAGCCGCGATCCCGGTCAGCAGCAGCGTGATAGCTCCCAGCGCCTGGGCAGATTGTTGCAAGATCTGCACAGAGGTCTGGGTCTGGAAATCGTCGGGCTGGCCACGGGGAATATGGTGATTGACCTCAAGAGCTGTCGTGAGTGCCTGCACGACGACATCCAGATTGTCCTGCGTATCCACCTGAACAGTAATTTCGTCAAGTTCAGGCCCATTGCGCAGGCGTGCCTGCACGGTTTTGTAAGGGACAAAGATAACATCATCCTGCCGGTAGCCGCCGCGCACGGACAGTACTCCTACGACGCGGAAAAGTTCTTCGCGAAAGCGAATATTTTTGCCAATCGCATCAGTGCCGCTGGCACCAAAGAGGTTGTGCGCTACTGTATCACCGATGACGGCCACAGACGCGGAGCTATTCGCTTCGGCGGGACTGAACCAGAGACCCTGCGCGGTATCCCAGTTGTTGATGGTCTGGTAGTCCGGGCTCACGCCACGCACAGAGGTATTCCAGTTCTGACTGCCATAAATAGCCTGGCCATTGCCTGCGGAGACCAGAGGGGAGATGGCGGTCACATGTTGCAGCTTTGCGATTGATTGCATATCGCGATCGGTCAGGCTGGCATGGATCGGGCCACGGCTGTTCGGCGTACCAGGCTGAATCTGGATGGTATTGGCCCCCTGGCTGGTAATAACGTTATTCACATAGGCACCCACGCCCTGCGTCAGCGTCAGCGAGCCAATCACAGCGGCCACGCCGATCACGATACCAAGGATCGTTAACAGCGAACGTGTTCGGTTGGACCAGACGGCTTCGATAGCGCTGCCCACGCTCGCTCCCACTGAGCTCCTCGAACCATTCCCGCGCACGCGGAATTCCTGGAGGATATTTTGTAGAGGAGTCTCCTGCGGCGCAGGTGCTGGTGTTGGGGATACCACAGGAGACTCCTGCGGAGCTACTGTCGGGGCAGTTGATTTTGTTAAACGCACTGCTCGTGGTCGTGTTGAACGGCTCACGCGGGTTCCTCCTTTGTTATTCGTCGCTGCGTATCGCTACAATGGGATCGAGGCGCGAGGCCAGGATCGCCGGGTAGATGCCAAAGACGAGGGCGATGCCCGATGAAACGGCAAAAGGGACAATCAGGGTTGTTGCGGTTATCACAAACGGCAGCGTACCTAACGATGTTATCACTTCCCCGATCAGCAGGCCCAGGATCAGCCCCATCAGGCCGCCGACCAGGCATAAGACGAGCGCCTCGATGAGAAACTGGTTACGAATGTCGCGCCGACGCGCGCCGATCGCCATGCGGATACCGATCTCCCATGTGCGCTCTGTGACCGAGACAAGCATGATATTCATAATGCCGATGCCGCCAACCGTCAATGAAATGGCGGCGATACCTACGAGTAGGGCCGTCAGCACCGTCTGTGTCTGGCCGAAGCGCTGCAAAGCCTGCGTAAAACTTAAAACAGTGAAATCATCGGAGTGCCCCGGACGAATATGATGATTCTGGCGCAGGACGTCGGTAATAGCTGTTGTCGCCGGATCGACGTCCGCTGTCGTATCTACCTTCACTTGAACCTGGTCGATGGTTGTGGTATTTTTCAGGCGAATCTGCGCTGTACTGATCGGCACATAGACCACGTCATCCTGGGAGAAACCGCCGCCCTGCGGGGTTAACACCCCTACGACGCGAAAGATTTGATCGCGAATACGAATCTCCTGCCCGATCGGGTTGGCTCCTGAAGCATCAAAGAGATTATGATAGACCGTGTCCCCCAGGACCGCGACCGCTGTCCCGCTGCCGCTGTCGGCGTCACTGAACCAGGTGCCCTGAGCCAGTTGCCAGGCCTGGATCACCTGTAAGTCCGCGTTCACACCCTCAATCTGTGTCGTCCAATGCTGGTTGCCAAAGACGGTTTGATCACTGGTGACGAGAAATGGACTGACACTCGTGACGTGCGCCACACTGCGCAAGGATTGCGCATCATTAAGCGTCAGTGTGTTAACTGAGCCAGCACCCTGCGAAACGCCACTTTTATTGGCCGCGCCAGGATAAATGATGATCGAGGTTTGCAGCGTCCCCACCAGGTTAGAAACGTAGGCGTTGACACCCTGTGTCAGCGTCAACGCGGCGATGACGGCGGCCACACCGATGAAGATGCCGAGCACGGTCAGGAACGAGCGGGTGCGGTTCGCCCATAATGATCCTATGGCGCTGGTAAGGTTCGCCCCCATCATACTGCCAGCACCACTACGGTTCCCCCGCATCTCCCCGAGCAGTCCTTGCAGGGGAGCGGTCTGTGCGGAAGGGGGAGGCGCGGCCGCTGATGAGACGCGCGGGCGTGATCGCGTTGAACTGCGGCTCACGGCTTCTCCTCCTTTACCATCGTTGTGCTCTCAACCGTTTTCCCCTCGGTGGATTGATTAACCAGGGTGGCCCATTCGTCTTGCGCTGAGCGGCGATCCACGACAGGCTCGTCGCGCACAACACGACCATCCAGAAACACAACCTGGCGTTTGGCATAATCCGCTATCTTGAGATCGTGGGTCACCAGCACGATCGTCAGTCCCTGCTCGTTTAACGCTTGCAGCACGCCCATGATCTCGACGCTGGTGCGGCTATCCAGATTCCCCGTTGGTTCATCCGCCAGCAGCAGCGACGGGCCATTGACGAGCGAACGGGCGATCGCGACGCGCTGCTGCTGACCACCGGAGAGTTCCGAAGGCTTGTGGTTGACGCGGGCACCAAGTCCCACGAGCTGCAACATCTTGCGCGCGCGCCGTTCGCGTTCGCGGCCAGAGATACCCGCGTAGACCATGGGGAGGGCGACATTGCGCAGCGCGGTGGCCCGGCCGAGCAGGTTAAAGCCCTGGAAGACAAAACCGATGCGCCGGTTGCGCACCCCTGCCAGTTCATCGCTCTTCATCTCGCTGACAAGCTTGCCCGCCAACCAGTACTCACCCATCGTGGGACGATCCAGGCAGCCAAGCAGGTTCATAAATGTTGACTTGCCGGAGCCTGATGGCCCCATGATCGCCACAAACTCGCCCGGATAGACATCCAGGGTGACGCCCTGTAGCGCCTGGACGCGCGTCTTCTTGCCCGACGCGTAGGTTTTCGTCAGGTTGCGTACGGAGATGACGGGCGCGGGCCTGGGCCCCTGCCTCCCCGACGCGGTTACAACTGGCTGCACCGCTGTTGTCTGCTCATGGAGAGCGTGGGCGGCGGGCTCACCCGGTTTCGGTACCATCATTTCCGGCCTGGTTGGCTGCTCATCCGAGGAAACCTGTCCGTCGCGGGCTTGTTCAGGCAGGGTGACGGCCTCTATAGGTTTCGTTGGCAATTGGTCTACGGTAGACTCGTCTGCCGTCGGCAAATCAGCGCCAGGCTTCGTCTGTTGCGTGTCGCCTGCGCCTGGCAGCTTCGGGTCATTATTCGCCATATCTTCAGTCTCGCATTCTCAGATCAACGCCTGGTGGCACGCGTGCTGTGCTTGCAATAGTACAGCACGCGTTTACTCTCTACGAAAAAAACCTATCAGGCTTAGCCACCTTTATTGCCGCCACCACCAGGACCGCCATTAGGCCCCGCTCCTGACTGACCGGGAGCCTGGGTACCTACAATGAAGGTTTCATCGGGGGAGAGACCTTTGAGAACCTCGTACGAGGTTCCATCGGTCAGACCCAGAACCACTGGCCGCGCGACGAAGGTAGTGTCCGAGCGCTCGATGACATAGGCTGGGATCGGATTTTGCAGCGAGAGGTCGGGATGCTGGCTCTCCAGATCACCTAGCATGCTGCGCGCCTGGTTCAATGCTGTGTTCGCCTGTTGCCTGCTAATAAGCTGCTGCGCGGTGCTCGCTGTACCGCTAGCGGTAGAGAGGCGAGCAAAGTTGATCGCGTTGACCGGGATGAGCTGCGCATTGTGATGCTGCACAACAGTGATAGTTACGTTGGCAGTCATATTGGGCAACAGGTTCGCACCCTGCGCACTATCCTTATCCACATCAATATACACAGGATAGGTTACCACGTTCTGCGTCGTTGTGCCATTGGGAGCGATGGCGCTGACCTTGCCCTTAAACTGGCGATCACCATACGCGTTGACTGTGAACACGACTGGCTGTCCCTCGTGCAGGTTAGCGGTATCGGACTCGTTCACGTTAGCCTGGACCTGCAGGGATGAAAGGTCAACGATCTGGATAAAAGACCCGCTGCCGGCTGCGGTGCTGCCCGAGGAGGATGCGTTGGCAGGGGTACCGGGCACGCCGCCGATGGTGCCGTTGATGACGGTGACAATGCCGTCATGGGGAGCCTTGAGCGTGGCGTTATCCAGGTTATGCTGCGCCGTCGCGAGCTGCACTTCAGCGGTCCTCAACTGCCCCTGCGCCGTTGCCACCTGGCTGTTCGCGCTGGTCGTACCAGAACCGGTCTGCGCTGTATTGACCTGGTTCGCATTGGTATTGACCTGGTTCTGCGCCGTCTGGTTGCTCGCGTTGGCGTTGGCATTGGCCTGGTCAAGCGCGCTCTGCGCCGAATTGACAGACGCCTGCGCCTGAGTGACGCTCGAATTGGCGTTCGCGACCGTCTGATTATAGCGGTCATTCGCCAGCGCGCGACAATTGACCGGTGCGGTGGCAGTGGGGGCTGGCGCGGTGGTAGCGACTGGTGCCGGAGTCGTTGCTGCGGGAGGAGGAGCCGCCGGTCCGGTGGCTACGGCCGTCGCTCCGGTGGAAGGGGGCGTAACCACTGGCGTTACATCAAGGTCACCTATACCAGCGGTCCTGCTTGTCTCTCCGTTATGCGCGCTGCTGCCCATCGTGCTGGATCTGCCGGATGTGGTAGTCGCACCGCCGCCACCGCCAGCAGCACCACCGCCGCCAGGGTTATCACACGCGGCGAGGTCCTGTTGCCGCTGGTGTTCGGCCTGCGTTATCTGGGCCTGCGCGACGTTCTGGACGTTCTCCAGGTTAGTCTGGGCGTTATCGAGCGTTGTCTGCGCGGAAGCGACGGTCGTCTGCGAGGTATCCTGCGTGTTGCCCGCGCTGGCCTGCGAGCCTGCCAGGGCGGTTTTAGCGGCGGTGACGTTGGCGTCGGTTGACGCCTGCGCGCTGCCGACGGCGGCGATGGCGCTCCCCAGGCTTGTCTGCGCCGAGTCAACCGATGCCTGCGCGCTGTTGACGGCATCCTGCAGCGCGGTCTTGTCAACCAGGGCCAGCACCTGGTCTTTGCTGACCTTCTGCCCAACTTTGACGTCGATCTCGGTAATTTTGGCGCTTGTGCCCTGGAAGCTTAAATTATATGTTGAGCTCTGCAGCGGGCCCGTCGCGCTGACGGTGATCGCTAAATCTCCCTGCGTGGGCTTCTGGTATTGATAGGTTATAGGGGCTTTGCGGTTCAATTGTGAGATGAGGAAAGCGCCGATGAGGATGATCAGCAAAGCAATCGCGATGCCAATAATTCCTCCACGGCGTCTCCACCAGGGACGCGGTGTATCATCCACATCACCATGAGCGTTGCGGTCGTTCGCATTTACCAGTCCGGGGAGCGTGAGCAATGGATTGGCCGGAGGCTGCGTTGTGTGCGGGCTTATTGTGCTCGGCGTGGTCGTTGTGCCTTGTTGCTGTTGCGACATAACAAAGAGGCTCTCCTACTCTACAAGAATGAGAAAATTTCGGATAATGATCTACACGAAAATAGATTTATATACATACACACACTTTCAAGCCTAGTATACGCCTGCTGTTGCGAAAGGTTGTCGCAAGTTTGTAAAAAAATTGTAAAGTCATTCAACGAACAGTCAGGTGTAAAAATTTCAGCTTGTATAATTTGTAACGGGCGATGGTGCGCGATGGTACGTTACCAGTATGCAAAGAGGACTATACGCTAAAAAAATGACAGGAATATGAAAAAGGTTATAGGCGAGCAAACAACATAGGGCGAGATGGGCCTGGGCCCATCTCGCCCTATGTTGTTTGCCAACCACCTTCAATCACACCTCTACAGACAACGCAACCGCGCCGCCGCCGCCCAGGCAGAGTGTCGCCAGGCCGCGACCACCCCCCCGGCGGCGCAGCTCATAGACCAGCGTCGTCAACACACGCGAGCCACTGGAGCCGATGGGATGGCCCAGCGCGATCGCACCGCCGTTGACATTGACGCGCGACCAATCCCAATCCAGCTCTTTCCCGTTAGCCAGCGCCTGCGCGGCAAAGGCTTCGTTGACCTCGATCAGATCGAAGTCGCTCATCTTTAAACCGGTACGTTCCAGCAAGCGCTGGACCGCGCGCGGCGGCGCGGCGAAGATGTAGCGCGGCGTAATCGCGGCCGAGGCGTAGCCCGTGATGCGTGCCAGCACGGTCAGATTGTGCGCCCGCGCGAACTCCTGGTCCACGACGATGGTGGCCGAGGCGCCATCGCTCAGACCGGGGGCATTGCCGGCTGTGACGGTCCCGCCCTCTTGAAAGACGGGCATGAGCCGGGTCAGAGCATCCATTGAGGTATCGCCACGAATGGGTTCGTCGCTTTCAACGAGAAGTGTGCCCTTCTTCCCCTTCACCTCGACAGGCACAATCTCCTCTTTAAAACGGCCCGCTGTGGTAGCAGCGGCGGCGCGCTGGTGGCTCTGAAGCGAAAAGTTGTCCTGCTCCTCGCGCGTGACGCCGAATTTTTCGGCGATAATCTCCGCTTCGCTGCCCATGTGAATATTTTCAAACGCGCACCAGAGGCCATCATGCACGACACTATCAACGATCTTGCCATCGCCCATGCGGTAGCCGATACGCGCCTGCGGCAGCAGATAGGGGCTGTTGCTCATGCTCTCCATTCCCCCAGCGACAAATGCCTGGGCATCCCCGGCGCGAATGGCCTGCGCGGCGA
>JAABUQ010012648.1_pt1 | contig 10438 bp, 7 predicted proteins | sample 5560001 | NCBI WGS metagenome assembly JAABUQ01 (sample SAMN10711888, study PRJNA513371) | rock metagenome | isolation source: Antarctica rocks | place: Antarctica: Victoria Land, Finger Mt nord | collected 2015-12-18 | reverse complement strand
AATTCTTCTCCCGAAGGAAAAGATTTGTATAACTCAGCTTACTTTATAGAAAATGGTGCGGTAAAAGCAGTAGTGAACAAAGCTTTGCTGCCCAATTACGATGTGTTTGATGAGTACCGGTATTTTGAACCGGCAAACGAATTTAAATGTATTGACTTTAAAGGCCAGCGTATCGCCTTGACCATTTGCGAGGATTTGTGGAACAACAGTGACGATCCCTTGTACCGGACGCGTCCGATGGATGTGTTGATGGGACAGGAACCCGATCTGATGATCAATATTGCCGCTTCGCCTTTTGCTGTTGACCATGACCAGGAGCGGATGGCGGTTTTAAGTTACAATGCCAAAAAATATCAAATGCCTTTGTTTTATGTGAACCATGTTGGCGCACAAACAGAACTGATCTTTGACGGCGGCTCAATGGTTTACGATGCGGAAGGAAACCTGATTGATGAACTGGATTATTTTAAAGAGCAGATCCGTTATTACGATATAGAAAAAACATCGGTAAAAGAAGTATCTGTAAAAGCGGAACAAAAATTAAGTCCGGATGTGGCGCGTATGGGCGAGGTTGAGCAGGTTCACCAGGCTTTGATTTTGGGCATCCGCGATTATTTCAAAAAATCCGGTTTCAGCAAAGCAACGCTGGGGCTTTCCGGCGGGATTGATTCAGCTTTGGTTTGTGTATTGGCTTGCGAAGCACTGGGTGCGGAAAACGTGATGGCGGTGCTGTTGCCTTCTGCTTTTTCTTCCGGTCATTCCATAAAAGATGCGGAAGATTTGGTAAAAAACTTAGGCTGCAGGAGCCAAAAGGTAGCAATCAAAGAAATCACAACTGCTTTTGAAAACGCTTTGGAACCGCAATTTTCCGGTTTGCCTTTTACTATTGCAGAAGAAAATATCCAGTCGCGTAGCCGTGCTGTCATCCTGATGGCGATGTGCAACAAGTTTGGTTATATCCTGCTAAACACGTCCAACAAAAGTGAAGCCGCCGTTGGTTACGGAACCCTTTATGGCGATATGTGCGGCGGCATTTCTGTTTTGGGTGATGTTTACAAAACGCAGGTTTACGAACTGGCCAACCACATCAACCGGGAACGGGAAATCATTCCTCAAAATTCCATCGTCAAACCACCATCGGCAGAATTACGTCCCGGACAAAAAGATTCGGATTCCTTGCCCGATTACGATATTTTGGATCCGATCTTAAAAGAATACATTGAACTTCGCAAATCGTCCGCTAATATTATTGCCGCCGGTTTTGAAGAAAACGTAGTGCGAAAAGTAATCCGCTTGGTCAATATCTCTGAACACAAACGCTACCAAACGCCGCCAATTTTACGGGTTTCCTCAAAAGCATTTGGAATGGGCAGAAGGATGCCTATTGTTGGGAAATATTTATCCTGACACTGGTTTTATAGGCATAAAAGAAGCATATAAACGATCCAACCACTTCCCAAAACTTCATTTTTTTTGAGTGGGAAAGTTTAGTTTTAAGTTGATGCCAACGGAACCAAACTGCAATTGCTGCGAACCCAATCCGCCTAAAGGATATTTTAAAAAGGGTTCGATCTGTAATTGGTTTTTACCTAAAGGATAAGCCAAGCCAAAAGACAAGTTTAAAGTTCTGGCAACATCAAAACGGTCAAAACTTTTGCTGCTTTTTACGCTTTGCGGCATTGAAGAAGGTGATGAAGATTGCGACGAAGAAGCCGGAAAATTGCTGTAATTGAAAGCGTAAGCCTCCTTTACAAAAGTGGTTGAGCCAAGTCCGGCAGAAACAAACATGCTGTTTTTACCTGAATAAAATTGGTATTTCAAATTGACCGGAACATCCAAGGCAAGCAAACTGGCATCCAAACTATTTAAAGTTTGGGTGCTGGTTGTGGTAGGGTTTCCTGGAGCGGAAACCGCATAGGTATTTACGTTTGTTTGATTTTTCTGCGGAAAATTACTGGTATAAAATAAATTGTTTTGGATCAATGCAAGTCCGGCAGAAAGTTTCAGGTTTGGTGCAATTTTGAGATCAGAAGAAATACCGCCGCCAAAACCAAGTTGATTATTGCTGCCCTTTGCAAAGTTAAGGTGTGTATCGGCATAAACCGAAAAACCGAATTTACTTGCCTGCTGTTTTGGCTTTTTAACAGAATTGGTTTTTGCAACTGATGCTGTTTTTACAGGCATTTTTATTTCAGGCTGAAAAACCAAAACTTGTTTTTGGGTTGAAAACGGCAACGTAGATTGTTGTGCTTCTTTTAGGGGATAAAAATCAATGTTCCGGCTTTCCTGCTTTGAAGGATCATTTTTAATTTTGTCAGCATTAGGAAGATTGGTTCGGGAAGAAGCGGTTGAATAAGAAGGATAATTGTTGGTTTTGGATGATGATTTTTGCGGATGCTTCTTTTCTACAGATTGATCCATCTGATTAGTAAAGATGCTTTTTTTAACGATAGTTTTTTTGTTTGCGGATACAATTTCAGCAGATGTTTTTGGTAATGTTTTTTTTGAGGGGAGTGTTGCGTCCTTCAAATTTTCACCTGGTTTCAGCATTTCAGTTTGATGCCGGTTTCGGGTTGATTTTGGATTGTTTACGGTATCGGCAGCAGGCCAGAAAAGCCAAAACGCAAGCATTATAAAAGAAAGTGCAGCGATGGCCGTCCACCACCAGCCAGGCACAGTCCGGTCTTTTTTCGCTGGGTATTTTTGCCGGAGCCGGTTCCAGCCTTTTTCCGCCGAAGCGTCTTCGTATCCCTCAAAAACATTGCGGATACGGTCGCTTAATTGTTTGTCAAACTCTTTTTCTTCCATCGTTATTGCCCCTCTTGCTGAAGTAACGTTTTCCGTAACCGCTCTTTGGCCCGCGTTAAATACACACGCGACGAACTTGCCGGAATGCTTAGCATCGTACTGATTTCCTCATGATTGTAGCCATCAACTTCATATAAATTAAAAACTAAGCGGTGCATTTCGGGCAGGGAACCCATCATTTTTAAAATATCGGCAGCTTGCAACTGCGCCAAAGCAAGTGCCGGAGTGGCTACCGTTTCGGCTTCCTCCAGGTCTGCCTGCGACGGGTTCTTTAAGGTTTTCCTGCGCCCATCAATCACCGTGTTCACGATCACTTTTCGAAGCCAGGGTTTAAAGGGCAGGCTTTCGTTAAAACTGCCAATTCGGTTAAAAACCTTGATAAAAGCATCGTTTACCGCTTCCAAAGCATCATCACGATTGGCCGAATAGCGCAAACCGATACCCATAGCATAGCCGTAAAACTGTTTATACAGTATTTCCTGATGTTTCAAATTACCGCTTTTGCATTGCTGAATTAGCTCCTGTTCAGTAATGGCCGGATATTCTGGCATGTATCAGTTAGGCATTCCTAATGGAATTATGTTTACGTAAGTTTAACTAATATCACTATCAAAAACTTATAGATCAATTCTGCTACCTATTTGTTATTAATAAACATTACGGATGGGATTGGGGGAAACGCTACAAGGGAAGAAAGAATTATTATTTATTTAGTAGCGTTTTTTATTTATATTTAAGCAGAAAGTTCTAATGTCTACTGTTAAACATGGTTCAATGATAATTTAAAAATTACTATCAGTTTGAAGTTGTGTTTAACTTTCAATGCTATAATAAGAAGAAGTGTCGATCTTAAATTTATTTACTTTTTTGATTTCTAACTTATTGTTGCTGTTATATTCTAAAGTCATGTCAAAATCAAAAGGAAAATTGTCGTAAGTTTTAAATCCCTCATTATTATCTTTCTCTGAACCAAATTGTAATTCAACAGTTACCACACCATCACCTTTAACAAAGATTGAATTGCCAGAAACTGTTATTTCATCTATATCAATATCTGCAACTTCATCTGGTATAGTATTAGATGAAAGCTCATCCAATTCATCTGGTAATTCATTATGCACATAGTTAGAAATTAATTGTTCAATGCCGTTGATTTCAAGTTTTTTCTCTTTGGGTGGAGTTGCTACAACAACTATAAATTTATATCCTCCCAAATGGTTAATGTAATCTGCTAAACCAGCAAGCTCTTTTTTTCTGTCCAAAGACATTTTTCCTGATTTTACCTCGATTACAATTTGTTCGCTTGCTTTTCTGGCAATTAGATCTGCTCGAAAATTTCCTAATTTTTCTCCTTTACTTACCTTATAGCCATTTTTTATATAGTCTTCTGCTATTTGTTCTATTGCTATATCATTTAAGTATTTTGAAAGATACTTCTTTTTGATTTCCATTTATTCTATATTGAATTTATACATTGATGGATTAAAATTACCACATTCTATGTAAACTATGTGTTCTTCTTTTTCAAAAGCATCAAGCAAATCTATTATTAGATTACCTTGAAGGCCAGAAAAATCAATTACGCTATAATCACCATTCGTAAGATCAAAACTACCGGCTGTTCTGATTTTAATTTGTTTATCGTCATTAAATAAAAATCCGCAAAAGCAATCCCAAACAGGCTTGCTTAAATTATCAGTATCTAATTTAAGGTTAGTATTGAAAAAGTAATATAAAGTTGCATAAACGTTTCCAGTTAAAATGTTATGAGTAGGATTGTAACTTTTAAATGAGGTTTCAAGCGCAGTTTTATAGTTTAATTTTTTTGTTCCTCTAAAACTGTTATACGAAAGCGGCCTACGTTTTAATATGAAATTATACATTTTGACTTTAAAGCATTAAAAAAAAAATACTCCTTTGTATTAATAAATGCAATTATAGTCTTACTAATTGAAGAATTGCCTAAAAGGTCTACTATTAATATAAAGTACAAATAATATTATGCGATTCATCCATAAGCACAATCGTTACCCCTTCAAAACCCTTTTCAACGCCATCACATATCCCGTATGCAAGCCTTCATGAAAAAGCAAAAAATTAACGGCATCATCAATGTTGGCTAATTCAACACCGTAACGGGTAACAACCGGTGTATAAGTGGTAAAAAAGTTTTTTTTATAATCGCTCTCAAACTCATCTAAAGAAGATAGCAGTAAACTTTTAATTGTTTCCACATCGCTGCTGTCCACAAAACCTTCTGGCTTGGTGCCGGGCAAATAAGGGGAGATAAATTTATCCTGAACAATGGGTTGCAAACCAGAACGCTTGTAGCATATTCCCTGTTGGGTTGAAATCAAATGTGCTAAGTTCCAGATGATGTTGTTGTTAAAACCTTCCGGTATTTCGTTGAGGTGCTCCGGATTCAGGTCGGCAATCAGGTTTAAAAGATACTTTCTAACGTTTTTAATGTTTTCGATTTGCTGGGTCATATTTTGGTTTTTGGGTGATTTGTATCTTCAAAACTAAATTAAAAAACAGCTTTGTTGGTAATCAAAATATCTCTTTTCGTCAGGCTGTCTTTTAAAACTTCCACCGGGTTAATGTTTCCTTTACCATTAAAATTATTGGCATATAAACCTTCTTTTTCTACCACAAAAACAGAATATTTCCCCACAGGTAAAGCCAGTTCAAAATAACCTTTTGCATTGCTGCTGGTTTTAGCGACCCATGCTGTTTTTATGCCGGTAAAAACAGTACCGCTGCTGTTTACCTCGCTTAAATTGATAAGCTGATAAACGGCAATTTCGCGGACCGCCGGTTGTCCGGCTGATAAAACACGACCGGGAGCGGGCATCTGGTTGCCTTGTTTCAGCAGTACGGTCCCGCAGATCCCCTGCGTTGTTTTTGGGTTGGGTTTCATCGCGATGCAAGACATCAGCAAAAATACAAACAGTGCAAAAATAGTTCTCATGATATAAAAGTAATGTTTGTACCTTAAACACTTTAAGTAAAAAAATTTATCAGCATACTGCTTTTATATGTCTTTTTCTATGATCAAAAATTTTACCCGCTTCCTGCTGTTTTTACTGCTGATAAAATCGGTCCCAAGTTATAGCCAGTTGGTTTCAGAAGATAAAAAAAGGGAACTGCTCAATTTTTCCGGACGTTTAAAAATAGATTTTGAAACCAACCGGAACAAAGCGTTTGAACTGGCCAAACAAAAAGGCTGGCCCATTTTCAGGAAAGAAAAAAGCGGTAAAATTATTTCTTTGCAAGGCACGGACGCATTAGGTTTCCCCATCTACCTCAAAACAGACAACAACCTTGTTGCAGCGGCAACCACACAGACAACGGCCCTTTACAGCGGCGGTTCGCTGGGCTTGTCGCTTTCAGGTTCCAGTGCAAATATGGCCGGCAAACTCGGTATTTGGGACGGCGGAAAAATCTACCCAAACCATCAGGAATTTACGGGCAAAACGGTAGCTATGCTGGACGGCTCTTCCGTCATTAGCGATCACAGTACGCATGTAGCCGGAACTTTAATTGCAAAAGGGGTTTATGCGCCGGCCAGGGGCATGTCTTTTGGGGCAAGCGGATTGGTTGCTTATGATTTTGACAATGATGCTTCGGAAATGGCTGCCCAGGCAGCTAACTTATTGGTTTCCAATCATTCTTATGGTATTGTGTCCGGCTGGAGCTATAACACCAGCGTAACGCCCAACCGATGGGAATGGTATGGTTTGCCCGGCGATAACGAGGATTATAAATTTGGCTATTACAGTCCTTATGCGCAAAGTTTTGACCAGGTTGCCTACAATGCGCCCTATTATTTAATTGTGGTTGCCGCCGGAAACAGTCGCGGAGAAACCGGCCCGGCTGTTGGCGATACTTATTACGGTTACCAAAGCCGAACTGATCAAACGATTGTAAACAAAGGCGCGCGCCCGGCCAGCATCAGCAGTAATGATAGGTATGATGTATTGGAAGCACCGGCACTGGCAAAAAACGTGCTGGCCGTTGGCGCCGTCAACCCTTTGCCTTTTGGGCCAACGGTTGCTGCGGATGTTTCGATTGCTTATTTCAGCAGTTGGGGCGCGACAGACGACGGACGGATCAAGCCGGACATTTGCGGTGATGGCGTGAATGTAATTTCTGCCGGAACAGCCGCTGCGGATGCTTACGTAGCCATGTCCGGCACTTCTATGGCTACACCGAATGTAAGCGGATCGGTTTTTTTGTTGCAAGAATATTATTCACAGAAAAACGCCGGTCGTTTTATGCGTGCCGCTACTTTAAAAGGATTGGTTTGCCATACTGCTTTTGATGCCGGAAATGTGGGCCCGGATTATATTTACGGCTGGGGTTTGCTCAATACGGCCAAAGCGGCACAGGCAATTACGGATAATGGCCTGAAAAGCATGATCAGCGAAAATAGTTTACCGCAAGGGCAAACGCAAACTTTTAATGTAACAGCTTCGGGAAACGGCCCGCTTATAGCTACTATTTCCTGGACAGATCCGGCTGCAACGCCTGGCACAGTCGGCGTAGTGGACGATCCGACCTTGAAATTAGTGAATGATTTGGATGTGAGGGTCAGCCAGGGGACTACTGTTTTTAAACCCTGGATTTTGGATCCCGCCAATCCCGCAACTGCTGCTGCCACCGGCGATAATACGCGCGACAACATCGAACAGGTTTATCTAACCAACGCCGTTCCGGGGAAAAGTTATACCATCACCGTAAATCACAAAGGCACTTTAACAACAGGCCCGCAGGCTTACTCGCTGATTGTAACGGGCGTAGGAGGCAAGGTTTATTGTGCTTCGGCCCCAAGCTCTACGGCTGATTCTAAAATTACCGGCCTGCAGTTGTCCAACATCAATTATACGGCTGCTTCCGGCTGCACTTCTTACACCGATAACACCAATTTAACCGCTAAGCTGGAGCAGGGCGCAACCTATCCACTGACTGTAACTTTAGGTTCCTGCGGAGGGGATTTTAACAAGATCGCCAAGGTTTTTGTTGATTGGAACAGCGATGGTGATTTTGACGATGCCGGAGAATTGGTTGCAACATCAGGCATTATAAACGGCAATGCTTCTTTTACCACTATTATTTTGGTGCCTTCAACCGTAACCGTGGATACGTACAGTTTAATGCGGGTTGTAGAAACAGAAACCAACGATCCCACGGCTGTAACCGCCTGCGGGACTTATGCCAAAGGCGAAACCCAGGATTATCAGGTCAACTTTATCAAAAGCACAAAAGATGCTGGCGTAGTTAGTATTGTTAATCCGGCCGCAAGCGGTACTTGCAGCAATACGGCCCAGCAAATCACCGTTTTGCTGCATAATTACGGCAGTGCCTCCATCAGCAATGTTCCGGTTACGGCAACGGTTACCAATGCAGCAGGTACAATTACTACTTTTAATGAAACTTATGTTGGTACGGTTTCGCCGGGCCAGGAGCAGGATTTTACGTTGAGCAACACCTTTAATGCTTTGGCTGGCAGCGTTTATCAAATTACAGCAACTACCCATTTAACAGCCGATACCCAAAGCAGCAACAACCAGTCCGCTGCCACAATCACGATCAATCCGGCACCGGTTTTAAGCAACTTGACGGCTGTTAACTGTATCAATACCAACACATATTTGCTGAGCGGCACCGGTGATGGCACGATATTTTGGTATTCTAACCCAACAGATGCTTTGCCTTTTGCCGGCGGTGCTTCGGTCAATACCCCACAAGTGCCTGTAAATAATACTTATTATGCAGGTTTAAATGACCTGACTGCTACCATTGGCCCGGCCACCAAAAATGTATTTACCTCCGGCGGATACAACCAGTTTACGCCAGGAATAGTGATGACTACGGCCGTTCCGGTGATTTTGCAAAGCACCCGTTTATACATCGGGTATCCGGGCACCATCACTTTTACAGCTACCAACGCATCCGGGCAAACCGTTTCCAGCGTTACTTTGAATGTAACTGCAACCCGCAGCATACCGCAAACGGGTGCCGCATTAGATGATGCCTCCGATGCAGGCAAAATTTATCAGCTTAACTTAACCCTGCCCGCAGCCGGAACTTACACCATCAATATCAGTTATGCCGATAATGCCACCATTTACCGCAACAACGGCGGAGTAACCGGCTATCCGTTTACAGTCGGCAATTTCTTTTCCATCACCGGCACCAATGCTGCCAGCACGCCGCAGGCATACTATTATTATTTCTATAATTTAGTTGTGAAAAGTGCCGGTTGTGTTGCCGCAGCAAGAGTAGCCGTGTCCATTACCAAACCGCTGATCGCCCAAAACGGAACAATTTTAAGTTCCAACTTTAGCAATGGCAACCAATGGTATTTAAACAATATATTGATCCAAGGCGCAACCGGTCAAACTTATCAGCCAAAAGTTTCCGGCACTTATCGCGTAGATGTGACCACAGCGGCAGGTTGTATTTCGCAATCGGCAGATTTTAATTTTATGTTGCCCGCAAGTGAAAGCCCGCTGACGGATATCAACCTGCTGATCTATCCCGTTCCAACCAATAATATATTGAATTTGAGTTTTGAATTGTATGAAAAAGGTGATTTACAATTCTCTGTCTGGAACAGTATCGGGCAGCAGATGTACCAGAACACAAGTTCTATTTCTCTTTTTGGCAAATACAATTCCACCATCAATACAAGTAATATGGCTGATGGAAATTATATTTTGCGGATCAAAGCCGGATCGAAAAATTATAGTAAGAAGTTTATCATTGTTAAATACTGATACTGATTTTTAGGTGGTAAAAGAAGTATGGTTAGGAGTTGGTAATGCTTCTTTTATCGATGTAAAATTGGATTAAGATTAAAAGTTAAAATGACGGGTTGGAAACTTCGACAATAAAAAAGCATTTGCAACTACACTCTTAATTACTTTTCTTGTTATTAACATAGAAAAACCTTAAACTCATAATAATAAAAATTTGACCACCAATATTAATTATATAATTAACCCAAATCGGATTAATTATATAATTAATGATATCCAATATGTATAAATTCTTCCTATACCATATACCACAAGTATGAAAATTATCATTCCAATTCCAATCGAAACTTTATTCTTAATAGTTTCTGATTTTGATATTAAAGTAACGACTATTGCTAAAATTAAAATTAAAATAGTTATATAAGTCAAAAACATTGCTGTAAAATCAAACCAATTTATTGAATTATAATTTTGTGTATTACTGCTTTCGCTTTTGTGGTCATTATTTTTAGCTTTATGATTTATTCCTTGATCACTCTTAAATAGATTAATTCGTTTAACAATTATAAAAGCACTTTCAAGAAATGATGTATCATAAACAATTGCTCTTTTTAATTCAGTAAATTTTTTACTAATTGAAGTATCATTGTGTATTACGTTAGAATCGATTTGTTTTTAAAATAATTATTTGTTGTAGTTGGGAATCAATTTTATGATAATGAGACCAGCGTAAATAATCGTTGATTACAAACAAAACTAGTGTTAAGTTAAATATAATAAGACGTATTAATTTTTGTACATTTGAAAAACCATGTACAAATGATACTCTATATTATCAAACTGACAAAATCTGAAGTAGAAGAACT
>JAABUQ010012646.1_pt1 | contig 10439 bp, 14 predicted proteins | sample 5560001 | NCBI WGS metagenome assembly JAABUQ01 (sample SAMN10711888, study PRJNA513371) | rock metagenome | isolation source: Antarctica rocks | place: Antarctica: Victoria Land, Finger Mt nord | collected 2015-12-18 | reverse complement strand
CCTGGACATGATCGAGGCCCAGCACAGCAGGCGCCGCGGGCGGATCCGCGCCCGTTTCGGTCGGGAACGGTCTTCCGAACAGGACGAGGAACGCCGGTCGCAGCCCTCGACCTGCGTAGAAGCGGTGCGCGTCCGTGTTCGTCACCGTTGATGTCACGATCAGCTCGTCGACGCCGATCGCCGCGAGCCTGCCACCCACGGCGTCGAGCAGCTTCGTGCCGATACCGCCGCCGCGCTCTGCCGGCGCGACCGAGAGGGTCCGGAGGTCCGCGATCCGATCGCCGCTCGCCCACGATGCCGACCAGGGACCGATGGTCACGAACGCATACCCGACCGCCTGTCCCGCGCGCTCGGCGAGGAGCGCGAACGTGTCCGACTCCATCAGCCAGCGCACGTACGCGCCCTTCCGTCGTCGCCACGATTCGCGGCGGTCCCGCTTTCCGGCGTGAGCCAACGCCGGCGTGATCCGGCCGTGATGCTCCTGCAACGCGGCCCACAACGGCTCCACGAGCTCGAGCTCGCCGCCGGCGAGCTCGCGAATCCCGACGTCGGCTTCTCGCGCGTGATCGCCGGCGGGCGCCCCCATCGCGGATCAGCGATCGCCCAGATCGAGCACCGGCGTCGGCGCCTCGAGCGGCTCGTGCCCCTCGCCCGCGACGATCGCGGTCCCGATCGCGAAGAACTCGATCATGTGGCTGCCCCATCCGTGGCTCTTCTCGTGCAGATCGACGCCGACGATTCCTTTCGCCTTGGCTGCTTGCGCCTCGGTCTGCATGCGTTCCATCGCCAGCTCACGGGACGCGTACAGGGCCTGGGTGTAATTCGGGAGCTCCACGTTTCGCCCCATCTGGCCGAGGGCCTGAACCATTCCGCGGCGCGCCACGTGGTACACGCAGACGATCCAGTCCGCGCCGAGCTGGTCGGCTTCCTCCTCCATGCGCGTCATCGCGAGCTGGCGCGCGTCGTACATCGCCTGCGAGAGGACGGTCATCTCCTGGTTCTTGCGGTGGTGCGGTCAAAGCGCCCTCGGGCGTCCTCCGTCCTCGCTCGCCCGCAGACAAGAATGACGGCGGCAGCTGCCAGGACGCCGGCGGCGGTAGGTGCTGCCAGCCCACCTGGTGGACGCTCGCGCCCATCACCTGAGCGAGCGGCCGTGCGGCGAGATCGTCGAGCAGCGCGTACTCGTTGACCGAGAGGCCGCTGGTGAACAGCGAGTCCGACCCGCCCAGCGTTCGCAGTCGCCGCTCAGCGGCAACGGGGAGTCCGCCGGCCACGATTCGCTCCAGCGACTGCACCTCGTCCGCGTCAGGATCGCCGCCCAGCTGCTGGCTTCGCTTCTCCTCTCCCTGCTCGGGGGAATCGAAGAACCCCATCGCGGGTCAAGGGTAGCGCCGGCGGGGTTATCGACGGACGTGGATCCACAGTTTGACATCTTTCCGGCGGCTGGCAGAGGACATTCCTCCCGATCTCGCGCTCGGCTGCCGGCTCCGCCGGCTGAGCGCCGCAACGCGATCGTGCCAGTAGGGAGGCGCCGCGTCATGCGCTTCCCGGGCTGATCGCCGGACTGTCCTGGCTCTCCCAGCGTGACCATGCCAACCCGATCGCCGTGCAGCTCAGGATGGGCAGCCCGTGGATGTCGTGCAGGGCGGTGTCCACGGCAGCCGCCGCGCGAGCGCGACCAGCATGACCGTCCCCCGGGTGGGGCTGGTGGGTCCCATCAGCCCCGCGGCCGACGGCACCCCCGCAAGGCCAGCGCGTCAGGCTGCCTGGCAAAGTCGACATCACCGCTGGGTCGTGGTGCCCGACGATCGTCATGACGACGCTTACGCCGAGCAGCCCCAGGGTCGCCCACGGAATCCGACCTCGCTGGCGGCAACCGGTGCGGTCTCCACCGCAAGTATGGGGCGCTCGGGGGCGATCCGGCCAGGATGGGGCTCGGCCGGCGGCGTGCGACCGCGGTCGCGTGACGAAACGGCGTGCGACCGCGGTTGCGTGGGCGGAGGGGACGCCCCCCGGGTGCGCGCCAAGAGCCGGTCGAGGCTAATCGAGCCACTGCATCGCACGAAATCCCCTAACCCGCCCTCGCCGGGATGGAGGCTCAACGCCGTGGTAGTGCGCCGTTTCGCTGCGCTGTGCCGGTGTGACGATGCTGGGCGTGACTGTGCTGTGCGGGAATCGAACCCGCGGCGCTGCCCACGCGCCGACCGGGAGCCGCTCTCGCGGCGTGCAACTTCCGGGCAGTTGCCGCCCTGGCGCTCGCCGCCTCCATTGCGGCTACCGACTCGTGCTACTCGTGATTCTCGACCAGATCCACCGTCCAGTTCGCGGCTTGGACCTCGACGTCCAGCTCGCGCTGCCCGCGCGCGAGCGAGTCGACGTGCTTGCGGACCTCGCTGACATTGAAGGTACGCGCGAGGCGGATCTCAGACCGGCTGTATCGCGCTTGCTGCTGAGCCGTCGCGTCCGCCACGGTCTTGAGCGCGCTGTGGTGCAGCCCCAACACGTCGCGGCGGGCGAGGGCGTCGGTCAGCGTAGCCCCTGACGGAAGGCGCGTTGCCGCGTTCGTGCGGTTGATGTTCGCGATCAGGTGCTGGAGCTCCTCGGCGACCTCGTCCAGCTCTGCGAGCAGGGGCGCTGGATCCTCAGGCGGAGCGTCACCCTCCTGAACCAGGGCGCTCAAGCGCAGCCGGTCGCGCACTTGCCCAACACGGCTCTGCAGCTCGGCTCGCGGCGCCAGGGCCTCACCCAACTTCATTGGTCACCATCCGAACCAGGTGCTCGCCGGCATTGGTGCTGAGCACGCCCGCATCCGAGGCGATGAACAAGCGCTGTCCGAGCGCCGAGAGCGCCACGGCCTCGGCACGATCGGCGCCGTCGCTGAAGAACCCGATCACGCCGGTCGGCGGTGAGGAGTCAGCCGCGGCGAGCGCCACGACCTCGCCGCCCGACATGGCGGCGAGCTTCTGCGCGGTCGGAAACCTTCCGCCCGACTGCTCCCGCGCGGACGCGAGCGCCGCCTCGAGCACGCCGAGGATCCGCACGGTCACGCGATCCTCATCCAGGTAGGCAGCTCCCTTCTGGGTCAACGCGATGCTGTCGAGCGTCGGCCCCGGCACCCGGCGCGTGCTCTGACCGCGGCGGTTGATCGTCTGCCGGGCGCGGCCCACGTCGCAGAAGTCGGCGTGGCGATCGAGCAGCACGTGGTAGGTGACCCGTCCGCCGGGCCCCGAGCTGCCCTCCGCCCCGCTCGACTCACCGCCCTGCGAGAACCCCTGGACCGGGGGGGCGAGCGTCGTGCAGGACGCGTCGAGCACGTATCCGCGCAGCACCCGCTTGAACCGTTTGCGGCCCTGCGCAGTCAGCGCGATCGAGAGGTTTCCGTCGCGCAGGTGCACGATCCGCACGTAGCGCGTCGAGCCAGTGTGCAGCCGTGGCGACGCGCCGGCCGCCGGCGCGGCGAGAACCAGCGGCGCAAGCGCCGCCAGCCATGTGCAGCGACGCACGCGAATCGCCATTGCCACAGTCTGCCAGTCGCACTGGTCCGGGCGCACGCCAGCGCCCGGACCGCGGCTCGGGCTCGCGGGTGGAGGTCCGACTCGCTGAGTCGGGATCTCAGATCAGAGCAGCCTGGCCGTCGCCGACAGCCCGTCGGCGATCGCATCCAGGGCGCCAGCGGCGTCGGGGGTGCTCACGCCGACCTCCAGCTGGTGCGAGCGCTCCTCGAAGCTGAACGTGAAGAACGGGCAGCACTCGCGCTCGACGGCGATCAGCTCGTCCAGAGCCTGACGGTCGAATCCCGGCGCGAAGACGACCACGAGCACCTCTCCCTCGCGTTTCACGTGCGTAACGGCGGCCGAGACGCGGCGATAGCGCTCCCGCTGCCGGGCCAGCCCGTTCCCGTCGAGCGTGCAGTTCGGGATCTGCGCGGCGGTGCGGGCAAATGCGACGTCCGGTTCGAGCTCGTGCTCCATCGTGGGGCCTCCATCTTGTCGGGGTTGAGCCGACCGTATGAGTTGAAGTATGGTTCAAGTCAAGTCCGATGTCGGGTTTCAAGAGCACCGAGCCAACGCTCGCGATCGGCGAGGTCGCGAGGCAAGCCGGCATCCCGCCCTCGGCGATCCGCTACTACGAGCGCGCGGGCGTGCTCCCGGCGGCACCACGAAGCAACGGGCGGCGACGCTACGACGTCGGGATCCTGCAACTGCTCAGCGTGATCGCGGTGTCCAAGCGAGCAGGCTTCTCGCTCGAGGAGATCAAGCAGCTGTTGCACGGCTTTGACCACGGTGCCAAGCCGTCTGAGTGCTGGCGCACCCTGGCCGAGAAGAAGCGCTCAGAGCTCGACGCGACGTCGCCCGCGCCCAGGGCATGCGGGCCCTGCTCGAGCAGGGCCTCGGGTGCGGCTGCCTCACGCTCGATGACTGCCGCCTGCTCCAGTAGAGACGCCTGCGCCGGGTGATCGAGGAGGAGTTCCCATTTGTCCAAGACCGGAGCTTCAGATCGCCGAATGATGTGGCCGTGAGCTCACGCGTAGGCCACCGATGAGTGCCGCCGACCGGTGCAGAGAGGCCGTGGAGAGGCGTGCCCCGGACTCGGTGGTCGTGACGCTCTCTGACGGTGGTCGTGACGCTCTCTGACCAATCAAGACGAAAAGGAGTTGCCGGCCATGCCAAAGGACATCTACCCCTCGTTCAGGTATCGCGACGCTCGGACTGCGATCGACTGGCTCGAGCGGGCGTTCGGCTTCGAGCGCCAGGTCGTCTATGACGACGATCGTGGCGGGGTCGCGCATGCCGAGCTGCGCTACGGCGACGGTCTCGTGATGCTCGGCTCCGAGCGCGAGGGTGACGACACCGGCGGGCGCCATCTCGGTCGGGGATGGGCGTACGTTGCGGTCGATGACCTCGCGGCTCACTACGAGCAGGCCAAGGCGTCAGGCGCAGAGATCGAGCGCGAGCGTCAAGACGAGGACTACGGGTCCTTCTACGGAGCGCGTGACCTCGAGGGCAATCACTGGAGCTTTGGCACCTACAGACCTGCGCGGGCCGAAGGATGAGCGCCAGCCCGAAAGTCTAGGCCCCTTCCTGAACGAGCCCGCGGCCGCCACCAGAAAACCGCGAACTTCTGCCAATGCTACGGCATGGCCGGCGCGTGTAGAAGTAACGCCGTGCCCGGGCGTCGCCGAACATGATCCCCGCTCTCCCCGCTCTCGCTTGCTGTCGTAGTTTCGCGATTCGTCCTCGATTCGATGCGAATCGCCTCGCTACGCGTAGCGAACCTGTAGTTCGACCGACGCCGGGGCTGAGAGCACACACCCCTCCCTTCCCTTAGCGGCTTGTGCTCCTATCCCCGCCAGCCGGGGCTCAAAGCACGAACCGTGTCTACGGAGCCGGGGGTTGTGCTCTCGCCCCCGCGCCGTGCGCCATGTCGCCGGGAGGCGCTGCCGCACGCCGGCGATTTCGGCGAGCCGCCGAGTAGCGCGCCACCCGCTCCGACTTCCAGCATGTGTGGGGGGACTCCGCGACCGCCGAGGGAACTCCGCAACCCCCCGAGGGGACTCCGCAACCGCCGAGGGGACACACCTGGCCGCTGTCACACTCATCCGGTGAGCAGGGCGCCAACAGCCCGCCCGCCCGGACGCCCGCCGCGCCTGTCGCGCAATACGGTGGTGGAGGTGCCGAGGTGATCGTCGCGCGCGAGGGGATCGACGCCCTGACGATGCGCCGGCTCGCCGATTCGCTGGGCTGCTCGACGATGGGGCTCTACCGCCACGCCCGCGACAAGGACGAGCTGCTCATGCCGATGATCGATCGCCGCGCCGCCCTGTGGAGCTTCGGCACCTACCGGCCGACACGCGCCTGAGCATCGCGGCGAAAGCTCGCCTGAGCACGGCGGTCGAGTTGGCACCGACCCGACACGGCTGATCCGGGACCGGACTTCAAGCGAAACGGAGGTATGCCGGCAGACGACGCGCTCCGCTACCGCCTGCTGGACCTCGCCCTCGAGCACGGGGTGATCCCCGATCCGCTGCTGCGAGGCGGATCGATCCTCGGCGCGTGGAGTCGGGAGCGGCGCGAGTCCCGCGGTGGGGTGGCGGCCCAGGAGGAGCGCATGCATGCGCTGCTCCAGCGCATGGCGAGCGGCCCGGTCGCCGAGGTGCCCGAGAAGGCCAACGAGCAGCACTACGAGCTTCCGGTGGAGTTCCTGGGGCTGATCCTCGGCCCGCGGCGCAAGTACTCGGGTTGCCTCTGGACCGCCGACACGCTGACCCTCGCCCAGGCGGAGGACGCGATGCTCGAGCTCTCCTGCCGGCGCGCGGAGGTGGGCGACGGGATGCGGATCCTCGATCTCGGCTGCGGATGGGGCTCGCTGTCGCTGTGGCTCGCCGAGCGCTACCCGAACGCGCAGATCACCGGCGTGTCCAACTCGCATCGCCAGCGGGAGTGGATCGAGTCCCAGCGCGACGAGCGTGGGCTGAGGAACCTGGAGATCGTCACCGCCGACGTCAACGACTATGAGCCCCGTAGCCGATTCGACCGGGTGATGTCGATCGAGATGTTCGAGCACATGCGCAACTGGCGGGAGCTGCTGGCGCGGATCGCCGGGTGGCTGCAACCAGACGGCAAGCTGTTCGTACACGTCTTCAGCCACCGCACGCTGCCCTACCTGTTCGAGGGCACCTGGGCGGCGGAGCGGTTCTTCAGCGGGGGCGTGATGCCGAGCCACGACCTGCTGCCCCGCTTTCAGCAGCACCTCAGGCTGACCCGCTCGTGGATCGTGCCCGGGACCCACTACGCGCGGACGCTGGGAGCATGGCTGGCGCAGCTTGACGCCCGCCGCACCGAGGCGGTCGCGGTCCTGATCGCCGACGGTCGCTCACCGCGCGAAGCTCGCCGCCTGCTGGCCGGATGGCGGTTGTTCCTGCTCTGCGCCCGGGAGATCTGGCGCTACCGAGCCGGCAACCGCTGGATCATCAGCCACTATCTGCTCGAGCCACGCTCGCGCTGAACGAGCCGCGGGCGGTCAGCTCATCTCTTGCCCGGTTGCTCGAGCCACCCGACTGCTCTCTTCCCGTTCCAGACCAGTCATCGCACCGCCCGACCTGAGCCCGGACCGCTGCTCATCGCGCAGCACCGCCCGACCTCCTGGGCGGCAGCGGCAAGAACCCCGACGTGCGCCGGATGTATTCGGCGTACTCAGGCCGGCGCTCGCCGATGTCGCGCTCGAGCATCGCCTTGCCCGACACCCGGACGAGCAGCAGGGTCATCGTGAGGGGGCCGACGACCGTCCACCACACCCCGCCCGCGGGCAGGGCGACCAGCCACAGCCCCCACCACACGCAGGCGTCCCCGAAGTAGTTGGGGTGGCGCGTGTAGCGCCACAGACCTCGATCCATGACCCCGCCGCGGTTGGCGGCGTCGCCCCTGAAGCGTCGTAGCTGCTCGTCGCCGACGGCCTCGAAGCCGAGCCCGACCGCGAACACGAGCAGGCCGGGAACGACCGCCCCGCCGATCGCCTCTGACCGCTGCGCCGCGGCCTGCAGCGGCAGCGAGACGATCAGCACCAGCACCGCCTGGACCGCGAAGATCGCCCACAGGCTCCAGAGCGCGAATCCCGCTCCCCGCTTCGCGCGCAGCGCCGCGTAGCGCCGGTCCTCGCCGCGCTCGGAGAGCTTGCGTCGCGTCAGGTGGAGCCCGAGCCGCAGCCCCCATGCTGCGGTCAACGCCAGCAGCAGCCAGCGCCGTCCCCGGTTGCCGTCGCCGGCTATCGCCCCCACGACCGCGACCAGAACGAACGCGGGACCCCACACCGGATCGACGATCGAGGCGTCGCGCAAGGCAACGCTGAGCGCCCACACCAGCGCCATCAGCAGCGCCACCGCGACCGCCGACAGCGCGAGCACGCTGCCGGGGCCGGCGAGCACTACAGCCGGGCCCGTGATCCCGCCACCGCGCTCGTAGCCGTGCTCAGCTCGGCAGCGCCGACTCGAGCGCCTCGATTATCTTGGGATCCTCGGGGGCCACCTTCGTCGGCCAGCGAGCGAGAAGATGCCCGTCCGCCCCCACCAGATACTTGGTGAAGTTCCAGACCGGCGGCCCGGAGCCCGGTTCGGTAGCGCTCGTAGACCGTCTGCCCCTCGAACTGCGGCGCGTAGCCGCACTTGCTGGCGGTGTTGACGATCAGGGTCGGGTGCCCCCGCAGCGAGCGCAGGTCGAGCTTGCCGCCGTCCAGCAGAGCCACGCTGTGGCTGTAGATGTCGGTCGGTTCGCGAACCTTCGCCGTGCGGCGCATGTACATGCGCAGCGTGGAGAGCAAGCTCATGCTCGGTGTACGTCCGAGGACCGCGGTCGGTTCACTGCGGTGATCCGCAACTGTCCGGGCGCCGTAGTGTCGGAGGACCATGCGCGTCCTAGCACAGCCACTCTTGCCACGCTGGGCCTCCACATCGCCTCCGGCGAAGCGCTGCTCAGCGCCGCCCTCGCGGTGGCGCTCGAGCGCTGAGACGCGCTGCGGCTCTCCGGTGGATACGGCATCCGACAGCTCGCCGGGGCTGCTGGCGTATGATCGGCTCGGTCACGGCCCTCCGCTCGTGCTGCTGCACCCTCTGGGTGCCGACCGCCGCGTGTGGGACCCGATCCTCGAGCGCCTCGCCCAGCACCGTGAGGTGCTCGCCGTCGACCTGCCGGGCTTCGGCGAGTCGCCGCCGCTCGCGCACACGCCCACCCCGAGCGCGCTCGCGGACGCCGTCGCGGAGTTCCTCTCGGTCCTCGGCCTCTCCCGGCCGGACGTCGCCGGCAACTCGCTGGGCGCCTGGGTGGCGCTCGAGCTGGCCCTCGCCGGCCACGCGCGGTCGGTGACCGCGATTGCTCCGGCGGGCCTCTGGCCCCAGCCGCTGGTGCCCAAGCGCGGTATCGCCCGGAGGATCGCTCGCGCCGCGCTGCCGCTGGTCGGTCGCCTGGCCGCGAGCGAGGGCGGACGTCGGCTGCTGCTCGCGAGCGCCGTCGCCCATCCCGAGCGGGTGCCCGCGCAGGACGCGGCGCACCTGGTCCGCGCCTACGCGCTCGCGCCGGGCTTCAGAGCCGCGAACGACGCCATGCGATCAAGGCGCTTCGAGGGCCTCGAGCGCATCCGCGTCCCCGTCACGCTCGTATGGCCCGAGCGTGACCGCCTCGTGGCGCGGCCGACGTGGCTCCCGCTGAACGTCCGCAGCCGCGTGCTCGAGGACGCCGGCCACATTCCGATGTGGGATGCCCCCACCGCCCTCAGCCGCCTCCTGGTGCGAACCAGCGCCGCCCCATCGTCTACGCTTGATCGGTCGCTTTGAACCCCAGGGATACTCGACAGGAGCAGCCAGTCATGCCGACGTACAACGATCTCTCGTTCGGTGCTCGCGCAATCACCGCCGACCGCAGCCGCACCGTCTTCGGCCAGGTTATGGGACTCGTGGCGCTGACCGTCGGCTGCACCGCCCTCGGCGCCTACGTCGGTCGCAGTCTCAGCGGCGGCACGGGGATCGCGCTGTTCATCGGCGCCTTGGTCTGCGTCGTCGGTCTGAACTTCGCGTCCAGCCGCGGCCACGAGCAGCTGGCGATCGGGTTGCTGTTCGGGCTCGGGCTGATGCTGGGGATGGCGGTCGGACCCGTGCTGGCGGTATACGCAAAAGCGCAGCCGTCGGTCCTCTGGCAGGCGGCGGGAGCGACGGCCGCGTTCGTCGGCGGGCTCGGCGCCTACGGCTACGCGACCCGCCGCGACCTTTCCTCCTGGGCCCGGACGCTGTTCTGGGCGCTCCTGGGGCTGATCGTGTTCGGGATCGTCGGAATCTTCGTCGCGATCCCGCACGGCAACGTCATCTACGCCGTCGCCGGCCTGGTGATCTTCGGCGCGTTCACGATCTTCGACTTCAACCGGCTGCGCCGGGCGAGCATGTCAAGCGCGGTTCCGATCGCGGCGGGGATCTTCCTGGACATCTTCAACGTGTTCCTGTTCATGCTCCGGCTGCTGGGCGGCGGGCGCAACTAGCGCTCATCGTCGGGCACGTAGTGCCGCCCGCCGGCGCCATCCACCCAGACCCGCATCACCCGCTCCGAGCGGGGGTCGCGGAAGCGCTCGTTCGTCGGTTGCCAGTCGGGTGCCGGGGCGTCGGCGTCGCCATGCCCGCGACCGCGGCGCGGGCGCCGGCCGGGCGCCGGGAGCGCGAGCGGCGGCAGATCGGCCATCGCGGCACCGGCCTGCGCCTGGGTCTGTGCCTCGGCGACCAGGACGACCCGGCGCTCGAGCTCTTCGATCCCCAGCCGTCCCGCCGCGGCGTGGCGGTTCAGCTTCTCGAACAGCAGCTCCCGGTCCGCGTCGCTGAGTCGCACGCTCCGCTAGCCGGCGCGACCGACCTTCACCGCGGTCCCGTAGGCCACGATCTCCGTGAACTGCTGCCCGATCTCGGATGA
>JAABUQ010012645.1_pt1 | contig 10439 bp, 4 predicted proteins | sample 5560001 | NCBI WGS metagenome assembly JAABUQ01 (sample SAMN10711888, study PRJNA513371) | rock metagenome | isolation source: Antarctica rocks | place: Antarctica: Victoria Land, Finger Mt nord | collected 2015-12-18 | reverse complement strand
TGACCTTCCCGGTGCCGCTCCCGGCGGTGAAACATCGGGGCCGACCGCCAACGTGGCTGCGGGAAATTACCCATGCAGCCTGACCACGCTTTAGCGGGGTACTACCCGATAGGGGCACATCGAAGGATACGCAGCAATGACCGTAACGAAGCCACTAAATACTGCCACGATCACGTTAGAGTGGATATTGGAATCGCTGCGGCAATTGATACTGCGATAGAGAATGCGGCTGTGGAGGGAAACGCAAGCGCATAACGACGCGCTATCAACCCCAGAGGGTACGAAAATAGAAATAGGTAAAGCTGTTTTTGCGGTAGCTACTGTTTTACTCGCGGGGGTTTTTATTCACGGACAGTGGAGATTTCTGCATCTCCAGCCCCGTCCCTTGTGGATTGTCGCCCTCGCAATTCAACATATGCTTGGTTAGAGATTGTTTTCGATTCCAAGTAGGAGTTTGAGGAGTAGCTGAGGCGGTAAGAGCGACCTGAGCGAGAGCGTATTGATATGACAAAAACTAGGCTGCGAGATAACCAGTGTCGATTCTTGTTGGGAGAGGGAGGATTAGATGGTCGGTCATGATGGTAAGACGATGGAGGATCACCGCGAGGCACGGCATATCGCTGCGCCTCTACACAAGATGACTTCGTGGCATTCATCAGAGATGATACAATCACAGTCAGCTTTACGGAAAGCCACGGAACGCGGTTCCTTGCGGGAGAGTTGCGTCCCGCAGTTGATTGCGGATCAGGCCGCCGCCACCCCGGATGCGGATGCCGTCGCGGCGGGCGCTCACCTCCTCACCTATCGGGAACTCGACCGCCGGGCGAATCAGCTCGGCAACCACCTCCGGGCGATGGGCGTCGGGCCGGAGGTGGTCGTAGGACTATGCCTGGAACGCTCGGTGGACTTCGTCGTTGCCGCGCTCGCGATCCTCAAGGCGGGAGGAGCTTACCTTCCCCTCGATCCTGCCTACCCGACCGAACGTCTCGCGTTCATGCTCACCGATGCACGGACCCCCGTACTGGTAACGCGGCAGGGCCTCACAGAACGGCTGGCGCGGGGCACATGGCGCACCGTCGCGGTGGATGCGGACCGCGCGGATATTGCCCAGCAGCCCAACAGTCCTCCGGCGGGCGCCGTAGCTGCCGACGCGCTGGCCTACGTGATTTACACCTCCGGCTCGACCGGCGAGCCGAAGGGCGTGGAAATCACGCACGAAAGCCTGCTGCATCTTGTGTTCTGGCACCGGCAGGCATTCACGGTGACGCGTGATGACCGCGCCACTCAGATCGCGAGCCCGGCGTTCGACGCCGCCGTCTGGGAGTTGTGGCCATATCTCACGGCAGGCGCGTGCGTGTCCGTGCCGGACGAAGAGACCCGCCTTTCGCCGGATTTGCTCCGCGACTGGCTCGTGATACGGGGCATCACCATCTGTTTCCTGCCGACGCCACTGGCCGAAATCGCCATGACCCTGGAGTGGCCGACAACAACAACCCTCCGCATGATGTTGACCGGGGGAGACCGACTGCACACCTATCCACCGCCCACGCTGCCTTTCGCGGTGATCAACAACTATGGTCCGGCGGAAAACACGGTGGTCGCCACCTCCGGCCCCGTGCCTCCGACCGCAGAACCGCTTTCCCCCCCATCCATCGGGCGACCCATTCCCCACGTCGAAGACTACATCCTTGACGCGGACCTGCGACCGGTCGCAGAGGGTGTGGAAGGTGAATTGCATCTCGGCGGTGTGGGTCTGGCCCGGGGCTACCGGCATCGTCCCCAACTCACTGCGGAGCGGTTCATCCCGAACCCGTTCAGTGCGGTCGCTGGGGCGCGGCTCTACAAGACCGGCGATATTGCCCGATACCGGCCCGATGGCGGCATTGATTTCGTCGGTCGCGCCGATGAGCAGGTGAAAATCCGGGGGTATCGCATCGAACTCGGTGAGATCACCACTGTGCTAGACCGGCATCCCGCCGTCCGCACGAGTCACGTCGCGATCCAGGAGCACGCGCCGGGGGACGTACGCCTTGTCGCCTACGTCGTGCCGATCCCGGCACATGAGCCGACCGCCGGTGATCTGCAAGCCTTCCTCGGGACGTACCTGCCGGAGTACATGGTGCCAACGACCTTTGTCCGCATCGCGGCAATGCCGGTGACCGCGAACGGAAAGGTGGAACAGCGCGCCCTGCCCGCGCCGGATGCAACAAACAGCATGTGGGAGCGCCGTGCGGAACCGAGTACCCCACTCGAGCGGGAACTCACGGCGATTATCGCCACCATGCTGAATCTGGAGCAGGTGGGACGCGATGACAACTTCTTCCTGCTCGGGGGGCACTCATTGTTGGGGGCGCATCTGATCTCGCGTGTCCGCGACACCTTTGGTGTTGATCTCCCGTTACTCACATTGTTCGAGGCGCCAACGGTGGCATCGCTCGCCATCGAGATCGAACAACTGATTGTGGCCTACCTGGAAGCGATGTCGGACGACGAAGCGCGACGCTTGCTTGCGTGACCGCGCCCGGGTCATGGAAGGAAGTGTGCGGGAAGGTGAACAAATGACTGCACGATCGAGTGTCGCCTCGCCAGGGAGCACGCGCACGCCGACTCCGGGTCTCTACCGCCTGCTTGATCCGGCGGTACTCGCCAATCCCTATCCCCTCTACCGTCAGCTTCGCGGCGAGGATCCCGTACATTGGGATCCCTTTCTTCATGCATGGGTGGTGACGCGCTACACCGATGTGGTGACGGTATTGCAGCGTTTCTCCGCCGCCCGCACGCCCGATCCGGAGCAGATGACGGCGATCGGCATGCAGGACTTCATCCCGATCGCGCGGGTAATGGAGCGGCAGATGCTGTTCCGGGACCCGCCCCCTCACACCCGCATTCGCGCGCTCGCAGCCAAAGCGTTCACGCCGCGCCGCGTCGAGGGCCTGCGCCAGCACATTCAGGAGATCACCGACCAGCTAATAGCCGCCGTGCGAGCGAAAGACCGCATGGATGTGATCGCGGACCTTGCCGCGCCCCTGCCGGCCACGGTGACCGCAGAACTGCTAGGGGTGCCGGTCGCCGATCGCGACCAGTTAAAGGCCTGGACGAACAGCTATATCGAAGTGCTCGGTAACTTCCAGCATAACCCGGATCACACCGCACGGGCACTGCGTACCGTTGCGGAGATGACCGCCTACTTCCGCGAGAAAGTGGGCGAGTTACGGCAGTGCCCGCACGACGGCCTCGTCAATGGCCTAATGACGGCCGACGATCGAGGCAACCGGTTGAGCGAGGACGAGGTGATCGCGAATAGCATTCTGACGATGGCCGGCGGCCAGGAAACCACCACCAATCTGATCGGCAACGGGTTACTGACGTTGCTCCGCAACCCGGACCACTTGCGCATGCTGCGGGATGACCCCTCCCTGATCCCCGCCGCCATCGAAGAGTTGCTGCGGTACGAGAGCCCGATCCAGTACACGGCGCGCCTCGCCCCGGAAGACATGACACTCGGCGGGCAACGGATCCGCGCGCGTCAGGCGGTGATGGCGGTGATCGGCGCCGCGAACCGCGATCCCCAACGATTCCCGGACCCCGACCGCCTTGATTTCCACCGCCCGGACAACCGGCACGTCGCCTTCGGATGGGCGACGCACTTCTGCTTCGGTGCGCCGCTGGCACGCCTCGAAGGTCAGATTGCCTTTGAGGCACTCCTGCAACTCCCGGACCTCCGCCTGGATTCGACGCTGCTGGTGTGGCAAAACAATCACGGATTCCGTGGTCTCCGGTCGCTGGCGGTCACGTTCGGTAATACGCCCTTGCAACTCAACGATAGACTCGGCCGTGATCGTGTAGACAACAATTCCGCCTACGCGTCTGGGAGGGAATCGTGACCACCAACTCCCTTGGTCTTACCGGGGCGAAAGCCGCGCTCCTCGAGAAGTACCGGCGCGGTGAGTTGCGTCAGGTTGCCGCAACCCGACACGATATCCCGCTGCGTCCGCCGGGAGAGCCGATACCGCTCTCCTTTGGGCAGCAACAGGTATGGCTCCAGGCTCAGATGGCACCGAACCGCCCTGTCTACAACGAGTGTGTGACGGTGCATATGACTGGTCCCCTTAACGTGACCGCGCTGGAACGGAGCCTGAACGAAGTGATCCGGCGCCATGAGGCGTGGCGTACCACCTTCCCAACGGTGAATGGGGAGCCCGTCCAGATCATTCATCCCCCGCCAAGTCTCTCGCTACCCGTGGTGCATCTCGAAGGGCTGCCCGAGGCCGAGCGGGAGGCGGAGGCCTTGCGACTCGCAACCGACGACGCGCGCTTGCCCTTCGATCTTGCACAGGGGCCGTTGCTTCGCACGCGGCTCATTACGCTTAACGACACGACGCATCGGTTGTACCTGGCCCTGCACCACATCATTTTCGATGGTGTTTCCATCTACGACGTATTCCTGCCCGAACTTGCGGCCCTCTACGAAGCGTTCTCCGCCGACACGCCGTCGCCACTACCGGAATTTACGATTCAGTACGCGGATTATGCATACTGGCAACGGCAACGGCTGCAACAGACGTTTCTCACCGAGCACATGGCGTACTGGCGAGAGGTTCTTCACGATCTCCCGATGCTCCAACTCCCCACCGACCATCCGCAGCCCACCGTGCAAACATTCCGCGGCGCCCTCCAACGTCTCGCGCTCCCCAAGACGCTCACCGACGCATTGAAAGAACTTAGCCGCCGCGAGGGAGTCACCCTCTACATGACTCTGATGGCGGCATTCATCACCTTGCTCCACCACTATGCTGGGCAGGATGATATCGTCGTCGGTACCGTCACCGGAAGCCGCGACCGCCGCGAGACCGAGAAGTTGATGGGCTTTTTTGTCAATACGCTGGCGTTGCGCGCGGACCTCTCGGGCAATCCCACCTTTCGCGATCTTCTCCTACGTGTGCGACGCGCGACCCTAGACATGCAGGTACACCGGGATGTGCCGTTCGAGCTCGTCGTGCGCGAGCTGCAACCGCAGCGGAACCTGACCCAGAACCCGCTCTTTCAGGTGATGTTCAGCCTGGAACCGCCGCTGGCGCCATTCGACTCGCCGTGGTCCATAAGCCAGCTCGATATTGAAATCGGCACGGCGAAGTTTGCCCTGTCTGTCGAACTCGATGCCCGTGCCGAGGGAATCATCGGCCGCTTCGAGTACAGCACAGACCTCTTTGAACCGGCAACAATCGCGCGGATGGTTGGGCACTATCAAACCCTATTGGAGAGTATTGTCGCCGATCCCGGACGGCGCCTCGCGGAACTCCCGTTACTGACGGAGGCCGAGCGCCACCAGGTGTTGATCGAATGGAATGCCACCGAGACCGCCTACCCACGCGATCAGTGTATCCATCACCTCTTCGAGGCGCGGGTGGAGCGCACGCCGGACGCGGTGGCGGTGGTGTTCGAGAACGAGCGCCTGACCTACGGTGAACTCAATGTCCGTGCTAACCGACTGGCCCACCACCTGCGCGCGCTCGGTGTCGGCCCCGAAACGCTCGTCGCCATCTGTATGGAACGCTCCCCGGAAATGATAATTGGGCTGCTGGGTATCCTCAAGGCGGGTGGTGCCTACGTGCCACTCGACCCGAAGTATCCGAAGGAGCGTTTGGCCTTCATGCTCGCAGATACGCGAGTGCCTGTCCTCGTGACGCAAGCACGGCTGGTATCGAAGCTCCCGGAGCACGGGGCTACCGTAGTCTGTTTGGATACAGATCGGGCGGAGATTGCTCGCAAGAGTGGGGCGAATCCAGCGAGTACGGTGACTGCGTCGAACGTTGCTTATGTCATCTACACTTCTGGCTCTACCGGTACGCCCAAGGGGGTAATGACGCCGCACCGCGGAGTCTCGCGCTTACTCTTTGGTGTTGACTATGCACGACTGAACGCTTCGCAGAAAATTCTTCAGTTAGCCCCGCTGTCCTTTGATGCGTCTACCTTTGAGCTGTGGGGCGCGCTGCTGCATGGTGGCTGTTGTGTTCTCTTCCCTGGTGACATGCCCACGAGCGAAGTCATCGGCAACATGATTCGCACTCATGGTATTACCACTCTTTGGTTGACGGCCTCGTTGTTCAATACCATTATTGATAATGCTCCCGAAGCGTTGTCTGGTCTTGAGCAACTGCTTGTGGGCGGGGAAGCGCTATCCGTTTCCCATATCCGGCGCACCCTCCAGTTTCTACCCGGCACCCAACTCATCAACGGGTATGGTCCCACGGAGAGCACCACCTTCGCCTGTTGCTATCCCGTCCCCCGGTTGCTCGATGAGAGGATACAGTCCATCCCGATCGGTCGGCCGATCGCGAACACTCGCGCCTATATCGTTGACCGGCAATTGCAGCCGGTGCCGGTAGGGATACCGGGCGAACTCTATCTCGGGGGAATGGGTCTGGCGCGCGGCTACCTGAATCGCCCCGACCTCACCGCCGAGCGCTTCATCCCCGATCCTTTCTCATCAGATCCCGGAGCACGGCTCTATCGGACTGGCGACCTGGCCCGTTACCTGTCGGATGGCAACATCGAGTACCTCGGGCGGATCGATCACCAAGTCAAGGTCCGTGGCTTCCGCATCGAGCCTGGCGAAATCGAGGCAGCATTGCTGTGTCTGCCCACGGTGCGAGAGGTGGTAGTCACCGTGCGTGAGGATGGGTTGGGTAATAAGCGGTTAGTAGCCTATCTCGTCCCACATCCCGAACTAGCACCAAGCGTCGGCGGCCTGCGCCGCTACCTTCAGGGAAAACTACCCGAGTACATGATACCATCTACGTTCGTCCTCTTGGATGCAATGCCCCTGACCGCCAACGGGAAGATAGACCAACACCTGCTACTGGCCCCCGATGCGGCGCGTATTGCGAGAGAAAAGCCGTTCGTCCCACCACAGACGTTGGTACAACTCCAGCTGGCCCGCGTCTGGGAAGAGATCTTGGATGTTCGGCCAGTGAGCATCACGGATGATTTCTTTGAGATGGGAGGACATTCGCTCCTCGCCGCTCGTCTCGTGGACCGGGTAACGCATCTATGTGGTAAGGTGCTTCCTCTCGCGAGTCTCTTTTCGGGAGCAACCATTGAACACCTGGCTGAGATCCTCACCGCACCAAAGAGCGATAGCCCCCAATCCTCTATAGTGCGGGTCCAGGAAGGGAACGCGAAGCGGCCGTTTTTCTTCTTGCACGGTGATCTCATGGGTGGCGGTCTCTATTGTCTGCAACTGGCTCGCTCGCTCGATCCGAACCGAACCGTCTATGCCGTACAACCCTTTGGACCTGATGGGAGGCCGATTCCGCACACTATTGAAGCTATGGCAGACGCTCATCTCGAAGCGCTACAAACCCTTCAACCCGAAGGTCCTTATCATCTCGGGGGCTTTTGTCTTGGGGGTCTCATCGCTTTTGAAATGGCCCAACGACTTCAGGCGCGAGGCCAGCGGGTTGACTCGCTCATCATAATCGAGCCGGCAACTGCTCATGCGCGGACTAGAGCCGCAAGCCGTTTCATAGAGCGATTAGGCAACTTAATCGGATTGCATCCCGAAAAACAGGTGCGCCTCTTTATGCGCCTGCGCGAATATGAAGCGCTGTTGTTTCGCCTCTTGGCGCTTGCGCCGGCCGAGATGGCTACGAAGGTGCGCGGTACAGCGGGGGAAAGCCTCAAGAAGATATACCGCGTGTTTCGACCCACGGCACGATCTGTCGCGCCTCGCGCCTCGCTGCCGACAGATGACACAGCGATTGCCCCGACCGGAATCGCTGCTGACGAGATTGAGGGCAGATATGCGTGGGCGAATGCGAAGTATGCGCCGCGGCCATATCGGGGGCGGGTGGCCTTCTTCTGGGCAAGGGATGCGTGGGCGAAGCGTGCGGGCGATCCCACAAGGGAATGGAAGACCTTAGTCAACGACCTCGACGCACACGCGACTCCTGGCACCCATCTCTCAGCGATCACCACCCATGCTGAGGCCTTGGCGGAGATGATGAGAGCCTGTCTCGATACAACCGCAGGCGAGGCGGATGAGCCGGAGTAATAATCATGTCCTGATGCACTGTCGCGGTATTTGTAGGGGGGCAGCGGGTGCCCTATGGGCATCCCTACCGAATAGCAAGCATCAAGGTGCGGCGAGGCGGGGTAGCTCCGTGCCGCTTTTTCAAGACGCCGATACGATACCGCAAGTTTTTTCCTGGCCTGGATTTACCCCTGCGAACCTAGTCAAATGCGCGAGTATATACAGAACCCGTACGAAAGCGATATTATGTACTTGCGGCCATTATCATCATCGCTCATGGTAACTGTCCTTGGTACAGGGGCGATTGTGTGACCATGTGAAAGGCCGCGAGGGCAGCGGATGATGAATTTACACGATAATCGATGTCCCGTTTGACATCGAACCAGATAAGGGCGCGCACGCGTGGCAAACGTTGAGGCACTTCGGTCAATAGACCTTGCCGAATCCATGCTGCTTTGTCCCCGCCTTGCTCTGCGGCCCCAATCTCCGCGATCATCAGCGGTTTGGCTGTCATCGCAGTGAGGGCGTCATATGATGCGCCAAAGATCTCGGTGATTGTTCGCCATCCCGATCCGTACGTTGTGCCGAAGTTATAGCCGTCGATTCCCACCCAATCCACGTACTCATCGCCGGGGTAATTTTGGTCGAACGACGAGAACGTGCTATATTCGGAGATCGCGTTCGGCGACCATACCCACCGCACGTTCGTTGCACCTTGCTGGCGGAAGATTGTCACAACATGCCGCCACATGGCGACGTATTGAGCCGGCGTATTGCCATTTGGATTGCTTGGCGCAGTGCCCCACGGATACCAGTCGCCGTTCATTTCATGGGAGAGGCGCAGATAGAAGGGCTTATGATAGGCTGCTGCTGCCCGTGCCCAGGTCGTGATAAAGTCGTCGTATCGCCCGGCCACGATGTTCGCGCATGAATATGCTGGTTGACTGTCGCTCGCCTCTCCATCCAGTGGTTGCCAGCTAATCATCGGCATCGCGCCGTGATTGTAGGCTACGTCGAGATCACTCGGCGTAAAGGCTGGGTTCGGGCCATTCGCCCAGTTGCGATACCACATGAGCACTTTGGGTGCGGCACCGACAGTGGAGATGTACTCGGGAAGCGTGTCATATTCGGGTGCCGAATCGACATATGCTCCTAGCGCGATTGTGTTCGCTGCCGGTTGTGTTATCGTTGCTGTTGCTACCATAGTTGCTCCCATTATTGGTGTTCGCGTCGCAGTTGATGTTGCTGTACTGGTTACTACCGTAGTCGCGGGTCGAGTCGCGAGCGGCGTCGCCACGATGGTTCCGTCTATATGTCGAGCGGGTTGGGGAGCGATAACTGCCTCCTTAGTACCTTCGGGTACGCTGGATGTGGTTGGAGGCACTTTCAAAGCAATATGTTGCCTTGGCTGAGGGGTAATGCCTGATGCCACCACCGTTGTCGGTGATGAAACGGAGACTGTCGAGACAGCCATCGCATCCGCATGTCGGAGTGGTTGAGGAGCAATTGCCGCGACGGTTACGGCAATTGGGGTCAAGGTAGCATTCGATAAAGATGAACTGACCACACGAGTGCCATTCGGGGAGGGAGCCGTTGCAATCATACCGTCTGCGCGTACCGTCATCATTGAAGTGTTTAGGGAAATGATGACGGAGATGCTATACACAACCGTAAACACGCGAAGCCATTGCACGCGACTCGCACAGTTGATAGTAGGTCGTCGAGAGATACGTCTGCCCACGTAGTTCTTTGCCATATTATATTGGTGCGTACCGTGCCACGCACTTTTCATGGTAACTCCTCCTTGTGACGCTCGATCGGAATATCTTCAACGAAACCTGATGGGCAATGAACGAGAATCGCTACACGCCACCCTACCTTTGCTTAGGCAACGACAGCACGAAAATAGGACGCAACGTGTTTATTGGATTAACACGTAAGACTATTGTATCACTAGCACGGTACCATCTGTCAAGGTTTATTTGAAGATACAACCATGTGGGTCGGTGATTTGTTGAGATGCAAAGAGCATCTGGGATTGCGCAAAGGTCTGGAAAAGCCGATGCAATGCGTGAGGACTGCTATATCGCTGAGTACTACTCGCTCGGTTATGTGTTCGTTAACCGTATATAACATTCACCTTATTAAAGTGTGTTAGAGTTGTCACGTTGCTCGTGGATGACGACGGAATTGATTGGCATCTGTTTTTAAGTCCGGTTCATTCGGAAAAGATGTAGGTACTAGTTATTGCGGTTTATGACGTTATATAAGGAGGGGCAGTGACTGAATCGGGCCTCACCGCTCCTGACACTGACATGCAATGGCAGGGCATGCGCGTGCTCGTTACCGGGGGGCTGGGCTTTGTCGGTAGTAACCTCGTACATCGCCTCGTCGCTGAGGGTGCGTC
>JAABUQ010012644.1_pt1 | contig 10439 bp, 6 predicted proteins | sample 5560001 | NCBI WGS metagenome assembly JAABUQ01 (sample SAMN10711888, study PRJNA513371) | rock metagenome | isolation source: Antarctica rocks | place: Antarctica: Victoria Land, Finger Mt nord | collected 2015-12-18 | reverse complement strand
AGTCGGTTTGGGTTTCTTCTGTGCTTGGGGGGCCGCGGGAGGGGTTGGTGGGCGGGGAGAGTGGTTGTTTGGAGGGGGGGGAGAGGGGGTGGGGGGTGCTTGAGAGGGTTCTGCTGGGGGGAGGGGGCGAGGAGGTGGGAGTGTGGTGGGTGAGGGGGAGGGTGGAGAATTTGCTGGAGGTTGGTGGAGGGTATCTGGGGGTTGATGGCTTGGTGATGAAGTGGAGGGTGCGGAGGAGGGAGATGCTTGGTGGGCGCATGGGTACGCGGTAAGTTGTGCTGACTGGAGTTGGGAGGGAAGACAGGATGTTGAATTGTTCTTGTATTGTTGATAATTTTTAGAGCGCGAAAGGATGTCATTGAAGGGGATGCGGGTTGCTATGCCCGAGGATACGAAAACGAGGAAAGCGCGTCATTGATAGCGGCGCCTTCTCTCTACCTTCACGTGTCTGGCGTCTGAAAAATTGGTCTTCTTCTCTTCGTCCCTCGATTGATTCATTCTGAATATTTTCCATCCTCTTTCGTGGTGTACCTAATCAATTCTACAGATGACCTCGTTATATTCAAGGTGCCAGACGCACTAAAAAAAATGTTTGATTGCATTCTTCCTCATTGAGGATAACATCATCATTTGGCTTTCTCTAGGCTTGTTTTGGAGCTGTTTACGCCAATCAGTGCGATCCACAGCAATTTACCTTCATGAGGCCCCATTCAGGAGCTCCCAAACATGTATATCAGGCCGCAGTGCTCTATCATCTATCAATCAGATGAGTCCTCCCTGACTCCATCTCAAATACATTCTACACCATCCATTTGATATTGTGTATGGCTCAATTGTGGTACATTGGGCCTGTTGCAGAACTAGTGGGGAAGGACAGAAGGAATGGACAGCTGATATATACCACAAATGAGCCTCAACGAGGAGCCAAAGACCAGCAACAGTTGTTCGGCAAGACCGAGAAGAAAGGAAACCCAACTGTAAGCCAACTTAATGAGTACCTTGGGCAAGATCCCTTGGCAGCAGTATGGCAGGCTACCCTCCATCGAAGCTCAAAGTATGTCTAATGATATGATGCACGTGTTGAAACGGTTTTGCGGGTATGCATATATCAGACATCCTGGAGGAGACATGGAAAGGCATGATGGGAAGCTCCGAGGATGTGTAATTGAAGGGTCCAAACAAAACCCGAACCACCAATGGACCTTCACGCAAAATCCACCTTTGCTCGTCCTCGCTTATCAATTCAACGATGAATCTTAACAAGCCATCATATGACTGCATCTCTTATGGTCGACCTATCGCCATGCCCTGGTCCAGACTTGATTGACCCCCAGCGTAACCATCCAGTCCCTCGATACGAATATCCAACACCCAAGGTCTACCTGTTGTTAAACCGCGGATCGTGGTGCGATGGTCGGAGCCGATGGTCCAATAACTTGGCGGGGAGTACTGCCTGTATAAATGTCAGGGATCAACAGAGCCAAGTCAGGATCCGAATGGCATATACCTAACGAGGGGGAACCTTTCGCCTCTCTGCCCCTGAGGCACTTCCACAGCACCCATATAGCTGGTGGAAGATTGACGAGAACACCAACGATGGAGACCATGGCCTCTATTGACAAGGCCATGAGAATGATGAGCACAAAGCCTATAGCTCTGGCAATGAGGGGACTCGAGACACGGACGAGATAGTGATAGAGAGAAAGTGTTTGACAACTAAGAAATGGGTCTTCTTTGTAGTGAAGTGTCAAGTTGCCAGCAAAGAATAGGCAAGGCATTGAAACCGAAACAGCACACCATGACGACTTATATCGGCCTTGAATTCACAATAGAATGATAGTGCGAATTCCCAATCAGCGGCAATTCTGGGACTTTGGGGGGGTTCTGATGTTTGACGGATTACGGACAGTACCAATGGTCAGGGAAGATCTCGATCAACGACGAATTCTGGACTCCTGAAGCTTAGATTCGTGCCGACAACCCCACAGTGAAGAGGAAATGATGCCAATGTGGAGATTCTCGAGACCGTGGCGGGAGCGCTATTCCGTTTCTGTTACTACAACGTAGTAACAGAAACGGAATAGCGAGTCCCGCGTCCAACCCCAACCCCTGCACTTCGACGCTGGCCCACTTGTTGTCTGATCGAAGATGGCAGGAGATGATGACTTCATGGTAGTTCAGAAGAGCCTCTCCAATTTTCTACGCCAGCACTGTGAACGGTGCCCCAAATTCGTGGAGCCCTCGCAGGATCTGTGTGCGAGGAATGCGAAGAAGGCTGCCCACCGCCAGCGCACATTTGGGAGAGCCACAATTTGCGGATTCTGGCAACTCCAGCATGGAAAAGGCTGAGCACGACCGGTTCACATTTGGGAAAGCCAAAATGTGCGAATTTTGTTTCGGGCTCCTTCTGCCCTGCGCCTGGTCTCTCCAGGATTCCGCTTCAGCTCATGCAAACTAACGCTGCACGAACTCTGGCCCGTCCAATGAGCCACAACTGCCTCTGAGGAGATTTGATAAGCTACGTCGTCAATTGGTTTCCTTTTAAAGGATCTACATTGATCCGTGTCGGTTGAGTATGAGCTTGCCAAACATGCCACTAACGGATTTGCCAAAATGTGCGCCAAGATTATGATCTGCTCCATGCGCTTTGTGCATGCATCAATCGAAATGATTATAGTGAGAGTAGAAAGTTCTCACTTGGACTCGTTGTCGAAATCGTTCTTCCTTTTGCTGCACCCTGTCTTTGTTAGCCTTCTTTGCATGTCAAAAGTTCTACTGACGTCTGTTCTTACCATCAACATTGAATTAGTACAAGTGCACGATCGAGTGTCGTCGCTGCCAATTGGCCTCAAAACATGGCTGTGGCACGCAAGATACCTGAAACGGAATGGAGTAGGTACAAGAGCGGCCTACATACTCTGTATGTAGTAGAAGATAAGACGCTGAACCAAGTCGTGAGTCATGTAGCTTACAACTATAAATTCTACCCAAGGTTTGCTACCACGTCCAGAAAACTGTTGCCCGTACTCTAACTGGGTTGTCAGCCGGGCGCAATACATCAGACAATTCAAGAAATGGGGTTTTGAAAAGAACTCGAGTAAAGACCAGTGGAAGTTGGATGCCCGTGAAATACGCAAAAGAAAATCTCGGGGCAGAGACAGCGAGGTCTTGATCAACAACCAGCGGATTTCCGACCATAAGTTACGCAAGGAAATGTCACGGTATGCTGTGCTTACCGACGATGACGAGCGCTCAGGTAGGGACCTTGATTGCATCCTTTGGTCAAGTAGATGACCCTTTTCGAAGGGTTAAACCTCGAGGACCTGCACGGCATAATCGTCCGCACCCCGCAGAACGAACTTGTACAGCAAATTGCGATACCTGAGCAAGCAAGTTCTATAACATCGACAGCAGAGAAGCTTTACAGCGAGGCTCTTTCATTGCTATCCCAAATCTTGGGAATAACAGTGGGCTCTAACGACACAGAACGCAGGGAGAAGATATCTGCTCATTTGAACAATTATACTTTTGAAACGCACAAAGGTGGGCTAGCAATGTTCAAGGAAGGTGACACAAACTCTCGATTTGGATCGGCTTACCAACTCTTTTGCTGCTGCGCGTACCTCTCCTCGAACGACTTGCTCTCAGACACGAACACAGATAAGCTTGTCAAGTGGACAATGGACTCCGAAGCCTTATGGGATCTTGAGACTCACTTAGAATTGGCAACACCGACGACAGAGATCTTTGAATCAAACCTACTTGTCAGCGCTGCACGAGTGGGGGCAGCCGACCTCGCTCGCTGTCTCATCGCGAGAGGAGTTGTCGTTAATGCGCCTGCTAGCCTGTACCCCCTCGTAGGACCGCTTGAGGAGGCCGTCCGAAACCGCCATCTAGACGTCGTGCAGCTACTCCTGGACGCGGGTGCAGACCCAAAGCTTCGACATGAAAAGAATTACTCAATACTCCACAGCGCTCTTGATGGGCCCAAAAGTTTCCAGATAGTACAAATGCTCATCAATAAGGGTGCAGATATCAACGACACATACGATTCACCAAGCGGCCGAAGAACTCTCCTAATCTCTGCGGCCGAAAGGGGCGATCTTGCCTTGACGCGGTTCTTGTTGAAATCTGGAGCGCAAGGAGATGGCATGGTCGGCATTTCGGTCACTGCGCTCCAAGCCTCAGCGAAGTTGAAAGGTACCGAAGTGGCGCAGGCCTTGATTGACGCTGGAGTAGATGTTGATGCGACAGCGGGTCAGGTTCACAAGCAAGACTTGGAATTGTTAAAGGATGAGATATTAGAGGCGTTCACCACACCGATACAAAGGGCGTCAATGGCCAATAATACGGAACTTGTTCAGATCCTTGTTTCCACAGGTGCTGATGTCAACGCATGCCCTTGGCAAGACTACAAAGGAAATATAAGGACCAGACGAATGTGCTTGGATTATGCACCTGGCGAATTGAATCGTTGTTCACTCACAGCATTACAAGCAGCTGCCACTAATAGAAATGTGGTTTTGGTTTTGGTTTTGCTGATGGCAAATGCTAAGGTTGATGCACGAAGATGTGGAGACACACCGCTTCAGATCGCAGCCCGCAATGGCGATGCCAACTTAGTGGGGATATTGTTAAGATATGGCGCTGCGATCAATGCTGTAGCTCACAATGTACGTAGTAGAACGGCACTTCAGGCGGCAGCAAGCACGGGCGATAGGAAGCTGATGCAACAGCTGCTGGATGCTGGTGCATATGTAAACGCTATTGCATGCCACACAGACGGTCGGACTGCACTTCAAGCGGCCACAGAGACAGGGAACTTTCATATGTCTCGGTTCTTGCTTGAGGTCGGTGCCAACGTCAACGCCAGTGCAAGTCCAGTACGAGGGCGTACATGCCTTCAAGCAGCAGCTGAGCAAGGTCACGCTGAATTAGTGTCGATGCTGTTGGGTAAGGGCGCCGATGTCAATGGCCCTGCGGCTACAATATCTGGTGGATTAACCGCTCTTCAAGCAGCTGTGATGCTATTCCAGAAACCTATTACAAGCGAACATGGTACAACGGACATCGAGCTCTCCCGAAATAAGATTCTCCAGACGCTGCTTGATGCAGGCGCAGATCCTAATGCTCCAACCTCGCAATCTGATGGTACGTCGGTCCTCATGGCAGCTGCAAAGAGTGGACAGACAGATTTGGCGCGGGCTTTGTTCCAGAGGGGCCTTAATTTTGCAATCGATAATAATGGGAAGCCTGCGGTCCGAGAGGCGGTCGTTCGAGGGTTTCCTGAGATGGTCTCTTTGTTTATTGAAGCTGGAGTAGATGTTAACGAGAGCTACGACAACAACAACAACAACAACAACATGGGAGAATGGAGGGATGAATTCAAAACATTCTTCTGTGATGACACGCTTCTTGGAGCAGCAGCACTGACGGGCAACATGCCCGTTACCAGTATATTATTGGATTCGGGTGCAGAATTTGGGTTGCCGCATCAGCGTCCCTCGTCGCGAGGGGTACTCGGGTGTGCAGTCGCAGGCAACTGTACAGCACTAGTTGAGTACCTGATGGCCAAAGGTGTAAGCCCCTCCACACAGCTTGATGATGGATCAACGACACCCCTTGAAATTGCATTGGTGTCAATCAACGGCATCAACGTCGGCATCTTATCTGCTTTGTTGGATGCTGGTGCGACTCCCAACACAAGGATCCTTGGCGGGGAATCTTCTCCACTTGCATTTGCAGCTGGTATGAGAAACCTGGAGGTAGTGCAGCTACTGCTCAAGGCTGGAGCTAATGTTCTTTCGATATTCGATGACAAGGAAACAATACTCCAAAAGGCCCTTCCATCGCCCAAAATTGAGCTTGTCAGGGTATTACTCAATGCAGGAATAGATGTCAACGAGCCAGCTAGGCCAACTTACAAGGCCAGGACAGCACTTCAAAGCGCCGCAGAGAAGGATTATCCCGACGTTGTGGACTTGCTCCTGTCTCATGGCGCATATGTAAATGCACCAGCAGGGCCCTGGTCCGGAGTAACTGCATTACAAGGTGCAGCAATTGAAGGCCATCTCAAAATTGTCCTGTTGTTACTCAGGTCTGGAGCAACGATCAATGCAGCACCAGCAGCCATGGATGGGAGAACAGCTTTGGACGGCGCTGCAGAGAATGGCCACTTAGACGTTGTTCGTCTACTGCTCAAGAGTGATTACGAACGCGGACTACTTCGTATTCGCTGCCGTAAGGCAGCAAACCGTGCCTCATCTAAAGGTCACCACGTAATCGCGAGGGTTTTGATGGAGCACAACCCACAATCATCGAGACCCTCCATTTTCCAGCCCTATCATAGCCCCATGAAATTGGGAGGAGGTTCTTTCTGCCGCTTTCCGTATCACAAATTTTGTGAGGTCCGGGGACAGCGGCTATGAATCTTCATGACGTATACATATCCAACAGAGAAAAATTGCGGGAGCAATTGCACGACGAACCACTAGAGCCGGTACCATGGTTAAATATCCCCTTTCAGCCCCTTCTTCAATAATTACAGGCGTGTCCGATGGAAAGGCCATATGGCATACTTATGGAGAAGAGCTGAAAGATCATCGGGCGATTTTCGATATCAATGTGGATAACGAAGCAAGTGATTGTACGGCTGCCAATCACGTCTCTGAAAGTTTTCCTACTTTCCTTCTGAGAGTCTAGGTAGAGCACAATGCATTTCAAGAGATCATGGTTACACTTGAGGGGAATATTTCTGAACCCATTGAGAACTCAAACGTCGAAGAGAGATTCAAGGGATCTTCTCTTTTCACCGTAGGTTTGCCACAATGAAATTCAATTTCCAATACATTGCTTCTCCAGGACACGATTTCCAGTCACCATCTCGTTCGACGATATTTGATGAGATATGAATCTGCACGTCCGATCTGGCTTGGCTAGGTTCCACATTCCCAGTCTTCTTGATAGGTGATAATATAACAGATTTCATCTTGAAGATACACCACACTCGACTCGCAGAAAGCATGCTCGTTTCACCAGCAAAAGGGCAGAAAGCTTACTCGTACAGCCAACGAAAGACACACCAGCTCACACCTACGCGCGCATTGCGTCATTCACTTCATACGGAAAGCTGTCCGCCGCACCTCACTGTTGACTCAGCATGGCTTTGTCAATAGGGGCCGACGCATCTGCAGTATTTCATTCAGCAGAATGTCGTCAGCAGGGAACCTTACAACCCTAGGCGCAGAGACTTGAGAAAATAAGACTTCCTAGGAGACATGAAGTACCGCCAATTTTGGCTCCTGGAGGTGTCCCCGTCGGACTGGCTAATAGGCTCATGCGCATTTCTCACGCTACGAGTGTCATACTTGGGGTGTTTGGACTAGGCGACGTAGATTTTGGGGTGGTCTTGGCTCTGGATGAATTGTCTGTTGCGCAAATCTCTCATCATTTGATCGGCGCTGTTTCAATCAGGCTAGATATCTGGGGTTTTCGATGGAGAAATGGGTAATTGAGGGAGAGTAGAGTTCACTTGAGCGTATCCTTAATATCGCCCCAATATTTTTCGGTATAACCGGAAAGCTGGCTCATGTGCAACCTTGGCGGACGAGATTTCGTTGCTGCTGTCTGAGGTTTATTCGACGATGACACGTTCACAATCCCCACTGTTGTGTCCATAGAGCTTCTTCTGGGCAGAAGGTTGCATGAAGCCAACCAACCTTATCGCCAATCATTCTGCCTCACATGCTCGCCGTTTATTTCATAGAAAAGCGTGAATGATACCCGGACACTGGTATCGCTTCATTTCTTACAAGTATAGTAGACTGAAAAGGCTGGCATTAGGTTTCCGATTCCAACGCCTGGGTCCCAGCAATTGCAGCCTACGTTTGGACATTGCCAGCATTCGACTGGGGAGTCATACTCATGGAGTCTGAGAAATGATATGGTAGTGTCCATATAATATCAAATCAGGGGGACCTCGGAACGAAAGGCTCAACTCTAGAGTCTAAACCTATTTGGTCGCTAGCGTTTAGCACAGCCCCAGAGTTTCATGTTAAACCTCAAGGGAATGTAGCAAAATCGCATCTGATCTCTACAAGTACCGTCGAGTCAGGAAATTTTTGCCTTTGCCGTGAGCAAACAGCGACAATCACCTATCCCTTGAACGAAGGCGAGACACAAGCACATTGGTGAAACCTTGTCGCCAAGTGTCACCTGTTACGAGGCCCCCCGTGGCCAACAAGTCGCAGAAGCAGATGATCATACGGGCACTCGGAAAGCCCCTTTACCAATCCTCGACTCCATGGATCCGTAAACATCCCAAAAATGGCGAAAGACCAAAACCCCCTCTTGTCCGATGACCGCCCCTTCTCCGAACACTCTAGCGAAGAGAGACACATTGAAGAGGAAGACGCCCTTCTTACTGGCGAGCAGAGGCCTCAGCCCGCGACACATGGCTGGGCAAGTTGGCGGGAAATTGGTTTGTTTGTATGGGCTATCATTGCTACCATTCTCGTCGTCAGCCTTGCAGCCATATACCAGAATCAGCAAACGTCAAAGCATGATAGAACAGGCGGGTGGGGAGATGATGGAAAACCAACTGGGAAGAGGAATTTAATATTCATGGTGTCGGATGGAATGGGACCTACAAGCTTGTCGCTCTCCAGGAGCTTCAGACAGACACAGAGTGGGTTGCCTATTGACGACGTCTTGACGCTGGACCCACACCTCATCGGCTCGTCCAGAACAAGGAGTACATCCAGTCTTATAACAGACTCCGCAGCCGGCGCAACAGCATTCTCTTGCGGCCTCAAAAGCTACAACGGCGCCATCTCCGTTCTGCCAGACCACTCCCCCTGCGGTACTGTTATGGAAGCCGCTAAAAGAGCAGGCTACACAACCGGTCTAGTAGTCACAACCCGAATCACCGACGCAACCCCGGCCTGCTTCGCTGCGCACGTAAACAAACGCAGCGAAGAAGACCTCATCGCACTGCAAGAAGTCGGCGAGCACCCCCTAGGGAAAGTCGTCGACCTCATCCTCGGCGGCGGGCGCTGCCACTTCCTTCCCAATACCGCCGCCGGCTCTTGCCGATCCGACACCACAGACGTAGTCGCTAAAGCGCAGTCCAACGGCTTTACCTATGTCTCGAACCGCAGCTCCTTCGACGCCCTCAACTCCGGCAATTCCGTCTCCCTGCCCCTCCTAGGCCTCTTCGCCGAGACAGACATCCCCTACGAAATCGATCGCGCCCAGCAAAACGACATCTACCCCTCCCTCTCAGAAATGGCGCAAACAGCACTCACAGCGCTAAGTGCCGCCACGCGCGACAGCGACAAGGGTTTCTTTCTCATGATCGAAGGCAGTCGGATCGATCACGCTGGCCACGGCAATGACCCTGTAGCACAAGTGCACGAGGTGATTGAGTACGACAAAGCGTTCTCCGCCGTTGTCTCCTTCCTGGATAAAGACACCATAGAAGGCGCATTGGTAGGCACCAGCGACCATGAAACAGGTGGATTGGCTACAGCGAGGCAATTGCACGACGCGTATCCCGAATATCACTGGTTCCCAGACTTGCTTGTCAATGCCACCCACTCCGCCGAAAACCTCGCCGCGCAACTCGACGAGCACGTCTCCACCCACGTTGCCGCCTCAGAAGACGCAGTCAAAACTTGGATCCGCGCCCAACTCATCGAAGTCGGCCTTGGAATCCACGACGCCACAGACGCAGAGATAAGCCGTCTAGTCAACAAAGACGACCCTTGGCCGCCATCCTATGTCTTTGCGGATATGATCTCGCGGCGTGCCCAGGTGGGATGGAGCACGCATGGGCATTCAGCTGTGGATGTGAATATCTATGCGTCGAAACCCCAGCATGCGAGGCGGTTGATCGGGAATCATGAGAACACGGAGATTGGGGTGTTTATGCGTGAGTATTTAGGTGTTGAAGTGGAAGGGATCACGGACGAGTTAAAGGGTTATACTGGGGAGGGTTGGATGGGGGCGGGTGTTAAAGATGGGGAAGATCCCGTGGGGGTTGATCAGTATCATGGGGATTTCAGGCGGCATTAAGAGATTCGATAGAAAGGATTCTGATTTTGCTACTAAATGGAGTAGGGTATCACCGCTAAATCGCTGTCCAGAACTATGCCATCCCTGGCTCTCATCTCCAAAAATTCAAAATGCAGACATTCCAAATCTCTATCCCAAATTTCCCTTTCCCAGTCCCAAAAACTCCGGCCGGCGCCGTGTCCCGCTTTCTCAATTTCCACCCCTCAAATCCTCCAAACTCCTCCACACCCGTCCTCTCAACACTTGATACCCAATTCTCCCCTCCCCCTCCACTTCCACTCCACCCTCCCCCTCGCTCCCCACCATCAACGCCCCAACCCTCTCCTCCGCAACCCCCTCCATCTCCCCCTCCCCCACATCCTCAG
>JAABUQ010012643.1_pt1 | contig 10439 bp, 2 predicted proteins | sample 5560001 | NCBI WGS metagenome assembly JAABUQ01 (sample SAMN10711888, study PRJNA513371) | rock metagenome | isolation source: Antarctica rocks | place: Antarctica: Victoria Land, Finger Mt nord | collected 2015-12-18 | reverse complement strand
AAGAAGAATCTTAATAACTACTATGATCTTATCTAGAAATTCTATCAAGATTCGAAAAATTATTTAGCATAACGAAGAATAATCAAAAGACAAAAGACGACTTGACAAGAACATTCGCAACAAAATAGTTAAAAACTTAGAGACATTCGACTTCTTTATTCTTGACAATAGACGTTGTGTCTTTCGTTTCGTTTTCGCATCAATCTTTTTTAGCATTTTCTTATTTCGTAGCAATTAAATTATGACAATTGTTAGCAAAGCTTTATCTTTAGCGATTTTAACAAAAAGATTTTCTCTATTGTGATCAAGAAAAGATTACGACATGTTTACGTACAACTTGTTCGCACGAACACATTTCGAACACTTCAAATAAGACGAGAAGTCTTTCATAATAATACAAGAATAACTAGAGATAGAGCAACGTTCGCAAGCAATATTTACTAGTGTATTGTAACGTTCGATTTCGAATGCAATACGAAGACGACTTTGTTGCTAACGAGACATAGTAAGAGAAACGTTTGACTTTCGAGACAAAAATCTTTGAGAAAAGAAATAGTGTTACAAGCCTAACTCGAAAACAATGTGATATATGATTTACGACACAACATGTAGCACAAGATATAATTATCTACATGTTCGACGACTTGATAGGCGAGTAGTGTTCGACATGTTCGATAGCGAGCTAAGCGAGCAATGTTCGACATGCTTGACAACGAGCTAAGCGAACCAAGGGGAATCTCCTTTAATATATAGATCTTCGAATACGACTTTCTTATAAATCGTATTTAACTTATTTTAAGTCTTGACTTACTATTACGATTATCAAAGTTGCAAATCCTTGTTATCAAGTGATTGCTTGCATTGCCTAAAGACGTCTACAAATCTCTTCTATAGCATAACTCTCTCTAATATCTCTCACGAAAGTACTAGCGTAACACAATAACTCTATTGAGTTGACATCAACTCGAGAGAGTCTCGTAACATCTCGCGCTAGTCTATTAAAGTAATTTAAATTGTTTTGTAATACTTAGATTGTTTTGTAATTTATTTGAAATTTTTAGCCTAATTGAATTAGTATTACGTATAAAATTATTATTTGAAAACAATTTTTTTAGAATTTTTTTTGTTTTCAAATATTAATTCTATACGTAATACTAACCCAATTAGGCTAAAATTTTCAAATAAATTACAAAACAATCTAAATATTAAAAAACAATTTAAATTATTTCAATAGACTAGCGCTAGATGTCACAAGACTCTCTTGGGTCGATGTCGACTTAATGAAGTCATTGTGTTACAAGAATCACTTCTTCGAATTATTAATGTGCAAGAATAGTCTTATAAAATATCTAATATAAGATCTTCGCAATCCTAAGAAAACGCTCGCTTGAATCGCTAAGATGCGCAATACATCAAGAATTTTTTAGTGACCCTAGATGAATCCTAAGATAATCCTAAATCTCGAGACGAGATTCTTGGAAGAAAAGATGTTTGTAATAACTTAAATCGTTTTCCTATATATATTACTTCTTGTAGATGTCTATAATGCGCGAATATCTTGTAGACACTTTTGACGCAATTGATTTAGATTCTATCCTATTATATTAGATTATTTCTTCTAGAATCTAGAGATAACTAAATTTAAATATTAATATTCTATACTCTATTAAAGCGAGAAAATCAAGCAATTCTTTAAATATAATTCTATATTAGTTAATATATTCGAATAGTCTAATATAAGATATTATAAATATAAATTTGTTTATATTTTTATATCGAATAACAAGAGTAAAGAGAATTTTATAGCAAGAAGCTTAATTCTCTTCTTAGTAGTCTAATAGAGTTTATATTTTAGATATAATTATAAATAGTATTTGCAATAGATAGAACTTTCTAATTTGTTTAGAACTTAACTTTTTTTATAGATTTTTTTTTTATTAATATAGCTTGTATTTTTAACTTATATTATAAGTTGCGTACTAATAAATACTATTTATTGCGTATTGCTCTTTATAGATAATTAGTATAGAAAGATTTGTCGATAGAATTAAGATAATTAAGATAACTTAACTTTTGAACATCTTAAATTCGAATTAAGATAATTAAGATACTTAAAATATTACATATCTTAAACATTTTAAATCTTAAATTATAGAAAGATATATAGCTTTTAAACGCAACTCTTTTATAAATTGTATTTAACTTATCTTAAGTTTTTACTTATTATTATTTTAATTTATTAAACTATTTGTGAAGATTTATTAAATATAAGATTGTCTATAGTTATAACTCTTGTTATTAAGTAATTGCTTATATTGTTTGAAGACGTCTACAAATCTTTTCAACAACACAAAATCTCTCTAATATTTCTTAGAAATATTAATATAACACTTTAAATATTCTAAAAATATTTGTATTAGATTAATACATCTCTATTTCAAGTACTAGTTTATTAGTATTACGTCGATTAATATTTAATAAAAACGACAAGATAAGAATTAATAAATCTAATATCTACTACTTATAAAGATTATATTAATTTAAAGATCTAATTTATATAGATAGATATCTATTTTATTTTCTATTTTGTTTGAGCAAATTAGAAAACATTTTTTGTATTAATATTTTTTATAAAAAGAATTTAGTATTAACTTAAGTTAAATTTACGCAAATATCTAAAAAATTATAACAAAAATTCTTGTGCAATATTTATAAACTTCGACAACTTTAAAAGAGAGCTTTAAATTTTTTTCGAAATATTTAATAAAAAATAAATTGCAAAAAAAGTAGTTTAATATTTAATTTAATAGATTTTTGCAACAGATTATACAACTAGATTTTAGAAATATATTAATTTTATTAAGTAAGATAATATTGTACTTATAACAATGTTTTAACAAAAACTTAAAAACAATTTTAAAAACAAAATTATATATAATAACAAAATTATTAGCAATATATATTATCTTATTAAAGTAACTATCGATTTCAACAACAAGCTATACAAAAAAGTTATAGAAAAACAATACAATTAATTCTATAGAAAAGCAAGAATCTTTTTTAAATTAACAATTAAATATTAGCCAAAAAAAAATTCTAATTAGAAATGTAGTAGTTCAAACTATTGTAAGTTTGTATTTATAGAATTAGATTCTATTTAACAATACAATTTTTTTTAAAAGAAAACAAGATAACAAATTTTAGAAAATATATTATTTATATAGTAAATCAAATTACTTTGCAAAAGATTAGCAATTATAGAACTTAATAAATTGTTGACAAATCAATATTATATTAAAAGAGATATTTAATAGTTAAAACAATATTAAAAAATAAATTAATATAGAAACAAATACTTTGAAGACTAAATTAAACAACAATTATTATTTAATAGAAAGTTATTGGCAATTCGAGAAAGTGACCCCTGTAACACAATAACTCTCTTGAGTCGATGTTGACTCAATAGAGTTATTGTGTTACAAGGATCGCTTCCCCAAATTGTCGATGTAAGTTTCTAAATACTAAATATTTTAACAATAATAACAAAATTTCGTTTACAATCTACTATAAAAAATAAAAATACTATATTTAGTACAATCTTCTATTTATCTAAATACTTATTTTATTTTTTCAAAGTTTGCTACTATTTCGAGCTCGCTTAATAGTAAACTTAGCATCTTAATTAATATTGTTATTTTTTCTTGTTAGAAGAAAGTTGTTAAGTAGAAATAGTAATATTTTGAATATAAATCGAGTTGCTTTTAGTTTTAAAACTATTTACTTCAATTATTTAATATATACAAAATATTAGTATTTTTAACAAGTAGATTTAAATAAGAATTCGAATATTAATTTAAGTTTTTACAAAATTGTAGAATATTATAGTAAACAAAAAAGTAAATATAATTGCAATACTAATTAAACAACAATAGTAAATAATAGAACAAGAATTTTAAAATATAAAATTAATTGCAACTTTTATTATAGTTTGACACAATTAATATTCGAAAATAAAGAAAAGATATTTAAAGTTTTGTCTACTTAAAGATTTTTGTCAAATATTAAGTTTAATTTTGCAATTATATTCGAAGAGTTAAGCAATAATCTAAGATTGCAATTATATATTTGCAAGTCAAACTTATTTGTTTATATTAAAATAATTATATAGTTAAAAGATTTTAAATTAACAAAAGACGTTGTAGATTAAAACAACTAAAAGCTATAATAATTCGAAATTATATTTGAAATATATTAATTAAGTTAAATTTTTAATAAAATATACTATTTTCGAATCTTATCTTTTAAGTAAATATTAATATTTTAAGTTTAAAATATTTTATCGAAAGCTAATCTGTATTTATATTAAAAGCTTTTTTGTAAAATACTTATAATACTAATTTTCGACAATATAGATTAAGTACTCGAATATTTTTTTCAATTAAGCAACTTTCTTAAATTTATTGCTAAATAGTCAAGCAATTATACTTCTTAATTATAAGTATTCTATCTTAATATATAGTCTCTATAAAAATAAGATCTTTAACAACTATATTGTTATTTGCTTTTTTAATTATAATTTTCTCTTTACTTTAGATTATATTATCTATTATAATTGTTGCAATTAAAATATTATAATATATATAAGAATCAACTAACTCTCTACTTGTTATCTATATAAATCTCGAGAATATAGATATTGTATTATTTATTATATATTAATTAGAAAAAATTAATCTTAGTTTTAAAAGCAACTTCTTAAATATTTTTAAACAAAATTCTTGTAACAATTCTACTTAACAAATAAGTAACAACAATTAAAAAATGCTAAATAATAATCAGTGTTTTTGCATTTAATATGCAAAGAACTCTAGCAATCTTTTTATAAAAAAGTTATACTATAAGATAGAAAAAGATATTTACAAAATTACTTTTTTCTATAAATCTTAAAATATAATAAACAATTAAATAAAATTACTTGCTAAATATTTTTATTTATTTGTCGTCAAATTAGATTAATTTAGTAATATAATAGAAGAAATTTTTATTTAATTGCAAATATATTCTTAGCTTCTTGTTACCAAAGTAATTTGACTTTTTTAAAATTTGCTTTGTTAATAATCTTATTTCGAGAACTATTGTTGCAATATAGTTTGTATTTTCTCTAATTAAATTGATAAGTTTTAGCAAACAAAAATAGCAAAATTTAATTAGAAACTCTTATTTTTATTTGTCTCTTCTCTAAAGTTAAATATTTAATTCGATATATATTTGAGTAATATTGTAAGAGACAAATAATTAGAATAATATTGCACTTAAATATTGCAATTGCTTTAAAAACTTATTTGAGCTTTTATAATAAAAAATAAGCTTAATTATTAATATTATTTACTCTTAAATAATTTTATGTTATTGCAAAATATATATCTATATACAATAGTATTATGCAAAATTATTTTCTTTAAAGTTTTACAATTTTTAGACAAAGTTAAAGTTTATAAAATTTCTTAAATCTTAGATTTAACAATAGAATTAAAGAAGATCAAGTCTTGTATCGAGCAATTGCAAAATATATTATTAATTTGTCTTTTATATTTTAATCTTTTTATAATATAAGTCTAAAGTTTTTTTCTTAATATTTGAATAATTAACAAAAGTAAAATATATCTTGCTTTAAGTGCTTCTCGATTTCTTGTTAATTGTTTAGCAAAAATTATTGTATTTTTCTAAGTATTCTTAAAGCAACATTAAAAATTAACAATATTCGATAGAAACTTAAATCTGTATACAAACAAGAGAAGATTTTTAAACAAAGCTTTTAAAGAGATTTTTATTTGTTAGCAAATCTCGACAATTAATATTAAATCTAACAAATATATATACTCTTAAAAACAATTTGTCAAATTCTATTATAGATATTTTTAACAAACTTTAATTGCTATTATAGTAGAATTGCAAAGTATTTAAGCAAGTATTTATTAATATCTTAATTAGTTGCTTCGAGATAGCAATATACAAACTAAATTAAAATAACTTTATTTTAATATTTCTATAGAAAGAGAAAATTTATATCGAAGTAGAAACAAGAACTACAAAATTATATAAGTATATAAAGAAAAAACTTGCAAAGAATACTTATAAAACTATTATAAAGAAGATATTCGTAAAAAAGTTATATTTTAGATTTAAAAAAAACATATATTTTAGAAAATACTTAATTAAGAATTTTGATTTTGTGCAACAAAATAACAAGTTTAATCTATAGACTAGTCTTAGTAATAATGTGCAAGATAGAAATTGTAAATCTTAATGCAAAAAGCTTTTATTAAAAAGTACATATTAAAACTGTTCTAATTGCGTATTATAAAAATTATTATTATATTAGTTGCTATTAGATTTTAAGACAAATTAATATTTGAAAAGACGAAATTAAGTTTATATATTTTTATTCTAAAATATTAAGCAATTCTAAATATAGTCGAAATAATATTTGTTTAAAGTATCAATCTTTGTTAACAAAAAGAAACAAATATATTTTAAGATTTTGTAATATATTATTATTAATTGCGTATAAGACAACGTTATCTTGTATTATAAATATGTAGAATTTAAAATACTTATCTTAATTATAATTTATAATTAAAAGAGTTCTTGCAACTAGTTTTATATAATTTAATTGCTATTAATCTTTTATCTTCATATTTATGTTAACACAAAGCTAAAGATAGTATTCTATTTCAAATTTAGAAAAAAAATTAAATTAGAGCAAAATATTTACTATTTTTCTAAATAAAAAGTAGAAAAGTATTGTCTATCTTCTAAATTGTTAAAAAATATTTGAATATTATCGAAATTAATTATTTTGCTTGTTTAAAAAAGAGAATAAAATATATTGCAAAATTAATAATTAAATATTGTACTTATTTTATTTTTATTTACTCAAAAGTATTCTATTAGAAGTTGCAATATTAAATTAATTACAATATTAAACTTTAAAATTGTTGTAAATTTCAAAAAACTTTTTATAACAAATAATTAATTTAATAAATACACTTAATTTTAAATAACTAATTTTGCATCGAGATTTTGTAGAATTTTATTTATTAAGTTCACTTAAACGTATATTAAAACAAATCTTAGCTACTTATTAAGTAACTATAATTGTAAATTAGTTTTTACAAAATAAAACTTCTAATTATTACTTAAAATATAAATTTTATTATATAGCACAAATATAATTAGCAATATTTTTTAAGTAAAAAACAATAGTTTTTTTATCTTAATTTAAGATTTAAATCTTTGATAGAATTTGTATTATATACAAACTAAATTATCTTAATATTTGTTGTCGATACTATTGACAAAAAAAATTAATATAGATATCTCTTATACTATAAATAGACTGATCGCGTCGGGTCGGATTATCGAGTTCGAATCGAGTATCCGATCCGAATCTTGGCGATTTGTATTAACCCGATTCGAAAGTCTTGACGATTCGATTCCTGAAGTTGGATCGACAATTCGAGTCGAGTTGTAGACTTGAAATCGAAAATCGACTCGAAAAATCGACACGAATTGCCAAGACTATTAGTTTGATTATATATAGTCAATAATAGTCAATATATAGTCAATATATTGTAAATAGATAGTTATTGTATAGTTAATAATATTTAATTATTTAAATTATAATAAGATAATGCATTATAGTAATGCATTACTATTTTAGAAAAAGAAAAATATTAAATAGCATCTATAAGGTCTATAGAGCCTATAGATGCAAATAATGCATTATAGTAATAAATCGCATCTATAAGGTCTATAGGGCCTATAGATGCAAATAATGCACTATAGTAATAAATCGCATCTATAAGGTCTATAGAGCCTATAGATGCAAATAATGCATTATAGTAATAAATCGCATCTATAAGATCTATAGGGCCTATAGATTGCAAAAAATGCAATATATTAATAAATATTTGATTCTAAAAATAGTAATTCTTGGCATAATAACGTAATTTTCGATTTCTTGGCGATTCGATTCGATTCCTAATATTGGAATCGAAAATCCACTCGGGTCGAATCAGGTCGATTCCAAATTAGCGCGAATCGAATCAGGTTTCGAGTCGATTCCTATAGTTGGAATCGACGGGTTGGGTCGGTTCCAAAAGTTGGAATCGAAATCCGACCCAACGATCAGTCTAACTATAAATATCGACTATCGAATTTCAAATTATTCGAAAAGTCTCTAAATTTATTCGAATTATATCGAAAGTACGTATTGCAATATTGTTGCTTTGCTAACTTAAATATATAAATAATAAAAACTATATCTTAATTTTTTAAAAAAAGTCTAAATACTTAATAGAGAGCTCGAAATTAAAATTTATAACTATTGTTGTCGACTTAGTAAACAATTATTTCTAAATATATTTTTAAACAATCTATGCTAAAAAATTCTCGATTAACGTTAATTAAATTTGTATTAAAATAAAATAAGCAAATTTTCTTTTATAATATTTACAATTCTAATATCTAACAATAAGAAAAGCAATGACTAATATATTTGCAAATATAATATTGTAATTATTGACAATATTAATTTGCTTGTAGCTTGAACAAGATTATCGATAGCAAGTTGTAATAAATAGTGTGATTGTTGAATCGGGTCGAACACATTTTTTTTTGATTCAATTCAAGAATTCGAACAGACTTCTTCGTCCAACCAGAAGTTATATTAATTAATTGCGCTACATAGACTAGTTCAAATCGAGTAATTCTTTTTTTGTTTGAAAGCACGCTAAATTCTCTACAGAACGACGTAATTTTGATAAAATACGTATAAAATACAAGAAAGTTATGAATTTTTTAAAATTTAAGGTTTTTTAAAGTTAAGCTTCTCGAGCCCGATTACTTAGCGATTTCCTCGCGAAATCGAGCCCGACGATCAGGCTAATCTTATTAACTCTTTGTATTATTGTTAAAATTTGCAATAATATAGAATTTCTTATCTAAGAAAAAAAGATATACAAAATTCTTAGACTAATTGTCGAATCGAGTTATGATATCACCCCTCTAATTCGACTCGACGCCAAGATCGAGTCGCGACGATTTTTGGAATCGAATCGCTCAAAGTAGTTTAGCGCGCTTCGCGCTAAACTACTTATAGTAATCGACTAAACTACTTTGAGCGATTCGATTCTTCGAATTTTTTTTAACTCGAGTCTTGGCATTTGCACGTGACATTTTCGAGTCAACGCGATTAGTCTAAAAATTCTTAAATAGACTTATTTATAAAAATATATTAAGTTCGAAGTAATTTTTAACAACTCTACTCTTGTTAAGCGCATTAAATAGATAAAAAACAATAATAACTATTGTATTATTTTTTGCATTTGCGTTAAAGTCAATTTATATTTAAATATTAAAAATATTGTTATTGGAAAAGAAGTTTGAAATGTTATTATTAATAATTGTATTTTTAAAAAAAATAGCGCAATTAAATTCGAAACTATTAAAGTCGACAATTGCGCTATTATTAATAAATATAATATAAAATTTTGTAATATTGTTAACAAACTTTCTATTTATTTCGATAAGATTAAAATAAATATTAACTAATTAATTTATAAACATCTTGTCGAATTATTTAACTTTGCTCCGCTCTTTATTAATAGATAGATTAATAAATATAATTTTTTTAAAAAAGACAATATCTTGAAGTATTAGTTAGCTAAAATTATTTATAACTATAAAGTATAATATTACAATTTACTAAGTATCGCAACTATCGAAAACAAACTTGTATTACTTGTCTATAACTTCATTATTGTCTTAAAAATCTTGTTATTATATTTAAATATTAAAAATTGCAATTATTGTTGCAAAATTACGCAAATAAATTTTTACTACAATTTCTACAATAAGAACTATTATATTCTCGAGCAATATGAAGAAAAGGATTTCTATTTGAACCTTGTCTAAGAGAAGATTTGCATCGACAAATCTTACAATAGCAATAAATCTCGAAATAAGTATTGTTAAGATAACAAAAACAATAAAAGCAAAAATAAGAGCAAAAAGTTTAAAAACAATAACAATAACAACAACAAATAAGACACAATTGTTGTCTTTGTCTATCAAAATTACTTAGTCTTTATTAATATAGTTAGCAATCTAAACTTATAGATTATCCTTTATACTCTTAATCTTGTCTTGCGAGTTAACAAACTTTTTAATAGATAAATTCTAAATTGTAAATGCAATTAATATATAATTAGAGATTCGAGTATCTTTATCTTTTATAAGTCTATATTTTATTGTTCTTTAAATAAGATTACAAGCATTTTTGCAATTGTTAATATCGATTCTATTTAATTGTATCTCAAAATTAACAAAAAGAATTGTCAAACTATTATTTACAATATTTAATACGTTCTCGATAA
>JAABUQ010012642.1_pt1 | contig 10439 bp, 10 predicted proteins | sample 5560001 | NCBI WGS metagenome assembly JAABUQ01 (sample SAMN10711888, study PRJNA513371) | rock metagenome | isolation source: Antarctica rocks | place: Antarctica: Victoria Land, Finger Mt nord | collected 2015-12-18 | reverse complement strand
CAGAAGAAGGCGTTGCGCGCCAACAAGGCCAGCCTGGCGCAGTTCGAGGGCCAGCGCGCCCAGTTGGAGGCGCAGAACATCAAGCGCCGCGAGGAGGCCGAGCGGCTGTCCGAGCGGATGGCCGGGCTGACGGTGGTCGTCCTGCGCCAGGCCGGCGAGAGCGGCAGCCTGTATGGATCGGTCAGCAGCCGTGACATCGCCGATGCCTGCGGTGCGGCCGGGCTGACGGCGAACCGCGCGCAGGTGGTGCTGGAGCAGCCGATCAAGTCGCTGGGCCTGGTGGGCGTGAAGCTGGTGCTGCACCCCGAGGTGACCTTGCCGATCACCGTCAACGTCGCCCGCAGCGTCGAGGAGGCCGAGAAGCAGGCCCGCGGCGAGCAGGTCGGCCTGGCCGGCGAGGAGGATGTGGAGCCGGAGGAGGAGCTGGAGTTCGGCGCCGCCCTGGCCGAAGCCGGCGGCGACCGCGACCGCGACCGGCAGTAAACTTCGCTCCCTCTTCCGGAGGGAGAAGGGGCAGGCAGGGTTCTCATGCCATGTGCGAACGCCCTGCCCGAAGCGGCACAGGAAGCATAACGCCGGTCCTCCCGTAATCGGGGGTGGCCGGCGTCGCTGTTTCGGGGCTACCTCCCACCCGGCGATCCCAGTGAGGTGCGATGCGGTATGCTTTGGACGGCCTGATCCGGCGCTTCCTCGTCGTCGGCAGCGTGCAGGTCCGCTACCCCGACGGCCACCTCTCCGTCCATGCCGGCGCTCCTGGCCCGGCCATCGCCTTCACCGTCACCGACTGGTCCGCCATCCGCCGCATGGTGCTCAACCCTGGCCTGGCGTTCGGCGAGGGCTACATGGACGGCACCATCCAGCCGTCCGGCTGCACCATCTACGACGCGCTGGACCTGCTGTTCACCAACCTGGCCGCCGGCGGACGCCAACCGGTCATGGCCCTGCACGGCATCCTCGCCACTGCGCTGAAACGCTGGGCGCAGTTCAACCCGGCCCGCCGCGCCCAACGCAACGCCGCGCACCACTACGACCTGAACGCCCGGCTGTATGCCCTGCTGCTGGACGCCGACCGCCAGTATTCCTGCGCCTACTTCCCCCAGGGCAACGAAACCCTGGACGAGGCCCAGGCCGCCAAGAAGCGCCTGATCGCGGCCAAGCTGCTGCTGCAGCCCGGGATGCGCGTGCTGGACATCGGCTGCGGCTGGGGCGGCATGGCGCTGACCCTGGCCCGCGACTACGGCGCCGAGGTCACCGGCATCACCCTGTCGCAGGAGCAGCTTGCCACCGCCCGCGCCCGCGCCGCCGAGGCCGGGCTGGCGGACCGGGTGCGGTTCGAACTGCAGGACTACCGCACCCTGGCCGGCACCTGGGACCGCGTGGTGTCGGTCGGCATGTTCGAGCACGTCGGCGTCAACCACTACCGCGCCTTCTTCGACGTGCTGCGCCGGGTGCTGGCTCCGGATGGCGTGGCGCTGCTGCACAGCATCGGCCGCAGCCACGGTCCCGCCACGACGAACGCCTGGCTCGCCAAGTACATCTTCCCCGGCGGCTACTCCCCGGCGCTGAGCGAGGTGCTGCCCGCCGTCGAGCGCTCCGGCCTGACCGTGACCGACATCGAGGTGCTGCGCCTGCACTACGCCGAGACCCTGCGCCACTGGCGGCGCAACCTCGCGACTCGGCACGACGCCATCGCCGCCCTGTACGACGACCGATTCTGCCGCATGTTCGAGTTCTACCTGGCAGGCGCCGAGCTGGCGTTCCGCCGCAACGGCCACATGGTCTGGCAAATGCAGCTCTCGCAGCAGGTGGGAACCGTGCCGCTGACCCGGGACTACATCGGCGCGGCTGCCCCGGCGGTGGCGCGGATGCCACACGCCGCTTTGTCCCCCTGATCCACAGCTATCCACAGGCCGTCGTGGCGCCATCGCCCTGCCCCTGCCCGGCGCGATGGTCTATGCTTCGAATCCTATGAACGAGATCAATTCCCCCCTGCTCGGCCTCTCGCAGCGCCAGCCGCCGTCGAACCAGCAGGCGGAGCAGGCGCTGCTGGGCGCGTTGCTGGCCAACAACAAGGCCTACGAGCGGGTCAGCGAGTTCCTGTCCCCCGAGCACTTCGTCGATCCCGTGCATGGCCGCATCTACCAGGCCATCGTGCGCCGGGTGGAGGCCGGGCAGCTTGCGGACGCCGTGACCCTGCGGGCGGAGTTCGAGCACTCTGGCCTGCTCGACGAGGTCGGCGGCACCTCGTATTTCGCAACGCTGTTGATGTCGATGGTGGGCATCATCAACGCCGGGGAGTACGGCCGCGCCGTGCACGACGCCTGGCTGCGGCGGCAGTTGATCGACATCGGCGAGGTCGTCGTCAACAACGCCTTCGGGCTGGAGGCCGAGCTGGACGGCCGCCAGCAGATCGAGCTGGCCGAGAGCGAGCTGTTCCGCCTGGCGACGCAGGGCGGCAACGACGGCGGCTTCGTGACGTTCGAGCGGGCGCTGACCGACGCCATCCTGGGCGCCGAGCGCGCGTTCCGCCGGGCCGGGCACGTCAGCGGCTTGAGCACCGGCCTGCGCGACCTGGACAAGAAGACGGGGGGCTTGCATCCCTCCGACCTGATGATCCTCGCCGGCCGCCCCGGCATGGGCAAGACGGCGCTGGCCACCAAGATCGCCTTCGGCGCCGCCCACGCCCTGGTGCGGGAGGCGAAGTCGGCCGACCCGAACGCGCTGCCCAAGGGGTCGGTCGCAGTATTCTCCCTGGAAATGAGCGCCGAGCAGTTGGCGACGCGCCTGCTGGCGGAGGAGGCGCGGGTATCGGGCGACCGCATCCGCCGCGGCGAGATCGGCCAGCGCGATTTCGACCGCTTCGTGCAGGTCAGCCGCGAGATCGCCGGGCTGCCGCTGCACATCGACGACACCCCGGCCATCACCCTATCGGCGTTGCGGACCCGGTGCCGGCGGCTGAAGCGCACCAAGGGCCTGAGCCTGGTGGTGATCGACTACCTGCAACTGATGCGCCCGAGCGTCGGCACCAAGCCGGAAAGCCGGGTGCTGGAGATCAGCCAGATCACCCAGGGCCTGAAGGCCATCGCCAAGGAGCTTGCGGTGCCGGTGCTGGCGTTGTCGCAGCTATCCCGCGCGGTGGAGAGCCGGGAGGACAAGCGGCCGCAGCTTTCGGACCTGCGCGAGAGCGGCACCATCGAGCAGGACGCCGACATGGTGCTGTTCGTGTACCGGGACGAGTACTACCTGCAGCAACGCGCGCCGAAGCAGATGGCGTTCGACAGCGAGGACAAGTTCCAGTCGGCGCTGGACAAGTGGCAGCGCGACATGGAGCTGGTGCACAACAAGGCCGAAATCCTGATCGAGAAGCAGCGCCACGGCCCCACGGGCAAGATCGACGTGCTGTTCGAGGGCGAGTTCACCCGGTTCGCCGACCTGGACGTGATCCACTCGGGCGACGGCTGAGGCGGGACCCGACCGGCGCGGCAGCGCTGGCCGGGGCGTTGGAGTCGGTGCTGTTCTACGCCGGCGGCATGATGGTGGCGATGTTCGAGACGGCGGGACCGTTCGGGCACGACAGCGGCAAGCTGGCGGCCAGCCTACGGTTCCGTATCGGCGAAATCCCGGTCCGGCTGGTCATGTGGCGGCAGCACCCGCTCCGCCTCTGCTGGGGCAGCCCGGGTGTCGCCGGCCAGCAACGCATCACGGCCAGGTGACAACAGCAGCACAACTGCCGCCCGCCGGTTGCTCAGCACAGCGCACCCCGCCGCCGTCCCAGTCCCTACCGCCACCCTCGTCAGGGAGCGCCGAGCAGGTGCCGCTTCAGGTCCTCCGACGGCGGCACATCGCCGATGAACCCGGCCAGCAAACGCAGCGCCAGGTCGGGATTAGTAAACTCGCCGATCTGCCGGTTGTTGAACAGCGCCCGCACGCCCTTCGGCGATAGGACATAGGTCAGGGTGTCCCCGACCGCCGCTGCCGGGGTCACGGTAATCAGGCGCTCGAAGTCGGCTGCATCGGCCGGGGCGCATCCACCGTTGCCGCAGTTGTGCTGCTCGCCTTCACGGTAGTGCTTCTCGATGTCGGACTTCGACGCCGCGTGCAGGAAGTGCAGCAGGATCACCTTCGGCCCCGGCGAGGCCATGATCGCGCGCGCGTCCCCGCTGCGCTGGGCCAGGTACAGCCCGGCGGCGTAAACCTTGACGTTGAATATCGTCAATGCCCGGACGCCCAGGCCGTTCAGCACCAGCGTCTGCCCCGTCACTGGGTAGGTGTCGGGCAAGGTCGCCCCCCCGGCCGTGGCGGCCCAGCCCGGCTGCGGGCAGCCGAGCCCCAATGACAAAGCCAGGCCCAGGACCGCCACCCGCGCCACGCACATCCGCCTCATCCTAATCCTCCGCTCCATGGTGCCCTCCGTTTCATGAGAGCAACGCGCCATGGTGCAGCCGGGTGCCTGCTGCACCAGCAACTGTGAACACTTTGGCAGACTGGCCGCACACCGGGGCAGTCGGGCGAAGACGCCCCCATCCTTGGCAAGCCCCATCTCGGGCGCGGCGCATCCAACCCTTCACCTGGGCGGCGGCGGGGGCGAGGCTAGGCGGCTGCACGCCCGGTGTACTCGCGGAACAGGCCCAGGCTGACGCTGCATCTCACCTCCAAGAAGCCGGCCCGGCGCAGCGCATCCTCGATCACCTCTGGCGGCACGCAGGCGTTCAGCGTGTCCCGGTAATAGCCCATCAGCGTCACGGCCCGGCGATAACGGCCCTTGCCCCGCCCGAACACGGCGTGCATCGCCGGCACGGCCCGGCTGATCCAGAAGCCCAGCGCCGCACGGGCGAGCTTCCCCTTGGCCGGCCCGATCTCCATCACGATGACCTTCCCACCCGGCTTCAGCACCCGGCGGTACTCCGAGAACGCGAGCACCAGGTCCGACACATGCCGGACCGCATAGCCCATCGAAACGAAGTCTGCCGTGGCATCCGGGATCGGCAGCGCCTCCGCCTCGCCCTGCACCAGCACCACCCAGGACGTCAGCACCAGGCGGGCCTGGGCCAGCATCCCGGCGCTCGGCTCGACGGCAGTGACCTTGCCAGCCTCGCCGACGATCTCGGCGGCGGCGCGGGTCACCTGGCCGGTGCCGGCGCCGACGTCCACGATCGTCATGCCGGGCTGCAGGCCCGCGAGCTTCAGGACGTGGCGGCGATACCAAGGACCCGACCCGAAGGCGAGCAGGGCGGCAGTGCCGTCATAGTCCACGGCAGTCTCGTCAAACAGGTTCCGTACATACTCCGGCCGCAGCACATCGTCGCTGTAGTGCCCCTCCAGGGTCGGGTGCGGCCGGATCGGTCCGGTTGAAGGGACAACGGTTTTGGTCATCCTTGCGGGGGCCTTGCTATGTGAAGAAATTGGCAATGTGGAACAGGGAGCCAGGTAGTCGGCCAGCCAACGTGGCCGATCTAAGCAGCTTGGCTGGACGCGGTCCACAGCATGGCCTGCCGCTGCCTTGCAGGGGGTGCCTTGGCCTGGTTGCGACTTGGCCTGCGTTGCCGCCTCGAATGGCGCCTCGGGCGGAAACGCGGCAGTCTATGCCTGTCGTCTTGGGAGGACGCGCCCGCCATGCCAACAGGAATGCCCGGCGCCAGCAGGACGGCGTTCCGCGCCATGCTGCATGACCTGCACGGGCGGATGGCCTTCGCGGCCGTCATGCTGATCCTGGGCGTCAGCTTCCTGGCAACCAGCCTGGCGGGCGCCGTGCTGGCCAAGGTGCTGCCGCGCCGGATGCGCGCCCCTTGCGGGCGGACGATCATGCGCCGCGGCTTCCAGTTCTGCGTCGCCCTGATGCGCTCGACCGGCTTCTGCCATTTCGACCTCTCAGCATTGGCGGCGCTGCAGGGCGCGCGCGGGCTGGTGATCGCCCCCAACCACCCCACCCTGTTCGACGTCGTGCTGATCGTGTCGCAAGTGCCCAACGTGGTCTGCGTGACCAAGGCGAGCCTCTGGAACAACCCCCTGCTGGGCGGCATGGTCCGGCTGGCCGGCTTCATCCGCAACGACGCCCCGCTGCCGCTGGTGCGCCGGGCAGCGGCGGAGCTGCGGTCCGGCTCCAACCTGCTGATCTTCCCCGAGGGGACGCGGACCCCGGCCCGGGCAACGCTCGGCCCGTTCCGGCCGGGCTTCGCGCTGATGGCCAAGTCGGGCGGCGCACCAGTCCAGGCGGTGTTCCTGGAAGGCGGGACGCCATACCTCCGCAAGGGCTGGCCGCTGCTGCGCCAGCCGCCGCTGCCATTGCTGTACCGCGCCCGCCTGGGCCGGCGCTTCCCGACCGATGGGGAGGCGGTCGGCCCCTTCGTCGAGGCGCTGGAGGCCTACTACCGCGCCGAGCTGGCCGATGCTCCATGACGCCGTCCCGCACCCACGTGGTCGTCATCCCCAGCTACAATACCGGCCCTGCCCTGCTGCATCGGACCGTGGCGGCGGCGCAGGCCAGGTGGTCGCCGGTCTGGGTGGTGCTGGACGGCAGCACCGACGGGTCCGCGGCGGCGCTGGACGGGATGGGAACAGCCGGGCTCTGCGTCCTGGCGCTGCCGCGCAACCGTGGCAAGGGCGCCGCGGTGCACCACGCCCTCGCCGAGGCCGCCGCCGCCGGCTTCACCCACGCGCTGGTCATGGATGCGGACGGGCAGCACCCGGCCGACCGCATCCCGGCCTTCATGGCGGCCTCCCTGGGGCGGCCCGACGCGGTGATCCTGGGCCTGCCGCACTTCGGCCCCGACGCGCCGGCGCTGCGCGTCAAGGGCCGCCGCGTCTCCAACTGGTGGGCCAACCTGGAGACGCTGTGGGCCGGCATCGGCGATAGCCTGTGCGGCTTCCGCGTCTATCCGATCCGCCCCCTGCTGGCCGCCATGGCGCGCTCCTCCGGGATGCGGCGCTTCGACTTCGATCCGGAGGCCGCGGTGCGCCTGGTGTGGCAGGGCGTGCCGCCGGTCAACCTGCCGGCGCCCGTCCGTTACATCGGGCGTGAGCAGGGCGGGGTGTCGCACTTCCGCTACGGTCGAGACAACGCCCTGCTGACCTGGATGCACGTCCGGCTCATGCTGGGCTGGCTGCCGCGGCTGCCGGGGCTGGCGCTGCGGCGGGCGCGGGGCTGGCCGCCAAGCCCTCCGGCGCTGGCAGCGCCACCGCCTGCAGGCCCCGTGCCCTGACCGCCCGCAGCACCTCCGGCAGCGCATCCAGCACCACGGCGCGCCCGTCCCCGGACCGTGCGGAGGAGCCGTCGTGCAGCAGCAGCACGTCGCCGCCCGCCAGCCGCCGGGTCAGCCGCGCCGCAACCCGCGCGGGGTCGCCGCGGAGAGTGTCGTAAGCCCGCCGGGTCCATGACGCATGGAGCAGGCCCTCACCGGCCAGCACCGGGTCGAGCAGCGGGCTCCGCAGCCCCACCGGCGCCCGCATCCAGCGCGGCGCTGCCCCGGCCAGGCTGGTCAGCGCCGCCTGGGCCAGCCGCACCTCCTGCCGCATCGCCCGCGGCCCCATGGCGGCGAAGCCGTAAGGGTGGGACCAGGTGTGGTTCTCTACCCGGTGGCCGCGCCGGGCGATCTCCCGCACCAGCGCCGGGTGTGCGGCGGCACGCTGGCCGATGCAGAAGAAGCTTGCCCGCGCGCCCTCGGCATCGAGCAGGTCGAGCACCCGGGGCGTCACGGCCGGGTCCGGCCCGTCATCGAACGTCAGCACTACGTGGCTGGTGGGGCCGGGCAGGCGCACCAGGGTCCGCCCGGCCCACTGGCTGCGCGGCTGCATGCCGACGGCAAGCACGGCGTGGTTGGCGGCCAACGCCCCCAGCAGCCAGGGCCACCACGGCAACTGCGCCGCCAGCAGCGGCACGCCGATCCCGTGCAGCCACATCGACGCACGGGCCAGCGGCGTCGGCGCCCAAGCGGGGGGCACGCTCCACTTGGAGGGCGGCCATCTGGGCGGGCGCAGCAACCGTGTTAGGCTCTCGCCGACGCGAACGCGCCGCGCCATCCCTCGCCCCGCCGCACAGCGCGGACCAGGTCGGGCAGCGAGACATGGGGGTGGTCAGGAAACCACATCCGGCGCACCAGGTCCTCTGCGACGAACATGGCGGCGACCAGCGGCAAGTCCAGGACGTTGACGAACAAGGACCACACGGGGACCGGCGCCAACGCCAGCAGCAGCGCCGACCCGGCGATCTGCCCCGCGAAGAAGCCGCACCACGCCCACGTCACCCCCCGCGCGTAACGCGCCAGCGCCGGGTTGAAGTGGGGATCAAGCCGCCGGCCCATCGCCACCACCAGCGGCGTGCGCCCTGGCAGCAGCGTCCCCGCGAACAGCGCCAGGAGCAGGCTGTTGATCGCCAGGTGCGACACGCCGGACACAACCAGCAGCCCTGCCTCCGCCGGGATGCGGGCCGCCGCCTGGTAAGCCACCATGCCGCCCAATGCCGCAACGGCGGCCAGCACGCCGAGGGCAGCCCGTCCAAACCGGCGGCCCGACCAAGGCCGCACCAGCGCGCCGAGTGCCAGGCACCATTGTGCCACCGCCAGCGCCAGGGCGACCGGCAGCCCCACTCCGGTGGCGACCAGCAGGTGCGTCGCGAACGGCGAGGCGACGGCGGCGGCGGCCAGCACGCCGCGCGCCACACGGCGGAGGATGCCGGTCCTGCCGGCCGCGCGGGGTTCAACGGGTTGTTGCAGCAACAAAAACTACCTCACGCCAACGTCCCTAGACTTTGCTATTGGCGCCCCACGGTCTATTGGGACAAGGCAAATCTGTATGCTGGCGACCGAAGGTGGCAAACGTGAGCGGGATGTCCGAATTACACCCTGAGACGGCCAGCCGGCCCCTGGACGGCGCCACAGGGCGCCGCGAGCTGGCCGAGCTGATCGTGAGCACGCTCAGCCTGGAGGTCGCCCCCGAGGCGATCGACCCCTTGGCCCCGCTGTTCGTGGACGGCCTGGGCCTGGACAGCATCGATGCGCTCGAACTGGCGCTTGCGGTCTCCCGCGCCTACGGGTTCGAGCTGCGTTCCGACGACGAGCGCAACGGCCGCATCTTCGCCTCCCTGGACAGCCTGGCCCGGCATATCGCCGCGCACCGGACCCGGTAGCCGCCCATGCCCGCCGAAGCCTACCCGCTGGTTGGCCGGCCGCTTGATGCTTTGCTGTTCCAAGGATCGCGGGCCGGTCCGGTCAACGCTGCAGCGTTCCTGCGCGCGGCGTTCCGCATCGCGGCCACGCTCCCCGCCGGGGACGGCGCGGCCCTGAACCTCTGCACGGACCGGCTCGGCTTCGCGCTGGGCTTTGCCGCCTGCCTGCTGCGGGGACGGCCGTCCGTGCTGGCCTCCGACCGCAGCGCCGCCGGGCTGGCCGCCTTGCGGGCGCGGTTCCCGGGCGCAGTGGAGCTGCACGACGGCATCGGCGGGGTCACCGAGGCGGACCGGGCCGGGCCTGCACCCGCCAACCCTCTGCTGCCGGCCAGGCAACTTGCCGCCATCGTCCTGACCTCCGGCAGCACCGGCGTGCCGGCGGCGCACCTCAAGGCCTGGGGGGCACTGGCCGAACGCAGCCTGGCCGCCGCCGACCGGTTCGGCTGGGCGCAGGAGGCGGCCCCCTGCTGCATCCTCGCCACCGTGCCGCCACAGCACATGTACGGGTTCGAGACCTCGGTCCTGCTGCCGCTGCACGCCGCCGCCGCGAGCTGGTGCGGAGCGGCGCTGCTGCCAGCGGACGTGCGCGCCGCAATGGCCTGCCTGCCCGGCCCTGCCGTGCTGGTCACGACGCCGCTGCACCTGCGCGCGCTGTTGGAAGCTGGCGGCAGGCTTGGCAGCCGGCACGCCTGGACCATCTCCGCCTCCGCGCCGCTCGACCCCGCGCTGGCGGCGGCTGGGGAGGCGCAGTGGGAGGTGCCTGTGCTGGAAATCTTCGGCGCGACGGAGGTCGGCTCGGTCGCCAGCCGGCGCGTGACAGGGGATGCGGCGTGGCTCGCCTACCCCAGCATCGGGCTTGCCGCGGGTCCGGCGGGGACCATCGTGACCGCGCCGCATGCCGAGGCAACGATGTTGGCCGACCACCTGGACCTGATGGGCGAGGGCCGGTTCACGTTGCTGGGCCGCCGGGCGGACCTGATCAAGCTGGCTGGCAAGCGCACCTGCCTGACCACCCTGACCCGCACCCTTGCGTCGCTGGATGGGGTGGAAGACGCCGCCTTCCTGGTGCCGGACAACGTGGAGGAGCGGGCGGCGTCGCGTCTGATCGCCTTCGCCGTAGCCCCGTCGCGCCGGGCGGACGATCTGCTGGCCGAGCTGCGCGGGCGGATGGACCCGGCCTTCATGCCGCGCCGGGTGATGCGGGTGGACCGCCTGCCGCGCAACGAGGTCGGCAAGCTGCCGCGCCAGGCGCTGGTCGCGCTGCATGCACAGATGACCG
>JAABUQ010012641.1_pt1 | contig 10440 bp, 9 predicted proteins | sample 5560001 | NCBI WGS metagenome assembly JAABUQ01 (sample SAMN10711888, study PRJNA513371) | rock metagenome | isolation source: Antarctica rocks | place: Antarctica: Victoria Land, Finger Mt nord | collected 2015-12-18 | reverse complement strand
ACCTGGGCGCAGCCGTCCGTGCCAATGTCCGCGCCGTATCGCTCGCGATCCACTTCCAGACCCGCCTCCCACGCCTCGCGCAGCTTGGCGGCATATCTTCTGTTGGCCGGGGTGTCCAGCAGCGCCAGCGGGACTTCGTTCCGGGGCGTGTCGTTGTCTTCCGCTACGTCCGCCCCGGCCTTTTCCATGTCCAGCACAAGCAGGCGCAGGGCGCCCTCGGCCTGTTGCCGCCGATCCTGCGCCTGCTGGGTCTTGCCCCCGGCAATGTCATAGCGCAGGGCAGACAGGGTGCCCCAGGCCGCGCCGGCCTTCTTGCGCCAGCCGTTCAATGTCTCTTGCGGAATGTTCATGTCAGTGGCAGTTCCTTCTGCAATCGGTAGCGGATCACGCGCCCGCGCGGGCAGGTGGTGGGGTGCAGCGGCTTGCCGTCAGCATCTACAGTCACGCCCCCCGCTCCGCAGGTGCAGGCAATCTCGGCCAGGGGCTTTGTCTTGCGTCCGCCGTTGAGGTTATGCGGGCGCCCTCCGTGTAGGCGGCCATTCTCCGCGCTGCTGGCCGCCTTCTTCTCCGTTCGGGCGCTTCCCATAAGGGCCGCTGCTTGCCGACGCGCGTCTGCATCGCTGCCACGCAAAGCAACGCCTGCTTTGTCTTCTGCGTCCATGCGCTTATTATAGCCGAACGGTAGGGCAATTTATACGCCCAAACCCCGCCGAAAAAAATAGTTGCAAAAATAGTCTAACGGCAGTGTATTGTTGTTGACATTAGACAAACGATTGGGTATAATAAACACATAAGCAAGAGACAAGCGAACGGAAGAAAAGAAAGCCTGCCATGAACACCAACGAACTCACCGCCCTGCTGAATGAAGACCGCACCGCCCGCCTGATGGCAAACATCACCCGCCGCGCGGCGCGCCTGTTCCAAGACGGCTACATCGCCACCCCCACCATGAGCGGCCTGTTTGTCCAGACCTTCCAGGTGGTTTCTCCCGAAGGCAAGCGGTACAGCGTCAAGGTTTCCAAGACCAACGCCGAACCCGGTACCTTCTTTGGCGACAAGTGCTCCTGCCCCTGCTTCGCCGAAGTCAAGACTTGCAAGCACCTGCAAGCCGTGCGCCTGGAACTTGAGCAGGACGCCGCCTTAGAAGCGCAGGCCGAGCGCGAGGAAGAGGCCCGCACGTTCTTTGCCGAGGCCGCCTGCGCCTACTGATACCAACGCCGGGGGCGGGCCGAACGCCCCCACTTCCCCGCCAAAGGAACCCCGCTCATGCAGACACCGACCGCCAGCACTCTCACAAAGTCGCCGATTACCAAAGACACCGCCTTTAGCCTCACCCCTGCCGGGCTTGCCGCCCTGGACACCTGTGCCCCCAGCATGACAGAGGACACGCAAAACGCCCTGGAAGCCCCAGAAACAGCCCCAGACCACGAAAACGAGGCATTCCAGACGGAAGGCACTACCGAGGCCGCGCCCTTTGTGCCGGACACCGCCGATAAAGTGGATTGGGTGCTGGGTCGCATCGCCGACCACCGCGCCCGCGCCGCCCGCATTAGGGAGAACGCCGAACTCATGGCAAAGGATGCCGACCGGCAGGCCGAGGGGCTGGAATGGCAGTTTGGCCCCGCCCTGCAAGCCTTCGCCCGCCAAGAACTCACCGGCAAGAAGAAAAGCCTTCGCTTGTTTCACGGCGTGATTGGCTTTCGCACAAAGCCCGCCGGCGTCACGGTGGGGAATGAGGCCGAAGCGATTGTTTGGGCAAAGGCAAACCTGCCCCTGGCCGTCACCGAGCGGCTGGACAAGAAGGCCCTGGCCGAAGCCCTGCTGTCCACGGGCGAGGCCGTGGACTTCGCTACCATGCAGCGGGCTGAAGAGGTGTTCTACATCAAATAATGGTTTGCGCCGAAGAAAGCCGCTCCCCGTGGGGGCGGCCCTTCTTTAGCCTCCGAAACCCAACAATTTTAACAGGCCCCGCAAGACACATAGAAAGAGAGACATGCTCATGCCGAAGCCCAAACCCGCCCTGCTGAAGCCTAATCCCGCCCTGCCGAGGGTGTCCACGCCCCCGCTCCCTGCGCCCAAAAACTGGCCGTGGAACAGCGTCGAGGAAGAGAGCGACGACTTTATCTTCTTTATGGCCTTTGTGGAAAGCATCGCGCCCGATTGCCGCAAGTATTCCAAGCGCTTCCGCGCCGACGAGCTGCACGACGAGAGGCACAGTCCCGGCCAGGCCCCCGAGCCCGCCGATACCCCCCTGTACCGCGTCTTTGACGCCCTGCTGGATGTCGTGGACACCCTCGCGCAAGAGCCGATGATTGCCGCCCGCATGCGCGCCCGGCTCCCCCAGCTCAAAAAGAGTGCCAAGCGGCTGAAACAGCGGCGCAAAGCCATGCGGCAGGCACACAAGGCCCAGAAAACTTTGGACGCGCTCGCCGCAAAACGCCGCGCCCTCTGACACACAGCCCAAACGACAAACACCCTAACGACAAAAAGGGCCTTCCAATGCCGCAAACATCGGAAGGCCCAGATTGACACGCTCACAAGGAGAGCATCAACCATGCAAGAGAAGAATACCACAAACGCACCCGGCATTGACCTAGAGGAAGCCCTGGCACTCCACAACGCGAATCACCCGGAAAGCCGCCTTGTGGACATCACCGATGCCCTGGACACGGCCACTGCCAATCGCCTGCTGGCCCTGCTGCTGGGCCGCGAAGCCGGAAGACCCGATGCCCAGCAAAACCTGCGGGAACTGGCGGAAGAAGCGGAGACGCCCAGCGACCGTCTCAAACACTTGCTGTTCTTAGCCGCCATGCGCCTCTCCCTGAAGGGCAAGCCGCGCGCCACGGAGCGCATGCGCGCCATCCTGAAAGGGCCAAGAGCCACGCCGGAAACACGGGCGGATGTAGGGCGGGCAGAGCGGGTGTGGCATTTGCTGCATCGCCTGGTGCGGACGGGCTGCCTGCGCCGGGGGGAAGCCTAGCGCAAACGCCCGGCTCTCCGTAGTGGGAAGGCCGGGTGCATTACCGTCAATTATATTTCGCGCGAAAAACTTTTGGGCCTTGCGTGCGTAACAGTGTCCGCCGCCGCCCCCCGCCTAGCAAAAGCCCCACTGTTCCCGATGGGGCTTTTGCTTTGCTTAATTCTCTAAGAGCAGTTAACTTCCTGAGGTAGAGTTCCCAGATCGCTCTTTAAGCATTTCATTGACAATATCATCAATAGTGTCTTTTCCGCGTACTTGCCACGCCTTATAAAGGCAGATAGCACTCCATATGCCTGACGCAACACTACTCAAAATGAACAGTGCATGCCAAGTGGGAGCATCAAGTCCCCATGCCTGTTTGAAATCAGCGGAAACTTGTACGATAAGCAATGCGAGAAAAATGCCTACCGGAGTTGTCCAGTCACGTCGTATTTTTAAACTCTCATATTTTTTGTAGAGAAGCAATCGAACTTTACTAGCGTCTATGACAATCACATCTTGCCCCACATTCGTATGAACGGTTGACGCGTTGCGCATTTCATCACCAAGATGAAGTGCTCCAGCCCGTCGGTTTGAGGGTTGCGCATTAGAAACTGAAATGTCAGGATTATCATCCTCCACTTTTTACCTCACCCGCGTAGAAGGTATAGAATAACGTAATATCGCTATTAGGCAACGCTAATGTGCGAATTTGGAGATATAAAAGTCTTTCCGTTGCTGTGCCGATATTTATTGTGGCGATATTTAACGGCTCTACAATTCCTGTGAGGCTAGCTTGTTTTTTAAAATTGAAGCAAGTAACTTGCCTTGTTTTAGTATCAATCGGGATGTTACTTGTACGAGGTTTTTCAACCCCTTCTTCCTCTTCAAATACAACGATCAGTACATAATCGGACCCAATTGAGAACTGGATTGGATTGTTCAAGAAGGCTGTTACCAACCCGCTTGCAAGAACCTGAACGGCCCCCGAACTGATGGTAATAGTGGGAAGTGCGAGCGGCTTTGGCGCAGGCTTTTCAGCATCTTGAGGTGATGGTGATACCTCAGTCGTTGCTTTTTTCTCTTCAGATTGCACCTTACGTAACCTCTCTCAGCTTCTCCGCGCCCATTCCTAACCCTGTTTGCAATCTTCTGGCCCGGCGCGTGTTACCCTCTTCCCTCTTCACCACCCCGCCCCCAAACTCCTGCTCAGTACAAAGACTACCCCACGCGCCGTATACATTCATGGGATATCAAATTGGCGCCCTTTTTTATGTGACGAATATTCGGCACCCCCACGCTTCTTTTAGTTCAGCGCCCGCTGCCTGCGCCGCTTCCCCTGGGCGTCCTGCCTGAGCGCTTCCAGGGCCTGCGCGTGTATCTGATGCACCCGCTGGCGGCTTATGCCCAGCGCCCGCGCCACGTCTACCGTGTCCTGCCCGCCCTCATACAATGCCTGCACCACGGCCCGCTGCTGCTCTTTCAAGGGGCGGAGAAGCTGCGCGAAGGCTATCTTCTGCACGGCGCTTTGTTCCGGGGCAATGGCCTGCGGGTCGGCGACAATCTCTTCCAGCCTGCCGCCGTCTTCGCTCAGGGGCACGTCTAAAGACACCGTGGGAAGCCGCTGCGCCTTCTTGCCGTCCGTGAGAGACTGCAATATCTTGCCCTGGATGCAGTCCGAAGCATAAGAGCCGAACTTCACGCCCCGCGCCGGGTCGAAGTTCTCGGCGGCACGGAGCAGGGCGATGTAGGCGGCGGAGTAGGCATCATGCAGGCGGTCGGCATCGGCGAGCAGAAACGAGAAGCGGCGCTGAAGGATAAACCAGATCAGGCCCTTGTTCTCTTCGGCGCGCTGGTGGGGGGCAGTGCGCGGACGGCCCGATACAACGGCGTGCGGGGCGGGAAGTGGCATAAACACCTCTTTTTTATGTGTGCGTCTTTGCGAACAGTGCCTTTTTTATGCGCCGACTTTGCGGCGATTTCTGCGTTGAGGCTCAGTAAGCGCGTCTGGACGCGCTTTTCCATGTGTACAATTGTACACATTTCGCCCTGAATGTCCCCAATTGGGGACATTTCACTTTCCACGCAGGGCACGCTGAGGGCGGGCAAAAGTTCCACCACGGTGGAACTTTGCAAGTTCCGCATGACCTTTGCTGCATCCATCATTTGATAGGCGCGGCTTTTTTATGTGCCGTCTTTGCGGCACATTCATGGGGTTCCAAGAAAACGGGCACATTCATGGGGTATCAAACGGCGCCGGTGCGGGGAGCGCCTTCCGGCTCGCCTTCGGGACTTGCTTCTTCTGCCGAAGTACGGCCCAGTTTCTCCATGCCCGGCATCTTGTGAACTGGGATGGTGAAGATGGAGTCGCCGCTGCCTTTGCAGACTGTCAGCATCCCTTCCCCCTCAAAGGCCCCCAGGAGAGTGGCCTGCGTCCCCGCGCACGTTTGCGTGTGGAGCATTCCGCCATCCCGCCGCGCGGACATGGTTGCGACCGGGAGGGTTCCGTCCAGGCTAAACAGGTTGACGGCCCCGCCATTGCCGCCGTGTTCCGTTTCAATGCTCACGACCGCGCCAAGAACGCCTGTGGCAGAGGCAAGGGAAAGCGTGCCGCTGCCGTGCGTTGCGCCGCCCCCGGAAAGCATGGCCGTGTTTTCCCCCGCCGGGTTCATCAGTGCGCTGCTGGCGCGGTCTTCTCCGGCCCACAAGCGGGCTTCGGCTTTGGACTGCGCCGATTGAACCGACACGCACGCATGAGAGGCCCCCACGCTCAGGTAAAGGCGCTCTCTTTCATCTGACCCCACAAGAGCGAAGATCACGCCGTCGGCGGTCGGGTACAGGCCGCACAGCCGCCGACCGCTGGGCGTCACAAACTCAAGGCCGCCTTCCTCGACCACAAGCGTCGTTGTCTTCTTCGGCTGTTCGCTTTCCAATATCTGTTCGGTTTCCATCAGTGCTTCCTTTCATCAGCCTCAGTGTATGTCATAGGCATTAAGTCCGTGGCCCAGCAGCCGCGCGAGGCCGGAGGCGGGGGCTTGCGGCAGGGTGGCGCTGGGGCGCGGGTGGCTTTCCAGTGCCTGTGCAATACGGGCCAGCAGCGCATTCGTGACACTCAAGCCGCCCCCGTCGCTTGTGGGGGCATGAAGCGGCATCGCGCCGAATGCCCCCACGTCGTGCGCTGCCTGCACGTTCGGGTGCGCTTTGGTAAAGTCGGCGGGATTGCCTGCCCATACTCCAAAGCGATTAGCGAGGTTGCCCGCGCCTTCCGTGCTGCCTGCGCTTCCTGTCATAACCCCCGCGCCCCGGCTGCCTGCGCCGTGCCAGGCTCCCACAATGGCGGGATGCTCTATGTCCGGGTGCGAAGGCAGATAAGGAACGCCGGACTGCCCGGCCAGGCTGATGGGCTTGCCCGTGGCGAGGCTGAAAGCGTCGGTATGGTGCCTGTCAAGCATCTTGCCGGACAGGTCGGAATGGGCCGGGGCGCGTCGGTGCGTGCCCAGCACCTGCCCGGTGAGAACGGAAACGTCCTGGCCTGTGTCCAAGAGTGTCGCCGCGCTGTGCTGCCGGTGCAGGTCATGGAGCATCTTGCCGTCAATCAGCCCGCCTTCGGTGTGCCTATGACGGCCCGTCGCATCCGTGCCGTTCTTGATGCTCATCGGCGTGTAGGGCGTGCCTGCAATAGCCGGGTGGCCTGCCGGGGAAGTCGGGCCGTGTGCGGCAGCAGCCCCGCCGTAACCCATAGAGCCGCCGTAAACCCCATGCGCCGGGGCGTCTATGTTCGCCCAAGAGCCGCTGTAGGGAGTGTTCGCGCCAAGCGAGGCAGACAGGGCCGCATAGGTGACAACAGAGGAACCAACGCCGCCCCCGCCCCTGGCTTCCACTTCGGGGAGCATCCGCCCAAAGGCAAACAGCTTGTCGTGCTCCACTTCGGCGCGGCTGTCCAAAAGAGTATCGCGCTGCTCTTCCACGCTGTTGCGCTTTTCCAGGTAGTCGGCCTCTGCCTTCTTGTCAAAGCGGCCTTCTTTGGTGAGCTGCGCTTTGTAGTCGTCCAGGCCCCGTTCCTCGACGCCGACCTGCCCCAAACTCCGGTTGATCTGGCTTTCGTACTGGTTGGCGTGGGTCAGCGGGTTGCCGCCCTCTTCGGAGTAAGGCGCAAGTTCCGCCCGATGAAAGGCGCTCTGCGACCGGCGCAGTTCGCCCCCGGCGCGAATGTCGCCAATCTGTGTTTCAATGTTCGGGCGATACTGGTTCAGGGCGTCGTCTGCGGCTTTGTGCTGGGCCGTGTCCTCGGCCACTTTCGCCCGCGCCTCGTACCACGGCACGGAGCCGGGCTTGAACTGCGCCACGGCGTCCTGGTCGGCTTTGAGCTTTCCGGCCCAATCCGCATCCAGCGCCTTTCTATCCACGGACACCGACCCGCCGACTTGAAGCTGATCGGCAAGGCCCGCCGTGTCAATGCTGAGCTTAGCCCCGGCAATGGCCGAGTTATTGGCAATCTGCTCATCGCGCCGCTGGGCCGTAATCTGCGAGACATGCCCCTGCACTTCGATCAGCTGAGACTGCTTGCCTTTGTAGTCGTCCAGCTTCAGCCCGCCCGCCGCAAGCTCGCTGCTGAGTTCGGCAATCTTGCCTTTGTAGGCGTCCAGTTCGCCTGTCTGGGCCTGGTACAGCGCGCCCGGCGTATCAAAGCTGCGCGCGTGGCTTACGGCAAGGCCCGCCTTCTCCGCGCCGATGTCAAGCCCTTGCAGGCGGTCGCTGTACGCGGCTGTTTTGGCGCTATACTGGATGCCCGCCGCCTCGGTTTCCATCTGTGCCCGCTGGGCAGGGTTGAGCGGGTTGTTTGCGTCCTGGGCTTCGCGGCTGAGTTCCGTGCCGCGCGCCTGCCGGGCCTTGAAAAGCTGATCGCCGCTTTTGCCGCCCAGCACCCCGCGCGCCTCTTCCAGGCCAAAGGTCGCTTCCTCTTCCTGTAGGCCGGTTTGGAACACGCCCTTGCGAACCGTGGCCCCCAGCACGTCTTCTTTGGTTTCCTCGCCGCGCAGGGTAGTAATGTCCGTCTTGCCCTGCTGCTGAATGGCCGCGTCGTGCGGGTACTCCTGCATGAGGCGCGTGTCACGCCCGATCTGCTGTTCATACGTCGCCCGCACGTCCCCCAAGCTGCTGCTCAGGCCCGGCAGAAGCCCACGCATCTGCGCCGCGCCCGCCCCGCCGATCTGCGCGAGCTGAAGCGTACCTGCCGCTACTGACACATTCGCTGCGCCCTGCGCCTGCGCCGCCTGGCCGGCCTCATAATCCTCGTAAGCCGTCTGCCCGCGCGCGGCTTCTTTGGCCGCCTTCGCCTGGTTTGCCGGGCTAATGACGCCGGGGCGGCTGCCGCCAACAAACGATGTCCAGTCTTCCTGCACCGTCTCCCACGTCGTCAGCCCGCCCTTTTGCTCGCGCGGCGTGCCCACCACGCTTTCTTTGAGGGCTTTGGCCCAGTCTTTGGAGAACAGCCCGCCCGTCACGTCTGGGGGCGTGTTGCGGGCCGTGGCCGTAGCCGCGAGGTTCTGCCCGGCCTCAAAGTCGCCGTGGCCGTAGGCATAGGAACTTTCGGCATACAGTTCATCGGCAGTGAATGTTCCCTGCCCGAACTTGACGCGCTCCCCGGCCAGGGCAGGCGAGGACTCCAGATAATGCGCCGTGCTGCTGATGGCCGCGCTGTAATCGGGGCCAAGCGTGAACTGCATCGCGCCGAATGTAGACGCCGCGCCGGGCGAAACAACGCCGGTCTTGCCCAGCGTCGCCATGCTGTCGGCCAATTCCTTGACGGCAGGCGTTGCCGCCCCGCGCAGGGCATTGACAAACTCATCCACGGCTTCCGGCCCGCCCCGACCTTCGCCGAGAGACATACCCGCTTTCTGCTGGGCGAAAGTGTGGCCCGCGCTGTACTGGTCAATGAGGTCTTCGGCAGTTTGCCCCACAGAGCCGCCCACAAACTGGCCGGCGAGGGCGCCCGCCGGGCCAAGCCTACCGCCAACGACTGTCCCCACAATAGAGCCGACCAAAGGCAGGGCACTGGTGGCGGCCTGTTCCTCGACCTGCGCCGGGTTGTAATACTCGCCGCCCACGGCAGGGCTAACGGCTTTGGTCAGCCCAGATAGGCTTTGCATGGCCCCAAAGCCGACGGCAAACGCCATGTCTTTGGACTTGAAAGCTTCCTGCAGGCCGCCCTGCATGGTGTCTCTCGCCTCCTGCACACGACCGCGCCAGCCTGTGTTGTAAGCCCGCGCGTCCGAGTCAATGTAATCCGGCTCGGCATAGCTGGCTTCCATCGGTTCATCGTTGGAGCTATCGGGCCGGTAGTTGTTTGCTTGCCCCTCGCGATCCCGCTGCTTCTTGCGCCGTAAGTACTCCGCGCCCGCCGCGTTGTCCGCCGACCACCGGCCAGGCCCGTCGTCACCCTCTGCCAGGCTGGAACCACCCCCAAAGCCACCTCCGCCGCCATTGAAACCGCCGCCAGAACCGCCGCCGCCAAACCCGCGCCCCCCAGAGCCACCGACTGGCCCGGCCTCGGTTAAGTGCCTATCACGTGCCGGGGCCACCAGGTCAAACGACGCAGGCGCTTCCACGTCCGGCGCAAACTCCCTGGTTTCCACGTCCGGGGCAAGACCGGACTGGTAGCTGCTGTACCGACTGCCTGTGCCCGTGGGGGCCAGGGTTGCCTGCCGGTTGTAAAGCATGCCGGGTGCAAGCTCCGGGTGCATCTCTGCCACCGGGGGCTGCACAAGAGGCTGGGCAAGACTGCGCTCAACGCCCGCCGGTGTGAGGGTCTGCTCAATTGCCTCGCGCGACATCCCAGCCGGGGCAATGCCGTCGTCCAGCAGCATCTGAGCCTGTGCCTGCGGGCTAGGCGCCGCGCTTCGCAGGGCTTGCAGATGGGCGGACACGGCGGCATCAAAGTCTGTGTCAGACGGGTTCATCTTACCGGCTTGGGCGAACTCAAGCGCCGCCTGGCGTTCGGCTGCCGAAGCAAACCCGTCTTGAATGGCCTGGGTAATGGCTCGACTGAGTGAGTCAAGCCCTGCGCTGTCGCTTGTTCCTTGCGGCAGTGGAAAATCATTAGGTGCTGGCAACTTTGTGGCCTTTCGCGTGTCTATAATAGAGTAGCCGTAGGGCTAAAAACTGAGAATGAGGCAGCGACTATGGCAAACCAAGAAGAAGACCCGATAGAGCGATTGGCACGGCGCACGGCGGAAGAGAATGACAGGCTGGCCCGCAAGCGTCAGCAGGAGAACCTGGATGCCTGGCAAGCCCCGCGCACTTACCCATCCGGGTTTCTCTTGTTCGGCCTTGGCCTGTTTGCCGTCAGCATGTCACTGCTTTTTGACTCCTGCGGCCACTAACTGCGCGCCGGGGAAGTCGCGGGCCTTCGGCTGCCAATAGCAAGTTTCACGGTGGGGTTACTCGCTTTACTCTACTATCAGTATACCCGTTTGGCAAGC
>JAABUQ010012639.1_pt1 | contig 10441 bp, 6 predicted proteins | sample 5560001 | NCBI WGS metagenome assembly JAABUQ01 (sample SAMN10711888, study PRJNA513371) | rock metagenome | isolation source: Antarctica rocks | place: Antarctica: Victoria Land, Finger Mt nord | collected 2015-12-18 | reverse complement strand
TGGCGGTATGATAGTCCGACGTATTGTTGGTATCTTGTATTTCATCACATACTACACGAAAATGCTTTAAAGGATAATATATGGTGTACCGGCACGTTTCTCAGGACGGTATTGACACAAAGAACCTTTTGACGACCGATCAAGAGGCCGTTATAGATTACGCCGAGCGCTTGACTTTAGCCTCTCCAGAGGAGAGGATTCGGCACCAAAAAGTCGATGCATATATTGCTGCATCTATGCAGCCTGTGCTTGTAGGGGATCAGAAGATTAGCGTTTTCGCGCCTTTTCAGCAGGCTCGCTCCGCCCTTCAGACGACGACACCCCGGCAGCGGCTTATCTTATACATCATCGGACTTGCCTATGTCGTCGGGCTCATTTTCTATAGTACCTTTGCCCTCCAGACAATTATCGCTGTCATTACGCTCTTCTACTTCCTCGATTTAGCTGTGTATTTCTCTCTATCGGTTAAAACTATAGAAAAGACAACGGCAATACAGATTGATGAGGCGCTTATCCAGGCTTTAGCAGACGCGGATTGGCCCCGCTATACCATCCTCTGTCCCCTGTATCGCGAGACTGAGGTGGTCTCACAATTCGTCAAAGCCATGCAGGCTCTCGACTACCCGGTAAATAATCTACAAATTCTCTTTCTTACGGAAGAAAATGATCCCGCCACCCGCGAGGCGATTCAGGCGCTGCACCTCCCCCCCCACTTTGAAATCGTTACAGTTCCCGATGGTCAACCGCGCACAAAACCACGTGCCTGCAACTATGGACTGCTGCGGACAACTGGCGACTACGTTGTTATCTACGACGCGGAGGATGTGCCCGAACCGCTCCAGCTCAAAAAAGCTGTGCTCGCCTTTGCTATGCAAGGCGAGAAGACGGCCTGTATCCAGGCCAAACTCAATTTCTACAACCCTGAACAGAATCTCTTAACACGCTGGTTCACCGCTGAATATTCCGCGTGGTTTGACCTGACCCTGCCGGGCCTCCAGCGCCTCAATGTCCCCTTACCACTTGGCGGTACGTCCAATCATTTCCGTACAGAACTCCTGCGCACGGTTGGTGCCTGGGATGCCTTCAATGTTACCGAGGACTGCGACCTGGGGCTACGCCTTGGCCACTACGACCTGAAGACCGTTGTCATGGATTCGACAACCTATGAAGAAGCAAATTCAAATTTCAAAAACTGGCTGCGTCAGCGCTCACGATGGATCAAAGGCTATATGCAAACCTATCTCGTGCATATGCGCTCCCCCCTGGAGTATTTCCGTCCCGGCGGCTTGCGTCAATTCCTATCATTGCAACTGTTCATTGGTGGCAAGGCCGCTATCCTGCTCGTTAATCCTTTGATGTGGCTGCTGGTCTCCGTCTACATTGTCTTTAATGGCTTCGTTGGCAACGCCTATCACACGCTCTATCCCACTGCTATCCTCTATATGGGGTCGCTGTGTCTCATCTTTGGCAATTTCGTGTATACCTATACCCACCTGATTGGTTGTATGAAACGCGAGCAGCATAAGCTGATCAAATGGACACTCCTCATTCCTGTTTACTGGATTATGGGCAGCATCGCGGCTTATATTGCCCTCTATCAACTCATCTTTATGCCCCACTATTGGGAGAAGACGCTTCATGGCCTCCACCTGCACAAAACAGGTATCACCTCGGTGATCGAAGAGCTATCCGCACAAGAGGTATTGCCCGCTAATAAAGATATGCAGGAAGACCTTGAGTGGACGGTTACCAGCAGATCTTCAAACATTTCGTTGACAGCGGAAGATCTTGAAATTGAAATGACGGAGAAAGTTACGCACGTGAAAGTGCATACGAGCGGGCGGCTCCCCGCTATTTCCAAGCAGCTTGACGTTATATCTTCATCAGAAGACGTGGTACAGCTCAAAGTCCAGACCAGTGGAAGACTTCCTGCTATTCCTAAACTACCTGACTTGCCATCTACTCCTCCCCCACTGGATGGCAACAGGATAGAGGAGTAGCAGATGACGAAGCAATACAAAAAACACCGACCGCTCAAAGTACGAACAGCGGAGACAGATGTCTCCCAGAGCCAGCAGGCAACGGGCGCAGCTACGCAGGAATCTTCCCAGGCACTCCCTCTCGCCAATGGAGCACTGGACAACGGTCCGGCTGAGCCATTATACCAACTACCAGATGCTACGTCGGTGAACAACGCTACAAGGATGCCAGAACCATCCGACGAGCCAGGCGACATACTTGATGAAACGCCGCCAGAAACGCGCGACGCTGCCCTGAACGAAGAGGCCCCATCTGGCGAGAGAGATAGCGCCTCCACCGATACGACGCCAGATACGAGAGAAACTACTACACCTGACGTATCTGAACCAGCGATTCTTAACGAGAATGCTAGCGCTACATCCGAGGCGATCAACCCGCTGCAAGCTCAAATACCCGCGCCAACCTCAACTGAAGAGATTGCGCCTGTCTCTGACGATGTAACCCGGCTTCCCACACAAACGGAAACTGCGGCACCCCTTGCCTCCATATCCTATGATCAGGAGAGCGACGACACTGGTGAGGAAGATACCATCCAGATTCCTAAAATTCCAAAGGAAGCGCTCTACCTCGCGTCCACCCTGGAAGAGAGCAACGATGGGAATGAGACTACTATTCGACTCCCTCGCCTCTCAAAAGAGCAACATGCACTCATGAGTGAGGCCATGAAGATAGCAGAGGAGGGCGCTGCGCCTGCCCCTGTAGCTACGAACGAAGAAACGACAATAGCAGCACCAGCATTAAACTCCGATTATGCTGATGCTGAGATCAGCGTGCCAACTACTCCACCTGTTGCTGATGCCGAGATCAGCGTGCCAACTACTCCACCTGTTGCTGCTGCCGAGACCGGAGAGACTGCTGCTCCCTCTATCGCTGATGTCGAAACTCAGCAACTTCCTGCTCCATCTATCGCCGATACCAAAACTCAGCAACTTCCTGCTCCATCTATCGCCGATACCAAAACTCAGCAACTTCCTGCTCCCTCTATCTCTGATGTCGAAACTCAACAACTTCCCACTCTCTCTATCGCTGATACCAAAACCCAGCAGCTTCCTACACTGGCTAGCGCTGATGCAGAGATTAAAGAGCCACCCACTACGATCGTCAGGGAGATCATCGTTGACCAGATCAAACCGATAACGCGGCCCCTGGCCGAGATCACAACAACCTCATCTATTATGGAAAAAGGGGTTGTGTCAAAAAGGGTTGAGGTGCGGGTGAGCGAGCTCACGGCCAGTGGTGGACCGGCAGCACATCCTCTGCGTCCGGGCTGGTTGAAAGATCGCTGGCTGGTCGCGACCCTGGTCTGCGCATGCATTGCCAGCATCGGTGCCGTGTGGTATTTCTTCCAGAATCACCAGATTCTGCTGATGGGCGATACCTACTCGCACATGCTGATCGCGCGCCGCATGATCGATAGCCTGACCCCCGGGCTGGCGCAGGTTGGCGGCGTGTGGCTTCCCTTGCCACACCTGCTCATGCTGCCCTTCATCTGGAATGACTATCTCTGGCATACCGGACTGGCTGGCAGCTTTGTCGCTATGCCCTGTTATGTCATCTCCGCGCTCTACATCTTTCTTACGGCACGCCGTATCACTCACAATAATGGAGCCAGTTTCGTCGGTGCCCTGCTTTTCATCTTAAATCCGAATGTGCTATATGTGCAGTCAACGCCGTTAAGTGAACTTGTCCTGATCGCCACCCTTACCATGGCGTCTTACTACTTTCTGGCCTGGGCGCAGGAAGATAACCCGCTGGACCTGCTGCGCGCGGCCGTGGGGACGTTTCTCGCGACATTGACGCGCTATGACGGCTGGCCTATCTTCCTGGCGTTTCTGTTCCTGATCATCATTATCGGCTGGCTGAAGCGCCGCCGCCGTGAGGAGATCGAGGGACAGTTGATCCTCTTTGGCTTGCTTGGCGGCTTAGGGATTGCGCTGTGGCTGCTGTGGTGCGCGATCATCTTTGGAGATCCCCTCTACTGGCAGCACAGCGAATTCTCGTCACAGGCTCAGCAGCAATACCTGCCGCAGCAGCTCAAGTTCCTGCACACCAATGTGCTCTTTACCTATCACAACGTCTGGCAGGCGCTGCGTACATATACGCTCGACTCGATCTATCATGTAGGCCCTATCTTGTTCGTGCTGGCCATTATAGGTATGATTGTCTTCTACCTGCGCCGCCGTCTCACAGCGGAGACGGTCGCGCTGGCAATCTTCCTGGTGCCGTTTCCCTATTATGTTCTCTCGCTCTTCACTGCGCAGGCGGTAATCTATGTGCCAGGTGCCGCGCCCGCTCACGCATCGCTCAGGCTGAACTACTACAACGTGCGCTATGGTATCGAAATGGTTGCACCCGCCGCCATCTTTCTCGCTACGCTGGCGGGTATGTTGTTACGCAGCCCCTGGTTCAAACGCGTAGGGCAAACACTGCTCCAGGCGTGCCTCTGTGCCCTTATTGTCATACAGGCTCTCCTCACATGCTCTACCGGCATCATCTCATTACAGGAGGGACAGCTCGGCTTAGACTGTGTACAACTGGACCCGGTGGTGTTGTACCTGGCACAACACTATGGAGGAGGGAGAATCCTGTCGGATACGTACTTTTCTAGCACAACAACCCTGGGCCCGGACGCGGGCGTGGCGTTTAAAAACATGATCTATGAAGGCTCTGGCACATTATGGAAGCAGGCATTGAAAGACCCGGCCTCTCTAGTAGACTGGGTGGTTGCTAATCCTAAAAGTAATAAGGATCTCGTGGCTCAGAATCTGAATGTCAATGGCCAGAACTTCCTTTCTCAGTATACACTTGAAGTGCAGGAACAAAACGGGGAGGAGCTGTTCCATCGCACTAACGCGCCTCCTCCACCATCTGGCCCTATTCCAATCGATTCTATCTATGCACACAGACTATGCGGAAATTTGTAGAAATTGTAGGTTTAGCGCGGTTTATTACCGTAGAAGTAAATATATGCATATGAAGCTATCAACTTCACAGCAGCGCCTGGCGAAATTTATAGCTGTACTGGCTCTCCTGTTTGGCCTGCCCTTGCTGGCAGTAGGGAAAACGACGCTGGAAACGGCGCACTCCAAACAAAATGTGCCAGTACAGGGAGGCAATAAAACACCAGGGACAGTTCGGGGGACGCCCGCTCTGCCAACAGGCAGCGATTGGCCAACGTACCTGCATGATATACAGCGTACCTCCACTACCAACGAGACCATTTTATCGCCTGCTAATGCCGGCAGGCTCACCAGGCTCTGGTCATTCAAAACAAGCAATGCTATCGCATCATCGGCGACCGTGGTCGCCGGGACCGTCTATTTTGGCTCCTGGGATGGCAATGAGTACGCGCTCGATATGCTCACAGGCCACTTGAAGTGGAAGAAATTTCTTGGCCAGACAACAGCCGACATGTGTTATCCACGCGTGATAGGTATTACCTCGTCAGCGACCGTCCAAAACAACGTAGTGTACGTCGGAGGTGGCGATGCCTACTGGTATGCCCTTGATGCGAATACTGGCGATGTGCTGTGGAAGGTCTACACCGGCGATACGAGCGCACAGAACGGACACTACAACTGGTCGAGCCCGCTGCTCTACAATGGCTATGCCTACATTGGCGTCGCCAGTAACTGCGACAAGCCACTGGTGCAGGGCCAGGTGCTTCAGGTCAGCCTGCAAACACACCGGATTGTCCACACCTTTAAAGTCGTGCCAGACGGCCAGACGGGAGGAGGGATCTGGACTTCGCCCAGTGTGGATCCCGCGACGAATACACTTTTTATCTCGTCAGGCACCGAAACGGGTCCCCAGCAGCAGTTGGCACAGGCGGTGTTTTCCCTGGATGCCAGCACTCTTACCCTCAAGTCCTGGTGGAAGCTGCCTGCCAAAGTCGCCATTGGCGACTCGGACTTCGACACCTCGCCGATCCTTTTTAACGATGCCAACGGCACGCCGCTGGTCGCTGCGGTCAATAAAAACGGCTATGTGTATGTCTTTAATCGCAATGATATCGCGGCTGGACCGGTCTGGACCCAGTTGATCGATATCGCGGGGATGTGTCCGCTCTGTGAAGAGAGCAGTGTCTCCTCCAACACAGTCGGTGGCGGAGCACTCTATGTGGCCGCAGGCAATACCAATATCAACGGTACCAACTACCGGGGCTCCGTCGATGCGCTCGATGTCACGACCGGTAAGTTTCTGTGGCGTCATGGCGTGCAAGGGGCGGTGATCGGTTCGCTGGTCTATGTCAACGGTTTGATTATTGATGGGGCTGGCCCCGATGTAGAAGTACTGGACGCGAAGACGGGGAAACGGCTGTACAGCTATCACACCGGGAATATGACCTACGCCTCACCGAGCCTGGCGCACGGGATCATTTTTGAGGGCAGCGCCGACGGCAATGAGTATGCTTTTAGCCTGCCCACGACAACAGACACCCAGGCATCCTCCACATCCACGACTACCTGTCCACGCGCATGGACCTGTCAGGATATTGGCAATCCAGCCCTCTCCGGCTCAGAAACACGAGCCGGCAGCACCTGGACCATCAAGGCCGGAGGAACGGGCATTACCGATCTCGATGATCAGTTCCACTTCGTCTCCCAACCGGTCAGCGGCGATCTCCAGATCAGCGCCAAAGCCCTTTCTCAGCAGTCAACGGGAACCGGGCAGACGGCACAGGTGGGCTTGATGGTGCGTCAGAACGCCGATGCGGCGTCATCCAACTACGGCGTCTTTCTCACCGATCACACTGGCGTGGTCGTCCAATATCGTGCGGGATCAGGCACCGAGACGAAAAAGGTCATTCAACTGCCTGCTGCCAGGCTTCCCCTCTATCTTATGATACAACGACAGGGGGACCAGTTCCAGGCCGCCATCTCCCACGATGGCAGCAGCTATACGCTGGTGCCAGGCAGTGATACGACACTGGCAATGCCAACCGATGTCCATGCTGGCTTTGCTGTCAGTTCAGCCGAAGCCTCGACCGTCACACAAGCCGTCTATAGTGAACTGGCCATCGGTGCCCCGACCACCGCACCCACCCTGCCGCCATCAAAAGGGGTCTGTCCACCAGCATGGAATTGTACTGATATCGGCAATCCAGCGATAACCGGCTCGCAAACCGTGGACAATGGGCAGTGGACGGTCCAGGGGGCGGGTATCAATATCTGGTGGGATAGAACCGATATGTTCCATTTTGTCTCGCAGCCAATGACAGGCGATGGCAGCTTGAGCGCGCGTGTTGTCTCCCAGAGTGGGCCGACTCCCCACCTCAAGTCAGGAGTAGAGATGCGTCAGAGTACCGCCTCTGACGCGCCCTACTACGCCATGTATGCGGAGCCAGACGGGGGGACAGATGGCAAACATGGCATCGTTGAGGTAGAATGGCGCGTCGTCCAGGGGCTCTCAAACAGGCAGATCCTGATTGTCGATAGCACGACTCCTGTCTATCTCAAGATCACCCGCAAGAAAGATGTATTTTCCGCATACATCTCTAGCGATGGTATTAGATGGAAGTTTCTTAACGACTCGAAAATAGGGATGGCCAATACCGCGCTGGTGGGTTTGGCCGTCACCGCGAAAGACGTGGGGGCGGTCAACACAACAGTCTTTACCAATGTACGAAAACAACAATAGCACGAGTGCACGCGATTAATCTCTTTACACGAAAGGATACAATCATATATGCAAGAAGATTTCACGATCCCGCGGATGGTCGAACAGGTGCGCAGTGGGAAGATGTCACGGCGTCAGTTGATGAAGTCGCTGACGACAATGGGCATCTCTACGGCTGGCGCGGGCGTGGTTGTCGCGGCGGCCGTTGGACCCTCTACGATGAAAGCACCGCAGGTAGTGGATACGCTGGAGGATGGTAAAATGCACATCAGGCTGCACGACCAGCACCTGAGCTACCAGACACAGGGCAATAAGGATGCGCTGCACGCTGATTACGCCGAACACGCGGTCCTTGAGGACAGCTTATTCCCGGTCCCGATCAGTGGACGCGCCGCCATTATCGCTCGTAAGAGCCTGGGACTGGCTGCCGCGACCGATGCGCAGATCAACGTCCTCAATCGGATCGTCAGTGGGAACCAGGTCACGGTCGAGTGGCTCGCCACCGGCCTACACACAGGCGATCTTCCTGGACTCCCCGCGACCGGTCGCGCATATACGTTACGCGGAGTAACCGTCGTCATTCGCGAGGAGGGCAAGATCGTACGCGAGTCCCTCTACTACGATGCCAACGATCTCTATCGCCAGCTCAATACATAACAGAAGCAGGCCATCATCTCACTACACCACCTGCCGGCGATACGGGGTGGGAAGAAAAAGGAGACAAGATCATGGGTCACAATGTTCCGCCCACGAGTTCAGGGCGGAAATACCGCTGGGGGGGCATAGCCCTCGCCCTTCTATGTAGTATTACAGTGCTGCTGGTAGGTCTATTCGTCATACCTCGTTTGCTTACGCGTTCTACACAGTCAGGACACCATCGTGCTGCAACGCCCACGCCATCGCCTGCCACAACATCTGCGATATCTACCGCTGCGAAACCCATCCCTCCTCCTTCTTCCTTCTCCTTCATTGCCTCCATTGATACTATGAAGGCCAGCCGGGATACACAGCACCGTCCCCTATCCAGCAACGAGATTCGCGACATCGTCAACCTGTCGGCAAGCCTGAATACCAACTATATTACCGTCGATACAAACTGGGATTATCCCGATTATATCCAGCAATGGGTTGATGCGGTACGAGCAGCACACCGCCGCGTCTGGTTCCGCGCGCATCCCGACAAATGGGAGAGCAGCGATGGTATGACCCCTACCGAATATGAAAAGGTGGAACAGGCATTTATTCTCCAGCACCCCTCGCTCTTTCAAGCTGGCGATATCTTTGATCCCTGTTCGGAACCAGAACAGGGACACTACTGGATCGCCACCTATAATACAGGCTGGACCTATGACGGAAACACCCCCAATGATGGCACACGAGAATTTAATGCGTTTATTCGTGACACCTCGGATATAGCAGACGCTGCTTTTAAGCAGAAAGGTATCTCCGGGGTTGATACATCTATCCATTCCACCAACGTGTACATTCTCTTACATATATTAGAGCAAGCAACAGTGGATAAGTTTAAACACGTGACACTCGATAGCTATCCAGAAGATACCACGACCGACCCCGCCAGTGCTGTCCATGCCCGCCTCAGCGAGCTTGCGACAGTAGAAAACAGGTGGCAGGTACCTGTTATCATTGGTGAAATGGGCTATAGCAATAAAGCTCCTGTCGATGACGTGACACAGCAGAGTGTGCTCAAGGCTGAACTGGCTGCGATCGCGCAGCTCTCATATGTTACGGGCGTGAATTACTGGGTAGGAGCCGGTAGCGTTACGTCTGGCGGCTATACATATATCCTGACAAAATCAGGCCAAACCTGGACGATGCGTCCCGCAGCCAATGAACTGGCCGCCTTTTACAAGGCAAAATTGGCGCAAGGGTAACGCAATACAGAGCATTCTTACACTTCATTATATATATTGAAAGGTGATCATCTTTGAAAAACGTTCCTGAAGTTGAAATGTCAACACCAGTAGCAATGCTCCCCGGCATAGGTAATGACGGATCTCGGTCCTCCCCGATCCTGAGCAGGAGAGCATTAATAGGGCAGATTATCCGCTTTGCTATCGTAGGGGGCGCGAATACGGTTATCGATGTCCTTACCTTGAACCTTCTCCTCCTATGTTTTCCTACGCGCAATACTGGCCTCCTGGTCATCTTTAATTCACTTGCCTATACACTGGGAGCATTCAATAGCTATGTGCTGAATAAATACTGGACATTTCGCAGCGCGAAAACCGCGAAAAGACGTGAAATTATCCGTTTTGCTATCGTCAATGTGTTTGGTATAGTATGCAATAATGGACTGGTCTGGCTCGCGGCCGCGACGCTCCATCCCTTTATCACCAATACGCTGCTCTGGGCCAATAGCGCGAAATTAGTGGCAGTGATTGGGACTTCAACGCTCACGTACTTTGGCATGCGACTCTGGGTCTTCAAACATACGGTCCACGATCACGAAACATCTGGCTTACGTTAAAAAAGAAAGCAGGCTTACCCCTTTTTTAAAGGATAGTTGTGTACACAACTATCTTTTAAAAAAGGGGAGGCCGCCTCTGGCGGCCAGGGGAGATGAGCCACAACAGTCAGCGCGCCATGAAGGAGAGCGTAGAGCCGGCTCCTCTTGCCACAATGTACTATGCGCTTGACAGGGTACAACCAGGATAGTATCCTGCTACCTGGCAGGGGGAAAATAATACGATAGCAAAGAGAATGCACTTCTTGCAAAGCAGATGAGTTTTCGCATCTTTCACTACAACGCGTTTTAGTATCT
>JAABUQ010012638.1_pt1 | contig 10442 bp, 14 predicted proteins | sample 5560001 | NCBI WGS metagenome assembly JAABUQ01 (sample SAMN10711888, study PRJNA513371) | rock metagenome | isolation source: Antarctica rocks | place: Antarctica: Victoria Land, Finger Mt nord | collected 2015-12-18 | reverse complement strand
CGGCCTCGCCGACCACACCACCCCCATCCCCTGGCTCGACGGCCGCAAGCTCAACTTCCGCTTCCCGCCACGATGACCGACCCCCAAAAAACCTCAGCACAACTATCTGACCGAGAATCGAGGTTAGTCTTGGGCACGTCAACCTCCTGGTTAGGTTGGCCGGGCCGGGAGCGTTCGCGCGCTGCCCGGCCGCTTTGGGTTGGAGCCCTCATTGTATCCCTCGTCACGGCGTCTGTGCACGCTTTCTGAGCGCGTCGAGGTAGTCACGCGGCGTTGCGTACCGGCCATCGGGCAGCCCGGCGAGCAGCCGTCGCAGACGCGTGTTCTCGCGCCGGCATGGCGCACCGCAGAACCGCGCGTGGCGCCGGCGGCCGTCCAGTTCGAGCCCGCAGTGCGCGCAGCGAGCCGCGGCTGGCGCGCTCATGCGGCCGCCTTCGGCGTCTCGCCCTCGCCGCACGACGGGTTCAAGCTCGTTAAGCGTGGCGGCGACCGCTGGCGCGCGGCTGGCGCGCACCCGCTCGCTTGCAGCGCTTTTAGGCGGCGTGCCGGTTGTAGACACCGTCACCCGCCGCCTTCCAGCGTCAACGCCGCGGCACGATCGAGCCAGCGCTCGATCTCGGCGACCGGGATCAGCACGAGCCGGCCACGCCTGACGACGCGCAGCTCGGGCAGTACGTGGCGCTCAAGCGTGTCGACAGAGCAGCCGAGCGCCTGCGCGGCCTCGGGCTTTGAGAGCGCCAGGCGCGGGACGGCACGGGCGCTCACTTCTGCCGCTCCCGCCACGAGTCCACCAGCTCACGCTCACGAGCCGCCAGCGACGCGGCGATCTCGTCGCGGCGCAGCTCTCGGCTCTGCTCGCGATCACGCGCGGCTCGCCGTACCGCGGTCTCGACTCGCCCGGGGTCGGAGCCGTGCTCGATGAACGCGCGCCGCGTGCGCTGATGCGTGGTCTTCGCCGCCCTGACGCACGCTGGCGAGCAGAGCTTCTGGGTACCCACGGGCTCGAACCGCTCACCGCAGAGCGCGCAGACGATCGGCTCGCGCTTCACTGCTTCACCCCGTGCAGCTCGCAGGCGCGGCGGGCGCAAACGAGCTCTGCGCCGGCCCAGACGAGCACGTGACCGCAGCTCTGGCAGATGCGGTAGGCGCTCACGAGCGCTCCCGCAGCTCGAGCAGCGCCAGCAGCTCGTCAAGCTCGACGATCGCGAGCCACGGCCCGCGGCTCCAGCGCGTGGCGAGCACCGGCAGCAGGGCCGCACGCTCGGCGTCCCGGGACGCTTGCGCCCACGCATCGCGGATCCGCAGTCGCTCAGTCCGTTTGCACTCGAGCAGGACGCCAGCGGGCCCATGCGCGATGTCGCCGTTACCGGCGGCGCCCGATGCGAAGTTTCGCGTTGCCCTCGGCCAGCGAGCGCGTACCAGTTCGAGCAGCTCAAGCTCGCCGGCGGCGCCCTTACGGCGCTCGCTCCCGCTCATACCGCCAACCCCAAACCGCACTTGATGCAGTGCCGCGGACCGTCGCCGTTCTCGGTGACCGCCCACCGCTCGCAGCGGCAGCTGCTCGCCTTGCCGGTGAGCCCGGCGGCGAACGAGCGTTCGGCCGCGAGATCCTGCTCCCGCCGCTCGCGGCACGGAACGCACTGCTGGCGGTTGTGGCGAAGATCCCCGGCGCTCAGCTCGGCGCCACAGCTTGTGCAGTCGCGAACATCGAGCACGGCGGCCGCATATGCGCCGTTCTGCGGTGCCGTGTCCGACCGGACGCCGGATTAGGTCGTCCGGCGGCTCGGATGGCGCCCAGCGGCCGTGCTGTGCGTCGTGGGCGAAGTCGAGCGTCAACTGCTCGTGCTCGACGGTCGGCGCGGATGATCTGCGAGCACGCGGCCGTGCCGGGATCGGCGGCGAGAAGAGCAGACGCTCAGTCACGAGTCCGCCTCCCAATCGGCTAGGCCGAGAGCGCGCAGTGCCTGCTCCTGCGCCGCGTCGGCGAGCGAGTAGCCGCCGTCCTCCGAGCGGGGCGCATCGAGCCCAGGGCGGGGTGACGCGGTTGGCGAATCGTCGCGTCTGCTTTGAGCCCAGAACGCAGACCCGGGCATGCCGGTCGGGGGCGCGGTCGGTGTGTCTGCGTCCCTTAAGGGGAACGCAGACGCAGACACCCCTTCGGCGCCCCCTTGAAACGCACTGTCTGCGTTCTCTGCTTTCTGGCTAGAACGCAGACCCCAGAGCTTGGCGCTAGGTAGCCTGTCGAGCGCCTTCGCCGCCTCGCCGGTCCGCATCTCCAACACTTCGGGGTGCTGTTCGAGCGCCACCTTCACGGTCGTTTCGGCAGCGCCGATCCCGCCATCCTTGCTCGCGATCTCCTTGAGCGTCAGCCACCGGTCCGACAGCAGCTCGCGGATCTCGCCAACGTAGTCGCGGTCGCCCTCGGCCTCGAACCGCTCCCCCGGCCGCCACGCAAGCTTCAACGTCATGCCGTGCCGCTTCGAGTCCCAGCGTGCCTTCTGCACGACGACGATCGTGTGGCCGTTCCCGGCGGCCTGGACATGGAGCAGCGTGTCGCAGACGCCCTCCCACGCGCCGCTGACCATCCCGGCCTTGTTCTCGTGATGAACCAGAACCGAGGTCAGTGGGCGCCCCGACCTTCGGCGTACATCCGCGACAAGCTGCGCGAACGCGCGAACCTCCGCGATGGTGCCTGCGTCGAGCATCCCTAGCGCCGTGACCGGCCCGGCGAGCAGGACGTCAACCTCCCGCGCGGCGCACATGGCGGCAATCTCCGCGCGGCGCGCCTCGTCGGAGAGCAGCACGAGCGACCACGGCTCGTCGGAGATCAGCAGCCGGTTTGCCACGCCCGGCCCCTCCCACGCTCCGAGCTTGCGCCGGACCTTCGCTCTGAACAGCGGACGCGGCCCTTCGTTCTCGATCAGCAGCACCCGCCGCGCGGACGGGACCGGCATATCCAGCCATTGCTCGCCGGCGGCCAGATGCACCGCGAGATCGAGCGTGAGCGTTGTCTTGCCGGCGCCGCCGTCTCCATAGGCGATGACGTCCCCGCCCTCGGGGATGAGAATCGCATCCGCGTCGCCGACCACCGGGCTCGCGCCGGGCTCGTCGACGGCCGCGAACTCCGCCGCGGTGACCGAGTGCAGCGGCTCCCACGCTGGCGAATCAGCCTTCGGCGTCTCGGCGCGGCCGGCGCTTGGGCCGGTCCCGTTTCGACGCTCGTCCTGCTGCTCTCTGAGATTGTCCCGGCCGGTCATCGTCCGCTCCCCTGTCGTCGGCGCAGCTCACGCCCGGCGATCGAGTCGATGATGCGGTCGAGCTCGATGGCCGCGAGCGGCGGCTTGCAGCGGTGGGCGTTGACGAGGGCCACGAGCTCGGCCGTGAGGTCCACGTCGACGTACCGGCGAAGCAGGTGGCCGGCTAGCCGGGTCAGCTGCGCGTTTCGCTGCCCATCGGCGATGCCGTCGCGGACGAGCGCGACCCATTCGCTCGCCGGCGTCGGCTTTCCGGGCCCGTTCGCGCTCCTGATCCGGTCGAGCAGCCATCCGGGCAACGGCGCGAGCGGCGAGCGCTCGTCGGGCTCGTAGCGCCGGCCGGACGAGCCGACCGACGGCGGGGCGAGCACATACCCGCCATCCCCGCGAACGTCGAGCCCGACGCCAAGCGTGCCGGCCGAGTTGCGTATCTCGCTGCCGGGATGCGCGAAGTAGACGTGCTGGCCACCGCGCGGAGTGACCACGCTCGCGGTGCGTGGCAGCGGCTCGTGGCGGCGCTCCAGCTCGCGCAGGGCTTCGGTGCCAGCGTCACCGTCGACGTCGAGCACGACGAGCCCGGAGACCTGGCCGGTGCGGATCGCGACGTTCGCCTCCGGCTGCTGCGCCCACCACTGCGCGACCTGGCTGGCGCTGGTGGTGGCGTCCTTCAACCCGTTTGGCGTGCATGGCATCTTGGCGCGGGGAGTGCATGGAAAAACCGGCCAGCCGCGAGCGGCGTAGCGAAGCGCAGCCTCGGCAAGGTCGCTCACGCCGACCGCTCCAGTTCGCGAGCGCGCTCAAGCGCGCCGATGAGCGCACACGTGACCCGCTCTGCCCGCTCGCGACGCTCCGGCGGATGCAAATCTGGATGGGCCAACGCGACCGCGTCGCGAAGCGTCTTCGCGTCGAGCACAGGCACGAGCCGCACGCTCGGCATCGGGACTGCCTGCTCAGCCTGCTCACGCCAGCATGGCCGGCACAAGTAGTGGTAGTGGCGGGCAGGCTCGAACGCCTCGCCACAGTCGCGACACCAGCGCGTCATCACCAGCCACCGCCGATTCTCAGCAAGACTCGGATCAGGTTCGCGCTCGCCGCTCCGGACCGCGTCCACCACGAGCCCAGCGGCTCGTCTCGTCGCAGCAGCTCGTCGATCATCGCGTCGCGGCGGGGCCGGGGGTGCTCATACCCCCAGCGAATCAGCGACCTGGCGCTACTCCACCATCGCCTGGAGAAGTTTTCTGGCCTGCGTCAGTCGGTCGAATCGAGCGAGTCCAGCTCGCCCATGCAAGCCGCATCGGGCACCAGCTCGGCCAACACCCGGCGCAGGCGCACGGCTTCGTCGCGGGCCTCGCGCGCCAGTTCGTCGTCTATGCCCTCGAACGCCTCGATCGTCTCCATCGCGTCGCCTGAGATCGTGTTCGCGAGCGCGCGCGTCGCGAGTGGGTGATCGGTTGCGCCAAGCACGCGCCGAACGCGCCCGTAGTCGGCTACCAATTCTGCACGGACGACGGGGATCATGCCTCCGATTATCGCGTGGGGCGCGGCCTACTCCACCGCGCGCCGCGCGCGCCGGCGCAGGAACTCGACCTTCCGCTGTGCAGCTCGGCCGCCGGCTCCGTAGCCACGAGGAGCAACCGCGCCAGCGGCGGCCTCGAGCAGCTCGTCGGGACGCGCTACGTCGAGCGCCGCACGACGCGGATCGTCGGACTCGATGCCGGCACGGCGGTCACGGCGAGCCTCCGAGACGCACCAGAACCCGCGCGCCAGCGCCTGGAGCCGCTCGTCGGCGTGCTCCTCGTGGGCGAGCAGATGCTCGCGATCGGCTGCGAGGACCCGCTCGAGCTCGTCCAGCAGGTCGGCATCGCCGCACTGCGCCTCAAAAGCCCATGCGCCCGCGGACGTCGGCTCGAGTGTGCTCACCAACGGCAGCGAGTCGCACTCGATCAGCGCGGCCCACAGGCGTCGAGCAGAGCACGAGCGCTCAATGCTCTCCAGCGTGGCCGCGCTATCGGCGTCCCGCCGGAGCCGCCGGGCGCGCTGTGCGACCGCGCACCACTGCGCGGCGGACGGCTCGCGGTCGCTCCCTATGGGCGCGTGGGCGTTCAGGTGCTGCCAGAGCGGCAGCCCGTTCGTCGCGCCTCGCGCCATGTCCTGGGCGAATTCGGGATCTCTCTCTGCCCAGTCGTCGAGGAACGCGGCCACGTCGCGGCGCACCTGTTCGCGCTCGCGGCTTTGCTTGTGCGGCGGCATATCCTCGTACTCGGCGGCGCGAATCTCGTGTCCACCAATCGCGAACGAATCAGCGCGAAGCCGGTCAACCTCCCCAGGATCCAGCGTTGCGATCAGCGCTCGACCGAGTTCCGCCTGAGACGGCTCACCTTCCGGGTCGCGGCCGGCCATCAGCGCGGCGTGGCGTCTGCGGATCGACGCGAATGCCTGCTCGGCGGTCAGCTCGGCGGACACGACAACGGCCGGTGGGTCAGCATGGCCGGCACGATAAAGGGCTCCCCGGACAGCACGGCAGAGACACGAACGGCGCCCATTCTCAGGACGCCGCTCGCCGGGCAAAAGTGCTGACCTCTCGCCGCTGCACATCGCAGTCTACCCACGGACGCGGCGGCGCTCCCTCGAGCGTTGCGGTGCCGGTCTACGTAACCGTCGCGCCGCCGAGAAGGTGCCGAATACCAGCGGCTTCGCAGAGCGCGCGCCAGTCGTGCGCCAGCGGTGCAACGCTACGCCGCTACGGACGCGCAAGCTCCACGGTGACTCCGAGGTCGAGCTTCGCCCAGGCCCGGTCCATTGTCAGCGCGGGCAGGCCGAGCCGCTCAGCGAGTGCGAGACAGGCGCGGTCGCCCAATCCGAGCCCATACTCGCGCGTGGCCGGCCGCAGCCGTGCTATCGCGGGGCCATCGGCGGCCGTGAGCGGCACGATGTGCAGCGCGTCGCCCAGCAGCCCCTCGCGTTCGAGCTGCGCGGCGATGGCGTCCGGGTCTCCGCCGGTTTCGGCGACCTTCGAGAGAACCTCGGCCCAGTTGACGGCGCTCATCGCGGCGCCGTCCTCGAGCGCTCGCGCGATCGCGTCGCCGCCGGGCTCTTTCAAGAGGAAGGCAAGGAGCGCCGAGGCATCGAGGACGCAGCTCGCGTCGCTCACTCAGCGCCGGGCGCCATCAGCGGCCTCGCGTCGCGCTTCCTCCCGACGCTCAGCGATCAGCTCGTCAGACAGGCGCCGGCCAGGAGCGAGTCCGGCGAGGATCCCCCATGTGCGGCGCACTGCCGCTCGGCGAGATTCGGCGTCGCCGGCCCGATGCTCTTGATCCTGTGCCGCGCTCGTGCTCATTGGCAAGCCAGGTTACGCGCTTGCACACTTGACTGCAACGCCTCGCTCCCTCGTCGAGCCACGTGCTCGCGTCGCCGAGCGTGATCGTTGCAGTGCCCGGCGCGGGCGGCCGGCTCAGCGTGTCGCGGATCGCTTTGAGCAGCGGCGAACGGCGTGTGACGCCGTTATCGATGAACTGCTCGGCGAGCTGCTCGTGCTCCGCCAAAAACCGAAAATCGACGCGGTAGCGCGTGTCCAAGCCCGTGAAACTTTCACACCCTCCTCCGTCATGTTGGTTCGCGCCGATCTCGGGCGGGTCCGAGCAGCCAGCCGATCAGGATCTCCACCCGCCGCGCCTCGGCCTGCAACGCACGCCGCGCCTCATTGTCAGCAACGAAACGCTCAAGCGCGTTCAACTGCGCGTGTTGCTCGCCACGACCGCCCGGCGTCAGGGACCGCCTCGGCCATCAGCCCGGCGGCCACGTCGCCTTCTAGGCGCAACCCGTCCACGAGCGCTCGGGCGACCTCGACGCTCGGGGCGCGCTGGCAGTGCTCCAGCTTGCAGATCGTCCCGGCGTCAACCCCCGTCCGCCCGGCCGCCATCCGGTAGGAGAGTCCGAGCTTGCGGCGAGCGTTGCGCAGCTCCGCGGCCACGCCGGGCGACAGGTAGTGACGCTCCCGTTGCCCAAGGCGTAGCGGGCTCGTGGCGTTGTGCATGGGCTGCAACGCCAACTCAGCCGACCGGCGCCCGGCGCAACGCCTCGCTCTGCCGGCGCGCCTGCTCGCTCGCCTGGCGCTCTCGCTCGGCCTGCTCGGCCTCGGCCCGGCGCTCGGCCTCCTGCTCGGCCTCCAAGCGGTCCTGCCGCTCCTGCCAGGCGCGGCCCTGCTCGGCGAACTCCCGGTCATGCTCCTCGCGCTCGCGCTGCTTCTGCGCCTCGCGCTCGGCGCGCGCCTCGTCCTCGCGCCGGCGAAGGATGCGGACGTGCTCGATGTCGGGCGCGTGATAGGCCCACGCCGCCCGCTCGCTCTCGGCGGCCAGCGCGCAGCGCACGTCGTCGGGCAGGCTGGCGAAGGCGTAGCGCAGCCGGTCCAGCGCATCGTCGGGGTTCACCTGCGGCTCGCGGCCCTCGTCGCGCGCCAGCCACGCGGAGATCACCTTGGTCGGGGCGTAGCCGTACTGCCGCGCCGTCGCAACGCCTTCACGTCGCGCGACCTCGAGCGCGTCGACGATGTCCTTCGCCTTGCTCGCCATCGCCTCGTGCGAGCCGAAGCGCGACGGAAGCTCGGCCACGTGGTAGCCGGCGTCGCCCGGCTTGATCAGCGGATCGCCGTTGCTGCGCTCACGACTGCGCCAGCTGCGGATGGTGCCCGCGCTGACGCCGAAGTGCTCGGCGGCCTTCGCGGTGCCGTGCTGCTCGGCGTAGGCCAGGACCTCGGCGCGGTCATGCTCGCTCATGCCGCGGCCTCTTCCGGCTTCACCCGCGCCGGGCCGATCCGCAGCAGCACGAACTCGGCCAGGTCGCGACCCGGCACCTTCGCAATCGGCATGCCAGCCGCGTCCTTGTCGGCAGCTCGGCGGCCGAGCACCCGGACGCACACGTCCCCGAGCGCGACCAGCTCGCCATCGGCGATCTTCTCGGCGTCGGCGACCGGGACGCGCAGGTGCTGTCCGCCGCTGATGTCCACGACTGTGCGGCCCTCGCCCGCGGGCACCTGCCTCGCCCGGACGCTGGCCGTGGGCGGGCGCGTGACACCGGCGCTGTCCGTGACGCCGCCACCGAACCCGGCCGGGCCCTCCAACTCGGCCTCGACGGTGACGATCGGCCACTCAGCCATCAGCGGAGCCCGTAGGACGACATGAACTTCTGCACCGTGTCGCGAACCTCGCCTCGACGCGCAAGCTCGACTCCCAGACGCGCTGCCAGCACCGGCGGCAGCCCATGCGGACCGCCGAGCACGGACTGGATCAGCTTCGCCTCTTGATCGGACAGGCTCGCTACGCCGCTGAGATCAACCTTGCTCGGGTCGATGTTCTTGCCGACAGGCAGCGCGGCGCGCAGGCCGACGCCCTCGAGCAGCGCATGCGTGGGCGTCGCGGTCGCCTTGAGCACCGGCTCACGGATCCCGCTGCCCTCGATCGACACGCCCGTGAGCTGCCCGGACTCGATCGCCTTCCTACCCTCGGCGCTCGGCTGGAAGCCGAGCACCCATGAGCCAGCCTTCACGAGCTGATCCCCGATCCGCTGATCGCAGGTGGCGATGTAGGACTCGACGACCTTCCCGAACGGCTGGCCGAAGTGCCCGGCCGTCGTGAGGCTGCCGTTGCGCGCGAACGAGTGCGCGGCCTTGCGAATCTCCTGCGCGGACCACGTGTCCTCGATCCCGCTCGCCCCGAGCCCGCCATCCTCGACGGCTCCCGGGGCGGCGACGACGATGTACGCGGTGCGCCAGCTGCCGTTCGCCTTCAGGATCGGGACCACGCGCTCGACCTGCTGGCCCTGCTTGAGAAGTGCCCAAACCTGCCGGTTGGCTCCCAGGGGAACCACGGACAAGCTACGCACGTTCACGCCGCGCAGCTTGTACAGCCGCTTGCGCCGGCGGCGGCGGACGGGTGCGATCTCGGTAGTGCTCATGCGCTGATTTTCGCAGCCGCCGCGGCGCGCTCAGGCCGGCGAACGCTCAGCGCTCAGTGTCGCCGGCGTCCTGAGATCCACCCGAGCACGAGCACGAGCCACAGAACCATGACGATGCCCGCGACGGGCGAGCTTCCCAATCCGAGCAGGTTCGCCAGCAACGTCACTGGGGCGGCGAGCACCGCGAGCGCGATGATCCAGCCGAGCAGCACCCAGCCGACGCCGACGGACACGCCGGTGTTCTTGCTCGTGCGGACGTGAAAGCGCGTCATGGCGCGTGCTCCAGCGCGACATCGCCGCGCGGCATCCGGATGAACCGTTGCGGACGCTCGCCGTCGTCCTCAACGAGATAGGACACGCGCAGCGCCACCAACCGCGAGCGGGCGACGTCCGGCGCGCAGCCCGCCAGCTCGCCGATCCGCGCGGGCGGGCGGACGCGGTCCGGGTCGCAGGCGCGAAGGATGCGAGCGTCCAGCGGGGAGAGCCGCGGGACCGTTCTCATCGCTGTGCGCCTCTGCGCGCCAGTCCGCGCGCCAGTCCGCGCGCCAGCGAGCGCCACGGGCGAGCGGTTCTGAGCGGTTCTGAGCGGCAATGGCTTAGAGCGTGGCCGGGAGGCGGATTGCCCGCCATAGCGGCGAATCTGCCGCTGTAGAAGGCGATCCGGAGAGCGGGGCAGCCAGGACTCGAACCTGGGACCTCCGGTTTTGGAGACCGGCGCTTCCACCAAACTGAGCTACTGCCCCATGGCTCTCGATCGTAGCTCAACCCGTGACCGGGTCGGGCGACGGCGACCGGAGCTGTTTCCCCGCGGGCGCAGTGGGCTGCGGCAGGAGACGGGCACGGTCCTCCGGTCGATGCCCGTCCTCGCTCCATTCGGAGGCGCGTGGCGCCTGCGCTGGCTATGCTCGACGATGCGAGATCGAAGATCCAGGCCGCCGATGAAGTCCCACACCGTCTACCGCACGTTCCGCACCGAGCGCCGGCGCGAGTTCATCCGGATCACCGAGGATGTCGAGGCGGCGGTGCGCGAGGCGGGCATCAGCGAAGGAATGGTGCTCGTCTCAGCGATGCACATCACCGCCGGCGTCTGGGTCAACGACGACGAGCCGGGAATCCAGGCCGATGCGCTCGAGTGGCTCGACAAGCTGACGCCACCGAGCTGGCAGGAGCGTGACGGCGAGGTCGCGAACGCGTTGCTGCCCAACCCGGGCGACTACCGCCATCACCGGGGGGAGAGGA
>JAABUQ010012636.1_pt1 | contig 10443 bp, 9 predicted proteins | sample 5560001 | NCBI WGS metagenome assembly JAABUQ01 (sample SAMN10711888, study PRJNA513371) | rock metagenome | isolation source: Antarctica rocks | place: Antarctica: Victoria Land, Finger Mt nord | collected 2015-12-18 | reverse complement strand
CGGAAGTGCTCGATGGGGAGCATCGGGTCTGACCTCGCTCATAAGAATCGAGGGGACTTTGGTTTGAGCCAATTGTTCGCTCATCCAACCAGGTTAACAAAACCGCGAGCCAACGCCAGACACCACCGGAAGTTTCCGCACCGCGAATTGCCAGTAGGAGTTACGCAGTTGAGGGCTTTGGTAGCGTAAAAACCGGGTTTTCCAGGTAACACTGGACCGCCCCCCGGACGAGCCTCAGTTTCGCCTCGAACCCGCTGACGCCGGTGGTGAAGAAGTGCCATTCCAGCCGCAAGAATGCCCGCAACGAAAAACCGATGTGGTTGCGTTGCGCCCGCTCGGAGCGGACCTGGCACTTTTCCACCCCGCAGTTCTGCTTGAGGTCGCGGTGATAGTTTTCGATCGCAAAGCTCAGCTCGGCGTAGTGCTGCCTCATCCCGGCCTCCAAGCCCAGGTCACTGCTGGCCCAGTATTCCGCGACGCCGTTTGGGTCGTCGGTCCGGAACACGCGGATCAGCCCGGAACCTCGCAGGTGGACGACCTGGCCTTGGCCACCAAAAGCCATCTCGTCGAGCGTGCGGCTGATCCGGTCTTGCGGTGTCACCTTGCGGTTGCCCTTGAGCCGGGTAATCCAATGCCAGCCGTGGCCGCGGATCTGCTTGAGGTTTTCCAGGCTGGCATACCAGCCGTCCAAAAGCACGGACTCCGGGGTGAAGCCGCGGACCCGGGCCATGAGCATCATTTCCCAGAAGTGGTCGTTTTTGGTTTGGCCATCGGCCTTGCTGAAGACGCGGTAGTCGACCGGAATCTTGCGGTCGCCGTCGGTCCATAAGAGCGTAATCAGGTTGATGCCTCGGACAACCTCGCGGTGCTTGCCCGACCAGTGGCGGGTGACCAGTTCGATTTTGCGCGCCGAGGGCTTGTCGAGGGTCGAGTCGTCGATGACCAACACCCCGCCGGTCTTCTCGACCAGGGGCTGGGCCTCGGTCCAAAGAGTCTCGGCGTCGGGCTCCAAGCGATGGAGCAGCCGGGTGAAGGCGTCGTGGGCCGGGGCTTTGGGCGAGTCGGGTTGCACGCGAGCAGCCTCGGTACAGCGACAAGTCCGTGGTGTGGCGACGAGGAAATCGACGTAATTCAACGCAGTGCAACGAGGGGCGTTCATGGCTTCGATTCTACAGATCAAAATCCTTGAGCGTAATCTTTTTTGATCCTGCACTGCGTAACTCCTAATATTGTCTCAATTGAGTTAATCCACGACTGAAAACGGAAGTTCGGATCAACTCTGGCCTCGCTGTCCGCCGGTGTAGTGCCCCCGGACAGTGGCGATGGCGTGGTGCCAGCGGCCGAGCGCGGCGAGGCGCCAGGGGGCGTCGCGGGTGGGGATGAAGTCGGCGGCGGACCCGGCGATCAGGGCGACGGCGGTGGCGGGGTCGGGCCAGAGGCCGATCCCGAGACCGGCGAGCAAAGCCGCGCCCAGCGCGGTGGATTCGGTCTGGGGGCTTCGGCGCAACGTCAGGTCGAGCAGGTCGGCCTGGAACTGGAGGAAGGGGTCAGAGCGGGCCATCCCGCCGTCGACGCGGAGGTCGGCCATCGGCTCGGGGAGGTCGGCGTTCATCGCGTCGATCAGGTCGCTGATCTGGAACGCCACCCCTTCGAGGGTCGCGCGGGCGAGGTCGGCGACCGAGGTGGCGCGGGTCAGGCCGAACAAGGTCCCCCGGGCTTCGGGTTCCCAGTACGGCGCCCCCAGGCCGGTCAAGGCGGGGACGAAGAGCACGCCCGAGGCGGGGTCGGCCTGCTCGGACAGGCGGTCGACCTCGGCGGCGGACCCGACGGCCCGCAGCCCGTCGCGGAACCACTGAACCGCCGCCCCGGCGATGAAGACGCTCCCTTCGAGGGCATATTGCGGGGGGCCGTCGCCCAGGCTCGCGGCCAGGGTCGTGACCAACCCCCGGGTCGACGGGACGACCCGATCGCCGGTGTGGACGAGCAGGAACGCCCCGGTCCCATAAGTGCATTTGGCCTGGCCCGCCGCCAGACAGCCTTGCCCGGCGAGCGACGCTTGCTGGTCGCCGGCGACGCCGCGGATCGGCAAGTCGTCGGGGAGGCCGGGAAACCCGCGAGTTTTGCCGAAATCGGCGACACTAGGCAAGATTGCGGGCAATATGGAGTGGGGGACGGCGAAGAAGTGGCAAAGGTCGTCCGCCCAGGTGATCGAGCGGAGATCCATGAGCAAGGTCCGCGACGCATTCGTGGCGTCGGTCGCATGGCGGGAGCCGCCGGTCAAGTGCCAGATCAACCAGCTGTCCACCGTGCCCGCCGCCAGTTCCCCCGCCTCGGCGCGCGTCCTCGCTCCGGGGACGTGGTCGAGAATCCAGGCGATCTTGGTCGCCGAGAAGTACGGGTCGAGGATCAGACCGGTCCGCTCGGCGAGCCAGGGGCGAGCGTCGCGGTGGGCCTCGCAAAACGGGCTGGTCCGGCGGTCTTGCCAGACGATCGCCGGGGCGATGGCCTGGCCGTTGCTCCGGTCCCAGACTACCGTGGTCTCGCGCTGGTTGGTCAGGCCGATCGCCGCGATCCGCTCGGGTCCGAGCTTGGCTGCGGTCAGGGCCAGTTCCACCATCGCGCTCACCGACCGGAGGATCGCCGATGGGTCGTGCTCAACCCAGCCGGGTTGGGGGTAGGTGGGGGGCACCTCGACCTGGCCTTGGCCGACGGGTCGGAGGCGGGCGTCGTACACGACGACCCGGGTGCTGGTCGTCCCCTGGTCGATCGCCAGCAAGTGGTCGCGGTCGCGTGCCATGATCGCGGGGTTCCTGGACCTGGGGGCTTGGGGGTGAAGACGCTCGCTCGCCAGCCGTTTGAATTAGGCAGTTTACCGCGCTGGAGGCGGTGGCACCGGTTCGACTCGCCATTTTGATTCGTCGTTGCTTGACCTGTTTCCAACTCGATGATGCCGAGCTTTTTCGCAAGGACCCCCGCCTATGAGCCCGATCCTGATTCCCGTGATGGCCCTCCTGATCCCGATTGTGGTCGTGCCGACGTCGCTCTTGTTCCGGCACCGCTTGCGGGTCCGGGAGATGGAGCACGACGAGCGGATCAGGGCGATGGAACTGGGGATCGGGATGGTCCCGCGCAAGACCGAGATCAGTTGGCCGGGGGCGGCGGTCTGCATCGGGATCGGCGCGGGGGTCCCGATCGGGTCGATGCTCGTCGCCTGGTTGGCCATGCTGACCAATAACAACCTATCGGGCGAGGTGTTCGGCATCCCGATGTTGATCAGCTTCGCCGCGATCTGGACTGCCAAGTCGCTGGCCAACCGGATGATGGGTCTCCCCGACGATGACGAGTCGGCCACCGCGCCGGACCGGGTCCAGGCGGCTCGCGAAACCGCCAAGCCAAAGTTCGACCCCGACGCCTACGACGTGGTCGGCAGCCGGGGCTGATCTCGGCCCAGATCGCACCGACTCACCCCCGACGCGGCCCAGATCGCCATCAGCGGCTCGATCGGTAAGTGGAACCGGGCGGAGACGATCGTCAACGTGTGAAACCCGGCGATCAGACCCGCCACCAGGAGCGTTGGCCCGAGTCGCCGCCGGATGTCGCCCCGTGCCAGGAATAACCCCAGCCCGGCGGCGACCGTCAGGCCGAGGTGGCTGATCCGGTAGATCAGGCTTCGGGTCTTCGGGTTCGTGTCGTCGAAGAAAACGAAGAACCGGAGCCGCCGGAGACAAAGCCGGGGATACCGGATCGGGTCGGCCTGGAGGTCGGCCCAGGCCCGGCGGAAGAGCCGCCGGGACCGCTCGGGTTCGGACACCGCCCCGAGTTCGCGGTAGTCGGCGTGAGTGAGAGCGATGTCGTCGATATAGCCCGCTTCGTGCCGAGCTTCCCAGAGCGCCCGGTTCTGGTCGAGGAGGCTGCCGGCGGCCCGATCCGCGATCCGCGTCGCCGACGACCGGACCACTTTGTCGGTCCCCGCGCTCAGGGCGTTGTTCCCTTGCCAGAAGGCGTAGCCGAACGAACTCTTGATCGGCACGAACTCGCCGTGGACCCGGGCATTCCGGACCACCCACGGGAGGACACAAACCGAGGCGGTGATGGCGATCAGCCCGACCAGTCGGGCGGTTTGTCGCCAAGCCCGATCCCGAGCGATCGACCAGGCCATCGCCGGCGCGACCAGCGCCAGGATCGGGTCGGCCAGCGCGAGCAGGCCGAGACTGATCCCCGAACCGATCGCGTCCGAGGTCCGACCCGTCCGGGCGGTCCGCTCGGCCCCGCCCAAGGCGACGACCAGGAGCGTCGTCGCCAGCCCCACGACCTGGACGTGCGTGGCCGAGTAAACCAAGGTCGGGGCGACCGCGACGATCAGACCCGCCAGGGGAGTCACCCAGCGCGTCTTGGGAGCAAGTGCCCCCGCCAGCGCCAGGACCGCCAACACCAGGACCCCGCCGAGCACCGCCTGACCCAACTCTAGGATCAGGAGCGCCCGAGGAGTGCCGACCCCGCCCAGCCAGTAAGCCCCGGCCACCACGACCGGGTACAACGGGGCTTGCTGCGACGTCGGCCCGTCCGCCCCGAGGTAGTGGACCGCGAAGCCGCGCCCGGCCAGGAGGTTCGCGGCGATCTCACCGTGCTCGTAAGTGCTCCGCGGCACGGTATGGCTCTGGAGGATCAAGACCGCCGCGCCCCGCGCCACAACCGCCAGCCCAATCAAGATCCAGCCAACCCGGCGGTCGAGCATCGGCGAAATCCCACCCTTCCGGCCGGTTTCCCGCCGATAAGTTGTTGCCAAGGGTGGGAGCGTTTCATCTTTCTCCCCTCCGGTCAACCCCGATCGTCGGGCAACTGAACCCAACCGAGGTCGTCGGTCCGTGGCGAAACAATTCGACTCCGCGACGAAGTACCTGGTGGATGCGTTCCCGCGCGACTGGCTCGCGCTGGCGGGGCTGCCCACCGCCGCGCCGGTGGAGCTGATCGACGCCAACCTGTCCACGATCACGGCCGAGGCCGACAAGGTGATCCGGGTCGCCGGGCCGTCGCCGTGGCTGGCCCACATCGAGTTGCAAACCGGTCGCGACCCGCGCCTCGATTCCCGGCTGTGTCGCTACAACGCCCTGCTCAACCACGGCCACGACCTGCCGACCCGGAGCATCGCCATCCTCCTCCGGCCCGCCGCCGACGGCCCCGAACTGTCGGGTGAGCTGCGCCGGAGCTTGCCCGACGGTCTCGACTACCTCGTCTTCCGCTACGGGGTCGTCCGGGTCTGGCGGCAACCCGTCGAGTCGATCCTCCACGGCGGGCTGGGCATTCTTCCCCTCGCCCCGGTGGCCGACCTGGGGTCGATGCCGCTCGAAGCCGTCGTTGAAGAACTGCACCAGCGGATCGACCCCGAGCCGCGCCCGCTCCGCAGCTTGCTTTGGGATGCGACCTCGATTGTAATGGGGCTACAACACCCCGCCGAGGTGATCGAGCGTTTGTTGCGAGGAGTCCACGAGATGGAAGAGTCGAGCTTCTACCAATACATCCTCACCAAAGGGAAAGCGATGGGAGTGGTCGAAGGGGAAGTCACAGGGGAGGCTCGTGGAGAAATCCGCGCGGCGAGGCGGCTTCTGCTTCGTCAAGGCGAACGCCGGTTCGGACCCATTTCTCCGGGAGACCAAACCACGATCGAAGCAATCGCCGACCTGGATCGTCTGGAAGGTCTTGCCGACATCGTCTGGAACTCTCCGGCTGCGACTTGGGCCGAGTTCTGGGCTTTGGCCAGCATGACCGACGCGGAATAACCATCGGCACACGCCGGTTATCCGTGGAAAAGCTATGAGTCGGGAGGATCTTGTCAGGTGGAGGAATTGACCGATGACCAAGTTGCACTGGCCAGAGCTTGGAAATTGGGTTGGGCTCACCGCTGGACTCTCGATCGGGTTCTCGCCTACGCTGCGGCTTACGCTGCGGGTATGGCCAAGGGGAGACTCGAAGAGGCGAAGTGGATTCTGATCCGTGTTGGAGAGCATCGGTTCGGCCCGATCGGACCGCCCGACCGGTTGGTAATCGAGGCGATGACCGACCTCCAGGAAGTCCGGTCCTTGCTCGATCTCGTGTTTGCCGATTCAGCCTGGTCGGAGTTGATGACTTCAGTCCGAGGGACAACACCCGCTGCGACCAGCGGCGGGCTCGGATGATCGCGGCCAGGCTCATCGTCTCGGCGGTCCTGGCGGGGCTGCTCGCGAACGAGCCCGGCGAACCCGGACCCCTGCCGGTGGTCGTCCTGGTGGGTGACTCGATCCGGCTGGGGTATGCCGACGTCGTGGCCGAGCGGCTGCGAGGGCGCGCTCGGGTCGTCTCGGCGGACGAGAATGGCGGGTCGAGCCGGAAAGTCTTGCATCACCTCGATGACTGGGTGATCCGGCACCGGCCGGCGGTGGTCCACTTCGGGGCGGGGCTGCACGACATCATGACCGACCCGAGGACCGGGTCGAAACTGGTCGAGCCGGCGGAGTATCGCGCCAACCTTCAAGGCATCGTCCGCCGGTTGGACGCCGAAACCTCGGCCCGGTTGATCTTCGCCACGACCACGCCGATCATCGAGGCGCGGCGGGGCCAACCCCTCTTCCTGATGACCGAGGCCGACGTCCAGGCTTACAACGCGATGGCCAATGGGGTGGTCGGGGGTTGGTCGATCGTCGCCGTCGACGACTTGCACGCCCGAGCGATCGGCTTTGGGCTGGAACGGGCCTTGACTGCCGACGGGGTCCACTTCAACCGGGTTGGGTCGGTGATGCTGGGCGAGCGGGTGGCCGCCGCGGTCGAGTCAGCCTTGGTAGACCCGCCGGTCGCTCGGACGATCGCTTGCCGCCGGGCTTTGCTCGCGCCTCGGGTCGATGGCCGAGTGGAGGATGATCCCGCCTGGGCGTCGGCGGCGGTCGTCAAGGACTTCCCGCGGTTCTGGAGCGGGCGAGGGTCGTCGGGTCGGACCGAGGCCCGGCTTTTGTGGGATGACGACGCGCTCTATTACGCGGCGACGATGGTCGATGACCACCTCGAAGCCGTCGGCCGGCGCCCCAACGACCGGGTCTGGCTCGGCGATGCGTTCGGCCTGGTCATCCAGCCCGACGCGGCTCGACCGGGGTTCTTTGAGTTCCAGGTCAACCCCGCGTCGGTCGCCTTGCAACTGGCCGTCCCCGGTCCTGGGGCCGACTTCGCCGCGATGGCGCGGCAACCATCGCTCGGGATGGTGGCCGTCGCGGTTCCTTGGGGTGATCCGACACGACGGGTCGAGGGCTGGGCGGTCGAGGGACGTATCCCCTGGTCGGCAATCGGTCGGGCCGGCGTGAAGCCTGGCCCCGGGGCATCCTGGCGAGTCACGATGTTCCGGTCCGACTTGGACCGCTCGGGCGCGGGGCCGGTCCTGACTTCGTCCGCTCCGTTGCGTCGGCCGGACGTCCATCGGCTCGATGAGTCGAGCCAACTCCGCTTTGAGCCTTGAATCATCTTCCACCTCCCTCGGTCAGACCAACTGGCAGGCGAGCAGGGGGGTGGCGACGGTCCGGCTGGTCGTGACCACTCGCCGCCGCTTCTTGGTCGGGGTGGCGGTGGCTTGGTCGGCCGCGTCACCGTCGAGCTTGCGGACGGCTCGGACCTCAATCTTCCGGACCCACTCGCGGGTGACGCCGAGGCGCCGGCCCACTTCCTTCAAGGTCAATGGTTCGTCGCCGTCGAGGCCGAACCGGAGCGCGAGGACCAGCCGCTCGCGGTCGTCGAGGCGGTCGAGTCGGTCGCGGAGTTGCCGGCGGTCGTCGTCGAGTTCCATTGCCGAGTCGGGGGAGTTCCCATCATCGCTCGGGGAGTCGGCCGACCAGCCGTGGTCGTCCCCCCCTTCGGGGCGGAGGAGGCTGGCGCGTCTGGCCCGGCTAACCAGAACGCGCTGGGCATCGGTCAGGCCGAGGAGGACGGCGACCTGATCGAAGGTCGGGGCCTGGCCAAGCTCGCGGCTCAGGGTCCGCTCGGCTTTCCGCCACTTGGACAGGAGCGTAACCATGTGCGCCGGGAGGCGGATGGTGGCGGTGGTGTTGGTGAGGGCGTGGCGGATCGCCTGCTTGATCCAGTAGCTGGCGTAGGTGCTGAAGCGGGTCCCGAAGGCGGGGTCGAATTCCTCGGTGGCCCGGATCAGGCCGAGGTTGCCTTCGCCGATCAGGTCTTCGATCGAGAGCCCTCGGCCGACGTAATCGCGGGCGACCCGGACTACCAAGCGAAGGTTGGCCCGGATCATCCGGGACTTGGCGTCGTGGTCGCCGCCGGCGATCGCTCGCGCCAACTCGCATTCCTCGGCGGGCGAAAGCAAGTCATCGTCGCGGATCTGGTTGAGGTAGAGATCCATGACGCCCATATCACAAGTTCTGCGGTCGATCCGAATCATTGGCGTCGACTCCCGGTTCGCGTGCTAAGAAACTGTTGTCGGCGGCGGCATCGCGTCGGGTGGTTGAGTTCCCCCCTCAGCCTTCCGAGGCTCCAACCTGGGGGCCGGCTTGCCTCCTCAGATCGGTTCCGTGCCTCCCGCTTGGCCGATCGCTAACGAACTGGTTGGAAAAGTTCGCTCGAACCGGCGGAGTTTTTTCGATTGACGAAAAAACTCGCCAAAACTTGTTCTAAATTAAGCCGCTGGCCCGGATGGTTTGTCTGTCGTTTGGGAGGTAATTGACCAAGGTCGATTCTTGGATGGGAATCATTGGCTGGGATTCGAGTTGACTCGTTGGATAATTTCTCAATACACTCGCTTCTCGGTCGGTTTAAGACGTGATCCAAAGCCATAATAAAGTGGGATCGTCTGTGCGGTTTTGGGTGGGTCACGATCCCGAACGATCAACAATCGGTGGATCGTGGTCGACCTCAAAACGGCTTCCCGACTTGCTCGATTCTTGGCGGTGGATCGCGGTCGCGGTGAACCAAGGCAGAGCCAATTGCCCGCCGCTGGAGTGATCTCCAGGCGGGTCTGGCATCGGCGCTGCGGGCTTTTGGGGATGACGTGCGAATCCCCGGATCGTTTTGAGCCGCTCGAATCCATGAAGGAGACCGGCGATGGATTCACTCAGCTTCGCCAATGTGATCCGCCGCGCCAGGGCGGGGGATGCCGCCGCGACGGCCCAGCTTTTGAGCCAGTTCGAGCCCGAGGTCCGGACGATGGTTCGGGTCCGGTTGCCTCGGGCGCTTCGGAACCAGTTCGACTCGATGGACTTCGTTCAGGCGATCTGGAAAAGCGTCTTCACGGGAGACACAGCCGGCCCCGATGCCACGACGTTCGCCGATGAGTCGCAGTTCCGCGGTTGGCTGGCCGGGGTCGCCCGGAACAAGGTCTTCGAGGAGCACCGGCGCCAGACCCGGACCAAGAAGTACGACATCGGCCGCGAGGAGCGGCTCTACGTCCGGAAGGGGGAGCGCGAGGTCCCGCGCGACGTCGCCGGCTCGGACCCGACTCCGAGCGAGAACGTCCAGGCGGGCGACCGGTTGGATCAGCTCGTCGAGGGGCGGACCGCCGAGGAAGCGGAGATCATCCTCCTCCGCCGCCAGGGTTTGACTTACGAGGAGATCGCGGCCAAGATTGGCTGGAACGAACGATCCGTCCGTCGGGTGATCGAGGCGGTTCGGCAACGGATGGAGGCGCGAAAGTGGCAATAAACCCTCGGACCCGTCATCGGAGGCTCGTGCTCCCCCGGTCGTGGCCCGGCGTCCGATATTCACTGGCAACCGATGTCCGGAAGCGCGATCGTCGCCAGACCTCCGGGTCGGCCGCGACTCCATCGCGCCGAGTCGCGGACTCCCGGCCAAGCCCAAGTGCGGGATTGGATCGCGGCGCCGCATCCCCCGTCGCGCCATCGGCGCTGGTCGACGCGGTGATCGAGACCTTCACCGCGAGCTGGGATCGTGGCGAGCCGGTCCGGGCCGAGGATTATGTCGACTCCCTCCCGCCCATCGATGCCGCCGAACTGATTTACCACGAATATTGCCTGGCCGAAGCCGCCGACCTCGTCCCCGACCCGGCCGACTACCTCCGCCGGTTTCCCGACCATTCCGACTTCCTCGGCCGCCTGTTCTCGCTCCATGGCGCCCTGTCCGTGGGGACCTTCGGGCGGTTGGTTGGACCGGACGACCTCCCCGAAACAGGCAACGAGATCGGCCCGTACCGACTGCTCCGGGAGTTGGGCCGGGGAGCGTTCGCCCGCGTCTTCCTCGCCGAGCAGGCCGACCTCGGCGACCGCTTGGTTGTCGTCAAGGTTTCCACCCGCCCGTCGAGCGAGCCGACCTTGCTCGCCCGCGCCCGGCACGCGAACATCGTCGAGATCCTCCGGTACGTCGACGCCGACGATGGGGCCTTGCACCTGATCTGCATGCCGTTCCTGGGCGGGGCGACCCTGGGGGCGGTCCTCGACGCGACCCACCGGCGCCCCCGAGCGGCCC
>JAABUQ010012634.1_pt1 | contig 10443 bp, 7 predicted proteins | sample 5560001 | NCBI WGS metagenome assembly JAABUQ01 (sample SAMN10711888, study PRJNA513371) | rock metagenome | isolation source: Antarctica rocks | place: Antarctica: Victoria Land, Finger Mt nord | collected 2015-12-18 | reverse complement strand
TGGTCGGCGTTCCGACCGATGCGCTGTATGTCCTGGTGGCCGATCCCCTGAATCTGCAGGCGGTCGTACGCGTATTTGCGGCGAAAGGCCGCGAGCATATTCGTTCGCTGCCGCTGGCGATCTCCGATACGTTGATGGCAGAGGATCTGGCCAAGGAGTTGAGCAGCCGCTTCTACATTCTGGCGCGCCATTTCTGGCCGGGGCCGCTGACCATGATTGTTCCAGCGGCTGCGAATGTGCCGCTGAAGGTGACCGGCAACACCGGACGGCTCGCCATTCGGCAGCCCAATTCGAATGCTTTAACCGCCATCATTGAGAAAATCGGCCATGCGCTCATCGCGACTAGCGCCAACATCTCGGGCCAACCTACCTTATCCAGCGGGATCGAACTATTTGCCACGCTCGATGGCCGCGTGGACTTGGTGCTGGACGGCGGTCTATGCACTGGGCCGGGCCCTACCACGGTCGACATCACGGAGCCCTATTGGCGCGTGATCCGGGAGGGCGCGATTTCTGAGAAGGAAATCGCCGAGAAGCTGCAGACCAGTGGATAGAACGAGAAGCGTTCTCGGATCACTCTATTTCCATAGAGCTGGTCGAAACTGAGAATATTTTCGCGCCGCCGCCACTCGCCGCGGCCATACCTTCCTGCGGAATTTCTCGTTGACAATGAGGCTCCGGGTGCCTGGCGGCAGTACCTGTAGCGTCTTGAGAAATTCGATCAGCGAATCGCGTTCGTACTCGCTTGAACGGAGGAAGGCGGCGCGGCTGGATTCAGCCTCGCCGTGGTGCGCCAGCACCGATTCGCGCAGCGTGGTGAACAAGCCGTGATGAAAGAAGGGCGGTTGATTGGCCACGCCCCACAGACGCGTGGTCAGGAACCGGCAATTGCCGCCGCGAAATTTCGGCGACCACATCGGCTGATTCTGGTCTAGCGACTCTAGAGCCTGGTCGGCGGGATCGCAGATATCGTGTAGTCGGAAATCGGTATAGGCGGGCACCTCAATCACATCGGCAGCCTTGTTTAATGGCGTCAAACGCGGCTCGGGGAGGCTTTGGTCTAGGAGATTGACGTTGACGCTGCGCGTGTGGCCGGCGTGCAGATTGCCGGGCGGGTTGTATGGATTCGGCTCAGTGTATACCCAGCTTCGCTTTCCGAGCGGCAGGCTGGGAATGTGGCAGCCGACACAGCCGATTCGCTGGAAGACGCGCTCGCCGACAACGACTGCTCGCTCGATTTCGGGATCGTTGGGAATAACACGCCCGGGAACGGCCATAACTGCCTGGAACAGGGCGACTGCGGTGATGTCGGCGCGAGTGAGCTCATTAGTGACGCCGTCACTGTCGGGATCAGTGCCGCGGCCGAAGCGCTCCGTGCTTTGCATGCCGTGGTGCTGATTGAAGGCGTTGTTGGAAAACTCGCGCAGGGAGACGACTGCACCCGCCTGATGCCAAGGCCGAATGACCAGGGAGGGCGGATCGAGCGGATTGACAGGAGGCGGCGAGAGGAGGCTTTCGGCAGGCAGCCCGGTTACCTGCGACGTGTCCCAGGTTCCCGCGCCATTGCGGGTGAGGCGGCCGAAGCTGATGCCTTTCGAGACCAGGGCTTTGCTTTGGCCGGGCTTGATGCCGTCGCGGATGGACCGCAGGTCGGCCGTGATCTCGCGAGCGAGCATTTCGATATACCCGGCGCCGAACATGCCGGGGCTGCGGCGGAAATTGCCAGCCTCCTGGAGAGAGACCGGCTGCTGGCGCTCATCGACAGCGCCGCGCGTGGGGACGGTGTCGCTGCGGTCGAAGGTAACGAAGTCGAAGCGCTGGCCGAGGACGAAGACGCCAGCCGCGAAGTCGCCAGCGCCGCCGGGGATGCCGTAGGGAACGTTGTGACAGCCCATGCAGGAGTTGGCGTCTGGGCCAGAGACACGGTTGAGCGCGCGTGATCGTGTGAGGGGCGAGGTGGGGTCGCTGAGGGAATGGCCATTGCCTTTGGTGTGCGGTCGGCCGGCGCCGTCCTGGATAGTCCAGTTGGCCTGGAAAATGCGGCTGCCCCAAGCGATCAACACGTGCGGAGGAAGTGTGTATTCGTCGCCATCGGCTAGATGGCGCGGAAGGGCGTGCTCCTGGCCGATGGGGTGCGCGGAAGCCACCACGAAGCAGGCGGTCATAAAGGCAAAGGCACCCAGGCTAATCGCCTTAACTGACGTGCGGGCCAGGGATGAACCTTTATGTTCGGCGCCCAACCGTGCCATCTTGCCTCCTGGGTTTTCTGAGGGCTCTACGTCTCAACGCGAGAACGATACCCGTCGCGCACTGTTACTTCACGTCCTGTGGCTGCTTAAATGCTTGTGGGGGCCTAAATGCTCTCGCCGCACTTTGCGCCTGCGGATCGTTGAAGTCCAGCAGGGAACGTGCAATTACTACTGCCGCATCAGCCGGCGCTTCCCGGCAAGCTTCGATAATCAAAGGTATCGAGGCTTTGTCCTGGAGCTCTGCCAATCCCTGGGCTGCGAAGGTCTGAATCATGTAGTTAGAGGAGGACAGGGCTTGCCGAAGCAACGGGATGGCCCTTCGATCCCCACTTTCGCCCAGGTACGTTACTTTGGCCAGAAACTCCGACACCATCGTGTCTAATTCCACATCGGTGAGATTATGGACTTTGGCCCATGCGATCAACTCCGGTGACGGTAACACGTCTGGCAGAGCCTTTCCCTTTGAATCAAAACGCCAGGGAGACGGAGCATCGCTGGCGATTGCGTCTGCTGCTCCTTGCGCCAGATAGTTCCACCAGGCAGGGTCCTTGTCCCCGAGCCTTACCAGAGCGCTCGCGATCGAAATCTTTGAGACTGGATCCGGAGTCAGCTCAAACTGCTTTTCTAAGTCGGGAATTGCCTGCACCGCCCCGGCTTTGGCGATTCGGTTGATGTCCGCTGGAAAGAAATCGCCGTGTTTTAGCCGCGCCATCGCCTCTGCGTCCGCAACGTTGTCTTTTGCAGGTGCATTGGGTGCTGTGTTCGGTGGATTCTGGCCTACCTGAGCAAGTGCACTGCCTGCCAGTACGGCAATGCACAGAGCTAGGCGAAAGGACTCGCGCACTGTAGAGATCAAGCACGTGTGGGTTGTTTTTGGCATTCTTCTCTCCATGTAGCTCGTTTTTACTCCAGGGTCACTGGACTTGCGACGGTGTGCGCTGGTATGAGTCATCGTTTGCCATAAACGTTGCCGCGGAACTCTGGGGATACGTAGCAGTCAGGATGCCGTTTACATAGACCCAATAGGTTGGGAATATGGCGTGGTCGGTATAGGTGGGAGTGCCTGCGGAGTTGAATTCAATCACACTCCAGATCCAGGGAGTCGATCTACCATTCAGGTTTTGATTCACTTTCTGACCTTTTGTGCCGAGACGCCCCTCCGCGAGTTGATAACACTGGTTAGATGGCGTGCCGCAGGCTGTTGCGCCATTGTAAGGGCTGGGTTGCGAGGCCCTGAGCCAGTCGGGGATGTAAAATCCGCATGGGTTAGGTGTTGGTCCGACTTGGGAGGTGCTGCTCTTCGGTGCGCCATAATCGTTGAAAAGCCGAAAACTTCCTGTCTGCAAGAACGCGGATGGCGTAATCGTCAATGGGGGTTGAGGATTCGCTGAGTTCTTCAGCAAAAAAGCATTAGCGTAGGCATAGTCTGCTGAGCTCTGCAGATCCGGCTTTTTATTGAGGGCCCAAGCAGCGACGTCGGCAGCACAAAGAGAAGGGTGGTTCAGATCGAATATCAGGCTTGGGTTCGCGCCGCTTGGCAGAGTAACAAGATCTGGAGCGTTTCCGTCGACCCATGCGATGACGGTTACCTCTGAATAATTGAAAACCTGATAAATCCCAACGTTCGATGGCGCGCTTTGGGGGGATTGACCGTTTCCATTGCCCGCGAATCCTTGGCCGTTATAGCCGTTAGAAGTGACTGCCAGGTTAACGACTCCAGCCCAGTCTGCACTCACATTCATGTTGGCAACAATCTGTGTGTTGTTATAACTCGATAATGTATAGCTGATACCGGGATTGGGAGAGAAGCTGAGGGTGGGGGGATTGGTTCCGAAGGATTGGCCGGTGATGGTAACCGTCGTGGTAGAGAGGGCTTGCCAATCGCTCGGCTGAATTCCAGTGATAACCGGCGTCGTATCGCTGACGGTAGCGGTCGCCGTGCCGGTGTAGTTGCTATACGACTGGAGGTTCGAGCAACACGGATTGTAGCCGTAGTAATTTCCCGCGACCGGCAGGTTCGCGGTGGCGGTAATCTGTGCTTGGCCGGCCTTCACTGCCGTGACGTATTGGCCATATAGGGGGCCATCGACTGTAACCACGGAGGTGTCGCTGCTGGAAAATGATGCGCCAACCAACCGTGTTGTTCCGTCGGAGTACTGGCCATACGCGCTCACCATCTCCGCTCCGCCATCGGACGCAAGAGAGAACGTGGCGGGCGATAGTATCAGGCTGTATTCGTACCCGTCGCAATATATACCACTGACATAGCAGGTCCCTTTGACGACGTTGAAGATGCCGACATTCACGTTAACCGACAAGGGCGCATGCCCTTCCTTCGCGTTGTGGAACACGAAACTACCTTCTTGCAGGTCGACGGGTAGCATGTTGCCATCCTCATCACGGCTTTGGTTCGCGATGAGTTCCTTCAGATCGACATTCGCCGTGGCATGCGGCGCCAAGTGGATGCGAAAGTGATACCTTCCGGAGTTGCTCGCGTACTTGAGCGTGACCATCACGTCCTCGGCGCTGGCGCTAGGATTCCAGAGCGCGACCATGGTGTCGTTGCCGTTCTTCACGGACCAGTACGGCGACTGTTTGCTGAGCATCTGCTCGGCCGCCCTTCCAGCTACTTCGAAAACATAGGTGCCTTTTACGTCTACGCTGCCGGCGGCCGACATCACGTCGCTCGTGCCGCCGGAATGGCCGACGGTAAGAGTAACCGCGCCGTGGAAGTTTTTCAGGCCGAGCTGCTGCAAGACGTTGTTCATGTCTACCTGCCGTGCTTCAAATGGTTGCAGCGATTGGGGCGAAGCGGTGAGCGCCGTTCCCTGTTCCGTGTACAAGGTCAGGTTCACTTGTTCGACGCTGCCGGTGAGGTTACGCAGCGCTAAATACGGTAGGAAGCGCGTGCCCGCCGGAAAGCCCATCATCGGATCAGCCGCACCAACCATGATTCCTGGATGCGCGATGGTGGCGATGGAAGCGGGCATGTTCATTCCGGCCATGGGCGCCTGCCAGAATGGAATGACCGCTGAATACCCTTCCTGACGATTTTCAATGCCACCGGTTACATTTATCTCGCCGAGCAGACCGTCGAACTGAATGCGGAGGCCTCCGGCATCGCCAGCCTTGGGCGGCCCGATTAGCGGAAACAAGTCTATCATTTGGCTGGCGTGGGGCGCGAGGGTGAATGATTGGGTGGCCTGAACCTGGCCGGACGCGGTCAACGCCTCGACGATAACGGTACGCAGCTGGGCGGTGGCGTTGCCTAGGCCAACGAAGCCGCCGATGCCGGCGTCGCGCGCCCACCACAGGCCTTCGAGGGTTTGCGTGGCGGGCGAACCAGGCATGACCGCAGTGAAGTGCGACAAAAAGCTCTCACTGAGAGCTGTGCTTCCGAGCGCCGTCTGTCCCAGGAGGGCCGATTCCAGGCCGTTGTATCGCAGGGTCGCGCTGCCGTAGTCTGAAATGTGGCTGGCGAGCGCCGCGGGCGTGCTGGCGAGTGCAGTCTTAACGTCGATAGTGGCGATGCCGGAGGCAGGGAGATTCACGGCCGGAAGGTCATATTCCGTCCCGTCGGCCATGAAAAGAACAGGACTTACAGCAATTGGTTTGGTCACGAGCCGGTTCTTCAACTGAATAGTGGATGAAAATCCGGCGTCGGTGCGTCAGAGTCCGCAGTTAATTGACCAAGTCCGCGATGAGGCTGATGCCGGCTTGGAAGAAGGCTGCGAGGCGCTCAGCGCGAGCGCAGTTGAAAGTAACAGGACACATATTCTACGCATAAACTTCCTCCCAGGGTGAGGCTGATCTGACTGCCGAAATTTGGCCTTTTACGCCCGGACTACTGACCTGGCATAGCAAACGTATACCTAACTAAATGGTGTGTCAAGGCATTTTTCGAGAATTCAACTGCGTTCTCGGGAATGACCTAGTATTTCCTTTCTTAACGTGCCGCACACCCACCGCTTTTTGCGTCTCTGCTTGGATCAGCCATTGGAAGGACAACGGTCTCTTGACGAAGTGCGCGTCCTTAAACAAACTGTAAAGGGTTGATCGGAACTCCGAGGCGAGACGAGCGCATGGCTGACCCCGAGCGAGTTTGAAAATCTACATGAACAAAGCCGTGTCCGAGAAACTTCTGAACATCGCAAAACAGCACTTTATTTGTTATTCTGAAAACGCAGCGTTCCCTGCGAGGGTGTCTAACCCGGCCTCCTAAAAATTGATCCGATAGTCAATGTCATGGAATCCGGCTCGAATGAAGTGCTGGTGTGCAGGCTCCGGCGTCTTTGACGCGACTGGAGAAGCCTAAAGGCGCTCGGAGGGTTCCCCCCTGTTTTCTTCGGGGTCAATGACGGGGGTTGGGTGAAAATCCTCGCCGGGCGCGCTGTTTCCTTCCTGCTCCTCCTTGATGAACATCCTGTTTATCGGCGATATATTCGCCTCGGGTGGCCGCGCCATTGTGGCCGAACACCTAAACCGCCTTATCACCGAACATAAGATTGATCTAGCCATTGCGAACGGGGAGAATAGCGCGGGCGGCTTCGGTATTACTCCGCTGATTGCCGAGGAACTGCTGGCGCTGGGTTTAGATGTGGTCACAGGCGGCAATCACAGCTTCGATAAGCGCGAGATACACGACTACTACGAACATCAGCCACGGCTGCTGAGGCCCGCCAATTATCCCGACGGCTTGCCGGGAAACGGCGTATTCACGGCCAAGGCCAGGAACGGCGTCCCGTATGCGGTACTCAATCTGCAGGGCCGCGCGCACATGGCGAACATCGACTGTCCGTTTCGGAAGGCGGACGCGCTGCTGGCGGCGCTCGATCCCGCGATCAAGATTCGTTTTGTCGATTTTCATGCGGAGCTGACCAGCGAGAAAGTCGCCATGGGTTGGTATCTGGATGGCCGGGCGACGGCAATGATCGGAACACATACTCACGTCCCCACGGCGGATGCGCGCGTGTTACCTGGCGGGCTGGCCTATCAGACCGACTCCGGAATGACGGGACCTTACGACTCGGTGATCGGCGTGGACAAAGACACCATCATCCGCAGATTCCTCACAGGTCTGGCAGGCCGCATGGAAGCGGCGCGGCAAGGCGTGGAACTGCATGGGGTCGTCGTCCATGCAGATGAGAATACTGGTAAAGCGACGGCCATCGAGCGCATTTGGTGCAGCAAATAGTCGCGACCGTTTCCGCGGCTTGGCGCGTCGTACAGTATATGAGAATCGGATCTGCCATTCTTCTGTTGCTCAGCCTGACTGGTGCTTCGGCCTGGGCACAAGATCAAACCGCGACCACGCAGAGCAAGGTAAAAAAGCAAAAGAAGGGCCGGAGTCCGGGCGGGGATGTCGGCAGCGGGGCCGGAGATGTTGGCAAAGGCGTAGGCAAGGGCGCCGGAAGCGCAGCCAAAGGAGTGGGTGAAGGCGCGGCTGACCTGGTGACGCTGCATCCTGTCGGGGCCGCTGAGTCTGTCGGCAAAGGCGCTGGTTATGCCGGTAAAGATGTTGCCGTCGGAACGGGCAAGGGTGGCGGCAAAATCGTCAAGGGTATTGGACGCGGTATTAAGCACCTTTTTTAGCGGCTCTTTTTAGCCGCCGCTTTTCGGGGTGCTGTTTTCTTTTTCGATGCCGTTGCGGACTTCTTTCCGGCCTGCGGCTGGCAGCTTCCCTTGCTGTACGGTTCCTTGCCAGGAACCGGCTCGTACCCCGGCCAGCATCTGTTCTCTTTCTTTGCAACCATTGATGTCCTCCATTAGTGAGACAGCTCGTGCCGCTTAGAATTTTGCTCTTTATGACTGCGGAGCGTAGTGGACGATTTTATGTGACTTGAGATCGACGGTCACGAAGTCGTCCGGCGTCTTTGCGTGGGCTCCGTCGCCGGCAGGATGATACTCGATACGAAGTTGTTGCTGATTCGCTACGATCCGCAAGTAACCAAAACTTTGATCATCGTAGTTTTCGAATACAATCCGGTCAGTGCCGTTTGAGAGGCCATCCTGCGTCATCGGCGTTCGCGGCGCAGGCGTTCCTCTCTTTATAAGCCTCATCACCGCGTGCCCACCGTTGCCGGCAACGATGAACGGCGTTTCCCGCTCGTCTTTGTTTCGAGTGAAGCGTTGGTAGTTGTGTGCATGTCCGGAGAGAACTGCGTGTGGCCAGACTCCGGTCTCGGCGCAAATGGCATCGATCTCTTTCAGCATCTCGGGACTGCCGCCGTGATGTCCACCCGTATACGGCGGGTGATGTACGGCGATCAAGATGGCGCCGGGAAAAGTTTCCGCTTTGATGCGCCGCAACGCCGCTCTTAGATAATTCAGTTGTGTCTGACCTAGATAGGGATAGGCGCCGCCCTGATCCGAGATGACTCCGGGGTCCTCCAAGCTGTTGCTGTAGATTGCCAGGATGCGGACGAAAGGAGCTTCCAGCGTGAAGTAGACACCCGGTTGGATCTGCGCTGTTCGAACGAGCTCACCCGACTCGGGCGTACGATGCGGGGGTTGGCCGGCGGCGCAGAAGTTTTCTAGAAAGGCTGCGAGTGTTGGCGCTCCGCTCTTTGGCGCGACCATGCCGTCGTGATTGCCGGCTACAGCGAATATTGGGGCGGGATAGTCGCGGAAGTTGTCGTAGAACTGATCGTAGTAATACTTCGCCTCACCAAAACTATAGACCACGTCGCCGAGATGGAAGAAGAACGACGGGACCTCACGCGGGTTCGCGTCATCATAGTCCGCCACCATCTTGTCGGCGACGGTCTCCTGGTCGGCAGGGCCTTTTACGTTGCCTGTATCTCCCACTGCGTGAAAGACGATCTGGCCCGCTTTTTGGATATCGGCGACAATCTGCTTTCCAGCGCTTCCGAGCGAGGCTTCTAGAGTCAGTACCGGTTCGTCCGTTCCGGCCACCACTGGGAACGGTCGCGGAGACTGCTTTTGCGTGTCGAGAATTTTATAGGCTTGCGAATCGGATCCGTGTTTTATGACGAAGCTGTTCGGATCGGGGCTCGGCGTGGGTTGGCCGAATTGCGGAGCGCCGGTATGTATCGAGTCCTGATTGCCCGGCGGCGGGGCAATCCTCGGACGTGTTATCTGGGACTGCTTGTTGTTGGAGGACTTCGGCTCGTATGCCATGGCGCTTTCCGATGCCGAATGTAGATCGCGCCCAAGGAGAAAGCAGGATCAGTACGTCGTAAGGACTTGAAAACAGTAGCGAAGAAAAAAATGAGGATCGCCGTGAATGACTTGCGAAACTCGCAATGAGCGCTGTTGAGGCGGGTACACCGCTGCGAGTGAGGACGCCGTTAGCGCGCGGACGGCACGCCGCAATGTCCGCGAGAGGCTTTTCCGCGCCAATTATGAATTTGCAAGTGGCTCTGGTATCACCCGGCTCGCAGCCTCCGGGGAATCCGACATCGAAGGATAAAAAGCCCTTCGGCCCACGCTGTTGGAAAGGTTTTTGCGGCTCCGGCTTTATTGCAACGCGGCGCACAGACTTCCGACGATCGCACTTAGGGTATTAGCTGTGCCATGCGGGCGATTGGCGGCGTGACTTAGGCGGCTTTCCGGACCAGGATGTGCCGCATTACGTCGAGCGAAGCGCGATCCGAGACCGGCTGCGTGTTCCGGTTGAGCAAGATTTGGTGATCGAGCTTGGCTTCGGCTAGTATCAGGTCCAATTTATGCAGGTCTTGCTTGCGTTTTTCGACGGCTAGCTTGCGTGTGTGCTGCTCTTGTTGGCGCTGCTGCGATTCAAAGCCAATTTCGGCTTTGCGCATTTGGGATCTTAGCTTTAGAAGGTTGTTCAGGGCCTGATGGAAGGCTCGGTCGTGCGTGGTTTGGTAGCGCAGGTAAAGCGCGAGCGGTTTCTCTTGCTGGGGCGAGAGAGGTTCGCCGGTGAAACAGGAGTTCTGTAGGTTTACGGCGCGCTGAGAGAGCCAGAAGGATTGCGCCATTTTTTGGAGGAAGATGCTCTCGGTGATGGTGGAGGGCTGGTGTTCCTCAATGAGCGAGGTTTGCATGGCGTTGAAAGCGGCGGCGTCTTCCGACGGCAGAACTTGGAAAGCGCCACTTAAGCCGTGGCGGAAATTGTTTTGCGCGACGGCGGTTTTTCCTGCTTCGGTGCGTGGACCTGAGGAGTGTTGCGCATTGGCTCGATTGGCAAGCACTTGAGCTTGTGTCGACATGA
>JAABUQ010012633.1_pt1 | contig 10443 bp, 7 predicted proteins | sample 5560001 | NCBI WGS metagenome assembly JAABUQ01 (sample SAMN10711888, study PRJNA513371) | rock metagenome | isolation source: Antarctica rocks | place: Antarctica: Victoria Land, Finger Mt nord | collected 2015-12-18 | reverse complement strand
GGCGTGTGGAAGCTCAGGGGGTTGGCGAACAGGTAGAGCCCCCTGCGAAGCGGCCAGCACGCCTCCCCGATCGTCGAGGGCGGCAGCGGCGGGAAGGCGAACCGCCAGAAGGCCCACATTTGCCCACGGTCGGCCAGCTCGCCCAGGGCCACGGCATACGCCGCCGCGAAGCTCGCCGCCCACGCCAGCGCCACGGTCGCCAGCAGGCCAGCCCCCCTCCCATCCCCCCGCGCGATCGCCGCGACGAGCAGGGTCAACCCGACCCCCGCCAGCACGATCGCCGAGGGGAACGAGAACCACACGGCGACCGCGCCAACCGCCACGGCCCAGGTGGCGCGCCGCGCGGTCAAGGGCCTCGACGTGAGGCGTAACGCCAGCAGCGTGCCGGCCAGCCCGGCGGCAACGTCCGTCTCGTAGGGCTTCAGCTCCGAGGCGAAATAGATCAGGTCGTCCGAGACCACGAACAGCGCCACGGCGACCCACACGTCGCGGCCCCTCAGGCAACCGGCGGCCACCTTCCGAAAGAGGAAGAGTGATCCGATGCCGCAAAGCAGCGGGAAGAGCCGGAAGGCGAACGGTCCGCCCCCCAGCGCCCGGCCCGCCGCCCATGCCGCGGCCAGAAAGCCCGGCGGCGCCAGCTGGCCCCCGGAGAGCCCGGAGAACAGCGCGGGCAGCGACCGGACCTGAAGGTTCTCCGCCAGCGACATCTCGTCCAGCCAGTACGGCCGATCGGCCAGGTACTGGGCCACCCGCAACCCGATCCCCACGCCCACCAGGATCGCGACCCGAAGGCGCCACAAGGCCGCCGCAATCGCGCCAGCGTCGTGCGTGCGGGAGGCGAATTCGCGGAGGGCCGCGGCAGCGTCGCGAGGCCGGCCGGCGCCAAGTTCCGGGGGCGTGAGGGGCTCGGTCATGCCGCCGTTATACGGGGCCCTGTTCGCCAGGACCAGTCCGAGCCCCGTCGCGGGCGGCGGGAACTGGCGGGCACTCCCGGGTGCCGGTACGATCCTGGACCGTGCGGCCTCGACAACCGGCCGCCTCCTCCCGCCCCACCGACCGGAGAAACCTGGATGCCCCCGAAACACGCCGCCCGATCGGCGGCCGTCGTCCCGATCGGCCTGGCCCTGCTCGTCCTGGGCTGGGCGGCCCCCGCCCGTTCGGCCGTCAAGGTGCATGGCCTGTTCAGCGACGGCATGGTCCTGCAACGCGACGCCAAGGTCCCGATCTGGGGCACCGCCGACGACGGCGAGGTCGTCACGGTCCGCTTCGAGGGGCAGGAAGCGACCACCACCGCCCAGGGCGGCAAGTGGCGGGTCGACCTCCCGCCCTTGAAGGCCGGAGGCCCCTCCACCCTGACGATCAAGGGGCGGTACACCGTCGAGATCAGCGACGTCGTCATCGGCGATGTCTGGGTCTGCGGCGGCCAGTCGAACATGGAATGGACCCTGGCCAACTCCGAAGGCGCCCCCGAGGCGACCGCGGCGGCGGCCGACCCGAAGCTCCGCCTCTTCACGGTCCCCCGCATGGGCAAGCCCGAGCCCCTTTCCGACGTCAACGGCACCTGGTCCCGCGCATCGAAGGATTCGGTCGGGGGGTTCACGGCCGTCGGCTACCACTTCGGGCACGACCTCCGCGGCGCCCTGGGCGTGCCGATCGGGCTGATTAGCTCCAACGTCGGCGGGACCGAGGCCGAGCGCTGGACCAACCGCAAGACGCTGGAGGCCGACCCGAAGTTCAAGGACCTGGCGGCCAGGACCAACGTCAGCGACCTGTACAACGCGATGATCGCCCCGCTGGGCCCCTTGGCCGTCAAGGGGGCCATCTGGTATCAGGGGGAATCCAACACCAAACGCGCCAAGCAGTATCGGCGGCTCTTGCCGGCGATGATCCGCGACTGGCGCGAAACCCTCGGCGGCGGGGAGTTCCCGTTCCTTCAGGTCCAGCTCGCCCCCTTCCACAAGATCGTCGAAGGGCCGACCGAGAGCGACTGGGCCGAGCTGCGCGAGGCGCAACGCCTCATCGCCCGCGACACTCCCAAGGTGGGCATGGTCGTCATCACCGACGTGGGCGAGGAGAACGACATCCACCCCCGCAAGAAGCAGCCCGTCGGCGCCCGGCTCGCCCTGGCCGCCCGGCGGCTTGCCTACGGTGAGGCGGACCTCGTCGCCGCCGGCCCCTCCTATGATTCGATGAGCGTCGAAGGCGACCGCGTCATCCTCAAGTTCAAGGACACCGGCGGCGGCCTCGTCGCCAGGGACGGCCCTTTAAAAGGCTTCACCATCGCCGGTGAGGACCGCAAGTACGTCCCCGCCGACGCCAGGATCGAGGGCGAGACCGTCGTGGTCACCAGCCCGCAAGTCCCCAAGCCCACCGCCGTCCGTTTCGGCTGGGCGCAATACCCCGTCGTCAACCTCTGGAACCAGGACGGCCTGCCCGCCACCCCCTTCCAGACCGACGACCTCGGCGAGCTACCCTGATCCAACAGGCCCAGGACGGACACGGAGGTCCGCCCGCCACTCCTCCCATCCCGAAATTCTGTAAAACGGTCTACGAAACAGAGTTGCCGCCGTTATACTAATTCTGCGTGAAATAGTACAAAGTTAGTACGAACCGTGGTCCGTCCCAAAATACCATGAAAAAACCTCGGACTGCCCCGTCCCAACGCGAGCTCTGGACAAGGTTTGAAGAAGGTTTCGGGCGGCTCGCCGAGATTTTGATCACGGTGGCTGGGCCGACCGTCGATGGAAAGTACCTTCATTGGGATCGACTCAAATACTACCCCCCGCCTGCTGGCCTCACCCATGAGGACTGGTGGGCCGGTCTGAAATTTCACCGCATCCAGGCCAAGCCGTTACCTCTGAATGACGTTCACGGGCATCCGTTCTCATTCAACCTCGTCGACCCCCTTCCCGAATGCCTTCATCACGTCGATTCGCAGTCGCGCGGGGTCGTCCAGATGACCGAGCCGGTCACCAATCCGGAGACGAAAGACCGTTACCTGATGCGGTCCCTCATCGAGGAGGCAATCACCTCCAGCCAGCTTGAAGGCGCCTCGACCACCCGCGAGGTCGCGAAGAGGATGATCCGCGAGGGCCGCAAGCCGCGCAATCGCGACGAACGCATGATCCTGAATAACTTCCAGACGATGCGGGAGATTCTCGGCCTGAAGGGCGAACCGCTGACGAAGGGGATCGTTTTCAGACTCCAGGGGATGGTGACCGACGGAGCCCTGGACAAGCCCGACGGCTCGGGGCGATTCCGGAGAGCCGACGAGTCCATCATCGTCGCAGACGACAGCGGGGAAGTCTTTCATGTGCCGCCCCCCGCGGAGCAGTTGGACGAGCGGATGGAATTGTTGTGCCGGTTCGCCAACGGCACGACCCCCGAGGGCTTCGTCCACCCGCTGATCCGGTCGATCATCCTCCACTTCTGGTTGGCTTACGACCATCCGTTCGTGGATGGCAATGGACGGACCGCGCGGGCGATTTTCTACTGGTCGATGCTGCGACACGGATACTGGCTCTTCGAGTTTATCTCCATATCGCGGGTCATTTTGCATGCGCCGGTGCAATACGGTATGGCGTTTCTGTACACTGAAACGGATGGGAATGATTTAACTTATTTCCTCCTCTACCACGCGGAGGTCGTCCGCAAGGCGATCGCGGAACTTCACGAATACCTGGAGAGTCGCGCTCGGGAAATCGGGGGCATTGACGCGGTCTTGCGAGGCCGGACGACGTTGAATCCTCGCCAGCGTGACATCATCGGGCATGCCCTCCGCCACCCGGGGCAAGGTCTGGACATCGAGTCGCACCGCAGCAGCCACGGGGTCGTCTACGAGACCGCGCGTTCCGATTTCATGGACCTGGTCGAACGGGGGCTGTTCACGAAAGCCAAGAGCGGGAGATTCTGGCGCTTCCGCCCCGTGGCCGACCTGGAAGGGAAACTCAAGCAGCTCTGAACACTCGCGGGTCGGGCTCCTTCGGGCGTCTTGAGGATGGGGTAACGGTTGCCTTTTCAGGACTTCGCGACCCGGCGAGTCGTCGCTCTTTGACTCCTTGGCCCGTACAGGAGTATATTGAAGAGGTTGGACGATCGGACACGACCCGCTCTTGCGCGCCCGGACCCTCACCCCGCGCCGCCCTGTCCGGCCCGTTTCGCTAGGCGTGGAGGCCGCCCGATCATGCCGCGCACCCCTTCGAATTCGACCCCCTGGATGCTGGCGGCGACCCTGCTGGCCGGCGTGGTCCTGGGGATGGCCCTCGACCGCGGCGGCCCGCGGCTCTCGGCGCAGGCGACCACACCGCCCCGGGCCGCGATCGCCACGGCGACTCCCACCGCCGCCGCCCGGGAGGCCGAGCCGGCCGAGGGGAAGGGGGCCGCGGAGGCGGCCGTCTATGACGAGCTAGCCCGTCAGTACGACAAATTCCACCAGGTCAACCGGACGTTTGAGCTGGTGGCCAAGGCGGTCTCGCCCGCCGTGGTCCACATCGTCGCCCGCAAGTCGTCCAGGCGCGACGACGGGACGGTCTCGCACTACGAGGAAACCGGCTCGGGCGTCATCGTGCGCGGCGAGCGCGGCAAGACGCTGTACGTGCTGACCAATAACCACGTCGTCGAGGGGGCGCCCTCGGCCGACGTGCAGATTTTCCTTCAGGACGGCCGCGCGATCCGCCCGGAACGCGCCTGGTGCGACAGCAGGGCTGACGTGGCGGTCTTGAAGCTGGGGCGCGACGACCTGCCCGCGGCACGCCTGGGCAACAGCGACGACGCGGCCGTCGGCACCTGGGTGCTGGCGCTGGGCAGCCCCTTTGGCCTGACCCACTCCGTCACCCAGGGGATCATCAGCGCCCGAGGTCGGCACGAAAAGGAGCTGGAAAGCGACGGCGTGGAGAACCAGGACTTCCTCCAGACCGACGCGGCGATCAACCCCGGCAACTCCGGCGGCCCCCTGGTCAACATGAAGGGGGAGGTCGTCGGGATCAACACCGCGATCGCTTCCAACGGCGGCGGCAGCGAAGGGGTCGGCTTCAGCATCCCCATCAACCTCGCGCGCTGGATCATGACCCAGCTCGTCGCCGCCGGGCGGGTCAGCCGAGGCGCGATGGGGGTCGAGCTTGAGGACCTCAAGGCTGACCAGGCCATGCGCCTTGGGCTGGAGCGCCCTCGCGGCGCGCAGGTCAAGAAGGTCCACACCAGCAGTCCCGCGGCCAAGGCCGGGCTGGTGGATGACGACGTCGTCCTGCGGTTCAACGGCGTCAATGTCACGGACCTGAACCACCTGATCAACCTCGTCTCGATGGCGCCCATCGGCCGCGAGGCCGAGGTCGTCATCTGGCGAGACGGCCGCGAACAGGTTAAGGCCGTGACGGTGGCCGACCGCGATCTGGTCCTCACCGTCGCCCCGGCCGCCGCGGCAGGCGATGCCGTCGCGGCGACCCCGGCCCCCCCGTCCCGGAGCCGCCCGCCCCGGCCCTCCGTGCCGCTGGAACCCGCGCTGGCAAAGGTCGCGGCCCTCGGCCTGGAACTGGTGACGCTCGACCCGGCCTCGGCCAAGCGGCTCAACCTGCCGGAAAGCCTCCGGGGCGTGGCCGTCGCCAAGGTCGACCCAGCCGGCCCGCTGGCCTCACTCTTCCGCCCCCTGGACGTGATCGCCTCCGCTGGCGGCCGGCCGATCCGCACCGCCGATGAGGCCGTCCGCGCCTTGACCAAGCGGGCCGACCGCGGCGGGCCCCTGGAAATGGTCGTCCAGCGCCTCGTTGATGGTGCCCGCCAGCGCCTGACCGTGCGGGTCCCCTGAGCCCGTGGGCTCCGGGAAGGATGAGCCTCCCAGGATGTCGGCAAGGGCCCCGACCATGACCCCCTTCCCGCTGGCCGAGCCTCTGGGCGTGCTGGGGGCCGGCCGCAACCTGTCCGCCGACCAGACCCACGCCGCCGTCTGTGCCATCATGGAGGGCGGCGTCCCCGAGGTCGCCATCGGCGCCTTCCTGACCGCCCTGCGTGTCAAGGGTGAGACCACGGAGGAACTGGCGGGCGCCGTCCGGGCGGTGCGCGAGCGGATGACGCCCCTGGGGCAGCCCGCGGCCTCCCCGCTGCTGGACACCTGCGGCACGGGGGGCGACGGGGCACATACGGTCAACGTCTCGACGGCCGCGGCGATCGTGGCCGCCGCCTGCGGGGTGCCGGTCGCCAAGCACGGCAACCGCTCCGCCTCGGGCAACTCCGGAAGCGCCGAGGTCCTCGCCGAGCTGGGCGTGGCGATCGAGGCCGAGCCCCCGGCGCTGCGGCGCTGCCTGGCCGAGCTGGGGATCACCTTCCTGTTCGCGCCGAGGTTCCACCCGGCCCTGCGGTTCGCGGCCCCGGTGCGTCGGCAATTGCCGTTCCGCACGCTGTTCAACCTGATCGGTCCGCTGGCCAACCCCGCCGGCCCCGACCGCCAACTCGTCGGCGTGCCGGACGACCGCCAGGCGGCTCTGGTGGCCGGGGCGCTGATCCACCTAGGCACGGTCCGAGCCGCCGTCGTCACCGGGGCCGACGGCCTGGACGAGGCGACCCTCGACGGCCCGACCCGTGTCCTGATCGTCGAGGACGGCCGCGTCACCCCGACCACCTGGCATGCCGAGGACTTCGGCCTCCCCCCCTCCTCGGCGCGTGAGCTGCGCGTGTCGGGGCCGGCCGACAGCGCCGCCCAGTTACGGAACTTCTTCGCAGGCGCTCCGGGGGCCGTCCGCTCGGTCGTCCTGGCCAACACCGCCGCCGCCCTCTGGGCCGCCGGCCGCGCCTCCACCCTCCGCGAAGGGGTCGCCCTGGCCGCCGCCGCCGTCGACTCTGGCGCCTGTGCCCGCTTGCTCACGCGCTGGGCACGACTCAGCCGGGGAGAAAGCTAGGCGGCCTCCCACGCCTGGGGCTTGCCGCGACCGGGGCGGACCCCTCAAGGACTCCAATCCACTCGCCCGTGAACACTTCCGTCGCCGGCCCGGTCATGTAGACCGGCGCGCCGTCGGCCGGCCATTCCAGTTCCAGGTCGCCGCCGGGCAGGTGCGCCAGCAGCTTCCGGCCCGTCCTGCCTGCCAGGACGCCCGCGACGCAGACGGCGCAGGCCCCGGTGCCGCAGGCCAGGGTCTCGCCCGAGCCGCGCTCCCACGTCCGCATCCGGACCTCTCCCGCGGACAGCACCTCGACGAAGTGGACGTTGACCCGCCTGGGGAACACCGGGTGGCGTTCGAGCCTCGGGCCGAGCCTCGCGACGGGGTAGGTCTCCACGTCCCCGACGTACAGGACGACGTGCGGATTGCCCATCGAGACGGCCGTCAGTCTCAAGTCGTACCCCTCGAGGCTCAAGGGGGCGTCGATGGGCGGATCGCCGGCCAGGGTCGTCGGGATCTCGGCCGCCTTCAGGATCGGCGGCCCCATGTCCACGCGAGCCCTGAGGACCTCCCCGCCCTGGGTCTCCAGGTCGAGCGTCAGGACGCCCCTCCCGGTCTCGATGGCCACCCGCTTCCCGCGGGCGATGCCGTGGTCATGGATGTACTTGGCGACGCAGCGCACGCCGTTGCCGCACATCTCCGACTCGGACCCATCGGCGTTGAACATCCGCATCTGGGCGTCGGCCTCCTCCGATGGCCCGATCAGGATCAGGCCGTCGGAGCCGATCCCCTTGTGGCGGTCGCTGACGGCCACCGCCAGGGCCGCCGGGTCGGCGGGCATCGGCTCCTCGAACAGGTTGACGTAGACGTAGTCGTTGCCGATCCCGTGCATCTTCGTGAACTTCATCGGTCCCCCTCCTCTCAGATGGCCCTGGAACCAGGATGCGTCGGGGAGGGCCCGGAAACAAGGCGAATCCCCGCGCGGGGGGTCGGACCTTGCCGCCAACGGCCGTCGACGCCTACGCTGGAGAGCCCGGTCCGATCGTGTCCGGGTCGCCTCCGAGGTCCCGCACATGCTGGCGATGCCCGCGCCGACGCCTTACGACCTGCGGTTCCGACTCTTCGCCATCCCAGTCCGCGTCCACCCCCTGTTCTGGCTGGTGTCGGCCCTGATGGGCTACGACCCGCACGATCCCGGCGGGACGGCGCTCTGGGTGGCGTGTGTCTTCGTGTCGATCCTGATCCACGAGTTCGGCCACGGCCTGATGAGTCGGGCGTTCGGCCAGCGGCCGGAGATCGCGCTTTACGGAATGGGCGGGCTCTGCTCGTCGGACCGCGAACGCACCCCCTTGCAGAGCCTGGCGGTGCTGATCTGCGGGCCGGGCGCGGGGTTCGTCTTCTACGGGTTGCTGCTGTTGGTGGCCCCCTCGATCCTGCGGCTGTGGCCCCCCAACGGGTCCGCTCTGTCCGGCCGCATCGAAGAAACCCTGTCGAATCTGGAGTTCATCAACCTCTCCTGGGGCCTGTTGAACCTCTTGCCGATCTACCCGATGGACGGCGGGCAGATCGCGGGGGTCTTGCTGACCCAGGCCAACCGCCGCGGCGGGATGCGTTGGACGCATATCCTTTCGATGGTGGTCGGCGGTGCGGCGGCGTTAATCATGTACAAGCTGGGCCGGCAGTACGCGGCCTTCCTGTTCGCCTACTTCGTTTTCCTGAATGTCCAGGCGTTGCAGGCCCTGAACCAGCAGTCGCGGTACGGGGTCTATCAGGACGACGACTGGTGGCGGCGCTGACCGATGGCAGGCGACTCAGGGTTGCTCACGTTCTGGCGTGGCCTGCTGGCGGGGGATTGGCTCCCGATCGGCGTGGGCTGGGAGGTGCGGCACCGGCCCGGCTCGGGGACGAGGGTCCGCGGCCGGATCCCCCGCGCCCGGGTCGCCGCGATCCGGGAGTTCTTCGAGCGCGACCTGAGGCCGTCGGGGCCGGTGCGCGTCCGGGGGACGCCAGCCGGGCCGGGGCGGCCCTCCCGGCTGACCTTCGCCGGTTCGTGGACGGCAGTCCAGCGGCAGCGGGCGCGGAACTTCCTGACGGAACTCTTGTGAGCCGCCGGGGATGGGCCAACGAGTCCGGCGGCACGTCGGTGGCCCCTTCCTTTCAACGTCCCGATGGGGAAGAATTCAAGGGCCCTGGCGCTGGAAACCGTCCGGGATCGTGCCGGCCCTGTCTCCGGGAAGCCCGCCCCCCACAATGAGCAAGCGCAAGCGGAAGACCTCCCCCTCGGCCAGAAACGAGGCCCAGGGCGGCACGTCCGAGGTCGGGAGGGTGCTGGTGCTGCCCGCCCGCCTCGCCCCGGAAGCCAGCGAGCGCGACGGCCTCGCCACCGCCCCCGCTCCCCCGGCGTCCTTGCCGCTGCTGCCCTTGCGCTCCGACGTCATCTTTCCCCAGACGGTCGTCCCGCTGGTCGTCAACCGCTCCGCCGGAATCCGCCTGATCGACGATGTTTTGGGCGAGGACAAGGCCCTCGGCCTGGTCACCCAGCGCGACCCGGACCTCGACGAGCCGGGGCTGTCCGACCTGTATCCGATGGTGTGCATCGGCTCGGTCCTGAAGATGCTGAAGTTCCCCGACGGCTCGACCCGCGTCGTCTGCCAGGGAATGGTCCGCGCCCGGCTGGTCGCCATCGAGCAGGCCGAGCCCTACCTGATCGGCCGTGTCGAGCCCGTGGAGGACATCGTCGAGGAGGGCGTCGAGCTCGACGCCCTGGTCCACCTGGTCAACGGCCTCTTCGGCAGGATGGTCGAGCAGAGCCAGCAGGTGCCCGAGGAATTGCAAGTCGCCGCGATGAACACCCGAGAGCCGGGGCGACTCGCCGACCTGCTGGGCTCCAGCCTCCCCCTGCCGGTCGAGGAGAAGCAAGAACTCCTGGCCGAGCTGAACGTCCGCGCCCGCCTGGAGAAGCTCGGCCAGTTCCTGGCGCGGCAACTGGCCGTGATGGAACTCTCCAGCAAGATCCAGGCGCAGGTCGGCTCGGAGATCACCAAGGCCCAGCGCGACCACTTCCTCCGCCAGCAGATCAAGGCCATCCAGGAGGAACTCGGCGAGGGCGAGGGCGACAACCCCGAGGTCGGCGAGCTCGACGAGAAGCTCCGCAAGGCCAACCTCCCCGAGCCCGCCATGGCCGAGGCCCGCCGGGAGGTCCAGCGCCTTTCCGGCATGCACCCCAGCTCGGCCGAGTATTCCGTCATCCGGACCTATCTCGACTGGCTCGCCACCCTCCCCTGGGAACATTCCAGCCGCGACCGCCTCGACCTGCGCCGGGCGCGTCGAATCCTGGACGCCGACCACTATGACCTGGAGAAGATCAAGGAGCGGATCCTCGAATACCTCGCCGTGCGGAAGCTCAAGAAGGAGATGAAGGGGCCGATCCTCTGCCTGGCGGGGCCGCCGGGCACCGGCAAGACGTCGCTGGGCAAGAGCATCGCCAAGGCGCTGGGGCGGCAGTTCGTGCGGATCAGCCTGGGGGGCGTCCACGACGAGGCCGAAATCCGGGGCCACCGCCGCACGTATGTCGCCG
>JAABUQ010012632.1_pt1 | contig 10443 bp, 10 predicted proteins | sample 5560001 | NCBI WGS metagenome assembly JAABUQ01 (sample SAMN10711888, study PRJNA513371) | rock metagenome | isolation source: Antarctica rocks | place: Antarctica: Victoria Land, Finger Mt nord | collected 2015-12-18 | reverse complement strand
CGCTTGCCTTGACCAATGAATCCACGACCGAGACAAACTGCACGACCCTCGCACACCCCAGATTTCGAAAATCTGAACACCCCGTCGATCGATTTTCTGATGCTTGCGGACCGAGTCGAAGCAATAAATGGCAAGCTGTATGCGATGGGTGGAGCCTGGGACCGAATGTTTGTCCCGGACGTCAAGAACCCCACCACGATCTCATTCGCAGCTGTGATTCTGGTCCCTTGGAATGCCACGAACCAGCAGCACTCTGTGAATCTCTCCGTAGAAGACACCGATGGGCATAACGTCGGCTTCACGATAGAAGTCGGCTTCAACGCGGGCCGGCCGCCGTGGCCGGCGCAGGGTGAGGCGCAGAGGGTTGTCATCGCTATACCCGCTGCGCCCATCGTATTCCGCGATATGGCGCCTTCGTCGTGAAGGCGTACATCAATGCTCAACCGGCTGGTCGCTCAGCCTTTCGCGTCGTGGAGCCGCCTGCGGGGATTCAGATGCTGGGGATCACCGGGCCACCGTCGTAGCAGGAGCGAGTTCTGGCTGAGCCGCTAGCCATCGGACACTTTCCAGGGTCGGGTGGCATTAGCACTGAGGGGCTTCACTGAGACAGTTCTACCGACTTCAACGCGGCCGACTTTGTGCTCGACGGGTGTCGGCGCCGGGAGGCCCACTTGTCATTTTTAGGGCCCCCTGGGAAATGCCTCTTGGAGCCGACGAGAGGATTCGAACCCCCGACCCGCGCTTTACGAAAGCGCTGCTCTACCCCTGAGCTACGTCGGCCTGGACCTGGAAAGACGGGCGGCCGAAGTATATCAACGGGGTTTCGGCCAGATCGAATGGCCTGGCTGCCAGGCTCGCTGATGGCGCGCCTGCAGAGTCCACCCAAATTAGCTATCGTTGGTGATCTCACCAGCGCAGAGCTCGCACACGTGGTGCGGGAGTTGACAGTCGTCGCAGAAGACCTGGGACGACGCCGCGTCCGCTCGGCCACAGTATGCACACTCGCCGTTCATGACCGCCTAGGTATCGACGTTCAGCCAATCAACCCGGGCTCGAAGCTGGTTACGAGTTGGTGAAGGCGAATGCAGACGACGAGGCTATCGGCCACCGGCAGGCGGAGGGATTTTCAGCGTTTGGCCGATCTGGAGTTTCTGAGGATCGTCGATGTTGTTGGCCGCGATCAACTCGTCGGTCCGGATACCAAACTTCTGGGCGATCTTCTCGGGATAATCGCCGGTCTGGACGACGTACGTCTGTTCGCCGACCGTGGGGCTGGGGGCGGCCGGGACGGCGGGCGCCTCGGCGATCACGGTCGGGGTGGGTTGCGTGGCGATGGCGGCCGCGCGACCAGGGCCCATAGCCCAGTTCAAGCCGACGTACAGAAACGCGGCCAGGGCGACCACGACGACAACGAAGCCGACGATGTACGCGCCCGGGCGGTTGTCGCGACGCACCTGGCTCCCGTACACCGGATGCCGATGCTCAGCCCGTTGGAACGCGTAGCCGCGCTTACCCGAGGTGCGCTCATCCGGCCGACCGCCTCGGTTTCGACCATCGGAAGGGCCGCGGCCGTCCATCGCGAGCGATGATAGCGATCCGCCGCGCAGCCTTCGACAGGCTCGACAGGGTCAGCGGGGAGGCTGCGCCGAAGTCAGTCTCCGCGGTCCAGCTCGAAGGCGTTGTGCAGGATTCGCACGGACTCTTCGACTCGATCGCGGGGTACGACACACGTGATGCGAATATCGGAGGTGCTGATAATGCCGATGTTGACGCCGGCACTGGCTAGTGCACCAAACATGCGCGCGGCGTAGCCCGGCGCGCTCTGCATTCCGGTGCCGACGATGCTGACCTTGCCCAGGTCGTCAGCCGGATCGATCTCTTCCGCCCCGATCCGCGGTCCGATCACCCTCACGATCTCGACTGCCCGCGCCAGGCTGTCGCGCGGAAGCGTGAACGACAGATCCGTCGTCCCATCCGCGCCGCTCGACTGGGCGATCGTGTCGACGCTGATGTTGGCGTCGGCCAGCGGCTGAAAGATGGCAGCCGCGATGCCCGGCCGATCCGGGACACGCCGCAGCGTGATGCGGGCCACATCCGTATCGTGCGCCACGCCGCGCACGTTCTTGCGAATCTCCATTGGCATGTCGGCAGCTCCGTCAGAAATCAAACGATGGATCAAGGTGCCTGGCGCCTCGACGAACGACGAGGCCACCTGGATGGGCATCCCGTACAGCTCACCGAGCTCGACCGCCCGCGGAGCCATGACCCGCGCCCCCAGCTGCGCTAGCTCGAGCATCTCCTCGTAGCCAACTTCAGCCAGCTTACGCGCGTTGGGAACCAGCCTCGGATCGGCCGTGTAGACACCTTCGACATCGGTGTAAATATCGCAGCGCTCGGCGTGGAGCGCACACGCCAGCGCCACAGCGGTCGTGTCGGAGGCGCCGCGGCCAAGGGTGGTGGTGTCCTGCTCCTCGCTTACGCCCTGGAAGCCGGTCACGATCACGACCTTGCCCTGGTGGAGCTCGGTCAGGATGCGTTGCGGATGAATGTCGGTGATGCGGGCACGCGCGTACGCGCTCGTCGAGCGAATACCGGCCTGGGCGCCGCTCAGCGAGACGGCAGGCTGGTGCAGGTCGTGCAGCGCCATCGCCATCAGGGTGGCGCTCACCGTCTCACCCGTGGACAGCAGCAGCGCCAGCTCGCGCTCGTCGGGTGGGGACGCGACCTTGTACGCCAACTCGATCAGGTCGTCTGTGGTACTGCCCATGGCGGACACGACGACGACTGTCGGGCGTCCGCTGGCGGCAGTGCGCGAAACGCGCGAGGCAGCCGCGCGGATGCGTTCAGCCGTCGCCAGCGACGTGCCGCCATATTTCTGGACAATTAGCCCTAGGTGATCAGCCAACGACGTGTGCTCCAGCGTCGGTCAGCGACAGACGCATGGTCATGCCCCCAAGTCCTAGTTGCTGGGCCGTTGCATCGAAGCTCGCAGCGACGGCATCGACGTGCTCGTTTTCGCCGCACAGGGCCAGCACCGACGGCCCAGCGCCCGAAGTGAAGGCGCCCAGAGCGCCGGCCTGCATGGCCGCTTTCAAAAGTCTGGTGCCGCCGGGAAACAGGGGCAGGCGATAGGGCTGATGGAGCCGATCTCGGGTCGCCTCGCCCAGGACGTCGGGCTGACCCGAGGCTAGCCCGGCCACGAGCAGGCTCGCACGCGCGACATTGAACAGCGCATCTGCCAGCGGAATGGTGGACGGCAGGAGGCCGCGAGCGTAGGCGGTCGAGCTGAGCTGGTCGGGAACGAAACACACCACGCGCAGACGCACCGCGACCGGCACACGCGCTTGCACAACCCGCCCGCCCTCGACCATGACGGCCACCCGAACTCCGCCGAGCAGGCAGGGCACCACGTTGTCGGGGTGACCTTCGATCTGCCCAGCCAGTTGCAGGAGGGCTGATTCATCCAATGGACCACCCAGGCAAGAGTTGCCGATCAGCACACCGCACGCTATGGCGGCCGCACTGCTCCCCAACCCTCGAGCGAAGGGGATCCGATTGGTGCACCGCAGCTCAAAGCCGGGATAGGCCGCGCCAACCTCTTCGAACACGGCGCGAATCGCGCGCAAGATCAGATTTTCGTCGTTGGCCAACGGTTGGACGCCGGGCACCGCCTCAACTTCGTTCCACAGATCCAGGGCCATGCCGAGGCAATCCAAGCCCGGACCCATGTTGGCGCTCGTCGCCGGCGCGCGCACCACTACTGCGTTGGCGTGAGACTGCACCATCACCTGCGCTCAGCGGGGCGTGAAGGTCGTCGACCAGGAAGACTGTAGCTCGCCGATCTGCGCGAAAACCTTGACCTCGACTGGTCGCTGGGGAACGGCCTTGCCAATATTGAAGGCAATGGTCGTGGCGCCGGAGTCATCGGTCTTCTGGGTACCGGTGGATGGCCAGCGCTCCTCAGTGTGGGTGGCGCTGTACGTAACGATGGCCCACACGTCGGCGTTCGCGGCCGGCTGAGCGTCGCGCCGCAGCTTGATCAGCACGGTTTCAACGGAGTCCGGCGCTGGGCTCGCATCCGAAACCGCGACACTCGTGCCAGCGAAGCGCTGGGCACCAGCCGGTCCGAGCGTAGCAGTCATCGCCGCGGTTGGCGCAGGCGTGACGGTGACGTCGGCAGCTCTGCGCGAGGAGCTTGGCAGCGGCAAGACGCTCTGCAGCGCATTCAACGCCGACAGATTGAAGGACAGGCGCGGCAGGATGATCAGCGCGCCGACCGCGACGGCCAGGCCAACCACAAACACGACCACGAGCACGTACGAGAACCCAGCGTAACTGGGCTCAACGGCGTGGCGTGGCCGCCGCCGCCGCGTTATTGGGGCAGGTGCTTTGGCCCCGGCTTGAATGGGTGTGGGTGCACTCGGCGCCAGGAGTTGAGCCAGTCGTGAGCGGTCGTACTCTTCGCGACGGACGCGCGTGCCGAGCACTTCGTAGGCGACATTCAACTGCCGCAGCAGGGCTTGCTTTCTCGCGCCACCGCTCTGCAAACGCGCGGCCTGGCGTCGATACGCCGTCTGAATTTCGGCATCTGAGACTGTTGGATCCAGCCCCAGCACTGCATACAGGCCCGGATCCGGGTCCACCCGCGGGCCGAGCGTTGCCAGGCCGGTCGGGGACTCGGGCGTGTGCGCCTCCTCCTCGTCCGCAGCGCGTTCTGATCGGCGCGGCACTACCATCATGGTACAGCCTGCGTTCGAAAGCCAAGCTCGGCGAGCAGCTCGGCTGCCACCCGCGCGTCGTTCCACGGACGGCGCTCATCGCCGACGAGCATGCGCTGCTCATGGCCTTTGCCAGCCAGCAGCACCGCGTCGCCTGGTTCGGCCCGATCGAGTAGCAGACGAATCGCTGCCCGACGATCGAGCTCGACCGTGAACCGGCTGCCTTCGCGCGCCCCAGCCGAACGTGCGCCCTCGGCGATCTGCTCGGCGATGGCCGCCGTGTCTTCCTCGGCCGGGTCGTCCTGAGTGATAGTAAAGAAATCCGTGTTTCGGGCTGCGAGGGCGCCCATCACGGGGCGATTGGAGAAGTCGCGGCCACCGGCCAGGCCGAACGCGAGAAGCAGACGGCCAGTTACCAGTTCGCGAACGGTCTCGAGTGCCTTCTCCAGGGCCTGGGGCGTGTGCGCGAAGTCGACGACCACCGTAAAGGGTTGGCCGCCCTCGACCAAATTCATACGCCCAGGCACTGGCGCCTGGACGGCCGCGGCCGCCGACAGGTCGTCTGGCGTCGCGTCAAAGTAGGTCGCGGCGCCGAAGGCAGCCAGCCAGTTTGATACGTTGAATCGGCCCACCAGCCGCGTCCGAATCTCGTGTCCGCCTGGCTCGAGGAAGAAGCTGGTACCGCTCGGCGAGAGGCGAATGTTGGAAGCGCTGAGAGCCGCGGGCCGCTCGATGCCATAGGTAAGGACGCGGGCGCGGGTGACTTCGCGCATGAAGGTGCTGTTCGGGTCGCCGGCGTTGAGAACGGCCAACCCGTACCCTGGCAGCTGCTGGAACAGCCTGGCCTTGGCAGCTCGATACGCGGCGAAGGTGCCGTGGAAGTTGAGGTGCTCGGGGCTGAGATTGGTGAACACGCCCACTTGGAAGTGCGTGCCGCGCACCCGTTCGAGATCCAGCGCATGCGAGCTGGCCTCGACGATGGCGACGTCGACACCGGCGGCCAACATGTCCGCCAGCGCGCCCTGGACCACTGGTGCTTCGGGCGTGGTGTGCTCGGCTGCGTTTGGGCGCAAGGCACCGGCGATCTTCGTGTTGACGGTGGTCAACCAGCCGGTGGTGAGACCGTGTGCCTCGAGGATGGCGCTGAGGAGATGAGTCGTGCTCGTTTTGCCGTCCGTTCCCGTGACCCCAACCACGGCCATGTGCTTCGACGGGTGACCATAGAAGGCTGCCGAGAGGTCGGCCAGCGCGCGGCGGGCGTTGGGGACGACAACGAACGGGGTACTGGGCGCGACGGACTGATGGTCGTATTGCTCAGCAACTATGGCCGTGGCACCGGCGGCTATCGCCCGGCCGACGAATTCCAGCCCGTCTCGCTGGAGGCCCGGCACGGCCACGAACAGGTCGCCTGCCTGCAGACGACGGGTGTCCTGGGTCACCCCGCCGACGAGCGCGGCGGGGTCACCCCGCACCAGCACGGCACCGTCCGTCTCGCCCAGTAGGGCGCCCAGCGATACTCGCCTAGGGGTCGCGGCCATCTCCCTACAATTTACGCGCGATGCTCGAGACGAAACTGCCGCTCGATCAACAGCTGTCGAGATTGCCCGACCAGCCCGGCGTGTACAAGTTTTACGACGCCAGGGGCGCGCTGCTGTATGTCGGCAAGGCCAGCTCACTCCGCAGCCGGGTGCGCTCCTACTTCCAGAAGACCGCAGTCCTCGAGCCCCACAAGCAGCAGATGGTGACCGAGATCGCCGACATTCAGTATCTGCTGGCCGACACGATCACCCAGGCGCTGCACTGGGAGGCGGATCTGGTTCGCCACGAGCGTCCGCGCTACAACGTCAAGCTTCGCGACGACAAACACTATCCGTATATCCGCATCAACGTCCAGGAACCGTGGCCGAAGACCATGGTGGCCCGCAAGATGAGCCGCGACGGAGCGCGCTACTTTGGACCATTTACGGACGCCACGTCTGTTCGGCAAACCCTCGACACGATCAATCGGCTCTTCCCGCATATCTTGTGCACACGCGTAATCACTGGCAATGATCCGCGCGCATGTCTGTACTATCACATCAAACGCTGCCCCGCGCCGTGTATCGGTGCGATCAACAACGAGGACTATCGGCAGATCGTCGATCAGATGGTCGACTTCCTGGACGGCAAGTCTGACAGCGTGCTGGCCGACATGCGCCACGACATGGACCAGGCAGCCGAAACGCTCGAGTTCGAACGCGCGGCCGACCTGCGTGACCGTATCCGAGCCGCCGAGCGGGTCGTCACCCAGCAACAGATCGTGTACTCGTCCATGGCTGACGAAGACATCATCGGCGTCCACCACGAGGGGCCGTACTCGTGCGTCCAGGTCTTTCTGATCCGAGGCGGTCGGCTGATCGGGCGCGAGCATTTCGTGCTCGACGGCCACGGCGACGAGACGGAGAACGAGATCGTCTGGTCGTTCATCATCCAGTACTACAGTCGGACTACGGACATCCCGGATGAGCTGGTGCTGCCGGAGCTGCCCGAGGACGTGGACGCGGTCCGCGTCTGGCTCAGCGATCGCCGCGCGTCAGGCGCCAGGAAGTCCTCGCGCAAGGTCCGCGTGACAGCGCCACGCGCTGGTGAGAAGCGGAAGCTCGTGGAGCTAGCGACCAACAACGCCCGCGAGGGACTGGCGCATCTCCGACAGCAATGGCTGGCCGACGAAGCCCGGACCACTGGCGCAGTCGTCGAGCTGCAGGAGTGTTTGGACCTGGCACAGCTCCCGCATCGGATCGAGTGCTACGACATCTCGCACGTTCAGGGCACCAATCAGGTCGCCAGCATGGTGGTCTTCGAAAACGGGCAGCCGCACCGCTCGGCGTACCGTCGCTTCAAGATCAAGCATGAGCTCGGCAACAACGATGTTCTCAGCATGCAAGAGGTCATTGGGCGGCGGTTCCGACGAGCGCTGACCGGGCAGCTCCGTCGGGCTGGCGAGCAGGGCAGCTGGGAGACCATGGAGGTCTCACCCGCTGAAGGAACCCTGCCCGTACCGGACGGGGCGGAGGCTGAGTCTGAGCCGGAGCCGGAGCGCGAGCCCGAGGGCGGCTGGGCCGAAATGCCGGACCTGATCATCATCGACGGCGGCCAGGGTCAGCTCAATGCGGCGCTCGAGATCCTCGACACGATGGAGATCACGGAGCTGCCGGTGATCGGGCTGGCCAAGGAAAACGAAGAGATCTTCGTTCGCGATCGAGCGACCGGCCGTGCGCTGCCGGATCCAGTGCTGCTGCCGCGTACGTCGCAGGCCATGTACCTGGTGCAGCGCATCAGAGACGAAGCTCACCGGTTCGCGATCACCTATCACCGCAAGGTGCGCGGCCGGACGGGGCTACGCTCAGCGCTAGACGACGTGGAGGGTATCGGACCCAAACGCAAGCGTGAGCTGCTGCGACGTTTCGGGTCGGTCCGCGGCATCCGCGCGGCGACGCTCGAAGAGCTCGCGGCCGTGCCTGGCATGACGCTCAAGCAGGCGAAGGTGCTCAAGTCAAGCCTCTGAGCACTCAGGTTGGTAGTCTGTGTGGCCTTGCTGTTGGTGCTGAACGGTGCGACCGGTGCCTGGGATGAGCTTGCCATCGCCCTGGTTGCCCTGGGGGTGCTGTGGCTGGCGGTGAAGCTGGCCGGACGCAAGCAGGCTGCTCAGGACGACGACGATGCGGGCGAGGATTTTGGCCTCGAAAAGGAACGCAAGCATCCTGCGCCGCCGCCGGACTGAAGCGCTGCGCCGGTTCGTCCTGCCGAGAGGTTTGGCCGCGGTCGCCGCGCTGGTGTGCCTGGCGCTGGTCAGCGGCTGCCAGCTGGTCAACCGACCCAGCGCTGCGCAGGGGATCCAGGGGCGGATCGCCTGGCCCAAGGACGGCGACCTGTGGATCTACGACGTCAACTCGAAGCAGCAGACGAAAATTAGCAGCTTACCGTCAGGCGCCGCGGTGACCGGGGCGAGCTGGTCTCCAGACGGGCAACGGATATTGTTCGCCCAGTTCTGGCGCCGGCCGAACGAACGCTCCAGTGGCGCTGACCTGATGGTCGCCAACGCAGACGGCTCGAATGCACACCCATTCGTCGAGCGGGACGAGCCGAATACGGTGCTCGAGTCGCCTGAGTGGATGCCGAGCGGCAGCGTGTACTACGTCACCAGAGTGGTGACCAATGGGCGCGAAAGCCAGTCGATTGTGCGGCGGCACACCGAAAATGGACCGGCCGAGACGGTGGTCGACAACGCGTACGGCCCGGCCGTGTCGCCGGACGAATCGACGCTGATCTACATTCGGGGTAGCCGGGTCGGGCAAACGATGCTGAAGAAGACGATCGGCGACGCCGGGGATGGATGCGAGCTGATCTCCGACCAGGTCTTCCAGTACCTGAGCCTGCCGCGTATCTCGCCAGACGGCAAGCGCGTCGCCTTCGGAGGCAGTGGGGAAGCGACTAAGCAGCCGAGCGGGTGCGGCGGCGACCCACACAATCCGCCGCGCGCCGAGGGGTCGCCGGTGGTGCTCGAACTTGCCGCGGGGCTGTTCACGCCGGTGGTGGCCGAGGCGCACGGATTGCCAGCCGACGTGTACTCGCTCAAGCTGGACGGGAGCGAGCTGACGCGGATCGCGGATATCAAAGACGACGATCCGACGCTGGCGTGGTCGCCGGATGGAGCGAAGCTGGCCATCTTCGGCGTCTCAGCCCTGTACGTGGTCGACGCCAGAGGCGGCCCCGTAGCCAAGCTGGTCGACCAGGGCGGCTACGGCGGACTGGACTGGAGCCGCTGACCACGGGATGTCGTTGTTCTGAGCGGAGTGTGCAGTCTGGAGCCTAAGCTCGGGGCGCGCGATGAGAAGCGGAACCGTCGTCGTGGCTTCTCAGGATGACACGTTGCTACGATGACACGTCGCTTCGAGGAACGAGCCAGGCTTCCCTCACCGCCTCATCGCCCGGTATGCACCCTGTGGGCCTCCGCGTACGGTCTCAGGATGACGCGGTGAGGTGGGGCTGGACGGTGCAGGCCCAGGCAGCTTCGACCTGGCTGGCGAGGTCGTCGAGGGTGCCGTCGTTGGTGATCACGGCTGTGGCGTGCCCGAGTTTTTCTTCGGCCGGCCGCTGGGCGGCAATGCGCAGGGCGGCCTGTTCGTCAGACATGCCGCGTGATGTTTGCAGCCGCTGCATCTGCACCTCCTGGTCACACACGACAACCCAGACCGCGTTGCATCGCTCCGCGGTACCGGCTTCGACGAGACGGACAGCGTCGAGCACAACCACCGCTGCCCGCGTCTGCGCCACCCGGTCTGCAAGAGCCCGTCGCACGCCAGGGTCGAGGATGCGCTCCAACTCGCGCAGCTCGTTCGGGTCACCCAACACAGCGTCGCCCAGCCTGCGGCGGTCGATCGTCCCGTCCTGAGCGCGCAGCAAATGCTGGCCGAACCGTTGGGCAATGGCGCGTGTCTCGGGCGTACCCGCCGCGTACAAACCGTGCACCAGGCGATCCGCGTCGACGTAGTCGGCCCCGTATCGGTTTTCGAGCAGCCCACCAACCGAGCTCTTGCCGCACGCGATATTGCCCGTGAGTCCAAGCAGAAAGGGTATTCGTGTTGCCAAACTGCCCCGCTAAGAGAAGTCCTTACTCGCGCGTCTGTTATACATTCACCCGTGTATACAGTCACCCGTGCGATGCATCTGAAGCCGACTACAGACA
>JAABUQ010012631.1_pt1 | contig 10444 bp, 6 predicted proteins | sample 5560001 | NCBI WGS metagenome assembly JAABUQ01 (sample SAMN10711888, study PRJNA513371) | rock metagenome | isolation source: Antarctica rocks | place: Antarctica: Victoria Land, Finger Mt nord | collected 2015-12-18 | reverse complement strand
TATTCGAACTCCGTTCGAAAGCACGCTTGTTCAGGCGAACCAGAGAGCAACGCCAACTTTAAACTTTTGCCCTCTTCTCGCAACTAGCTCAGGCGAAGAAAATTGTTCCTGCCGTTGAAGTTGTACATCGAGAGGGAACATGTGGGGGTTAGGCTCTCGACATAGTGTCCCCAGCCCACAGGAAGAAAGAGAGCGTTACCGGCTGTTACTTCGACGACGGTTGGCCGCGCGAACCTGGACAGCGGATAACGCGAGAGATCTAGCTCGTTAGGATCGATTGTGCTCGATCGAATGTCGTTATCGTAATACAGGAAGCATTCGTCCTGGGGGCAGTACAACGTAACGCGCTTCGTACCGATTAGCTGTAATAGCAGCACATTATGGCCATCATAATGCAACGGCGAGGTCGCACCTTTTGGACCGATGAAGAGCGCAGACTCTAACGGCCTTCTAAGATCCATGAGGCTTGGAAATGCCTTTAGGTTGTTTACCAGTTCACCGAGCTGTCCGCGAACCGCGAAATTCTGCGACGTCAGGTAAAAATCGTTGGTCGCAATGGTTTCGACATCGTCTAAGAACTTTGCTAGGGTCACGCTTTGCTTGTGGAAGTCGTGGTCTACGAAATCGTTCTTTCCGGGAATACGACGTGCTGCTATTTCGATGACTATGTCTCCGAATTCGTCACGAAGCCGCCTAAAAGATACGTCGGACCTAGCGCCGTCGCCGTACCACGCCTCTTTGATGACGATGGGGCGGTTTTGGTTGAAATAATCACGGTAGAATGCTTCACAGCCAATTTGCTGGACTTCGGCAACGTTCGGCGCCCCGTTTCGGCAGGCTCTGCGAACATCGGACATCCATACGGCGTGATCGGAAGCGCGCTCTAGCACTTGCCGCCATTGACGAAGAATGCGGATGGCCCCCGAAAGTGCCGGAATAATAGCTTCAGGCTCCTGGCCGGCCAGTCGGAGGTGCTCGACGATGACGTTCGCAGGCGTCCCTTCCTCAAGCATTTGAACAAACGCCGCTTGTAGATCTTCCGCCGAATCAAGCCGCTCTTCGCCTGTCTCAACTGTCTCAATCATATAGAGTCTCCTAGACTAGACGGAAGCGATCTCTTGACATAACCTTACTGAGGCAGCCCCGCTTCACATCAAAGCAAGTCGTTTCTGTTTTTGTCTTACCCACCTGAAAGCCTGACACCTAGAATCGCGCCATATCATGCAAACGCCATTCACATCGCCGCCGCGACGTCTTCGGGGACGATGCGGCCGTCGAGGAGGCCGATCGTGCGGCCGGCGTAGCGGTTGAAGCGGCGGTCGTGCGTGACCATCACGATCGTCGAGCCCGACTCGTGCAATTCGGCGAGAAGTTGCATGACCAGTTCGCCGTTCTTTGAGTCGAGGTTTCCCGTCGGCTCGTCGGCGAGGAGCACGGCCGGTTCACCCCCAAGCGCGCGGGCGACGGCGACGCGCTGCTGTTGACCGCCGGAGAGTTGCGCGGGATAGTGACGAGCGCGGTGCGACATCGCGACGCGTTCGAGCGCCTCGGCGACGCGCCGCCGTCGCTCGCCCGAAGAGAGTCCCCGGTAGGTCAGCGGCAGCTCGACGTTCTCGGCCACCGTGAGATCGCCGATCAGGTTGAAGTTTTGGAAGATGAAACCGATTTCGCGATTGCGCAAGCGCGAACGCTCGGACGCATCGAGCTTCGCGACTTCGCGGGTGAGCAATCGGTACGAGCCCGAACTCGGCGTGTCGAGCAACCCGAGAATTGAGAGCAGCGTCGATTTGCCGCAGCCGGATGGACCTTCGATCGCGACGTACTCGCCGCGCTCGATCGCGGCGCTCACGTCGGCGAGCGCGTGGGTCTCAACTTCGTCAGTGTGGTAGACCTTGCCGATGCGGTCGAGTTCGATGAGCATGTTGTTCCTCACTTGAGACGCAGGACGGGGACGTCGTTGTAGGACGAGGTATCGGAGACGATGACGGAATCGCCGGAGCGTAATCCGGAGAGCACGGCGACGCGATCGAGCGATCCCGTGCCGAGCCTGACCGATGTGCGGAACGCGCGCGACGCATCGGCTGAGAGCCGGTACAGGTTGATCGTCGAGGCGTCGGTTGCGTTGGCGGGGCGCGCGATCGAGACGACGTCGCGCAGTCGCGAGAGTTCAATCGTGCCGTCGACGTTCTGATCGGGCCGCGCGCCGGTCACGGCTTGCGAGAAGCGCACGTCCACCAGAATAGTGCCGTTCTGCGCCGCCGGTGCGATGCGTTCGACGAAACCGCGCCGTGTGCCGCCGCCGTTGGTGTCGATCGCGACCGGCATCCCGATTGCGACGCCATGCAAGTCGCTTTCGGCAACTTGCAGCACCGCTTTGAGGTCGTCGAGGTTCGCAACGCGTGCGACCTCAGCGCCGAGCGCGACGCGCTGGCCGCGGTCGACGGCGACGCTTTGGACGATGCCGTCGCTGCCGGCGTGCACGACCAGCGTACCGAGTTGCGCTTTCTTAGCAGCGAGCATTGCCGAAAGCTGGTCGACCTTCGCTTGTACGGCGGCGATCTTGGCGTTTGCATCGGCCGTATCCACGCCGATTTGGCGGCGGGCGATTCCGGCCAGACCCCGATCTTCTTGCGCTTTGATTAGCGCGACGCGATACTGCTGATCGGCGATCAAGCCTTGCGCGTGCAAGCGCGAATCGGCAACACTGGTTATGTCGTCCTGCTGCGCTTGGGCGGCCGCGCTCGCATATGCAGCCTGCTTGTCGAGGCGCGTAGCCTGCGCTTCCTCGCGCACACTCGTAACTTCGGCTTGGGCTGCAGCGAGCTGCGTCTGCGCGTCGACGACGGCTGTCTCGAGATCGGGATTCGCCAGTGTCGCAATCGTGCTACCGTCGTGAACGGTGCTTCCGGGACGAACGTCGAGCGACGTTATGATGCCGTCGGCGGCGGCTGCGACGACCTGCACGCGGTCGGGTTGAATCGTACCGGCCGCGCGCACGGAACGCACAAGGGTGCCGCGCTTCGCGACGTCGATCACGAGCTGTCCCGCATCGACCAGCGGCGCCGCTGCGGGGTGATGTGCGAGTGAAACGAAGGAGTACGCTGCAGCTACAATCAGCGTCAACACGATGAGAGGAGCGGCGATTTGGCCGACGCCGATGCGCCGGCGATTGCGAATGACGTCCACTTACTCGTAACGCAAAGCCACGATTGGATCGAGACGCATTGCCCGCATTGCGGGCACGAGTGCAGCCGTCGCCGAGGCAAGGCTAACCACGATGATGACGACGCCAAAGGTTAGAGGGTCGATCGGTGTAATTTGGTAAAGCTGTGCAGCGATCGCTCGCGCGCAAATCGCGGCAAGAACTATGCCTGCTAGAACGCCGATCGCGACGACTCGCATCGACTGGCCCAGCACGTCATTAAGTATATGGCTGGCGCGCGCGCCCAGTGCCATCCTGACGCCAAGTTCGTGAGTCCTCTGTGCAACGCCGTAGGATACGATGGCATAGACGCCGGCGATGGAAAGGACCGACGCGACGAGCGCCAACGCAAGAAGCGCGAGTGTGCTTAGGCGTGCTCGCGCTGTATCTTGATCGAGGAAACTGTCAAGCAGCCGCAATTCAGGCGCGGCCAAAAGCGGATCGGCTGCCGTTACGCTGCCGGCGATTGCCTCAGCAACGGGTGCGTGAGGTGTTGTCTTCGCAACCAAGAGCATTCCCGAAAAGGGTGCTTGTTGAAGAGGGAGGTACATCTTCGGTCCCACAGCTTTGCCGTACGAATTGCGTACATCATCGACGACGCCAACAATCGACCGCAGAACGGGCGTTTTACTTGCCAGATCTGCTGAAGTGCCGATCGGGAACTTCAACCACACGTGCGCACCAAGCACCGCGCGATCCCCGAAATACAGATGAGCGAGCGCGGCATTCACTACAACAACGCGTGGAGACTTATAGCCGTCATTTGTCCCGAAGCCGCGCCCGCGCAAGACGGGGATGCTCAGTACTCGGAAATACGATGGTCCAATGATGCCAATTCCCGCTGCTCCAGCGGCCGAGTGATGGCCAACGACCTCAAATTTGAGACTAGATGTACGATTCATAAACGGCGCCGCGTCAGCCCATTCGGCGACGCGAACACCCGGAATCGCATTAACCTGATGCCCGATACGATCGTAAACGGCAAGCTGCGCTTGGTCGTCTCTGTACCGGTTATCAGGTAATGTCAGCGGATCGCCTACCAGCACATCATTCGGGTTGAAACCAAGTGGTTGCTGCGTTAGGCTAACATAGCTTCGCACGACCAGGCCGGATGCGACCACGAGTGCAAATGTCAGTGCGATTTCGACAATGGCTAGCGCAGTTCGAGCAGCAGCCCCACGGCTCGCATCTCCGCCTCGGCCTGACGCATTGAGCACGTTGGCGAACCGTTGCGTCGGAAGTGTGACCGCAGGAGCCAACCCTGCAGCAAGCGTGCAGAAGGCCACGATGCCGAACGTGTACAGGGCTGCCGCTGAATCGAGTGTGACATCTGCGATACGGGGAATGGTAGGGGGATTTGACTGAACCAAAGCATGAACCGCTACATAAGCGAGCATAAAGCCGATGATCCCGCCGCATGCGGCAACCACGAACGTTTCTGTCAACAGCTGCGCCATGATACGCACGCGGGATGCACCGACAGCAGCCCTAACGGCTAGTTCACGATCACGCGTCGCAGCTCGACTGAGCAACAGGTTCGAAACATTGGCACAAGCCACAAGCACTACAACTGCGACCGCAGCGAAAATCGCGAAGAGCACCGGGCGAACAGAGCCGACGAGCGCGTCTTGCAGCGATGCGATATCTACGCCGGAGTGTGAATCAGTAAGTGGATAACGAACGCGAAGACGCGCGAACACGTCTTCCAGATCGTCTCTGACCGCAGCAACCGTCACGTCACGCCTTAAGCGCGCAACGCCAGTAGCATAGTGAGAGCTGCGGACGTACATCGGATCCCCAGGCTTTAAGGGCGCCCAGAAATCTGTTGGTTCAAAGCCATCCGTGAAACCCGGTTGCTTGAAACTGGCCGGCATGATTCCGATTACGCGATCCGCAACGCCGTCCATTCGAACGATCTTCCCGACGATGCTTGGATCGCCACGAAAGTACGTAACCCATAGTTCGTGCGAGATGATGATCACCTCCGGCGATCCTAGCCTCGCATCAACGGGGCTTAAAGTTCGTCCAAGAAGCGGATGCACCCCAAGGACATCGAAGAAATTCGACGTTGCTACGACCCCGGATAATTTGCGTGCTCTCCCCCTGTCGGCTAGCGTTCTTTGGGAGCCTGGAAAATATGCCGCCATCGATGACATCGTTCGGTTTTGTACGCGCAAGTCAAGAAAGTCTGGAATCGAAAGAGCGAATGGCTTACCGCTTGCTGTACCAAAGATGGACACAAGGCGCGTAGGGGAGCCGTATGGCAGTGGCGCAAGGACGACGCCGCGCAGGATGCTAAAAGCGGTGGCGTTCGCACCGATCGCGACCGCCAGCGTTGCCACTACCACGATTGTAAAAAGCGGTGTTTTCGCAAAAGACCGCAGGGCGAACGCCAAATCGCGGAAAAACAATGCGGCAGTCCTTTCGTGAACCTACTTGTCGACGCTGAAAATGCCGTGTCACGCGGCCCCCTGGGCAAGACGCCATGGAACGTGCCTCTGAAGTTCACTGAAACCGTCGACATCTCCGCCTTATGGGTGCATCGCCGGCACGAACGCTTATTTAAACCAGCCGGCCAAGGTTTGAGAAGCGTACGGTAAGGTCTTGTCCCATCCATATTAGGATTACGTGGTGAAGAATATGGCCGCTATCAATTCAGAGCTACTCGTTCACTACACTTAAGTGGTGTTGTAATCAGATACGCCAATAGCGTTATCGTACCATTATGGCCGATGTTACATCACATCTGACTTACGGGTTCCTATGATGACACGCATTACGCAGACACCATACCAAATTATGGCCCAGAATGTTGATGTTGTGCCACGCTGTCGGTTAGTCGGCGTGTTGTTCCGACACACGACACTCTATGTCGTGGCCCGATACGTAACGCGTTTTGGTGCATGCTCTGCTGTGTTTGCGGAGCGTTGCGTGTGAGGCGACTACGGCTAAACAGCACGCACAGACTCGGCTCGCCCAGAGATGTGAAGAGTGCCGCACATTGGCGCAGAGTCTCTAAGCTCTTTGCGCCGTACCGTTTTCAGGTGATCGTCGTCCTGCTGCTCATCTTGTTGCACCAACTGGTCTCCCTTATTGCACCTGTAGTAACGGCGAGGATTATCGACTCTGCGATTCCGCGCGGTAATCTACGCGAGCTCCTTCTTGATGTCGGACTCGTGTTCGTAGCATCAGCCGTTGGTATTGCGATCGCCGTGGTGCAAGACTACCTTAATTCCACGGTGGGCGAAGGCATAATGCGGGATTTGCGCATCAGCATCATATCTCACCTTCACGAGATGCCGTTGTCGTTTTTTACAAACACGAGAACAGGTGAGATCATGAATCGAGTATCAAACGACATCGATATTGTAGACAGTCTCGTCACGGGAACATTAAGTGCCGTCGTAACTAGTGTAATAACGCTGATAACGGCGCTGATCACAATGTTCGTATGGAATTGGCGGTTAGCCATAGTCGCACTTATGATAGTTCCGCTCATGCTTGCTCCAATCAAACCAGTTGGCACAAGACTATTCGCGGTCACGAGAAAAACGCGAGAGGTTCGCGATGAGATGGCTTCAATGACTCAGGAGACATTGTCGATTTCCGGCATAACGCTTGTGAAGTCATTCGTCCGCGAAGCCTTCGAAAAGTGTCGCTTTTACGAGACACTGACCCGCTTAATGAGACTTGAGATTAGGTCTGCCACGATTGGGCGTTGGTTTCTCGCCGTAGGGGCCGCGATGACGGCGATAGGCCCAATGCTCATCTGGTTATCGGGAGGCTGGCTGGCGATTCACGAACGCGTCAGCGTAGGCGTCATAGTGGCGTTCGCTGGCATGACGGTCAATCGCCTGTACGCTACCACATCATCACTTGGTACAATAAGGATTCAATTCGCAACAGGCGCGGCCGTGTTTGCTCGAATCTTCGAGTATTTAGATCTGGCCACCGAGCAGTACGTGCCAACCGGTGCAGTCAGCCTTCCCTGCGTGGAAGGCAACATGTCGTTCCACGATGTTAGCTTCTGCTATGACCCCGGATACGTCGTCCTCGACCGCGTTAACTTCGACATTCGACCGGGCCAGTTTGCCGCGCTGGTAGGACCGTCCGGCAGCGGAAAGACGTCGATTAGCCAGTTAATCACGCGGTTCTACTCCCCACAATGTGGGCAGATATTGATTGACGGGCATGATATCCAAACGCTGACGCTTGAATCGTTGCGGCGGAACATAGGTATCGTCGCTCAAGAGACTTACCTCTTCCACGATACGATTGAAAACAATCTGCGTTACGGTTGCCCTCAAGCGAGCGACGCGGAACTCATAGCCGCCACGAGCGCAGCCAACATACATCAGTTCATCTGCACGCTTCCAAATGGCTACCGGACGTTGGTCGGAGAACGCGGGCACCGGCTGTCCGGAGGCGAGCGCCAGCGCTTGGCGATTGCCCGCGTCCTCCTTAAGAATCCTCGAATTTTGATCCTTGATGAAGCGACCAGCTCTCTGGACTCCCACAACGAGGCGGCGATTCAGGCTGCCATCGAACTCGCGATGCGGGGACGGACAAGCTTAGTAATAGCACACCGCCTCTCAACGATCATCGCTGCCGACGTGATATTTGTATTAGATCGTGGTGTGATCGTAGAACGTGGTAGCCACGCGGCTCTCCTGGATCGCGGCGGTTTGTATTCTCAACTCTATCGAGCACAGCGCTACGACGCACAACCCCGTGCTAATTGACGCGGGCATTTAAGGGAAGCCTCTGAAGAAGGAACGGCCTTGGCGACGCAGAACGCGCGCGCTGACCTGGCATCGCTGCATGCCAGCGGCATTCACAATTTGAAAGGTGGCCGAAATGACTGTCAAAGAACTGCAACAGGCACTTGGGGTCGTCCAAAAGCCGAAAGCCTCGGAGAAACCCGATATCCAGAGACGTTCACAATCAGGTTGTCTGGGGATCCTTACTTGCGGATGGACCACCATAAGCTAAATCTTTCCAATACACGTTTACACGTCCTAAAATGGATGCGCGACCGAGAGGACTCTTATCTCCCTCGGTCGCGTTCGTTTAAGCGCTACTGGGGCATGTATTGCCGTCGGTAATTGCTTGATCTTACGTAAGATCGCGCCGTTTTCCAGCACGCGACGTCGTAACCGCTGAGACCGGTTTATGCCGCAATCAGGCGGTGAGCCACGAGCCAGCCTGTATTCATTGATCCCGCAGCTCCCCGTAGTCGCAAGGGTGCCTCTGCGTCCGATCGATGAAGCTATAAAGGCTTATGAAGGCAATAACGTGCGCGGAGCTGTTACCGAGGGCTTCAAGAGCCCGGCTGCTCGTACTGCGCTCTATGTCGCGAGCCGGTCCTTATACGAGGCGGTAATCCCACGTATAAACGACGGGCGTACGATCTCAGAACGCGCCTTGCGAAAGGCACTGTACTACCTTGTGCGTATGGGAAGCCGCTCCGTGCCCTTCGGCACGTTTTCGGCCGTGGGGACGGTACACGCCGGTGCGAGTACGACGCTTCGTGTTCCGGCGGACGCCCGGTTTTCGTGCACTCGACTCGACATGGGCGTTGTCGATAGCATGGTCCTCGAGATGGAGATGAACTACGACTTGCGGTCAGGCGTCGTGCTCTTCACAAGCGATTTCGTGAGGCATTGCGGACCGGTCTTGGTGGCATACTCGAACGCACATGATAAGCCGACACTTCAGTCTCAGGTCATTGAACGCACGAGTGTCGTGAAGGCCGTATGTGAGTTAGCTTGTAACGGGATTCGCATAGCCGATCTCGCGCAATGGCTGACACGGACGCTGTCGCTGGCAACAGGGATGGCTGACGTGGCGATCGACGAACTCCTAAAATCGGGAGTTCTCGTGAGTAACCTACGATCGTCCTTAGCGCACCGCGATCATGAACGCGTCATGGAACTGTTTTCTGCGAGCTCCCCATCCAGAAATACTGCTATGCTAGAGGTTGCCGAACGCCTGTCGCATCTAAATTCCACCCCGTTAGATCGACAGCCAATTTCAGCACACGCCGAGTTGAACCTGATAGCTGAGCGTACTTTTGGACGCCAGGAGCATTACTTCCAAACGGACAGCACCTTAGTTCTAGAAGGGACAATCGGTGATGAAGTGTTGCGCGAGGCCGCGTTTCTTGCGGAAATGTCGCTCAGGAGCAATCGACGTTACACGCAGAGCGCTGCAGTCGAGGCATTTATCTCCAGATACGAAGGGGACGATGTCCTCGTTCCCCTCATGGAACTCGAGGGAAGCCCCATAGTAGATCTACTAACATCTGCACCCGAGAGCGGGAGAAGGCATGGATATTCTTACGAAGGGCAGTCGCGGCTAGCTCAAATCGTGTCAGCCGCGATCCTTAAACGATCTGACATAGCGCTAAAGAGGGACGAGCTCGAGGACTTGTTCGAACCCAGCTCTGCAGACGAGCTACCCACGGCCGTCGAGATGGGATTCCACGTAGTGGCCAGCAACATCGACGCGGTTAATCGCGGGGAATTCATTGTAGTATCAGCGCCATACGCCACCTTCGGTGTTGGAAAAAGCATTGGGCGTACCTTGCATATGATGCCAGAGCGGTCCAAAGCATTGGAGGAGTGGTATTCTGTAGAGCGGTCACGCGAGGCGCTACTCGCGGAGGTCGTTTCGATTCCGGCCGACCGGCGTGCAGCTAACGTAATTTCTAGCGGTCACGTCTTACCATACGAGATCCAGGTTGGACTTCACCATCGGTCCACCCGAAGCACGCGCCTTGCATTATCCGAATTATACGTGGGAGTTCGCGAACAACGCTTCTTCCTCTGGTCGGCAGCTTTAAAATCGGAAATTTTACCGTATCGGCATGATAACCTCGCCGTGTCGCAGCACGCCTCCGGTGTCGTAAAGTTCCTATCCTTGCTCTCGATTGCCGGTAGAAAACTATGTCTTCCGTTTACCGTCCCGGACGCCCTATTAATTCCCTACGTGCCCCGCATTTCAGTTAGTCGGATTGTCGTCTCGCCAGCAAGATGGCGTATAGAAAGGCGGGACGTCAGCTTAAACGCCGCTCGGCTAACATCGTGGCGCGAGCAATACCGTGTTCCGCGATTTGTATGGGTCACAAATTTGTCGAACCAGACTATGCTCGTGGATCTCGAGTCAGCCAGAGCGTGTATGGAACTCCGCCTCGCCTTCGAGCAAAAGCCTCTAGGGGAAATGCACGATGTGACCGTGCAG
>JAABUQ010012630.1_pt1 | contig 10444 bp, 9 predicted proteins | sample 5560001 | NCBI WGS metagenome assembly JAABUQ01 (sample SAMN10711888, study PRJNA513371) | rock metagenome | isolation source: Antarctica rocks | place: Antarctica: Victoria Land, Finger Mt nord | collected 2015-12-18 | reverse complement strand
GACCGGGCTGGATGTGGAAGCCCTGAGCGCCACATCGGGGCGGATCTTACCGCCGATCGCGTTGATCCTGCCGTTCTGGATCGTCCGGTCGATGGTCTCCTGGCGCGAGACCTGGGCGGTCTGGCCAGCGCTTTTGGTCGTCGGGGCGAGCTTCGCCACCACGCAGTTCGTCTGGTCAAACTTCGTCGGGTTCGAGGTCGTCGACCTCGCGTCGGCTGTCGTCAGCCTGGGGGCGGGCATGATCTTGCTCCGCGTCTGGCGCCCGGCGGTCGAGTGGCGGTTCGACCATGACGGGGGGGAGGTCGAACCCCAGCCAGTCGAGCCCCCAGCCACCGCCGGCCGGGTGGCTCGGGCCTGGCTCCCGTTCGGCTTGCTGACGGCGACCGTCCTGGTCTGGGGAATCCCCCCGGTCAAGAAAGCGATGGACGCCGCGACCTCCTCCCGCTGGCCCATCCCCGGTCTCCACAACCGGGTGGCCCGGGGCGAACCGATCACCGGGCACCCTTTACCCGAACCAGCCGACCGCGAGCCGGCGGTCGCCGACCTGGTCCCGGTCTCGGCCACCGGGACGGCGGTGTTCGTCGCGGCCCTGGCCAGCGGGTTGATCCTGGGCTTGAGGCCCGCTCGGCTGGCGCGGCTGCTGGCCGGGACGGTCCGACGCCTCTTACCGGCGATCGGCGCGATCGGCGCGATGCTGGCGCTCGGCTTCATCACCCGAGCGTCGGGGATGGACGTGGTCCTGGGGCTGGCGTTCACCCGGACCGGGTCGACGTTCTACCCGGTCTTTGGGGCCTTGCTCGGCTGGCTCGGCGTGGCGCTCACGGGGTCGGACACGGCCGGCAACGTCCTTTTCGGCAACCTCCAACGGGTGACGGCCGAGAAGCTGGGCCTGTCGCCGATTCTGATGGCCGCGGCCAACACCACCGGCGGGGTGATGGGCAAGATGATCGACGCCCAGTCGATCGTCGTCGCGGCGGCGGCCACCGGCGAAACCGGCCAGGAAGGGAAGATCCTCCGCGCCGTGATTGGCCACAGCCTGGCCCTGGCCCTGATCGTCGGCGGGATTGTCTGGGTTTACGCCCACCTGCTGCCTGGGATGGTGGTGGCTCCAGCGCCGCGCTGATTGGGAACATCGAACGCCCCGGACGGCTTCTTCAAGAGTGAAGTGGCTCAGGGCGTTCGATGTTCCCAATCAGCTTGGTCGATCCAATCGTTGATCCGGCTCGGACTCGCAGAGGCTCCAGCGTGGTCGAGAGGGGCTGGGCCGGTGGAAACGGGACCGGAAGAACGGGGCGGTCAGGCCTGCGGTGTCTCACGGGAGAGATCCTGGCCCATCCGCTCAGCTCTGGCTTCGGCCATGCGTGTATTCTTGCTCCATGGAGTGGGAGCGACCTTCGCCGGCGTCGGGGGCCTCGCTCGATCGAGCTTCCGGAGCTTCACCCGAGAGGCCCCGGTCGGGAGCTTCGGGGTTCCGAGGGCGGTGGCTGGAGCCGGACGGACTGATTTCCGGGGCGGTGATCTTGGGGAACACCGAGGGAACTTCGCTGTTGAACCGGTGGGCGACGGACATGAGGAACCTCCCCGCGCATCGCGGGCAAAACCTGGGGTGCATCCCGACCCGGACCGGCACCAGCCGACCAGACCAGACACCACCCCGCGACCGACCGGGATTTTGTGGTCGATCGCCCGAGGACATCCACGATGCGCCTCGGACCCCTTGATCTCGAAACCTCCTTAACGCACCATGCTTGAAGAAGCGTGGCGTGAAAAGTGCGATTTCGCGGTAGAGGCAGCGAATTTTATCTCCACTTGCCGGTTCCGGCCAGAGGTTTGTCGAGGGAATCGCGCGACGAGACGCCGAAACCGAGGGCGGAGTTCGCTTTGAGGATGGTCGGATGAAGATCGGCATCTTGTCGGACACGCACGACCGGGTCGACCGGACGGCCCGAGCCGTGGTGGCGATGGTCCGGGCGGGAGCCGAGGTCCTGATTCATTGCGGCGACGTCACCGGCCCGGCCGTGGTCCGGAAGTGCGGCGGTATCCCCACCTACTTCGTGTACGGCAACAACGACTACGACCAGGACGCTTTGGGCCGCGCGATCGCGGCCATCGGCGGTCAGTCGCTGGGCCGAGGCGGCTGGATCGACCTCGGCGGGCGGCGGATCGCGGTGACGCACGGCGACCTGATCGGCGAGATCCGTCGGGTCCTCGGGTCGAACCCCGACTACTTCCTGTCGGGGCACTCGCACCTCCCCAGCGACGAGCGGCGGGGGACCGTCCGCTGGATCAACCCAGGAGCACTCCACCGGGCCGCCCGCTGGACGGTCGCGGTCCTTGACCTGGACTCCGACCAGCTTGAATTTTTAAATGTGAACGACGATGATCCCCTTCAGGGGTAACCTGTCCGATCAGCCAAGAAGCGGACCAGCAAAGCGATCGGCGACGCCGCCCAGCGCCGGCTGATCGGGCAACAGCCTCCAACGGGAACACCTCTGATGCGATTGTGTTTGGTCGAAGATAGCGCGGTTGCCGGACTCGAGCCGCTCACCTTGACGCGGCCGAGCTTCGACCTGATCCTCGGTTCGCAAACGCTGGGGGCGAAGATCGCGCGGGCCTTCGGGATCGGCCCCGGCCCCGCGCGGCGAGGAGCGGTCGTCCGCCCACACCTCGCCGCCGTCCGCCTGGCCCGCGACCCGCACACCGCGATCAACGACCCCGACTGGCTCGCCCGGGGGCCGGTGGCCGTCGTCAACGGCCGGTGGGTCCCGGGGGCCGGCTTTTCCGAGCCTGGCACATTCGCCGGCCGCCCCTGGGTTGGCCTTTGCGACGGCCAACCCGCCTTCGCCGTGGTCGGACCCGAAGACGCCATCGGCCTGGAGTCGGACGGGGTTGACCCCTGGTTCGAGGAACTGGCGGGCCGATCCGACAGCTACGACGTCGGCGGCGAGTGGATCAATCGACCCTGGGACCTCGTCGCCAAGAATGCCGAGCACCTCGTCCGCGACTTCGCGGCGGAGGGTAAACCCACCCTGAGCAACCGCCACCTCGCCAGCGCCGCGATCGTCGGCCCGAGCGACCGGCTGGCGATCCACGAGACCGTCCGGGTTGACCCGTACACCGTGTTCGACACCACGGTCGGGCCGATCTCGATCGCCGCCGGCGCCTGGATTCAGCCGTTCACCCGGGTGGAAGGCCCCTGCCACATCGGCCGCGACACGCAGTTGTTCCGCGCCAACGTCCGGGGGGGGACGACCATCGGCCCGAACTGCCGGATCGGCGGCGAGGTCGAGGCGAGCATCGTCCACGGCCACTCGAACAAGTACCACGAAGGGTTCCTCGGCCACGCTTACGTCGGCGAGTGGGTCAACCTCGGCGCCATCACCTCCAACAGCGACCTCCGCAACGACTACGGCGAGGTCCACGTCCCCCTGGTCGGCGACCCGATCGCCACCGGCCAGGCCAAGGTCGGCTGCTTCATCGGCGACCACACCCGGACCGGCCTCGGAAGTATGCTCAACACTGGGACGTCGGTCGGCGTGATGTGCAACGTCTTGCCCGCCGGCTTGCTCTTGCCCAAGCACATCCCCTCGTTCTCGTCGGTCTTGTACGGCCGGGTCGCTCCCGGCTTCCCCCTGGATCAACTTATGGCCACCGCCGAGATCGTCATGGGTCGCCGAGGCAAGACGTTCACCGATGCCGAGAAGCAGCTTTACCTCGACCTCCACGAGCAAACCCGCCTCGAACGCGAGCGCGCCTTCGCCCGCGCCCGCGACACCACAAAGGGCGACACCTGGCCCATCACCGCCGCCCGCCGCTGAGATAGTGAGCGGCCCGGATTCGGTTCCAGGCCGTAAGCTGGGGGGGCGATCGTTCTTGACGGCCACGGTAATGGGCACCCTGGCCTTGAATCGTAGGGGCGGAGATGGCCGATCAAGACCGGCTGCCCGATGAAGCATTGGTCGTCCGGTGCGGACTACCGCCCTTCGGGCAGCCGACGAACCTGATCACAGGCTGTCGCCATCATGTTGGAGTGTACAGCTTCTCCGTCCAATCCGCTCACGGAGTAGAACTGGATCGTCTAGCGTCCTGGTGTCCCAATCGACGGGTCGGCGTCTCGAGCGTCGCGGAAATCCGGTCCTTGGGTTACGATATTGTCGTCACGCCGGGACGTGGCTATCACGCGACGGTGGTCGTACCCGAGGATTGGAAGCAAGAAGCGGCGGATATCATCGCTGCGTCCTTCCGAAGTGTCGCCAATGCATCGCCGGGGGCAAAGCGATGAACGTCGTTCCAGCGGATTATAATGCGGCGGCGCCTTCGGGAGCGCTTTGGATGGACTTTCTCAAATCCAGGCAGGTTCTGAGCGAGATCAATGCTCGCCCTGGAGATTGGATCTGGGTCAGTGATGGTGAGGTTCTCGTCGGCGCTCATTTGGAACACGACCCGACCTATGGACTCGTCGCCATGCCCCGCTGGCGAACTCTGGTCCACCTGGACGACTACGAGGTTTCCGACATTTCCCGCTTCTTCGAGGAATTCGAGTTAGCTCTGCGACCCTCTCCAACCAACATTGAAGAACAAGAACGGGCGTTCCAGATGCTGATGATCTGGGTCAATAAAATGGCCCCGCCCGTCGTCAGGGCGGACAATTTGGTGCAGGTTACACGGGCCACGGCCATCGCGCTGTACAATATGGGCGAATATGGCCTCGTCCTAACGACCATCGAGCAATCCGGACCCGGACCGCGTGAATTCCCTTATCTCATCTTCCTTTACCTCAAAGCCCTTTGGCAATTGGACCCGGATCGCGCCGAGGTCGAGGCCCGCGATCGGGCCGCGTCCCCGGATGCCGACGCCCTGACGCTGGCCGCGTGCATCGACATCGGGACTGCCGCCTCCGAACTCGTCCCCGATTCCCTGCTCCGCCCGGCGAGTGATCAAGTCCTTGAATGGGTCGAGCGGTTCGAGCAAGCCCCCGGCCGCGACCAGATCCATGCCATCCCGCTTGCGCAAGTCCACCTCAATCGTGGCTTGATCCTGCTCCGGCTTGGCCATCGGGACGAGGCCGCCAAAGCGTTCCAACTCGCCCACGCGATCGACCCGATCGAGCCGTCGACCGCTGAGGCCCTCGCACTCGTCGACTATGACGAAACGGCTCGGCGGATCGGATCGCAGTATCGCAGTAAACCCGCCTTTAATGCCGCCTGATGTTGGACAAGTCTCGTAGGCTGGGTCGAGACCCAGCCATTCCTCGTCGCTGGGTCTCGACCCAGCCTACCGACTGTTTCCCTTTGTTTCTCGTCATCAGAGGGTTCGGAGGTTTGGGATCATGCCGGAACAACGACGAAACTTCGCCCTCCTCGACGCGATGATCTTGACGGCAGCAACGGCGGTCGGGTTGGCCTTGATGCGGTCAAGCGGCAGAACATTCCCCGTGATCGGATATCAAGGTCTGCTCCGATACGTCGCGCTCGGCTTTGAAGCGATTTGGATAAGCTGGTATTTTCTGGTCGCCTGGGGTCCGTCCCTCCTGATTCTTCGGTTATTGCCTCCAAGGCAACGACTCAAGAAGGTCCTACCTGAGCCAGGGATCGTTGCTTGCTCCGCTGCGACTTTAGCCGTCACGCTGCAAGCAACGTATTTTCTGACTTTAGCGGGTACGATTGGGGTCGCCGCCGCTTCCTCCAGGGGCTTTCTGGCTCAACCCAACTCCATGATCGACGAGTGCGGCACGCGGGTTGTCTTCAGCATCCTGGGAGCTTGGTTAGCCTTGATTCTAGTCGGCCAGTGGTGTCCCGTGCGGAACTGGATGGATCGTCTGGGCAGAATCGTGGGTATCGCCTGGATCGCAGGCTACCTGTTCGTTCGAGGTGGCATGATCCTGTTTGCCGTCTACAAATAATATATCAGGTCATGATTGTCATCGGGTCGCCGATCGAGAACTTTCGGGGGGCCGGATCGGGAGAAGCGGTCGGGGTCAGTGCATTGTTCAACCGGCCTCGGGCCGCGAGGTCGGCTCGATGTCGTCGCCGAGGGCGTGGAGCGCGTCCTGGCGTTCGAGCCAGCGCCAGAAGGAGAAGCAAGCGGTGAAGAAGGTGCTGGTCATCGCGTTGATGAGTTCCTGGTGGACTCCCGCTTCGAGGTTGATCCACTGCTCGCAGACGACCCGGCCGGTGGCGGAGGCGTTGGGGTCGTCGATCTCGACGTAGACCTTGGGGAGCTTGTACTGGGCGTTCCACTCGTTGCAGAGGCGGGTTGAGCGGTCCCAGTCGACCCGGGGGATGCGCTTCAGGGTGTCGCCGCGGAGGCAGTACTGGTCGGCTTCGTCGCCCGAGACCACGAGCATGAACCGGGGATGGCCGAGGACTTCCTCGTCGTAGCCGAATTCAACGACGAAGTCGCCGTCGCGATCGCGGAGATAGTGCAGCTCGCTGTCTTCCAGGAACGCTTCGATCATCCCCCGCCCGAAGCTCTCCACGATCGCCATGCGGTCGACTCCTTCCCGGCCAGCCAACGGGTGAACTTCCCCAGACCTGGGGCGTCGCTTCCTCATTGAAGCCCCCAGCCGACCCGGATGCAAGGGGCCGGCGCCCGGGGATCGACCGAACTTTTTCGCTTGCCTCGTGTCCTAGGATGCGAGGGTCAGGGGCGGCGGGTGTTCCGGTTCCGTTCACCGACTTTTCGAGGACTCTCGGTCTGGCTGGAAGGCGGTTGAGCGGTCATGGCGGGTCCAGGTTCCGAGCGAATGACAGTATCGCAGCCGGTCGGCCTTCCGGCGATGGGCTACGTGGCGATGATGGTCCTGATCCTGTCGAGCACCCCTCTGGCCGCGAAGTACGTGGTCCGGGAACTCCCCGTTGGTCTGATCCCGCTGGTCCGGTTTGGCGTGGCGGGTCTGATCCTGGGACCGCTCGTCCTCCGAGGGAGCGGGCTGGGGCGGATGATCCGCGAGGATTGGCCCCGGTTGCTGATGGCATCGGCCTTTTGCGTGCCGATCAACCAGTGGTTCTTCCTGACCGGGGCCAAGTATGCCCCCTCCGGGCACATCGGCCTGATCTACGCCGCTTGCCCGCTGGTCGTCCTCACCCTGGCCGCGCTCTCGGGGCAAGAGCGGCTCGCCTCCGGGCGGATCGTCGGCCTGGTGTCGAGCATCTTCGGCGTGGCCTTGATCGCGACCGAAAACCTGGTCAAAGCGGGAGTCGCCGGGAAGGACGCCTTGCGGGGCGACCTCCTCGAAGTCGTCGCCGTGGTCGCCTGGGGAGCCTACCTCACGGTCAACAAGCCCCTAGTCGCCCGCCACGGGGCCCTCCCCGTCCTGGCGGCGACGTTCCTCTTTGGTTCAGTGCTGGACCTGCCCGTGGTCCTGGCCACCTATTCATCTTGGCCGCCACTTACCGAAGTATCGCCCGCCGCGTGGGGCAGGCTGGCTTATATGGCCACGGTGATCAGCATCGGCGGCCTGGCGTTTCAGAACCTGGCGATGCGGAGCCTCGACGCCAGTCAAGTGGCGACCCTCGGGAACGTGTCCCCCGTCCTGACGGTCGTCTGGGGTTACCTCTTCCTCAACGAGCGGATCACATGGATCGCGGTTGTCGGGGGAGCCTTGGTCCTGGGCGGGATCGTCTGGGCCAACCGACCGGCGCGGCAAGCCGCCTTGAAGGAGGAACCCGAACCGGTCCGGATTGGTCAAGCGCGTGGGGACACACCGGCGGTCGTGGCGACGCGGTAGGCGTTGGCCCGGCGGGCGACCAGCCAGAACAGAAGGCCCGCCGGGATCAGGAGCGGCAGCCAGGGGGCAAGCGCGACCACGCCCAGTAAGACCGCTTCCCCGAGGTTTCGCAGCGATTCGAGCGACCCGGCGAACGTCCGGGCAACCTTCTGGGCCAGGGTCGGGGCCTGCGCCGGGATGTAGTTCTTAATCTCGGACGCGGTGACGGTCACGGTCGCCAGCGCCGTCAAGTTGCTCAGGACGGCGAGCCGCCCCTGCATCTGCTCGATCTCACTCCGGACCCGCGTCAACTCCCGCTCGACGGTGAGGATCTCGTCGAGCTGGCCGGTCGAGTCGGCCAGGTGCTTGAGCAACCGCGATTCTTCCACCCGCTTGGCCGCTGTCCGGGCGTCGAGGTCGTAATACTCAGCGCTCACGTCTTGCGACTGCGCCTTGGTGCTGACCAACTCCCCCAGCCCAAGGACTCCCCGGACGAAGGCGCCATAGGCATCGACCGGGACGCGGACCTTCCAGTGGCCTTGCCGGGTGGCCCCCGTCGCCCCCGTCCGGTCCGAGTCGGCGATGTAGGCCCCTCGAACCTCGATGATCTGGAGCAGGCCAGCTTCAAGCTTGTTCAGATCCTCGGTCACGAGGGCGACGCTGGCGTCGTAGATGATCTTCCGTCCGGCGGTCGCCGACTTCGCTTGAAGGGCATTCCGGGCATCGATCTGGGGTGATCCGGCCTGCTCGGCCGCCGCGGGCGGGGTGAAAGCTCCATCAGCGGCCGATTTAACGGCTTCCATGTCCATCAGATTATGGCGGCCCGACCTCCGTGCCGACTGGACGGCGGGCATGAGCAAGCCGATGAGAACGCCGATCACGACAATCGCGACAAGCACATGCATCAGTGAGATCGTCACCGCCAGCCGAGTACCCTTCGGCTGTTGCGTCGTGGACATGGAAGAAACCCCGTTTGAGAGGAATCGGTGCGTCACCTGTTGGACGCATCGTGCCTGATTCCGGTTCCTCGAACAAGTGGGCGAAGCCGGGTCAGTGGTCTCCCATCGAGGGATACGTCGCGGCCACCGATGCCGAGGGGGCGAACTCGGGGGGTGGACCATCCTCGTCGAGTTGGTCGATCCGCTCGAGGACGAGTTGGTCGAGCAAGTGGTGGGGACCAAGCGGCGAGCCGAGGCGGAACTCGACCCCCGGGTGGTTGGCCATCAAGGCGTCGCGGGCGGCGGTGAGGTCGCGCAGGAGGTGGACCCCCGCCGCCAGGAAGTACGGGATCATCAGGACGCGATCCGCCCCCAGCTCGACGCACCGGGCGCCGGCGGCGGCGATATCGGGGTGGGCCAGTTCCAGGAAGGCCGGTTCGACGATCGGGTGGGTCGCGGTCGCGGCCACCCGATCGACCATGCGTCGGAGGTCGTCGTTGGCCGGCGCGTGTCGGCTCCCGTGGGCGATCAAGACGACGGCGGTGGACATTGGAAAAATTCCTCTTAGCCGCGGATGAGCACGGACGGGACACGGATCAGCAGGTTGGTCCTCCTCATCTTATCCGTGTTTCCGCCGTGTTCCATTCGTGGCCAGATTTAAGGTCAGTCACGATCCGCGCCGGGGGGCTTGGGGCGAGGGAGGATGAAGGCGGAGCGGACGGGGGGCGGCATGATCGAGTCGGCCCCTCGGACGGCCTTCCAGATGATCTCGTTGAAGACGAGGTCGTCGGCCATGTCCTCGGCCTCGTCGAGGTCCAAGGTCATCGATAGTTCGGCGTTCGGGGTGTCGCGGGTGTTCTTGGCGTTCAGGTCCACCCGGGCGGGTCGGGCGACGTAGGGGGTCAGGTCGGGAGTCACCGCGAACGAGTTGGCCATCGGTCGGGCGGCGGCGTCGAACTGGCTCATCGGCTCCAGGCCGAGGATCAACTCCATTGTCCGGAGCATCGACGAGGTGCTGTACATGTCCGAATCCACCGAATGCTTTTTGATGTACGGGCTGATCGCCAGCGCGACCGTCCGGTGGGCGTCGACGTGGTCCGACCCGTTCTGGGCGTCGTCCTCAACGACGAAGATCGCCATCTTGGGCCAGAACCGGCTCTTGCTCAACCCCTCGACCACCCGGCCGAGGGCCAGGTCGTTGTCGGCCACCATCGCGGTCACGGTCGGATTGCCTGGCCGGGTTCCGGCGGTGTGGTCGTTGGGTAAGCGCATCACGATCAGGTTCGGCAGAGCGCCGGCTTTCTCGAACCCGGCCAGTTCTTCGAGGAAGCGGTCGGCCCGTTTGACGTCGGTCACGCTCAGGTCGTAGCTCCGGAAGTAGGGGTCGAAGTGACCTTGCAGGGCTTCCACCTTGGTGGTCGCTGGTTGACCGATAGTCTTCGAGTCCTCGACGAACTCGCCGTAGCTCCGGTAGGTCAACCCTTTGGCCTTGGCCCGGTCCCAAAGGTAGCCGCCGGCGGGCCGAGCGATGGCGAACACCCCTTCCGACGGGTACGGGACCCGGCGATTCCCCCGGTACGACAAGGGCCATGTCTTCTCGACGTAGTCGGTGGCATAGGCCCCCATCGACCACTCGTGGCCATCGGCGCTCACCTCGGCCTCGGCGTAGAAGTTGTCCAGGACGACGAAGTCGCGGACCAAGGCATGGTGGTTCGGTGTGATGGCTTCGGGGAAGAGGCACAACGACTTCTCGCCGTTCCCCTCGGGCAGGTCGCCGAAGACCTGATCATACGTCCGG
>JAABUQ010012628.1_pt1 | contig 10444 bp, 10 predicted proteins | sample 5560001 | NCBI WGS metagenome assembly JAABUQ01 (sample SAMN10711888, study PRJNA513371) | rock metagenome | isolation source: Antarctica rocks | place: Antarctica: Victoria Land, Finger Mt nord | collected 2015-12-18 | reverse complement strand
CCAGCGGCGTCGGCAACACCGTCACACGCGGCTTCAGGCTCACGTGACGAACGGCCTGACCCATCACCTGAATTCTAGGGTCAACTGCTCGCACAAGCCGCTGGTTTGGAGAGGACGAGTCTCTCGTTGACGCATACGACAGCGTCGTCTAGCTTCATGACCAAGCGGTTTGATTAGGTCATGCCGCGCACCCGCCCTGAAGATGGTCAAGCCCGAACCGAAGCCACAAAGCCGATAAAGGAATCAGCCGACGCCATGGGGGTCGTAGCGGCGGCCCTCGCCATGACGCTCAACCTGCTTCTCCTTGCCGCTGCGCTGTCAGTCCTGTGGGACGGCGCGAAGCGAAGCGGCAGCCCAAACACGCCTGCGCGCCAACTGGACCCAACACGGTAGTAACTACCGCGGTAGGTCGGCGTCTTGTTGGCGGGCGGTGGCGGCCAGCTCGGCTTTGTAGGCTTCGAGTTGCTGCAGCAACGTGGGATCGCCTGTGGCCAGAATCTGAACGGCGAGCAGGCCCGCGTTGGCGCCGGCGCCGATGGCTACGGTGGCGACCGGCACGCCGCGCGGCATCTGGACAATCGACAGCAGCGCGTCGAGTCCGTTCAGGGTGGTGGTGGCTACAGGCACGCCAATGACCGGTAGGGGCGTATTGGCGGCCAACATGCCAGGCAGATGGGCAGCCCCGCCTGCACCTGCGATCAGCACTTTGATGCCGCGCCCCGCCGCCTCGCGCGCGTAAACGGTCATTGCTTCAGGCGTACGATGCGCTGACAGCACCCGCAGCTCATGCTTGACGCCGAAGCGCTGGAGGACCTCGGCGGCCGGCTGTAGCGTCGGCAAGTCGGACGCGCTGCCCATCGCGATACCGACCAGAGAGACGCTCACAGCCGTAGCCGCCCGGCGGCCGCGCGGGCGCGTCCCAACGCCTCGTCCACACTCGCACCCAGTGCGGTGACGTGGCCCATCTTGCGGCCGGGTCGGTTCTCAGACTTCCCGTACAGATGCACGTAGGTGTGTGGCTCGGCCAGTGCCAGGCCTAAGTCGCCGTCGGCTAACGAGGCAGTCTGCGTGCCCACCAGGTTGACCATGGCCGCCGCGGGTGTTCGCAACTCGGGGGAGCCGAGAGGTAACCCGAGAACGGCCCGCACGTGATTGTCGAACTGCGACGTGCATGCGGCCTCGATGGTGTAGTGGCCCGAGTTGTGCGGGCGGGGAGCAAGCTCGTTGATGCAGACGTCCCCATCGCGCAACAGGAACAGCTCGACTCCAAATGCGCCCACGCCACCAACGGCTTCGACCGCCTGACGCGCAATTGCGGCGGCCCGCTGTTCCACATCAGATGAAACACCCGCAGGCGCGAGCACTTCCCGACACAGGTGGAGCTTCGGATCCTGGCGCGTCTCGACGACCGGGTACTGTGCGACCTGGCCGTCGCGCCCGCGAACGACCAGTACCGCCAGCTCACGCTCGAAGTGGGTGAACGCTTCGACGAACACGGGCCGGTCGGGCCAGCCGAGCGCCGACAACGCCGATCGAGCCTCGGTTGCATCGCGCACGACGACGTTCCCGCGGCCGTCATAGCCATCGCGGCGCGCCTTCAACATCAAGGGCCAGCCCATCTCGGCCCCGGCCTGGCCCACGCCCAGCGGATCCTCGACGCCGCGAAAACGGGGTACCGGCAGCTGGGCCTGGGCGAGCGAAAGCTTCTGCAAGAGCTTGTCCTGCACGACGCGGACGCAGGCCGGCGGCGGCAGCACCAGCGTGCCCCGACGCTCCAACGTATCGAGGACCCCGGCGTCCACGAACTCGTTTTCGAGCGTTACCACAGGTGCGAGCCGAGCGAAGCGGTCGAGCGCCGCCGATTCGTCCCAGCCGTGGCTGAAGACCACGCTCTGCGAGGTGAGCCTGGCAGCCGGCGAATCAGGAAAACGCTCGGCTACGACAACGTCGATCCCGAGCGTACTGGCTGCCTGCAGCGTCATCCGCCCGAGCTGGCCGCCGCCCAGGATGCCAAGCGGACCCACCGCGAGATCGTAGCCCAACTACACCCCAGCCTGGTCCATGTGGTTGGCTAATTCCGACTGCGTTGGTATGATTTCGATGTGCTCCAGCTAGACAAGGCCGCACCGATTGACGTCGAGCGCGTCCGCGCGGACTTTCCCATTCTCAAGCGTCTCGTCAATGGCCGGCCGTTGATCTATCTCGACAATGCCGCCAGCTCCCAGAAGCCGCGGCAGGTGATCGATTCGCTGGTCGATTTCTATTCCACGATCAACGCCAACGTGCATCGGGGCGTGCATACGCTGAGCATGGAAGCCACCGACGCGTATGAAGCCGCTCGAGAGCGTGTCGGGCGCTTCGTAAATGCTTTCGACACAGACGAGATCGTGTTCGTCCGCAACACCACCGAAGCCTTGAACCTGGTGGCGGTGTGCTGGGGCCGAGCCAATCTGAAGCCTGGCGACGAGATTCTGGCCACAGTGCTGGAGCACCATTCCAGTCTGGTTCCGTGGCAGCGCGTAGCTCAGGAGACGGGCGCGCGGATTCGGCTGGTGCAGCTCAGCGCGGATGGCACCGTCGACCTTGACGCCTACCGAACCTTGCTCGGACCCCGGACGCGGGTCGTTGCCATTGCACACGCGTCCAATGTTTTGGGCACGATCTCGGATCTGAGTGAGATTTCGGCGATGGCCCACCGCGTCGGGGCCATCGTGGTTGCCGACGGCGCGCAGAGTGTGCCCCACCTGGCCACTGATGTGCGCACCCTCGGGGCGGACTTTCTGGCTTTCTCAGGTCACAAGATGCTCGGCCCGATGGGCATCGGCGCCCTGTGGGGTCGACGCGAGCTGCTCGAAGCGATGCCGCCGTTTCTGGGTGGCGGCGGCATGATCCGCGAGGTCTACGAGGACCGCGCAACCTGGGCGCCGCTGCCAGAGAAATTCGATGCTGGTACGCCCAGCGTCGCCGACTCGATCGCCTTCGGTGTCGCGCTCGACTACCTGGACGACCTGGGCATGCACGCCATCCGCGAGCACGAGATCGACTTGACCGCGTACGCGCTGGAGCGGTTGGCCAGCGTCCCTGACGTTGCCGTGTATGGTCCATTAGATCCCCGGTTGCGGACCGGGGTCGTGTCGTTCAATCTCGAGGGCGTTCACCCCCACGACGCGGGCACCATCCTGGACGAAGCGGGCATCGCCGTTCGAGCCGGGCACCACTGTACCCAGCCGCTGCACCGTTGGCTGGACATTGCGGCGTCGCTTCGGGCGAGCTTCTACATGTACAACTCGCGCGACGAAGTCGACGCGCTCGTAGACGCGCTTGCCACGGCCCGGCGGCTTTACCAGCGCAAGACGGCCTAAATCTAGCCAGGTAAACCTGAAAGCTGACCGCTATACTCTTCCGGCAGTGCACTTTTCGGCCGAGCTCCTAGCGGTCAGTACCATCCTCGGTGGTGTTTGACGCCCAGTACCTCTTCGGGCCTGCCACGCGGCTGCAGGCCCAAGCGGTTGGTGAACCTGGCCATAGGACGTTCCGCCTGCTCGTCGAGAGCGACGATGGACGGGCCGCGGTGCTGTGGGTTGAAAAAGAGCAGCTCCAGGCGCTCGGTCTGGCCGTCGAGCAACTCATGGCTGAGTTCCAGGGCCACCCGCCCGTGCGACTGCCGCAGCAGCCGGCCCTAGAAAGCTTTCCGTCCAACCCGACGGTGGACTTCAAAGTTGGTCGACTGGCGCTTGGTCAGGACGAGAGTGAGCTCGAGAGTGGACCACGCTACGTCCTGCTCGTGTACGACATCGATTCGAGCGGCACTGAGGAGGAAGATCCAACCCAGCGGGCGACCTTCTCCGTCCGGGCGACCCGTGAACAGTTGCGGGCGCTGAGCCGCAACATCGCTGACGTGGTCGCCGCTGGGCGTCCGCGGTGTCCGTTGTGCGGCGAGCCGATGGACAGCGCCGACAAACCCCACGGGTGTGTGCGGACCAACGGCCACCACACGTAGAAAAAGAGACGCACGCCGGCACCTCTTCTGGAAGCCTTCGGACGTCATCGGCGGAGGCTGGAATGTCTTGCCAACGCGCTGGGGGAGGCGTAGCCTTGAACCCAAGACGTGCCAAGGAGGGCTCAGGCATGGGCCGCATAATCGTTGCCAATCGACGTGGACATCAGACAGTGGAATGGGACGCCGACGCGATGACCGAGGAAGCGCGCGAGAGCGTACTCGAGGCCGAGCGCATCCTGCGCGAGGCGAGGGGCAAGGGCTGCGCCGTCTCCAAACGAGTCGGCACACAGCACGTTTTGGATGACGGCCCGTTCGACCCGCACGCCGAGGAGTACCAGATCATCGCCCCGATCGCCGGCGGCTGAGTCTCGCCCAGACGGCTGGTGGCGCATCGCCCGCGTCGCTTCGGTCACGCGTGCAAGCCAGTCGGACCGGACGGCCCGCCCCTGGTACGGCCTCGCGGCAGGTGACCCATGCTGATGCCGCTGGTTGAACCGCTGCGCGCGCTCTGGAAGCGGCTGCTGGCGTGGGATGGGGTGCCCACACCCGGGCCAGAGGGGTCGCTCCGCGACGGGCCTGTGGAACGACCCTGGCGGTACTACTGGGACCACCTGCCGAAGCGCACGGCCGGCGCTGATTTTTCCGCCCGAGACTATCAGGATGCGCGCCAACGCGCAGAAGAGGTGGCGCGCACCACGCTCGGAGACGAGCTGTGGACCTCGCTCATGATGCACGGACACCTGGACGTGCCGTCACACCGCTATACCGGAATTTCTTACCGCCTCCGGGTTGGTCACCGCATCGAAGTGGTGTGCGAGCCGGGCGCTCGATCGCCGTGGCCGTACGCGTACCTGTGCATCAATCCGACGTATCCGCTGCCCGAGTTAGAGTTCTTCGCCCACCTGTACCTGTACGCGCGCGATCGCGAGGAGGCTCTGGTCCGAGTCGCTGCCCCCCAACCCTGGGACCAGCGTCTCGGCCGTACGTTCTGACCAACCCCCCTCCACTCAGGAGCGCTGAAGGAGCCGCTCGAGCAGCAGGCGCAGAGCAACAACGGGTTCGAGGCCCGGGGAGGTGCGGAGCAGGTCGGCGAACAGGCGGCCGGCGTCGCGGCCGCGGGCTTCAGCCACGTCGGCGGTGCGGCCTGCCTCGGACTGCACGTCTATCCAGTCCGGTGGCGGCGCGCGGTCGACATACACCCGATCCAGGTATTGCTGCGCGCGGAGATCCCCAGCCACCTCGAAGCCTCGGTACAGGTCGATGAGCTCGACCGGCGCCAGCCCATGCTCCAGGCGCTCTTCGATAGCGAAGCGGCGAATTCGGCGCTGGGCATCATCGCCCAGGTCGAACAACTCCGGCTCGCGTTCGGTGAGCCGATCGTGGAGCGCTTCGGCCGACAGGTCGTCGTCCTCGAGCGCGTCCAGGTCGTCAGGATCGTCGAAGATCGAGCGCTCGCGTTGCGCTGCAGGATTGCGCACGCCCGCCAGACGGGCGAGCTGCTCGATCGCATCCTGGCCATGCATGGCCACACCGCTGGCGCGCCGCCATACTGCTGCCAGATCCAGTCCGCGGTCACGTGCGCTGTCTTCCAGGTCGGCGACGCGGTTTTCGACCTCCCGCCAATCCGGCGGCACTTCCCGCAGCATGAAGCGGCGATCGGCGTATCGCACGGCCAGCTCATCACCGGCCAGATCCGCGTAGAGTGCCACAACCGCCGTTGGCGCGACACCTCGTTCGAGGGACACCGTGACGATGTAGCGCACGATGCGACCGCTGGCTTCCGGTGTCAGATCCTCGAGCGTTGGCGGCGGGCTGATTGGCGCGAGGGGATCATCCGACAGCGCCGAATCTTCGAGCGAATGGAGTGGGTCTGGGTCGATATCGCGGCCGGCGTTCATGGCGCTGCTCTATAAGCTGGCTTTATACCAGCTCACCGGCCTCGGCGGGCTGTTTTCGTAGGCGGTCGAGATCCGCCCTTCATCGACCCTGAACGGCGTTTAATGAACGGCGGAACGCGCCGGCGTTGTCCGCGGTCGGCTGCAGACGGACCGCCGCCCTGAGCGTCGTCCTCGGGCAGAATGCGGACTTCCCAATCGTCGTGTTCGAGCTCGGCCGCGTCGGGTAGACCGCGGACCGCCCACGTATAGCTTGCCTGCACCACGCCGCGGCGGAGCAGCCCGTCGGCCTCGTCCAGCAGCGGCACAAGGCTGGCGCCGAGCGGTCCCTTCTGCGCTGCGCCCCGCAGCTGACTGACGAGATCGAGCGTCTTCTGCAGCGCGCCGACGAGGTTTCCTTCCTGGAGCCGGGTGCGCTGGGCGATGGTGGCCAGGTCGAGCCCTTCAGCCCAGCCCAGCGCGACACCATGGAAATCGACTGGCAGCGGACGCGAGATCTGCAAGCCATGGCGCTCTTCTTCACGCAGCACGCCGCCATGCAGAGCATCCAAAATTTCGCGCAGCCGGTGGAGACGTCGGGTGAGCGGTAGTCCGCGCATCGGCGCCTCGCGGTCCATCGCGAACCACGACAGCGCTTCCGCAATCTCGGCGGGCTCCAGGCCTTCGAGCTGCTGGTTCGTCAGGAGCTCACTCAGTGTGAGGGCGTTGGTGTCGAACAGGCTGCGCAGGTAGGGCGCCTTGGATGTTGGGCGAGCGTCCCGCAGATAGTCGTAGCGCTCGAGCACACGCGCCAATCCCTCGACGGTGCGGCGCGCTTCGACCGTCGCTGCTCGGCGTGCCTTGCGGAGCTCGTAATCAACGCGGCTCAGCTCGGCGGCGTGCTGCCAGACTTCCTGGCGCGGGATATGGCCGGCTGCGCGCTCCGCTTCAAAGGTGTCCTCGAGCGCTTGTTTGCGCTCCGTCAGCTCCTTCAGCGTTCGATCGTGCTGAAAGCGCCGCAGCGAACGGGCATACAGATCGGCGAGGCGCTCTTCGTCTTCCGGGCGCAGCCACAGGTTCATTGCCGTCGAGTAGGTGGGTCGGAAGGCGCTTTCGAGCGGGAGCAGGTCGCTGGTCAGGACGCGCAGCGTCTGCGGGAAGGTCACCCAGGGCGAGTACATGAGCAGCGACACGCCGCGCGCGTCGATCCCACGCCGGCCAGCCCGTCCGGTCATCTGCCGGTACTCGTTGGGCGTGAGCAGGCGACGGCTGGTTCCGTCGAACTTCAGCATCTCGCCAACCACGACGGTCCGCGCGGGCATATTGATGCCGAGCGCGAGGGTATCAGTTGCGAATACGGTGCGCAGTTTGCCAGCCTGAAAGAGCTCTTCGACCAGCAGCTTGACTTGCGGCAGTAAACCGGCGTGATGGACCGCCACGCCGCGCGGCAGAAAGCGACCGAGCAGTAATTGCACCTGGCGCAGCTCCCGGTCGGCTGGGGACAGGTCGACCAGGCGGCTCTTGGCTTCGCGCACCAGCTCGGCGGCGTGGGGTACCGGACGCAGCGCGACGCAGCTCGAAGCGGCTTCTTCGGTCGCGCGGCGGCTGAACAGGAAATAGATGGCGGGTGTGAGCGCCTCGCCATCCAGATAGCGCACGACGCGCCAGGGCGCGGGCAGCTCCCGAGGATCCTTGTCAGACGCTGGCGGGCGGTCCTCGCCTCGAAAGCCCTGGCTGCTGACGCCGCCCCACCGCACCCGCCCAGCCAGCTCGCCGCCCACCGAACGGAGCTTGCGAGCGTCGTCGATCAGGTGCCCGTCGGGGTCGAGAACCGAATACACCTTGAACGTCTGTTTGTCAGACGCGGATTCGGAGGTTGGCCTCGGCTCGGCGCCGGGCAGCCAGTATCGGTGCTCGAGCGGCACCGCCCGGTGGTCATGCAGAATGCAGGTGAGGTCCCCGTGCGCGTCGCGGATCCATTCGGCGATCTCGGCTGCGTTCGGCACCGTAGCTGACAGACACACCAGCGGAATATGTCGCGGTGCGAGCAGGATGGCTTCCTCCCACGCCGTCCCGCGCTCAGCGTCACCCATGTAGTGCACTTCGTCGAACACGATGGTTCCGACATCAGCGATGCTTGCGCCGGTGACCAGCATGTTCCGCAAAACTTCGGTGGTCATGATGATGATTGGCGCGTCCGCGTTCAGGCTGATGTCGCCAGTGAGCAGGCCTACGTCATCGCCGTACAAGGCGCGATAGTCGCGGTATTTCTGATTGCTGAGCGCCTTGATCGGAGTGGTGTAGAAGGCGCGCAGGCCGAAGGTGCGGGCCTGGAAGGCGCCAAAGTCGGCGATGACCGTCTTGCCGGTACCAGTTGGCGCAGCTACGAGGACCGAGTGACCGCTGGCCAGCGCCTGAATGGCTTCTAGCTGGAAGTTGTCGAGCGGGTACGGCGCGGCTGCGCGAAACTGGGCGATGAGCGCCTCAGGCGCGCGGGCGCTACCTTTCGGGAAACCTTCGCCGAGTGGCATTTGGGACCAGCGTAACCGGAAGCGCAGACAACGTGCCTACTCGGTCACGTCCCAGGGCTGCATGGATTCGCCGCCGGACACCCGTTCGGGGTCCACGCGCACGATCAACCGGTCGACCTTCGAATTGCGATACGGGGCACCGGTATAGCGTTGGGAAAGGCGCTCGACGTGATCGTCTGCGCCCTCCACGCTCGTAGAGGCCAGGCGTCCCTGGATCTGGGTCCAGCGGAACATGTTCTTCGGATCGAGCACCAACAGGGTCAGGCGCGGGTTCCGCTGCAGGTGCTTGACCCAATCTCGGGTGGTACCACCGTTGAGCCAGATCTGACTGTCGCGGTACTCGTACCAGACGGGGACCATCTGCACGCTGCCGTTCGAACGGGTCGTGCCGATGGTGACTGGCAATGGTTCGTCGAGCAAGGCCGTGAGGCGTGGGCCGAACTGAAGAGGCATACCTGTGTATACACGCAATCGCGGGCTCAGCGACAGCGCATCACTCTGCCCGGGTGCCTGGTAGAGTCCCAGACTGTATGCAGCCCCTCCGCTTAGGCTATAAGGCGTCAGCCGAGCAGTTCGGACCCGTTGAATTGCTTGATTTCAGCGTTCATGCGGAGGAGGTCGGCTTCGACAGCGTCGTCGTCAGCGACCACTTCCAGCCGTGGCGCCACACCGGCGGCCACGCTCCGTTTTCGTTCGCCTGGCTCGGCGCACTCGGCGCGAAGACCCACCGAGTGACGCTGGGCACCAGCGTGGTGACTCCGACGTTTCGCTACCACCCGTCAGTTGTGGCCCAGGCGATGGGCACGCTCGGGGTGCTCTTTCCGGAACGGGTGATGCTGGGCATCGGCACTGGCGAGTCGCTCAACGAAGTGCCGCCAATGGGCATCGCCTGGCCGGAGTTCAAGGAGCGCTGGGCCCGCCTGCGCGAGGCTGTCACGCTGATGCGGCGATTGTGGTCAGAGGAGCGGGTTACCTATACCGGCACGTACTACAAGACGCAGAACGCCACGGTCTACGACCGACCGCCTGGCGGGATTCCGCTGTTGATCGCCGCTGGCGGACCGCAGATGGCCAAGTACGCTGGTCGCGTCGGCGAAGGGCTCATCTGCACCAGCGGCAAAGGCGCCGAGCTGTATCGCGATCAACTCCTGCCCGCGTTCGAAGAGGGTGCGCGAGAGGCTGGCAAAGATCCGTCCAGCCTCGAAAAGCTGATCGAAGTCAAAGTGTCGTTCGATACGGACCGGGAGCGCGCACTCCAGGACACGCGCCTGTGGGGCGCGCTGGCGCTGTCGGCTCAGGAAAAGACGCATACCGAGGACCCGCTGGAAATGGAGCGGCTGGCCGATGCGCTGCCGACGGAACGGACTGCGAGCCGGTGGATCGTGTCGACCGATCCCGAGGAGCACTTCGAGCAGATCAAGTTCTACATCGACCTTGGCTTCAATCACCTCGTGTTCCACGCGCCAGGCAACGATCAGCGGCGGTTCCTGGACCTGTATGCCGACAAAATTATGCCGCTACTCCGCAAGGCCCACCTCACCGCGTGATCCTCCAGCAACCGGTGACGGCCATCACGAGGCCTACGGCGGGCGGTAGAGATGTGCTTCCTCAGACTCAGGACGACATTGCTCCCGGTAACGTCCGTAGATTTCGGAATTCGGTGCCAAGCATCTGTTGCGGCATCGTGTCAGTCACCGGCTACTACGGGTGCGAGTTCGTTCCAAACAGTGTTGGCGACCTGTAGGTGACGGTGGAGAGCGTTGAACGCGGCCCACATTGTGTCGACCGCGGCGTGGGCTGCGGAGGCGTCACCAGCGGCGAGCGCGTCGCGCCGGCTGACGGCGGCGGACGCCTGTGAGGCGGCGCTGACTCGAGCCGCCTCTGCCGGTGCTTCGCTCGCCGCGACACGCCGCTCCAGCAGGACTGTTGCGTCGCGTTGTTGTTGGAGTGCGTCGCGAGTGCGTTCGACCTCTGTTGCGGTAAGTGGGGAGATCGGCTCTCGAGGCACGGCTACTAACAGGTGCCCACGCCGCTCCAGT
>JAABUQ010012627.1_pt1 | contig 10445 bp, 11 predicted proteins | sample 5560001 | NCBI WGS metagenome assembly JAABUQ01 (sample SAMN10711888, study PRJNA513371) | rock metagenome | isolation source: Antarctica rocks | place: Antarctica: Victoria Land, Finger Mt nord | collected 2015-12-18 | reverse complement strand
GGGCACCCGCACCTTCACCACCCTGGCCAGTCTCTTCGGCACCTGGCGCGCCCGCGGCCTGGACCCTCTCGTCGCCTGCCGCTCTCTCCTGCTCGCTCAGGCTGCCGCGTCAGTCTGAACAGTTACAAGCCCCCCGCCCTTGAAGCTCGCTAGAGGGGCGTGGACGGCGACGGGCACGTGCTCGATTGCTGGCTGTCACCCACGCGCGACCTGGCTGCGGCCGAGGCGTTCTTCGGGCGGACGATCAGTTCAACCGGGTGCATGCCCGAGCACGTAGTCACTGACAAGGCGGCCTTCTACCGTCCGCCACCCGGAGAGACGCCCCTGGCGCCAGGCACACGGCCACCGGCTTCGACACCCGAGTGATCTCGACCAATCGGTGCGAGCGGCACCACGGCTACGTCAAGTCCCGCATCCGTCCCAGGCGGGGCCTCACGAGCTTCACGTGCGCCACGCGTCTGTTCCCTGCCCTCGACGCTCTGCAACTGGTCGCACACGGCTTTTTGTGACCGTGCCGCCCGCTGGGGCACCGTGCGCGGGTGGACGAAGCTATGTCCGCGCACGGCGGGTAGCCGCCATCATCACCACGCTGGGACAGCGCTTGTAAAAGTGGCAGCGGGATGGCCCGGACGCCAGACATGGGCTCGCGTGATTCCACCCCACGCCAACGTCGCGGAACCCTCAAGTTGACAACTCCGTCTTGGAAGTAGGGCCGGCGTCGCTACTTCACATGTATTTAGACAAGTGGTGCGTATCGAAACGCATCTCTGGCAACGTTTCGGAATGTCTTGATTGGACCATCCCATCTTAACGCGGCTTTATACACGCGGTAAGCGGCCGTCACCAGAAATGCCAGCACCAGCAGCGCCCATCTGACCGCGACGACTCCGCCGACCAGCCCCTGCACTATGGCCAGAAGAAGCAACGCCACGAACGCCCCTACCGTGACCCAGTCCCGCCAAGAAAGGGGAAGTTGGTACTCCGCTCGTTTGAATAGATCCCACAGAATGAACAACAAGTACGCAGCCGCTAGCAGGGACAATACAGCTGAGAAGTTGCGAAATTGTACGAGAGCAATCAGATACGCCACAACTATCAGAATGTCCAATATAAATCGCCAGAAGCTGCGAATAGCACGCACCTCAATCGATTTATGGTAGCCCTCCCAGCTGAGAATCAGTGTTACGAACCCGAGCACAAATGAAAGGAGCTGAAATGTCGCATCCCCGGACGGCCAGTTCCAACGATGAAACCACTCCTCTTGCAGTAGTCCGTCTGAGAATCCGATGTGGATCGCCACGGCAAAGAGCGGATCTACAAAGTCGACGCGAAGCTTTCCTGTCTGCGCCCTCTCACTTCCCACCACCCGATGCGGAGTTTGCATGCCACCCTCCCCCACTGGGAGCAGAGTCTTCTACTGCACAGCCCGCCGGACTTCAGGACGTTCGCCTGTTGGAGTCTCGACTACCTCCGAGAGGCCCAGTGATTCCGGCCTGATATCGTGAGGCCCGACGACGGGGACGTCTCGGAGGCGGAGGAACACCTGCATGCCTTCAGCTCTAGCCCAACTCAGCTCGAGGTCGGCACCGCGCGAACTTGCTAGATGCAGGAGAGCGTCACAGGCGGTTAGCCAAGTACGGTCCCAAGTTAAGTAGTCTTCCCACCGTAGGCCGGCCACTGTCAAGACGGAACGTTGCTCTACCCAGTGTGTAAGATGCGGAATGTACGGAAAGTGTCCTCGCCGGTAGACCTCGATCCCAGCGTCAATCGCACGCTGTACGTTGGCCTCAACACTCTCGGGGTCGCTGGCCGTGTATGGGCCAGCAATGTAGATTTTGAGCCGAGTCATTTTGGCCGGCAACCTTTCTGAATGCGATAGTTACTAGACCGCAGCGTTAACGTGTATCGGAGTCGGCTTCAACGTCAAGGGCGTGCCTGCAGGAGTGAGACATATGTGCTCCTTAGGTAGGGTGACCCGAGCGCGAAGTCGTAAAACCGAAATTTTGAGAAGTAACGGATCGTGAACTTAGCCGAAAAAGCACTGAGAAGCTCTTCCTCCGAGTAGAGATACTTCGAGATACTATTGGCAGGATCAGTAACGGTCTGGCCGGACCCGAAGCCGGACGACAGTAACCGAGCATAGTACTCGTCCTCAAGTGAGAAGACGACAGAGAATAGGAGACCATCTTCCCGCAACGTGCGATGATATTCATTCATAATATGAAGTTTTGTGCAATCGGTCAGTGCGTGGCAAAAGACATAAGAGTCGATCGTTAAGTCGAATGTGCCAGCTGCAAATGGGAGATGTCGCTGGAGAGTGCCCGCGAGTGGGTGAATGCGCGATCGTGTGCTAGCGTTAGAAGCGATAGCAGTACGCAAGCGCTCCAAAGCAACAGGCGAGAAGTCCAAAGCAAATACCGTGCACCCTTTGCGAGCGACGTAGATCGAATTTCTGCCAGGACCCGAGCCCGAGTCGAGTACGCGCCAAGTTGGCTTGTAGTCGATCAGGTGGTCAAATAGCAAAAGCGACTTTGATGGACTACGGCGATCGCTTGAGGGTATGACCAAGAGATCACGATACTCGCGGTCCCACAGCACTGGATCGGCGACTGCTTCACGGAGAGGTGGGGGCGAGGAATTAACCGAACCAAGCTCGTCAGTTCTCTGGAACATGGTGGACTGGGGAGATCAATTGGCACCGCCGGGGCAGAACTGCCACGGGGCTGAGTCAGAGACCCCTGGCGCTGCGAGTTGCCTCGAATTGTAGTACCCCACCGCGAATGCTGTTGGTGCTGGTGGCTGGCTACTCGCTAGCGACGCCTTAGCTCGGCTTTAAACCCGCGAGGTACAGACAGGGGCGGTTCCGGGACAGGGGGCTGGTGCGGCTCGAGGACGAGCGCCTGCACGGCAAGCAGATCGGCCGTGTGCTGACCCGCCTGCAGGTACAGGCTGTCAACGCTGGGACTTGGAGCAGTGTTCCGTGTTCCTCATCGGGCTGATCACCGAGCACCTGCGGATGTACGCTGACGGGATCCGCATCGACCGCAACACCTTCATGGGCGTGTTCTACACGCTGACCGGCTTCCACGGCTTCCACGTGTGCATGGGTCTGGTGGCGCCGGGCATCGTGGCGGCGTTGGCCTTCCGCGGCGACTACCGGGCCGGCCGCCGGCGGGTGGTGGTCGACACCGTCTCGATCTACTGCCACTTCGTGGACGCCGTGTGGGTGTTCGTTCTGTCGATCGTGTACGTCTGGCCGCACCTCCAAGCTACGGCACCGGCAGCACGAACCGCATGGTCATCGTCTGAGAGCTGTACCCCATCGTTTGGGCATAGACGGTCCCCGTTTGGAACGCGCCGGTGCTCACACCACTACGCGTCTCGAACGCGCCGCCCAGCCCGTCGGACGGAACCAGGACGGCCACCGTGACGTTGGTGGCCTTGTGGTTCCCCGTGGGGCTGGCCGTGTAGTCGACCTGCGCGATCTGGGTGGCAAGTATGTGCTCGGCGCCTCGCGCGCCCGTATTGACGAAGACCGGCACCTCGGAGCCGCCAGGGGTCGTGATGACCAGCACTGGATCGGTATCGCACCAGCTATCGGAAGCACCCGCGGCCGGGACCAGCGCCGCCATCAGGAACAAGGCCACGAGGGTCGACAGGAGAGCCGACTTCACGCCCGTATGCTCTCCCACCCGATGCCGCTCGTCGTTCGCAGTCGGCTCGCTACATCTCTCTTGGTGGGCCATGCTGCCCCTTTCCCCTCTCAAATCAGTCGCGTCGTCTCGAGCACGGCGATGAGCCGTGCCAGCAGGCGGCGCTTCCTGATGTGGTGTTACGACCGCTGCGACGCCTGTGCACTTTAAGACTGTCGTCACGTGCAGCCCGCGGCACAGCCGAAGTCACGTGCAGTTGGAGTCTATCAGCATTCCGCCCCCGATTGCCCACTACTCGTACTAGAGTACGGCTCGGGGGCGCAATTTAGCACGGTAGACGGGTTCCCTCGTTCAGAGTCGTACTTCTTGCCGGAGGCCGGCCTCAGTCCACCGTCGAAGGAGACGTGGTCCCCCGTCCGAGCCACGCGGCGGCGTCTGGCAAAGGCAGGAAGGCACGCCGCAGGCGGAGGAGCACCCGCCAGATCTCCACGGCCCGGATTCCGGGGATCTGACCAACGCTTCCAGCTACGAACTCGGTGATCGCTTCCGGTGTTGGAAAGTACGCGCGCACCAGCAGGGGGAAGCGCCCAGCCATGAGGCTGACGTTGCCAGTCTCGGGCGCTGTTGCCAGCCGGTCGGCCGCTTCGCTCAGCCGCCCCGGCTCGACGCTGATAAGGAGGAAAGCTTCACAACGGTGCCCCAGGAGCTGCGGATCGATAATGGCCGTGATGAGTAGCTGGCCTGTGGCCTGCAGACGGGCCAGCCGTTTACGCACCGCCCCCTCGCTTACCCCAGCCCGCACGGCGATCGTTGTCGTTGACACGCGCCCGTCACGCGACAGTTCCGCGACGATGCTTCGATCAAGCTCGTCGAGAGTGGCCCTGGTAGATCCAGGATCGGAGACGATCGCCTGCCACCGATTGGGGATCTCCAGCCGCCGCTGGTAGAGTGCCGTCTCCACCGCGGCCAGGCCGGAGATGCGCCCTAGGTCCTCGGCCACGAACTCGGCGACGGCAGCCTCCGATGGAAAATAGCCTTCCGCCATGACGCTGCACGGGCCGGCAAGGAGCGAGGCAGTCGTGACCGCGGGGGCATCCAGCAGGTGAGCGGCGATGCGCTTGAGCGCCGACGGGGCAGCACTGAGATAAAAGGCGGCTTCGAGCGTGTGGCCCTCAGATCGCTGGTTGAGAAATCCCGAGACCTGGACCCGCCGGCTGGTCACGAGGTCTGACAGGATCCCACGGGCGCGGGCGCGCGGGACTCCCGTTGACAACGCCAACTCTCCAATGGTGGCGCGCGGACGCCGTAGCAACGCCACCGCGATGGCTCGTTCGAGCTGGTCATCCTGCACGGCGCCCAGCATTCTAGAGAAACCCGCAACAGCGGCGAGCCAAGCGTAGTTGTCTCTGGGAAAGCGTCAGGTAGTAGGGGCTATGCCAGAGAGGGAAGAACCGCGGGAGGCGACGCGGCTAGGTCTTCTCTTTCCGTCGAAGTCATGAACGCCGGGTACCAGCGGTCGAAGTCGTCGGCGAGGTCGTCGTTCAGCGCGCGGGTGCGGACCTGAAGCAGCAGGTGAGCGCCACGCGGCGTCCAGCGCATCCGCTGTCCGCTCTCGTGCCCAGGGTGTGAGCCCGGTCTCGGGATGGCGGCTCAGTCGGCCGGGAGGGGCTCCTAAGGTCCCCGCAGCCAGCCGCGATGCCGTGGTTCCACAGGCGGGCGTCTCTCCTCTTATCTTGGCAGTACAGAATCCCCAACAAGGTGGCCGAAGAGGCCCACGGCCACCAGGACGACGATCGCAATGGTGGCGATCAGCAAACCGTACTCCACGACGTCCCGGCCATGCTCTCGCAGGACGAGCTGCTGCAGGTGGTTCATGGCCACGTGCCTCCCGTGTTGCCAACTCCCCGACGGTCAGCATACGACGCCTCCGGTGAATGCGACGACGTACTGGTGCCTACCGTCCGCGACGAGGGTGACTGTCAATCACGTGCTGGGGGCGTGATGCTACCGGCGTCGATGGGCGGCGGCGGGCGTACGAGGTCGACGGGGCTGACCGTGAGCGCCTCGGCAAGACGGCGAACCGTCTCCGGCGCGGCTCCCGAGCCGTGCTCCAACAAAATGGATGATGCGGGAGCTGAGGTTGGCTTGAAGAGCGGCCTTGACCTGTTGGAACAGCTGGTCGTCCTCGAGCAGTCGATCCAGTCCGGCCAGCACCGGCTCGAAGCGCAGTTCGAGCGCCGGCACCAGCGCGAACAGGTCGACCGGCGCGTACCGGTCTCGTAGGATGAGGCAAAGGCCCTCGTTGGGAAGGTGGAGTCTGACAACGCCATCCTACCCCGAGGGCCCTTTGCACCAAAAACTAATTAGCACGCGGCCAACGTCGGTTCGGCGCTCAGGAGCCCTCGAGCGCTTCGACGTCGAGCCAGCCGCCGCACTGGCTGCGCGTCCTCGTGGCGTTCTTGCCGGCCCAGGCCGCGTGGTCCTCCGCGAAGAAGGGGTGTAGTCCTTCGCTCTCGAGCCGCCGAACACCCTCCGCGCCCTCTTCCACTGAACGGAAACGGTCCACCTGGCGCACCAAGAGCCGCCGATCCGGCGCAGTCACCTCGACGATGACGGTGACCATGGCGTCCGTCTCCAAGTCCCGGAGGAGGTGGTCCGCGTCAACGAGGCCGGGATAGCTACCGTGCGTCGTGAGGTAATGACGGCAGCTAACAGTGGTGGTCGTCATCATGGTTGGGGCGTCCTTCATGGTCGCCAAGCACGTGCAGGCGGGCTCACCGAGCTCCTGGCCGATCAGCAGCTCGACGTCGCGGAGTGGTGGTAGGGAAACTCGCATGGGGGAACGGGGCGGAGAGTGTCCGTCTCCGCCCCAGACAGGGTAGACGGTGGCCGGCGAGGGGAATAGGCCGCTAATGGTAGCCAGGTCGGTTCTGGTCAGCTCGCCCGCGTGGTCGTCGCCGGCGCCGTCGTAGGTCCAGCGGGCGACGACGAACGGACCGTGGATCGGCATACCCGTCTCCGCCCTGGCGCCAGGGGGCCAGACCCAGGCCGAGGACGACTGCGTGAACAGGCCGTCTTCGTTGATGATCGCGACCAGCTCATCCTGTGGAACACCAGGGATAGGCGCCACCAGACGGACGAACTCGATGGAGCCGTCCGTCTGGGTGCTGCCAGGTCGCCAGGGTGTCGGTGACCGCTGGCAGGTTCATGGTGCCGTCCAGCGCGAAGAGGACCACCGTGCATGTAGGCGAGGGGACAGCCGGTCATGGTTCAACCGTCGCGGCGTACCGGGTGACCATCTGGTCGTACAGGCGCTGGGTGGTGGCGCCAGCCAGGCGAGCGAGCCCAGCGAGCCCGAAGAGGTGCTGGGCCTGGCCAGAGCTCAGATCTGTTGGTGGGGAACTGCGGCTGGCGCGCTACTCTCGGACAACACTGGTCGGCCGATAGCTCCCACCCAGCGTTGCAGCACCGTCGCCAGCTCCTCGGCCCGCACCGGCTTGGCCAGGTAGTCGTCCATGCCAGCTGCCAAGCAGCGATCGCGATCCCCGACCATGGCGTGGGCGGTCATAGCGATGATCGGTGTTCGGCGGCCGGTCCCTTCCTGCCCGCGGATCTCACCCGTGGCGGCATACCCATCCAATACTGGCATCTGGCAGTCCATCAGCACCGCTGCGTACCAGCTGTGTCGGACGGCTTCGACCGCCTCCTGGCCATTGGCGACAACATCCACCCGATAGCCGAGCTTCTCCAGGAGCCGCCTGGCCAGCAACTGATTGACGGCGTTGTCCTCAGCCAGGAGCAACTGCGGCGCCCCGTCGACCAGGGCGATGACTGAAGACGCCCGCACAAGTTCGGGCGCCAGAGCGGGGTGCTGGACCATTGGCACGGGACGACCAGCCAGAACCCCGGTGAGCACATCGTACAACGGGGACTGGCGCACGGGCTTGGCGAGCGTTGCCCCGATGCCCACCTCGGGCGCCGTCTCGTCCAGGTGCTGACCAGGCACGGTCAGCAGCAGCAGCCGCAGTCCCGCGTTGGCCGGCTCGGCGCGGATCGCCCGCGCCAGCGCCAGCCCATCCATGCCCGGCATGTGCTGGTCCACGATGGCCACCTCATACGCATCACCACACGCGACCGCGCCGCGCAGCAGGCTCAGCGCCACGGGCCCGCCGTCGGCACAGGCGACCCGCATGCCCCAGGCGCTGAGCTGGCTCCGCAGGATCGTGCGCGTGGTGGCATTGTCGTCCACGACCAGGATGCGTCGATCCCCGAGGCCATTCCTGACAGGCACGCTCCGCGCGACGGAACCGCTGGGTCCTTCGGCCTGCCTGGTGAACTGCGCTGTGAACACGAAGGTACTGCCCTGGCCCGGCGTGCTCTCGACATCGATGGTCCCGCCCATCAACTCCACGAGCTGCTGGGAGATGACCAGACCGAGGCCTGTCCCGCCGTACCGCCGCGTGGTCGAGGTATCGGCCTGCGCAAACGCCTGGAACAGGCGGCCCTGGTCCTCGGCCGTGAGCCCGATTCCCGTGTCGACCACCGCGAAACGCAGCAGCACGCGTTCAGGGCTGTCCTCCACGACCCTGACCTGGACACCAACCTCGCCCGCCTCGGTGAACTTGATGGCATTGTGCAGGAGATTGCTCAGCACCTGGCGCAGGCGTAATGGATCGCCCCGCAGCGCGGTTGGCACCTCGGGCTCGATGAAGACCGTCAGCTCGACCTCCTGCTCGTACGCGCGGCTCCAGAGTAGACCAGCAACCTCCTCCACCGCCAACCGCAGGTCGAAGTCGATCTGCTCCAGCCGCATCCGCGCCGCCTCCAGCTTGGAGAAGTCCAGGATATCGTTGATGATCTGGAGCAGGCCCTGGCCTGAGTTGCGTACGGCCTCCGCGTACTCCCGCTGGTCCGCCGACAGCGGCGTGTCGAGTAGCAGCTCGGTCAGGCCGATGACGCCATTCATCGGCGTGCGGATCTCGTGGCTCATGTTGGCCAGGAACTCGGACTTGGCCCGATCGGCCGCCTCCGCCCTGTCGCGGGCCGCCATCTCAGCCGCGTACAGCGACGTGTTCTGGAGAGCCGCGGCGGCCTGGTCGCCGAACAGCGTCAGCAGGCGGGCATCACCGTCATCGAAACCAGCACCATCGTTAAAGGGCAAGTCTTCGTCGTACAAACGGACTAATAGGACGCCGAGTCGTCTGCCGGCGCTGCTCAGTGGGACGCCGGTGGCCGCCCGCAGGCCGCTGTCCAGGCCGGCCTGCATCGCGTGTTCCCAGCTGGTGTAGTCGTTGACGATGAGCGGTTCGCCGACGACGAACACTTGCCCTGCGAGGCCCTCGCCAGGGCGACAGTCGGGCGTGCTGACGCGGGACGGCAGCCGCCAGTTGGACACGCTGCGGAGCAACCCGGCCTCAGCGTCCCAGCGGTAGAGCGAGCCGCTGCCTGCTCCGACCAGCCCGACGGCGTTGTGCAAGATGATCTCGAGGACGTTCGCCGCGTCGGCCCCCTGCGCCGAAACGGCGCTCGAGGCGCGGTGCAGGGCGAGCAGGCGGTCCGATTCACGGCGTGCCAGCGCGACGGCCAGCGCCGCCGCCGCCTCAGCCTGCTTCTGCTCCGTGACGTCGAGCACCGTGCCGGTAAGCCGCACCGGTTTGTCGGTGCCATTTTCCACGACCTCTGCCAGTGACCGGAGGATGCGCTGAGCCCCGTCGCGTCCAGCGGTGCGAAACTCGCAAGAAGAGGATGTACCCTCGAGGGCGCCCCGCAGCCGCTGGGTAACGTTCGGGACGTCCTCGGGGTGGACCGCTTGCAGGAAGGCAGCCTCGCTGGGATCGATCTCTCCCGGAGTGTAGCCCAGGAGACGGACCAGCTCCGGCGACCAGTGCGTTTCCTGCGTTGCCAGGTCCCTGTCCCAACTGCCGAGGCGGGCGATCCGTTGTGCCGTCCGCAGACTGATTTCCCGCTGACGGAGGGCCGCCTCGATCTGTGCGCGTTCCGCTTCCACGCGTCCCCGGTCGATGGCCATGGCGATCCCGGTGGTCATCGACCCCAGCACGGCCAGGGTTGCCGGCGACAGACTGTGGCGGGCGAACAGGGCGGCGACACCGACGAGCCGGTCCTCGACAATCAGCGGGTAGCCAGCAAAAGCAACCATGCCCTCACGCCTGGCCCAGCCCTGGTCGCCCACACGGGGGTCGCCCACCACCTGGTTGGTCAGGTGCGGCCGGCGCTCTTGCGCGATCAGGCTAATCTTGTCCTGGCCGACCGGTACGGTACCGTGAGGGCCGTCCAGGTGCGTGTACATCCCAGCGCTGGCCTGCAGCTCCAGGACTTGCTTGCGCTCGTCGAGCGTCCAGACACGGGCGAAAGCCGCGTCCAGATGCTGCACTATGGCCTCGGCGTACCGCTGGAGGCCCTCACCGACGCTCCGGCTGCTGGTGAGGGCGACCCCGACGTCCGCCTGGAAGGCCGCCAGGCGCGCGCGCTCCGCCGCCTCGGTCTCGGACCGCTTCTGTTCCGTGATGTCCTGGAAAGTGACCACCACCCCAACCGCCGTGCCGTGCTCCACAATAGGCGCACTGGCGTATTGGACCGGGAAGCTGGTGCCGTCCTTGCGCCAGTACACCGTATCCTGCGCGTGACACAGCTGCCCATCCCGGAACGGGTGAGCCCGGCGGTTGTGGAGGGCTTCCGGTGTGGGAGGGAAAGGGGTAGGGTGGGCAGATCACGAGGAGGCCCGTTGCTGTGTGTGCAGCAACGGGCCGAGGAAGGCCCCGATGTTCGACGACG
>JAABUQ010012626.1_pt1 | contig 10445 bp, 8 predicted proteins | sample 5560001 | NCBI WGS metagenome assembly JAABUQ01 (sample SAMN10711888, study PRJNA513371) | rock metagenome | isolation source: Antarctica rocks | place: Antarctica: Victoria Land, Finger Mt nord | collected 2015-12-18 | reverse complement strand
TTCCCAAACCTATTCAATTGGGTAATGGAACAGATAGGTGAGTTACCTCGACCCAGAATCTCCAAAAAATCAGCAATGGCTAGAACCCTGACGCTGCAAAGTGTCCCGTGTTAAGTTGGTAGCCTTGAGCTTCATCAACGATCACAAATTGTTTAGAAGGCAGTGGCAAGCGCCATCGGTTAGGGAGCCAAAGCATATCACCAAAGTCAATACATTGCTGTTCAACTGCTAGTTTCTCACCGGCTTGAAGCACCTCGATCGCTGCATGAATTCCCCACTCCAACGCTCCTGGGCTGCTCGGAACTTCAATGGCAAAGTGTTCAACCATTTCAACCAAAGCCTGTAGATGTAGAGGAGTAAGTGTTAGTTGAGCAAAAGTAGCGACCTCGTGGATGAGTTTTCTCATCTCCTTAGCCAAATGTTCTGACTCATGAGTACCTCCGATCAAGGCCGGAGGCGGCACAGGATATTGAAGTGCGGCTGATTCTGGGTCCTGCCGATTCAGGATGTCGAAATCCACCCGCTTTGACATCAACCGCTGTACTGCATCTTTAGCAAGGCGAAAGTACTTGCGCTCCTCGGGATCAAAAAGATTCCCACCAAAATAGGCGGTCAATAGCCCTTTTCCCAAACTATGCGCCGTGCTGACTTTGACTCGACCTTTGGGAATTCTTGAATCGTCTTTGAGTTTCTGGACAATGTGCCGGTTAAAAGCAACGATTTGGATTTTGGCGCTGGCGGGAAGGGCAGCAACAATTCCAGTGATGCTCGCAGTTTTACCCGATCCGGCAACAGCATTTACCATCGCATTGCCAGAACCGTTCCGCACCCACTCAAAAATGCGTTGTTGATAATCGTTCCAATTGAAAAGTTGTTGATAGTTAGAGCGCCATTCTCTAGGAGAAATTTGATCAATTGGTCGTTGCAGAGTTGTGACCATAATAAAACTCCCAACAAAAATTGGTTAATAAAAGTAGGTAAAGGCGAATGCTAAATGCGAGCGAGCAAACTTCCACTTTTTGGGGAGATCGCACCAATGCTTATGCCGACTGCGCTTATGCCGACGGCTCAAGTAAACCGCCACTCTTTTGGGGCAATTATCGGGGTGGTCCCGTGGGCTGTGAGCCACTGCTCTGTGACAACATGTCTCCAAAAACCAGCGAACCACTGACCCAAAATGCAGACTTCGGCTGGCAACCAGCCATTATTCGCTGAGTCCGCAGCAGTGTCAGTGCTGCCAGTTGCTGGTATGTTTGCGGGGTCTGATATCGCTGTAGATTCTGCTACCGTTGGTTGGGGCGGTTCAGATGCCGGTGTCACTGGAGACTCTGCTGCCGTTGGTTGCGATTCGGGTGCCGGGGTTGCTGCCGGTGGCACTGGCAACCATCCCCTCTCAATGCCCCACTCCTGAAAGCGTTGCTGCAACGTCTCCATCTGCTCAGAGGCGAGAGAATCCACCACGGATTGCAGGTCTCTCAATCTGCGTTGGCGCTCAAACTTTTCCAATTCAACAAGCGATCGCACTCCCAAAAGCCAGTTCCGCCAAGTATTTAAAGTCGAGCTTGGTACTCGCGGGCTATAAGCATCAGGGTCATGCCGCACAGGCAACCCATCAGGAGATTGTAGCCACTCAGCCGGCACCCAGTAGCTAGGAGCCTCTTCGGGCTTGAGTTTCAGGTAGTCATGTAACTCATATTCACCGTTCCGGCCAGTCGCAATCTGCTCAATAATCAGCGGTCCCCCAACCGATTGCTGAGCTAGAGGCTTCGCTGCCAAATCTGATACTGCCAGGGGGAGCAGTTGGACTTCTTGCCCAGGAACCACTGTTTGAGATTTGGTAACACCCCACCGAGAAAAGTCATAAATACTAATATTACGGGGGGTGTGTGACCTGGTATCCGACTTCTCAAAGTCAGGGGCGTATTTAATCCAGCACTCTGCCAGAAAAACGAGCGCCGGTGCATCCAGGTGATTAACTTCCTCAACCTCCGTCTCGATCTTAGTCTGTAACTGCTCTGAATCGAGGTGCTGAAATCTTTTTGCTTCTACCTCGATTTGCTGCTCGCGCTCAAGAAACCGCTGCTTGCGCTGTTCTTGACGGCGGAGAAATACAGCATTGGCAAACTCCCAAGAGTCGGCGGTGATTTGATAAAATCGGCCTGTAGCCTTGCTCTGCCGTACCTGTTCCCGCTTTAAACCCACCGCCTCGCACAAGATCGCATGAATCTGGGAGTGAGTTGTCTGTTTGGCGCGAAATCGCTTTTCGATGGCGATCGCCTCACAAATTAACTTTGCCACCGGCGATAACTGAGAACAATACTCATTAGCTTGCTCTTGGCTGTCAAACTCTTTGCCGTTGAAATCGGTGATCGAGCCATGAGCGAGAGCCGATAACAGCCATTTAGCTCCCAAGGTAGTTGCCGGTTTAAACGCGGCTTTAATCCCCTTACGCGCTAGGATTCTGGCTTCCTTGAGATAGCGTGGTGCAACTGAAATGGTAATGTTCAGAATTTTTTTGATCTCACGTACCCTAAGACATGCCCGTTCGCCTAGAGCAATCAAGTCGTTTGAGTGATATTCTTTTTCTGGATCGAGGAACTCAAGCAATCCCAAGTCTGATAACAAGTCGCACTGCAACTTGTAATGCTTTAAGTCGGTGATCACATGGTGCCTCTGGCGATCGCTCAAGTCTCGATGTCGGGCCATTGCTTCTGGATGTAGCAGTAATTCAAACAGGGTTAATTGTTGTCGCAAAGACCCCCCATCGTCTTTCTCTAGCAGTGACTCATTCACTTCTATCCCATAAAATTGATGCAGTTCAAAATGCTGCATAGCACAGCGCTCGTTGAAAGTAGGGTTAGGCTTATTCTTGAGTGGTTCGTATTGTTGCGGTGTCAGCAGTTCTGACTTACATATTGTAGCAATTTCTGCGGCCTCAACAATCCGTTTACGTTCCTTAAGTTCCGACTTCGTTCCCTCCAAATCTGTCAAAAGGTCTTCATCGGGATGAGGCACAATCTCATATCCCATCTCCTCTAAATGCCTCTTAAATGCTGCCTCAATATTCATTAAAGACCAATTACGCCGTGCTTCTAATGAGGCAACTAATTGTAGGAATTCTGGATTGTCGATGCCGATCATCCCCGTATTGGGGTCGATTCGCAGTGAAACGCCATCAGCTTGATTTTTGTAAATGAAATTACCAGCAATATTGTAGCAGTTAGTTTCAAATCCAGTCCTTCCCTTTGAATTGATCCAAAAACTAATCGGCACTTCTGGTCGAAATCGATGAATCAACTGAGCCAACTCAGTATGAGCTAAAGTGTAACCAGTTAGTAGGCAGATGACTGCATCAAAGGCGTGGAAGTCAATGCTCACCCCTGACTGAATTGATGAATTGTAAATCAGGTAGTCCAGGGGAAGATACTGAAGCGAAGCGTTGATATTCTTAATGAAGTTTCTCACTTCTGGATTGCCGCTGTTATCACCATGAACCACCCGCCCGATTTTATCAGGAAACCGAGTTGCTAGTTGAGCTTCTAGAGACTCAGCTAAGTTTTCGATCCCTTCAATCGTGTCGATTCCTGACAACAGCGCCCCAGTTTTTTTGACGGTCGTCTTCGAGTCGCAGCAGAATAAGACGCGCTTACCTTCTGCCAGTAACTGACAACCGTACTCAAATGTCGCTGCTTGGGAAGAAATCTGGTAGGATGTTCTTCCCTCAGTTGGCTGATAGGTATTTTTCAGAATAAATGGTTTTTCAGTTCTGAGGTGAGAGTGCCAGTCAATCACCGTGCCGCTGAGGTCAGCATCTGCCAGAACATAGCATTCAGCCGTCGCAGCATAGTAACCAAAAGATGCTAAAGTCCTTTCCCGGTTCCGCTTGCAGGTGAAGCCAGTGGTGAGGTGAGACGTGACTTGATCTGCCTCATCAATAATCATAAACTTGAAGCGCTTGTTGGGAGTCGGTACTCGCCATAGGGAATCAGCAGTGATTACCAGGCGATCGCACTGGGCTAGATTAAGATCGGGCTCGTTGTAACAGTGGCAATTGTATCGGACTGCCAAGGCTTCGGCCAGAGAGATCGTATTGGTGACAATCAACACTGAGACAGCTAAGTCACTTACCATTTTTGCCAGGGCTTGAGTTTTGCCAGTGTTCATGCGACTCACAACACATAGGAAAGACTCATGAATCCCTGCTAAATCTAAATAGCGCTGGTGTACTGTCTTCGAGGGGGTGTACCCTAGCTTCCAGAGACTTTGAGGGTCGGGAGCTTCTTGCTTGTCTCTGCCCCAGACAAAAGAGTCTGGATCGGGATTAAGTTGGCGCTCTAGATGCTTCTGCCATCCACGCTTGCGGCGTTCCCGCTCAAAATCAGCAGCCGCGTCTTCAGTCCGTTGCTGTTCGGCTTCCTTGACCAGGTATTTTAAATATAAATCAGGGTCTGGTTCCTTGAATTCAGATTCCTGAGTACTAGCTCCAGCAGGCTGCGCGGTAAAATTATCGATCTTTTCCCTGGCTGACTCTGGATGCAATTGGAAAAACTCGTCGGGAGTTAGAGTCTGCGCTTCATTCCATCGTCCATCAACGAGCAGCTCGTCAATGTCTAAATGTTGATTTTTGTGAAGCTGCCCCCACCACAGGACATCAACGTTATAACCCCAAGACTGACAGAGCTTGATAGTCTGCCAGTTGGCTACTGGGATATTGCTTGTATTGTTGACGGCTCCGGCGTCAGGTGCTAGCGCTATCCGTTGCGGTGCCAAGCGCGTGAGGTAGTCTTTGAGGGTCTGTGGTCCGAAGAAGCCACCGGCGGCAGTCCCGATGATGGCAATGTTGGTCAGACCCATGCGCCACAAGAGATGGGCGGCGATCGCGCTCTTTAATCCCCCCTCGCAGAGAATCACTGAGGAGATCTGCTGGGCTTCAGGATGTTTCCAGCAGAATAAGGGTAGTTCACCATTAGGTAGTTGAGGCCCATTGCCGCCGTTGCCATCTTCGCGTGCGCTGCTCAGCCAGAGGTACTTAGCCAGTTGACTATCATCAGTTTTGAGTTGAGCGCCGGTGATGTGACTGTCTGGATCGTAAGCCGGGAGGAAGATTCCCTTAGCTCCCCCTAAGCGATCGCCTTTTTTGTTGATACCTGCTAGTTGGGATGTGGCACCGCTCACTCGCTTCCCTGGCTCCCACGACAGAAAACCAGCTTGCTCGATTTCTGCTAGGGTTAGCCCACGCTCTAACAGGATTTGGGCATGTTGTGGCAGGAGTTCCACTTGAGATATTACAGAGCGGTACTGGCGATCGCGCTCCTCTATATTTAGTCGTCTGGGCGTTTTGTCTCTTTTCCGCTGGCGACGTGCGTTGATTCGGTCAATGCGGTCTTGCCAATTCGTGTCAGAGCTATCGCCGTTGTCAACTGCAAACAGGCCACCCATTGAGTTCCGTAGCGACTTGACGAAGCGATAGCCGGGTGGCGCATCCTGCTGACTACTACTGCGTAGACACAGAACCAATTGATTTCCTTGGATTTTGCAGCCGTGATGATTGCCGCAGATCGGGCAGAGGTTCTTTTTGCTGGTGGGGGTGCCCTTCATGTTGCACCTCCTCTGCTGGCAGCTAAAGCGACTGTGATGTTGCCGCTGATGGTAATGGGGAGAGGCTCTAGTCCTTGGCAGCGCCCGAAATTGACCCTTTGGATTAGGGCTGACTGGGAAAGGGAGGACTTATGCTGCCAGTTGTGCCTGGATGGAGCTTTGCTTTGCAGTAGTGGCGTAATGGTGGAACCAAGCTTGAAGCATAGATCTAAGGCTTGGATTAGTTGATGGTTGAGGGGCTGATTTTTCTTCGACATCTCGGTTCTCCTTGCTTGGAGCCGAGACAGACGCTGGCGATCGCAAATCGCGATCGGCAAAATATTGCTACAATGCAGTGAGCAAAGCCCCGCTAAAAGCTTTAACCCACTGCCGGGGACGTTACCAGCGTCTTTCCCGGCATCGAACTTTTATCATGGTTGATTAATAGACAAAAGCCGCCAGGGCTAAGGGCTTCTACACCGCAGGGACTGGTGCTTCTCTGTGTTTTCTGGGTGAATTAGATGGTTGGAAGTAAGCCACTCGCATCGCTGGAATACGTCTAACATGCTTTCTTCAAACCCATTTAGCTTATGGTTAAGTTTACGCAACACCCGCTCTACTACCTGGTGTAAGTCCATACCGAGAGCATTAACCGACCTCAAATCGCAGGAAGCCTTGACACCTTCTTGTCGGTAGACAGAAGAGTTCCGTGGGTGTTGCTTTAAGCAGAGAGGTTCTAGTTGAATAGTTTTATTCACCGTTTACAATTCTAGCAGCTTATGGCATATGTGCCTGTCATAAGCTGGCAGGCGCATCTGTCAAATAAAATCTTATCATTTAGTAGCGAAGTTGGAAGGTACACCAGCCATAAAGTGACATGTGCATCTGCTAGAGGAGAGCGTGATAGTCTAGAATGTCATTGGTTAAAGTAAGTTTTTAGAGTTTTGTCGTGCTTGCGTTGTACTAAAGATGAAATCCAGTTTTGATAGGTTGGAGTTGTTACTTCAGGAACTGCGGGGGGACTTAAGCCAGCGTCAGTTTGCTAAAGAGTTGGGAGTAACACATTCTACCGTTCAGTCCTGGGAGGCTAAGTTATCTTGGCCTGGAACTCCAAATCTAAAAAAGTTGGCTTCCTTGAAGGGGTGGAGCTTGGATCAGCTTCAGGCTTATTTGGAAGGAGAGTTAGCTGAAACGCCTACAGCGGATCGGGTGGAGCTGTCTATTTCACGGATTTTATTAGCGGTGCGCTTACTTCCTTTTGAGGCAGCGGCTCAAGTGGCTCAAGTGGCGCTTGAAACAATGGCAGTTAAAAAAACACAAGCAAGTTGATGTAATTGGTGTGTCGCTAGAACAGTCGATTCATCTTCTGATCTAATTACCTTTGGTAATGTGTTTCAGTGCATCGGCAAGTTGTAAAAATTCAGAAAATCTGAGGGAATATTTGAAGCCAAAGTTTTCCATACAATATAAGTATCATATTCTGCTTTGGTTGGCTAGCGAATTGAAAAACTTGTTTACACATTTATTTTTCCGAATCATTTGGGTGACGTTCGTTATTTAGCCCCTGCGTTGTAGGAGAAACAGCCTTTTAAAGGCTTATTTAAAAAAACTAGAAGATTTCGTTCTTAACAATGTTGGTTTTGTCCAGCAGGGTCGAACAAACAATTGTTTGATGGTCTCAAGAGTAATTGAGCTAATTCATTCTCTTGGATCTTCAGGTTATTATCTTGACATGTCGGCAATGTCCTTGAAACCCTTATTCAGTAAGGGATAAAAGTCATTTGAACATGAATAGATACAAGGTAGTTCTGGCTGTTATTGCATTCATTCTTAATAAGCTCAGGCTGAAAGCTTGATTTTCCGTTGGGACCTACCACAAAGCCACTGCTATCTTTTCATAAGTCACTATCCCAAAATGTTTACTCTGAGTGGTTTTGTGGCATGATTGTCAACCCCATCAGATTATTATCTACAGTCACAACCTCACCCAATAGCTCTGAGCAAGTCCTGGCATGCCTTACCAAATTATTAATTTGTAGCTAAGACAAATGAATGTTGTCAATGCATTTAGACTGAACTAAACAGCAATAATTTACCCGTCGAATATAAAGATTCTTTATTTTATCAATACAAGGAACCTCTTTCTCCAAAGTAACTAAAGTGAATCTTATCGATCTTAAGTATTTGGCGTTAAGAACCTAGCGGTACTACTGGAAGAGTAAGAGGGGTGATGTCAACTACCTGGCTCTGATACCTCTCTTAGTTCAAAAAGATCGGATATGCCACAAGTAAAATACCCACAAAGCTTCTCAACAGTTTGAGTGTCAACCCTGTTGAAATTATTTGTATAAAGCCGATGTACTGTGTGACTCCCTAGCTTCAAGTCCTCACACAGCTTTTTCTGACTCAATGGCGGTTCCTGCTGCGCCATCAACACAGCAAGCTTACATCTCATTTTTAGCGTCATACCTCCAGGCTAACTTTTCTAGCCTTATTGTACAAGCAAGTTGCCACTAACGGCAAGATTGATGCCTTAATCTCTTTACAACATGTCGGAAGTGACATAGTATAGATATAGGGAAAGGTGAAAGCCAATCCCGCACATAACAAAAGCAGTCAGCCCCAGACCGGAAATCGAAAGCTAACTGCCTGCTTATCTACTGAATCAAAGGGATTATAACGTGGTTTCGAACAACCTAATCTTCTCCAAAGCCGCCGCTCTCCGCATTCTCAAGGATGCCAAGCGCATTGAAGCCATCCATGTCCACGACAAAGCAGTGCAGGTGACGTACAGTGCCAAGGGCGATCACTCCTCGACCCTAATCCCCAAACAAGCATTCTTCCAAGATTCCATTACTTTCCGCCAACAGGGAGCCGCCACAGTTAAAGTGCGTCCTTGGGCAGCCGGTAGCTACACCAATCATTTTGAATGCCGAAGTGCAGATAGCGATCGCATCCACACGGTCAAGTTGCTCGGTGGCACCGCAATCTGCGACTGCCGTGACTACGAACGCCAAATGGTCGAACTGGGAATTGCTGAGTGCAAACATGTCTACGCCACGGTTAACTACCTGGGGCATGCAAGCTTGGAGGAATACCTCGAAGCTCAGAGCGAGAGAGCGGAAACAGATTTGTTTGAGGGATTTGCGATTCAGCGTTGCGCTTGATACAAGACTGCACAAGAAAAATGCTGTCTACCAACACTGCTGTTCTCAGTATAGCACTCTGCCACCGACTGATCAATACCTCAACTGCATCCAGAACCAGCTAACGCTTCAGACCATTGCAAAGAAAAAGTCTTTTGACCTATGAAACACATTGCTCCCCAAACCTACTACAGTCTTACTCCGAAGCGAACGAAACAGCCACAACCCTCTGCCACCAAAGAAATCTACTCGCGTTACTCCGACTTACTTTCGCTTCTCAGCTCACTGCTCCTGCCAGCTCCAGGTACACCGCTAGAGACAATGTTGCGCACAGCAGTACGAGGCGAAATCAGCAAGCGGCGGGGTATCTACGCAGACCTGCAAAACCGATTATTGAGGCTTTATCAAGCGGCGGAACACTTACGGAAGGCACAACAGACGCTTGAGGAATATCAGCGACTACCCTAATTCCCTGGCTCCAACCACCGTCAGCGGTTGGAGCTTAGTTAATCCAACTGGAGACAATTGAGTCATGACAGAGAATCTAGACGATCCTACTACACCAATTGAGATAGTTGAGGAGCTGACAGAAGATGAGCTAGCGGACCTCCAACGACTAGAAAGGAAGGTTGAGAGAGCATTCTATGAGTCAGGAAAAGCGTTGGCAGAAATACGCAGCCGACAGTTATACAGGGCAAACCATAATTCATTTGAGGACTACTGTCAGGATCGGTTTGGAATGAAGCGGATCTATGCTCACTATCTCATCAATGCTGCAACTGTTGTTGACAACCTCTCACCAAAACGTTCACAATTTGTGAACATCTTGCCGACTAACGAGTCTCAGTGCCGACCTTTGATCCCGCTAGAGCCAGAAGAGCAGCCCCAAGTTTGGCAGGAGGCGGTGGAACAGGCAGGTGGCAAAGTTCCATCTGCACGTATTGTAAAAGATGTGGTTATGCGTCACAAAAGCATTGTTGAACAGCTCAAGGAGAAACACCCCTCGCCGCCAGAGTTTGCGGAAGGTGACGTGGTAGAAATCAGGGCAACGAAGCATTCTCCTGTGCGCCCATTTGACGGCATGTGGGCTTTAGTTGAACATATAGGAAGCTATAGTTGTACAGTGCAAATCAGCATTGCTAAAGATGCGCAGCATTGCCAGGAGGGAGAGATGAAAAAGATCGAGGATGAGTATGCAGGCGATATCAAGGCAGTGGGCGAGCGCATAGCTGCTCTGGTTCAGTTAGACCTGGAGTCGGTGGACTTTTGGGTACTTGAGGGATTGCAGCGTTTAAGATGTTTCACTCCACGGCAGTTGCTTTACCTCGAAAGAATAGAGAGGGATTACGGAATTCGAGGCGATGATATTGAAAACTCAAGCCTTTAGCGACGATCCTCCAGATTCCGGCAATTTCTTGCTCAGATAGACTCACTTTGAACGATTGGTGACCGAATCGTGATCGGGATTCTTCTCGCGCTCTTGAGCAAGCAAACCATAAGCCTCGACTAATTGGTGCTGACAATCAGCCACCTCATCTTTGTTATTGTAATAAACGACAGGTGTGGGGGGAGGTTCTTTAAACTCACGATGTATTAAAAGGCTACCAACTTAACACGGGACACTTTGCAGCGTCAGGGTTCTAGCCATTGCTGATTTTTTGGAGATTCTGGGTCGAGGTAACTCACCTATCTGTTCCATTACCCAATTGAATAGGTTTGGGA
>JAABUQ010012625.1_pt1 | contig 10446 bp, 7 predicted proteins | sample 5560001 | NCBI WGS metagenome assembly JAABUQ01 (sample SAMN10711888, study PRJNA513371) | rock metagenome | isolation source: Antarctica rocks | place: Antarctica: Victoria Land, Finger Mt nord | collected 2015-12-18 | reverse complement strand
CCCGTACGCCCGTACGCCCGTACGCCCGTACGCCGCCCAGCATCGTTACCGGACCGGCCGCCGCGGTATGTCGTCCCTTACCTACTGCGTAAGGGCCAGGGCAATGGCCTCCGCCTGTGATAGCGCGCGGCCGGACGACTACGCCGCGGTAAGAGCAGCAGCGGGCAACGCGGCGCGCGTCTCTGCCACCGCAGGCTCATAGATGGCCCGGTCGACCGCTGCCAGGGGAGCGCCAAGGGTCTCGCGTAGGGCTTCGGCGGCGCCGAACAGGTAGGCCGTTTGCGTCGCGCGCCCTCGGGCCGCGGCCACCGCGGCCAGGCCCTCCAGGCCATAGGCCGTGAGCCAGCGGTCGCCCAGGTCCCGGGCAAGCCCGAGGCCCTGGCGATAGAGCGTCTCGGCCTCGTCCGCGTCGTCCTGCCGATAGGCCACGTGCGCCAGAGTCATCAGAGAGTTGGCGACGCCTTGCTTATCTCCGAGCGTCCGCCGCAGGACCAGACCCTCCTGCAGCAACGGTGTGGCCTGCTGATAGGCGCACTGCCTGTACATCACTAGCCCCAGGTTCTGTAGCGTCAAGGCAATACCCCGTGTGTCTCCAAGCGTGCGCCGCGCGGACAGCGCCTCCTCGAAGAGCGCCGTCGCCCGCCCATAGTTACCCTGTCGCAGGGCCGCATTGCCAAGATTCTGCGTCGTCGAGGTGATGCCCCATGCGTCTCCCATCGCGCGCTGCAGGGCCAACGCCTCCTCGCACAGCACGGTCGCCCGCTCGCACTCTCCCTGGCGCAGCGCCACGTTCCCCAGGTTGGAGAGCGAGGCGGCAGCGCCCTGCCTGTCCCCGAGCGCCCGCCGCAGGGCCAGACTCTCCTCGAACAGCCTCGTGGCCTGCCCATAGTCGTCTTGTAGATAAGCCAGATTGCCGGCCGCATTGAGGATCTTGGCCCGCGGCGCATCCGGCGCATCCGGCGCGAGTGGCGTGACGTTGCCCGTAGCCAGGGCCGCCTCCAACCAGCGTCGCCCCTCATCGAGATGGCCGTGCATCACCCAGAACCGCCACAGCGCCCCCGCCGGCCGGACCCCCACCGGCCTATCGCCGCCGTCGCACAGGCTCCAGCGCAAGGCGCTGCGCAGGTTGTCATGCTCGATCTCCAGCCGGGTCAGCCACGTAGCCTGCTCCGGTCCGCGCAGGGCCGGCTCCGCCTCGTCCGCCAGCGCCAGGTAGTAGGCGGCGTGCCGCCGCAGCAGCGTTTCTAGCTCCCCGCTCGCCGCCAGGCATTCCAACCCATACTCCCGGATCGTTTCCAGCATCGCGAGGCGCGCCTCACCGTCGGGCTGTTCGTCCGACCGTAGCAGGCTCTGGTCCGCCAGATCCGCCAGCCCATCCAGGATATCCAGCGCCGAGCCGTCGTCGGGCCGGCAGACAGCCTCGGCTGCTTCTAGCGCGCAGCCGCCCACGAACACCGCCAGCTGTCGGAACAGCGCCCGCGCGTCTACCCCTCAACCGCGACGACCACTACCGCACGTTGCCGAACACCGCCAGCTGTCGGAACAGCGCCCGCGCGTCCGGCTCCAGCAAATCGTAGCTCCACGCGATGGCGTTGCGCATGGTCTGCAAGCGGGCGGGCAACTCGCGCGCCCCGCCCGCCAGCACGCGGAGAGGAGCGTAGTGATAGGCCCCCTCGAGCCGCGCCAGCAACGCCTGGGGCGGCAGGATCTTGACGCGCGCCGCGGCCAGCTCTATGGCCAGCGGCAGCCCGTCCAGGCGCGCGCAAATGCCGGCTATCGCGGGGACGTGCGCGGCAGTAACCTGGAAGTCCGGCCTGGCGGCCATAGCGCGCCGCACGAAGAGACGCGCCGCCGGATAGTGGAGCAGGCCATCCGGCGCCAGCAGGCGCCCCGGGTCCGGCCGCGCCAGGGGCCGCACCGGGTACGTGCGCTCGGCCGGAACGCGCAGCGGCGACCGGCTCGTCGCCAGCACCGTCAGCGACGGGCAGGCCGTCACCAACTCGGCCACCAGACTTGCCGCCGGACGCAGATGCTCGACGTTGTCCAGCACCAGCAGCGCCGGCCTCGTTCGCAGCAGCGCGATGAGACTCTCGAGTGACGAGCGCCCGCCGATTTCGCGCAGCCCCAGTGCCCGCGCGATGGCCGAGGGCACGAGGTCAGGGTCGCGTAGCGGCGCGAGCGGCACGACGCAGGCCTCGCCGAGGTCGGGCACATCCTCCAGCACCCGCAGCGCCAGCCGCGTCTTGCCGACGCCGCCCGGTCCGGTCAGAGTGAGCAGGCGCACCTCGTCCTGGCGCAGCAGCGCCGCCACGGCCGCCAGTTCCGCCTCGCGCCCGATCAACTCGGCCGCCGGCATGGACGGCATCGCCGGCATGGACGGCATGGACGGCATGGACGGCATGGACGGCATCGCCGGCATCGCCGGCATGGACGGCATGGAGAGGGTATCCGCGGGCAAGGCAGTGGACCCGATGGACGGGATACCTTGCCGCGCGGCGTCGATAAAGGCGGCGCGGTCCGGCGCGGTCAGCGCCAGGGCCGCGGCCAGGCGGCGTGCGGGCGTGCGGCCGTCGCTCGCCCCGTTCCAGGTAGATGAAGCCGCGCACGCTCAACTCGGCTCGTTCGGCCAGCTCTTCCTGCGTGAGCGCCGCCGCCTCTCGGTGGCGTTTGAGCAGCACCCCAAAGGCCGCATAGCCCGCCCCGTTCATCAGCGCCTTGCTCCTGTTCTCGCCGGCCCTGCCGCGCGGCGCTTGTCCCCGCTGCTGCTTGGGATCATGATAGCACATGCATAATGACGATCATGCGCTCATTGTGCAGGCTCTGTTCATGGTCAACCGCCCTGGAGCGGCACAGAATAAAGTAAGCAATGGCGACACCGTGGATGCCGCACGCGAGGATAGCGCCCGCTCCAGGACGACGGGCTGGCCGATCTCACACCGCACGGATAGCGCGATGGATAGAGTAGAGCGGATGTGAGGCGGACGGAGGTGGCGAACGCTGCGATGAGTGAAGGAATAACCCATGGCCCTTGATGCTTTCTTGATCATTACGCCGGGTGCAAACGCCCTTCCCGGCGGCATCCATCTCGATGGAGAGGCATCGCCCGATCCCCAGGACCCGGATGGTGTCGCCATCGAGGTGTCGGCGTTCGATTTCGGGATCGAGAATCCCAGGACAATTGGCCGGGCAGGAGCGGGGGCGGGGACAGGGAAGGCCCACAACGCGCCTTTCGTGGTCACGAAAACGGTCGACAGCCTATCCCCCGCCTTGTTGATGCTCGTCGGGCTGGGCACGCATTTCTCGCGCATGGAGTTGTACCTGCGCCGCCCACCGCGAGCGGGGGACGCCGGGCAGACGGATGCCGCCAGCCTGGCATACGCGTTTCAGGAGGTTGCCATTTCGGATATCGCGTGGAATGGCAGTCCTGGCGACGAGGAGACAACCGAGCAGGTCACGTTCCAGTATCGGTTGCTCCATGACCTGACGCTCTCGCTTGCCCCACCGCCGACCCCTACTCAAGCCCAGACGGCCACCCAGACCGCGACGCAGACGCAGACGCCGACCCAAACGGCCACGCCGACGCCGACGCCGACGCCGACGCCGACGCCGACACCCACGTCGACCGCCACCGCGACGCCCACGTCGACCGCGACGCCAACAGCGACGCAGATGCCGACCTCGACGGCCACCCCGGCCGCGACCTCGACGGCCACGCCGACGCCCACGCGGACGGAGATACCCGGGTGACACCGGAGCGGTCATATGAACGAACGACAAGGCAGTACACGGCGGCGAGGCGCCGCTATAGCCACCCAATGCTACCCCCACCTCCACCGGCGACAACGTGCTCGCCACCGAGGCGGCGTCAATTGTGGGCATGCTGCTCTAGCGGCGTCGGCGCGTCGCCGCGTCGGCGCCAAGAGGCAGACAGCCTCGCGAGACATAAGCAGGAGGGTTCGCGGCCGGGAGCGGAGTCAGACGGTAGGAGACAGTCGTCGCAGTACGTATAGTTTCAGTGAAGGAGTATAGGTGTGGCTATCGATGCCTTTCTGGCGTTCACAACGGACAGCGGTAAGCCTCCTCTCGAGGGGGAAACGCAGGACCAGCAGTTCAAATCGAAGGCTGCCGTCGAGGTGGCGTCGTACAGCTTCGGCATCCACAACACGACCACGATAGGAGCGATGTCAAGCGGCGCCGGGGCCGGGAAGGCGAAGTTCTCGGAGTTCAAGATCGAAAAGGTCGTCGACAGCGTGTCGCCGAACCTGTTGCACTACGCCGGGGGCGGCCTCAAGATCCCGCGCATGGAGTTGTATCTGCGCAAGGCGGGCGGCACGCGCCTGGTCTACCTGCAGTACAGCTTCAAGTTGGCCTACGTCACCGATGTCGAATGGACCGGCAGCGCGGGGGAGGACGGCGTGCGCGAGAGCGTGACCTTTGCCTTTGGCGCGCTACAGTTGACGTATAAGCTGTCCGATGCGACGGGCGCGACCAAAGGCACGCTCACCGGCGCGTGGGATCAAGTCAAGAACAATAATGGCTTCGACGTTCCGGGGATAGGGTAGGATCATGGACGATATCGACCGCGTTGTAGAAGCGTTGCAGCGGCGCGTGGACGCGCTGGAGGATGAGAACGCGCGCCTGCGGCAAGTGGCGCCGCTTGGTCGTCCCTCCGCTGCCGGCAGCAGTCGACGACAGGTGTTGCTCGGCGGGGCCGGCATCCTGGGGACCCTGGCAGGAGGCGCCCTCCTGGGGCGCGCCGAGCCCGCCTACGCGGCGTCGCCCGATGGCCTGCCCCAGGAGAGCGCCCCTGCGCCGCGCGTGCCCGACAAGCACCTCAGTCTGCGGACGACCCTCGTCCCCCTCAAGACGCGCGGGGTGCTCTGGGCGACGTATGACTGGGACTTCGGGGGCCATTTTACGGCGGATCGGCCGCCCGTCGTCGTGGCCACGGCCTTCGACGACTACATGGAGCACGATCTGGCCGCCTGTTGCGTCTGCGCCGTGGCGGTGCGCGGCAAGACGGGCGCCTACCACGCGACGCTGATGGTGCGGGGTATCAGCTCGTTCGCGACCGAGGTGGTGGTCAACGCGCTGGCGCTCGGCGAGTAGCGCATCATTAATACGGATGTGTTTCGCCCGAGTTGGAGCGGTGTCTCCCCCTCTCCCGCGCGCGGGAGAGGGGGCTGAGGGGTAAGGGTTTCTCAATACGCGCGCAGGGTCGTGGCGGCGGCGATGTCGTAGGGCTGCAACGAGAGGCCTCCGGTGAGGCCTCCGTCGTGACCGCGGTTCCACACGGCCAGGGCCAGCGTGTTGCGGCCGTGCTCACGCAGCAGGCCGGCCGGTAGGTAGAACAGGTGTTGCGGCCCGACGCCCTGCCAGTAGCGGCCGACCAGCAGCCCGTTGAGCCAGATCGCGACCTTGTCCTGGGCCTGCGGGATGTAGAGGCCGATCGGCGCGTTGGCGCCCGGCGGTAGGTCGAGGTCGAACGTCGTGCGGTACCAGCCGACCCCCTGCAGGCGCAGCCCGCGCGCCGTCCAGGTGTCCGGCACGGCCACGGTCCGCCAGGCCCGGTCGTCGAAGTCCGGGCGGTACCAGCCCGCGCGCTCGCCAAAGAGGCCGCTGGCGTTGAACGGCGCGTCGAGCAGGCCGGCGCTGTCGGGGTCGCCGCCGCGGCCTTCGTGACCGCTGTCGTTCGGGCGGGGCGCGGCGCCTTGCAGTCGCCAGGCGATGGGCGGCGTGGCTCCGCCGCGGCCGGGGGCGCCGAGCAGGCCCGCCGCGAGGATGCCGGTGGGCGAGCGCGACAGCTGGCCGTTCTCGAACCCTACGTTGTGGCCCAGACTCTCCACCAGCACGCTGATCGTGTTTGTCGCGCCGGCGCGCACCAGGCCCGACGGGATGGCGAAGGTAAGGGCATCGGCGTAGGTCGCGTTGCTCGGCGCCGGGTTGTCCACGGCCAGTTGATCCGACGGGTCCTTGAGGTCGTTCCGCGTCGTCGAGCTGCCCAGGTAGACGCCGTTGAGCCAGACGCTGTAGCTGTGGCGGGCCATCAGGCTCACTCCTGTCAGTCCGGCGCCGCCGGTGAAGCGGCCGCGGTACCACACGAAGCCGTAGTGGAATCCGTAGTCGTCGGCCAGCAACGTATCGCTTGGCGGGACGTTGGGGTTGCCGGTGGCGCGCTCGGAGGCCGCCGTCCAGGCGTGGTCGTCGAAGCCCGGCGCGACCTCGGGCGACTCGGCCTGGAAGCGCCACGTCGAGAGGTTGGGCAAGTGCAGCGCCGCCGAGGCGGCCCCTAGCCGCGCCGTCAGGCAGTGCAGCGCGGACGAGTAGCGGACCTCCGTGGGTTGCGCGAGCGCGAGACCGGCGGGGCGTTGCGCCACGCCCACGCGCGGCGCGACGGCCGGCGCACCGGACCCGCTCACCGCGACGCGCCGGTCCCCCCTGGGTGTCCAGGCGGTGATCGGCGTGGCTCCATGGGTCTCGACGAGCAGCGAGAGCGCATGTCCGTTCGTCGTGGCCGTGGTAACCATGTCCGGGCCCATGACGATGGCGGGGCCACTGGCGGTGTCCGGCCGCCAGGTGTGCGCGGCGCCGTTCGGCCCGGTGAGGACGAGGACGAGGACCAGCCGCCGCCCGCCGGCGGAGAGCGCCACGTAGCGGGGCGCCTCCTGATGGGTATAGTCGAGGCGCAGCGCGTGCAGGGTCGTATCGTAGAACGCGGTGATGCCGGGATCGACGCGCAGCAGGGTCGGCGCGTGGGCGAAGGACAGCACGGTCTGGCCCGGCGTGCCTGGCGTGCCGTAAAAGACCGCTACCTGGTCCCCACCGACCTGAGCATGCGTCAGCGGCCGGCTGGTCGAGTACAGCAGGTCGAAGGGACCCAGGTGGTAGTTGGCAATCAGCAGGTCGAGCGCGTGCGGGGGCAAGGTGATGCCGCTGGCGGCCGTGGCCGCGGCGTCGGCCCCGCTCGCGAGCATGGGGATGGAGACGATACGTCCGTCGAGAGGGAGGCGCAGTCTCGTGGCGGACGGGTGCGTGGGGTCGGTGTTGCGCAGCACGATCAGCCGCGCGCCGCGCTGCGGGCCGTCGACGGCCTGGCGCACGGCGTAGAGCAGGCTGGGATTGGTGGCCGTGACCGCGCCGACGGAGTGGCCCTCGGCGCCCATAGCGCCCGCGCCGTCCGCACGGGTCGCCGCGAGGAGGTCGCCAAAGGCGTCGACAAACATGGCGGTGCGCTTGAGCGCGCCATACCCGCTGCTGGGCGTGCCCCACTCATGGATGGGCGCGGCGTAGTCGTACGAGGTCGCCGTGTTGGGCGCGGCGAGGTACCCCCACGAGGTGCCCCCGGCCACCATGTAGACCGAGACGATGGTGGCGCCCTGGCCGAGCACCGAGCCATCGATGACCTCGGCGAACGAGGGGCCCAGCGCTCGCTGGATCCCGTCGTAGTCCGCCTGGCCCCAGCCGCTGAAGTAGCCGCCCTGCAACTCGGCCACGGCGATGGGCGCATTGGCGACGCCGGCAGCGCGCAGGCGGGCCTCGAGCGTGTCGACCGCGCCGAAGACGCGGCTGGTCCAGCCGCGCGGGCAGAGGTCGAAGCAGGGGTAGTCGTCCGCGGCCGGGATGTCGACGATGGGCTGGCCGTCGTCGCCGGTGGCGTGCCAGGCGCCGGCCACGACGCAGCAGTCGTTGTTGTTGGCGAGCAGGGGCACGTCGATGCCGTTTTGGCGCGCCAGATCGTGCAACGCGCTCATGTACTGAGCCGTCCCGCAGTTCGGTGCGTATTCGTTCTCGATCTGCAGCGCCACCACGCTGCCGCCGCCCGTGGTTGCCTGACGCGCGGCGATGATGGGCAGGACGTGGCGGAACCAGTCGGTATAGGCGGCGGCATAGGCGGGTGAGGGCGCGCCGGTCCCGCAATAGCCTCGGCCGCCGTTGGCGCGCAAGTTCCCGGCCTGGCCCAGCAGCCAGCCCGGCAGGTTGGAGGCGTTGGACTCGGAGTCGTAGGCAGGGCCGGGGCGCGCAATGACGTAGAGTCCGGCGGCGGCGGCATCGTCCAGGAAGCGGCCAAGATCGCGCGCGCCGGTGAAGTCGAAGACGCCGGGGGCGGGAGAGTGATACTGCCAGCTCACGCCGACGGAGACAGTATTGAGGCCGGCCGCGCGCATCTCGCGCAGGATGACCGGCCAGCGTTGCGGGGAAGGGGTGCGCCAGAACTGGTATTCGCCGCCGAACAGGACCACGCGGCGGCCGTCGACAAGCAAGCTATAGCGATCGTAGGTGACCGTATGGACGGTTGGGGTCGACAGATGGGCGACGGGAGGCGCCTCGGCCAGTGAGGCCACCGCCCGCGTCGAGGCAGGGGCGCCGGCCCGCTTCATCTGTTGCGGGACGAGCATGGTCAGAAACGGTAGCATCGCCACCGCGAGGAGGACTATCACGCGCGCTATCAGGGTGAGCGGGCGCTGTCGCCTCTGTCGCCTCTGTCGGTGCGGGACCACGGCTATGCGCATTGCTCGACGCCTGAGCTCCCCTCTTGGCACATCCTGTCGCCTATTCTAGCACAGCCCGGTCTCGCCGCACGTGTCTGTGGATAAGCCGCTCCTCCGCCGATAGGTATAGTAGCTGCTGCTCCCCTTCTCCCGCGCGCGGGAGATGAGGTTGCGGGTGAGGGTCTGGCACGGCACGGCATCTGCAAGGTAGATAGCGGATACGTGGTGAGAGATGTGGTGAGAGATGTGAAGTTCGCGCACCGTCGCGAAAAAGGGCAGCGCGTTAGCGCGCGATATGCGTACAATAGATGGAGTAGCCCAGCCGCGCATTCCCAGACCTCGCTTGCCCCGCAGCCCATGTCTAGCTATCATGTCCCTGGTCTTTTTTGTCTTTAATATGCGGTATGACGTCGTCGTGTAGCCCAGAATGGTGGAGAGTTCGGATGATCGCTACGATGATTGGTATGAGGAATAAAGCGCGTATCGTTGGACTCGCGGCGGTTATCACCGTTGGGGCAGTTGCCCTGCTGCTGGTCCACGCTATAACGACAGGTTCGCCCGCGCGAGCCGAGCACAACCCATCGTCGGCTATCGCGCAGGCGATCGGTCAAAGGACGGCACAGCATAACGGGCTGGCCCTGGCATCACTGCGCGTCGGGCAGGCGCGCCTGGCATCCCATACTGCGTCACTTCCCCATACCGCGTCACTTCCCCATACCGCGTCACTTCCCCATACCGCGTCACTTCCCCATACCGCGTCACTTCCCCATACCGCGCCATTGCCCAGCGCCGCGCCATTGCCCGGTGTCGCGCTCGTGGCGGAGCGCACTCAGCCGCACATAGCGCGGACCGACACGACAAAGGTCGGGCGTCCGGCTCCCCCGGCCGTCTCCGCGCGAAACCTTACGTCCGGCCCGTGGCTGATCCATCCCCCCCTCCAGATCGCCGTCTCTATGTGGGGCGCGAGAAAAGGGGTACGCTTGCAGCCGCAGCTCGAACTGCAGCCCATCCTCCAGCCGTTGACCGGCCATCCGACGATGGAGGGATCGCCGATCCTCTACGCCGGTCATGCGCTGAGCGCGACGTTGTCCGTCGTGGGCCTGCGCGATGGTCTATCATACCATTGGCGTGTCCGCGCCCATGATATGGACAGCGGCGTTAACTCGGCGTGGACGAATACGCAAGGGGAGGTCGTCCGCGTCCATCTGACACCGTCCGCCGCGCCCACATTGACCCTCGTCACGCCGGCGGTACCGGGCAATTGGGTCTCCACGCGTGGGTTCACGACGAACTGGTCCCAGCCAGCGGACCCCGCGGGCATCGCCGGTTATGCTTATCTGCTGACGCGCGACCCTCTCGCGCAGCCCGTCCTCGCGACGCGCACGGCGAAACGCGGCGCGACGTTTGTCGCGCCCAACGACGGCAAGTGGTTCGTGGCGGTCCGGGCACTCGACCGCGCCGGTCTATGGAGCCCCGTCGCGCGGCTGAAAGTGGAAGTCGACGCGCTGTCGCCCCATGCCCAGGTATCGCCGGTTCCCGCCAAGGCCATCAATCCGCTGCATGCTCCCCTGGTGGTGCGCCTCTCGCTCAACCAGCCCTCGTGGGTCTCCATCTCTATTCAGAATAGCCAGGGGCAGACGTTGCGCATCGTCGATACGCCGCTACGGGGGCGCGGTCCGCTCAGCCTGACCTGGGACGGACGAGATGACAAAGGAGCCGCGGTCGCCAACGGCCGTGACTCCGTGCAGGTCAACGTGCGCAATCGCGCGGGCGTGGTCTGGACGACGACGCGGCCCTTACTGATCGAAGAGTCCGCGCCATCGTTCACCGGCACTGGTTTGACACAGACCGGCAGCTACAACCCGTACGATAACAGCCTGGATGGAACGGAGGGGGTCACGGCCACGCTTGACACGCCGGTTCACCTGCGCGTGGAGGCCATCCGCGACGGACAGAC
>JAABUQ010012623.1_pt1 | contig 10448 bp, 11 predicted proteins | sample 5560001 | NCBI WGS metagenome assembly JAABUQ01 (sample SAMN10711888, study PRJNA513371) | rock metagenome | isolation source: Antarctica rocks | place: Antarctica: Victoria Land, Finger Mt nord | collected 2015-12-18 | reverse complement strand
GACCGGACATCGGGAGCCGTATGACTTGAGAGGGTCACGTACGGTTCTAGGAGCGCGCGGAGGTGCAATTCCTCCGCGCGACTCGCCAGGTCGTGCTGACGATCGCGGGCGTGAAGCATTGGCTGTGGCGCGCAGTCGACCAGACCGGGATGGTGCTGGACATCCTGGTGCAGAGCCGGCGCGACACGCGGGCTGCCAAGCGGCTGCTGCGCAAGCTGCTGAAAAAGCAGACCCGCCCGCCTCGTGTCATGATCACGGACAAGCTGCGCAGCTACGCGGCCGCCAAGCGCGAGGCGATGCCCTCGGTCGAGCACCGGAAGCACAAGGGCCTGAACAACAGGGCGGAGAACTCGCACCAGCCCACCCGGCGGCGAGAGCGGCAGATGAAGCGCTTCAAATCAGCCGGCCAGGCCCAACGCTTCCTCTCCGCCCATGATGGGATCAACAACCTCTTCCAGCTCTGCCGCCACCGAGTTCCAGCCGTCCAGTATCGAGCCGCCCGGACCCAGGCCTTCTAGGTTTGGGCCGAGATCAGCGGCGTCGCCGCTTCGGCGTAGCTGCAAGTACGCCACCCCTATCGCGCTCCAACACGACCCCAGCGCGACAAGTTGACAGTGCCAGCGGCGGCTCAGCGCGATGCGCTCAGGCGACCCGGACACGGCGTCGGATGAGGAGGCCTGACCACCGCTGACCATCCCCCGTTATGGTGGGGGATGGTCACGCCGGCCTGGCCCATCGGGACCCGCCGCTATACCCGGCGGGACCATGCACATGCTACTGTCCGCCATCATAGGAGCTTCCACATTGAACGACATCACGGTCCCGTCGGCGCCCCGCCTGACCTCCCTGGCCCATGGCGGCGGCTGCGGCTGCAAGCTGGCGCCGGCCGTGCTGCAGGAGTTGCTGGCCGGGCTGCCGCAGGTGCAGGCGTTCCCCAACCTGCTGGTCGGCAGCGAGACGGCGGACGACGCCGCGGTATACCGCCTGACCGACGACCTGGCGCTGGTGGCCACGACCGACTTCTTCACGCCCATCGTGGACGACCCCTACGATTTCGGCCGCATCGCCGCCACCAATGCGCTGTCCGACATCTATGCCATGGGCGGCACGCCGATCCTCGCCCTGGCGTTGCTCGGGATGCCGCTGGGCAAAGTCGGCACCGACCAGGTGGGGCAGATACTCGCGGGCGGCGCCGAGGTGTGCCGGGCGGCGGGCATCCCGGTGGCGGGCGGGCACTCGATCGACAGCGCCGAGCCGATCTATGGGCTGGTGGCGCTCGGCACCGTCCACCCCAGCCGGGTGCAGCGCAACGCGGGCGCGCGGGACGGCGACGCGCTGATCCTCACCAAGGGCCTGGGCGTGGGCGTGTTCAGCGCCGCGCTCAAGCAGGAGCGGCTGGCGGCGGGGGACTACCAGACCATGGTCGCCTCCATGACGCAGTTGAACAGCGTGGGGCGGGAGATAGCGGCGATGGAGGGCGTCCACGCCATGACGGACGTGACCGGGTTTGGGCTGCTGGGCCACTTGCTGGAGATGTGCCGCGGCGCCGGGCTGTCGGCGCGGCTGCGGGCGGCGGACGTTCCGGTGCTGCCGGGTGCGGCAGCGCTGGCGCAGGCGGGCGTGGGCACCGGGGCAGCAGGGCGCAACTGGGCCAGCTACGGCGCGGAGGTCGCGGCGCCAGCGGGGATGCCGGAGTGGCGGCGCGGGCTGCTGTGCGACCCGCAGACCAGCGGCGGCCTGCTGATCGCCGCCGCACCGGAGGCGGCAGCGGCGGTGCTGGATCGCGTGCGCGCGGCAGGATTCGCCCAGGCGGCTGTGATCGGGACGATGGGCGCAGGGGTGGGCGTCACGGTCATCGAGTGACGATCCAGCCCGGCAGGATGGTCCCCGCGCCGGTCCGGCTACACGCAGGCGGGTTCGGCCGGGGCCGCCGTGCGTGCGTCCGCCGCCGACAGGCGCACCGGCCGGTCCCCAACGCGCAGCCGCCGCCGCAGGGCGCGGGATGCCGCATCGATCAGCATGGACAGGCCACCGGTCACGACGATCAGCACGACGGCCACGTCCAGGTGCAGCTCCTGGATGGCGGCGTCCACGTGGAAGCCCAGGGTGCGGACGCCAAGGATGCCGAAGATGGCGCTTTCCCGCACGATGATCTCCCAGCGGTACAGCACATAGGCCAGGAACTGCCCGTATAACCGCGGCACGACCTCCCAGAAGTACAGGTCCGCCCCGCGCGGCGCATCGGCGCGCAACGGCAGCCCATCGGCCTGCCGGCCCATCAGGAAACCCAGGATGCCGCCGTTGTGCAGCGCCAGCGCGATCACCGCGGGCAGCATGGAGGGACCGAGCAATTGCAGCAGCACGTAGGCCGCCATGTACTCCGGGGTCGCGCGGATCACCAGCAGCAGCGTGCGGCCCAGCGGGCGCCCCAGCGGCCCCGTGAAGTGCTGCGACGTCAGCGGGAACAGCAGCAGCGCCAGCGCCGCCATGCCCACGACGGCCAGTTGCGACACAACCATGGTGTTCACGAGGCCCGGCAGCGCCTGGCCGCGCAGGATCGTCCACAGCCAGCCCCCGAACGCCGCCCAGGTCCCGCTGTCCAGCATCGCCGCGCCGCGCAACGGCCGCGGCACGATGTCGTGCCCCAGGAACCGCGCCAGCGCCGCCCAGACGGAGCCGCCGCCCACCGCCGGCGCCAGCCATACCAGCGCCGCGGCGGAGCCGAGCAGCAGCAGCGGCAGCGTCGCAGGGCGTGCCCACAGGCGGCGGGTGCCGATTAGCACGTAGAACACCGCGACGAAGCCGGCGGCCTCCGCATAGTGTCCCTGGCGGAAGTAGCTCTCCAGCTCGAAGCCCATCGTCGGCAGGCCGATGAAGCCGAGCACCAGCGTGGAGCGCAGCCCGCACTCCAGCCGGTAGAGCAGGTAGTCGCCGAACGGCCGGGCCAGCACCGGCAGCCGGGCATAGGCGAAGCGGGACACCGCGCCCGTGCCGTCCGGCAGCACCCGGTCGGCGGCGAGGTCCGCTTCCTCGATCATCTCCGAGAACACCTTGGCGAAGGTGCCGGCATAGGGGATGGCGATGGCCAGCAGCCCCGCCGCGGGCGACGGCCCCAGCACCTGCATCAGCAGCAGCGCCCAGAACAGCTCGTGCACGGACCGGATCGCCGCGCAGAACAGCCGCACCGTGCGCGACCGCGCGAAGCCCAGCGCGAGGGCGAACCCCGCCGTTGCCCCGGCCGATACGCCCAGCACGGCGAAAGCGACGGTCAGCACCACGCCCACCCAGCCGACGGCCAGCAGGTCCGGGCGCAGGACGCCGTGCAGCAGCCGGGCCAGTTCGGCCCCGGGGTGCAGGACGGTGACGCCGAGGTCCGCCACGGGCAGTGCGGCCAGCCCCGCCAGCAGGAAGGCCAAGCTGAAGTAGGCATAACTTAGGCGTATCCGGGCGCCGGACCTGGCCCCAGGCCTATCCATAGAACCGCGCCAAGTCCGCCTCCCGCAGCGATGCCGCCGGCGCGTCCAGCGCGATCCGCCCGGCCTCGAGCAGCACGATGCGGTCCGCATACTCCAGCGCCAGCGGGATGTCGTGCAGCGCCAGGATCATCGTCTCGTGCGCGCCAGCCATCCGGCGCAGGACGGCGGCGCCCTGATGGCGGTCCAGCGCCGACACCGGCTCGTCCCCGATCACCACCGGGCGGCCGTTGTACAGCGCCCGCGCGATGGAGGTGCGCTGCTGCTGCCCGCCGGACAGCGTGCCGGCCTGGGCGAACAGCTTGTCACCCAGCCCGACCAGGTCCAGCGTGTCCCGCACCGCCGCCACCTCCGCCCGCGCCGGCCAGGCCAGCATCCGCAGGTTGCGCCAGGCCGGATGCCGGTCCAGCCGGCCCATATAGACGTTGTGGAACACGCTGAGCGTGCCCACCAGCGCCGCCGCCTGCGGCACCAGGGCCGCCTGGCCCGGCAGCCGCGCATACAGCAGGTTGAGCAGGGTGGACTTACCCGCGCCGGACCGGCCCATGATCGCCAGCCGCTCCCCGCGCCGCACCTGCAATGCGATCCCGCGCAGCACGGGCTGGCCAGGGAAGCCTGCGCTTTCGTCTCGCAGGTCGAGCAGCGCCGGCGCCACCCTAGTTCAGCAGCTCGGTGGCCAGCGCGACCTGCTCCACCGGGTCGTACTGCGCGTTGCTGGCCGCGATGAAGCCGGTGCGGCCGAACGGCTGCAGGATCGCCGCGTCATGGCAGCCGACCAGCGCGGCGCGCAGCCGCTCCTTGAACCCGGCGCCGAACCGCGCGTCCACGTCGCCGCGCACCGTCCAGTTGTAGTCGGGGAAGGGCGGGGTTTCCCAGATGACGCCCACCTGCGCCGGATCGACGCGGCCCGCCTGCCGCTCCAGGTCGAACACGGTGTAGTCCATCGCGCCCACCTCGAACGCGCCGGACTGCACCAGTTGCAGCGTGCGCGTGTGGTCGCCGGAGAAGCCGACGCGGGAGAACACCGCCTCCGGGCTGCGGTTGAACTGCTTGCGGATGTAGTACTCCGGCATCACCCGGCCGGAGGTCGAGGCGCGGGCGCCGAAGGTGAAGCTGCGCCCGGCGATCCCCGCCGGGAAGGCGCCGCCTGGAAGCAGGCCGGTGCCGGCGTTGGCGATGAAGAAGCTCTTGAAGCCCGTGTCTTCCACTCCCTGCGCGATGGCCTCCGACCCCGGCACCGCGCGCCGGGCCTGGACGCCGGTGAAGCCGCCGAACCAGGCCAACTGCACCTGGTCGTTGGTGAAGGCGGTCACGGCGGCCGGGTAGCTTTTCACCGGCACGTAGCGGACCGGGGCGCCCAGGTGCTCCTGAAGATAGGCGGCGACCCGGCCGAACCGCTCGACCAGGCGGGACTCGTCCTGGTCGGGGATGGCGGTGAAGGCCAGCGCCGGGCCGGACTGCGCCCGGGTGATGGCGGGGGCGGACAGGGCAGCGGCGGAGGCGAGCAGCAGGCGTCGGTTCAGGGGCATGGGAGGGCTTTCGCTGTTGATCCTGGTTGGGTTACGGCCGGGTGCCGACCGCCACGTGGGCGACGGCGCCAAGCGACACCGCGCCCGTGTGGCCGTCCGCCAGGAGCTGCCCGGTGAACGCATCGAGCACGGCATGCCGGTCCGCGCCGAGCGCGTCCAGCGCCGCCGCCATGCCCGGCGCGAAGGCGAGCGACGCCGCAAGCTCTGCGGCGGAGGGCGCATGCAGCGACGCCTCGGCCGTTTCAATCCCGACAGCGCGGAAGCCGGCGCCGGACAGCAGGTCGGACAGCCGCTCCGGATCGATGAACCGGAGCTGGGCTGGCAGCTCCCCGGGCGGGGGCGCCCCGCAAACGGCCACTGTTGCCTCGCGTAGGCGGGCCGCCAGCTCGTAGCGGTGCGGCTGCGTCCAGGTGACGACCGCCACGCGGCCGCCGGGCCGCAGCACGCGATGCAGCTCAGCCATGCCGCGCGCCGGGTCGGGGAACAGCACAACGCCGAAGCAGGACAGCGCGCGGTCGAACGCCCCGTCAGGCAAGTCCAGCGCCATGCCGTCCCCCACGGCCGCCGTGACGGCCAGCCCGGCCTGCGCGGCGCGTGCGGCAGCGCGGGCGGCCATCGCGGGCGAGGCGTCCACGGCCGTCACCCGCGCGCCCCGGCGGGCCGCCAGCAGCGCCGCGCCGCCCGCGCCGGCCGCGACGTCCAGCAGCGCCAGCCCCGGCAGCGGCGCCAGCAGATCCAGCGCCCGCGCGGCGAAGGCGTCCGTCAGCGGCTCGAACACCGCCTCGTAGCCCGCGACGTAGGCGTCCCAGCGGGCAAGCTCCTGGTCAGGCTGCAACGGCACGCCTATGACCACTGCGGCAAGGGGGGCGCTGCCTCCCAGGAGGATGAAGCATGTCGGCCATTCAGGAAGCGGCGCGGTTCTCGCTCGGTCTCGGGCTTACGAACGAGTGCAACCTTGCCTGCTCCTTCTGCTACCGCGACCCCGAGCGCACCGACCGGCTGACGCTGGCGCAGGTGCGGGCGGTGCTGGAACGGCTGTCGGTGCGCTCGGTGAACCTGGGCACCGGCGAGAACGGGATGCACCCGGAGTTCCCGGCCATGCTGGCCTACCTCCGGGCGCAGCCGGTCAAGCTCACCATCACCTCGAACGGCCACTCCATCGCGGTGCTGCGGGACGAGGACCTGCGCGCCTTCGCCGAGGTGGAGTTCTCGCTGGACTACGCGACGCGGGAGGAGCAGGACGCGCAGCGCGGCGCCGGCAACTGGGACCTCGTGCACGAGCAGGCGGCGCGGTGCCGCCGCCTGGGTGTTGGCGTCACCATCATCGCCGTGATGATGCGGACCAACTGGGACCGGCTGGCGGACGTCGCGGAGGTGGCGGCGGCGTTCGATGCGCCGCTGCGGCTGAACGTCTATCAGGCCGTGCGCTCCGACGCCTTCGCGCTGACCTATGACGAGTACTGGGACGGCTTCGCGGCGCTGTTCGCACGGACGGACGTGGTGGCCATCGGCGAGCCGCTGGTGCGCGCCATGGCCGGGCTGCCGCCGCGGGCTGGGGGGTGCGGGGTGGCGACCGTGCGCGTCACGCCGCGTGCCACCGTGCAGCCCTGCGTCTATTGGCCCGGCGGCGGCGCCCCGTTGGACCTGCTCCTGGGCCTGGGCGGCGACATCACCGGCACCCCGCCCTTCGCCGCCGCCCGCTCCTTGCCTGCAGCTTGCGCCGGCTGCGCCTACGAGGCGCCCTGCCACGGCGGCTGCGCCGGGCGCCGGCGCCTGCTGGACGTGCTGGACCAGCCCGATCCGTACTGCCCGGTGATCCGCGGCGAGAACCGGCGCCTGCAGGTCCGCATGGCGCCGAGCCGGGACATGGCGAAGCTGGAAAGCGCGTGCACCACGATCGTCACGGCGCGGCGCTGACCTCCGCGCCAACGCCGCCCTACGACGCAAGGCGGTAGGCGCGGCCCGCCAGCGACGAGCCGTTCAGCAGCCCCGTCTGCGACCGGCGGACGATGGCGTCCAGCCCGAGGGCCTGCCCCACACGGTCCAGCACGAAGAATGCGTGCGTGATGATGATGAAGATGTACTCCCACGGCCACTCGGCGTCGTTGTGGTAGAGCCCGATCCAAAGGTTGAGGGTGAATAGGACGCCCACCACGCCGGCCAGGCGGACGGCGAAGCCCAGCATCAGCGACGCCGCCAGCAGGGTCTCGGTCAGGTAAACCGCGGGATCGAGCAGGGCGATGTTGGGCAGGAACACGTCGCGGATCAAGGCGGCATGGACGGCGAAGGCCGAGTTCTCCGCCAGTTGCCCGGTCCAGTACTGGAACCCGCCCGACACGGGCAGCGGGAGCTTCCACAACGAGCCTTCCAGCCACATGGTGCCGATCAGCATCCGGAACAGCCAGATGCAGGCGTTGCGCGGGGTTCGCTGCGCCGGGTCCTGCGACCAGTTGCGGATGGCGATGCCGATGCCGCCGGCCAGCAGGCCCGCATACAGGACGACCAGGATGTACTTCGCCAAGCCGAGCGCGTCGTGGTCCGGCGTGTCGCCGATGAGGAAGTGCAGGCTGTCGAGGAAAGGGTTCGTCCGCATCGAAGGGGCCTCCGCCCAGTGCAAGATACGCCCAGTGCAGGATGCAGCCATCCAGGCGCAAGCCATGTCATGACCACATAGCCACATACACTGGCGGGCGGTCTCGCACCATCATGCCGTTTGGCGCGCAAGGCCGTCAGGGATCAGTGGCCGGCGCTGGTCCAGGGTACGGCAGGCGGTCACACCTAGCTGGACGAGGCGGCAAACGGCGGGACCATAAGGAAGCGTGTGGTGTTCACGCCGCTGCTGCCTGACCGGCACCGCTGGTATTCCAGCATCCTGCGCGGGCACTACGGCTACTACGGTGTGTCGCACAACTTCCCGGCGCTGAGCGCATTCCATGGGGAGGTTCGCCGGATATGGCTGCGGTGCCTCCGGCGCCGGAGCCAGAAGGCCCGGTGCCTGAACTGGGATCGCGTCAGCGCGATGCTCGAACGCTTTCCTCTGCCCGATCCGAAGATCACCCACCCCTGGACGATGAGCGTGGCATGGCACGGGTCACCCTCGGGAAGAGCCGGGTGCGGGAAAGCCGCATGCCCGGATCTGTGAGGGCAAAGCCGAATGGCCTAGCTACTCGACCGTCACCCGTATACCGCGGGTGGCCAGCCAGGATCAGCTCAACATCGCGCAGGCTCAGGCTGAAGGGGCGATGCAGCCAGGCCGCGAGCTGGACGACTTCGGCGGGAGGCGGAAGCCACGGTAGGGGTTGGGGGGCGTCGTCATGCCCGGCACGGTGCCATGGCCCCACCAGGCCTACCGACCTGACAACGCTTCAGGCCGCCCTGTGTCCAGGCTCTGGCATGTGATAGGGTAAGCGTTAAGGCGCCCCGGGCTTCCCAGCCGTATGCCTCTCCCCATGACACTGCGATGCGAGTCTAATGGACCAGCCCGATTTGTCTTCCCAGCCCGGCCGCAGCCTCACAGCGCGAGGGCAGGCCGCAATCTCTATCAGGGGTTTGGCGAAGACCTACCCTTCCGGCTTCCAGGCGCTTGCCGGCATCGACCTCGACATCCGACCCGGCGAGATCTTCGCACTCCTCGGTCCGAACGGAGCCGGCAAGACCACCCTCATTAGCATCGTCTGCGGCATCGTGAACGCGACCGCCGGGACCGTGCTGGCCAACGGGCACGACACCGTCACCGCCTACCGCGCCGCCCGCACCTCCATCGGGCTGGTGCCGCAGGAGCTGAGCACGGATGCGTTCGAGACCGTGCTTGCGACCGTCAGCTTCAGCCGCGGGCTGTTCGGCAAGCCGGCCAACCGCGCCTATGTCGAGAAGGTGCTCCGCGACCTCTCCCTGTGGGACAAGCGGGATAGCAAGATCATCACGCTGTCAGGCGGGATGAAGCGCCGGGTGATGATCGCCAAGGCGCTGTCGCACGAGCCGCGCATCCTGTTCCTGGACGAGCCGAGCGCCGGCGTGGACGTCGAGCTGCGCCGGGACATGTGGGCGATGGTCCGCGGGCTGCGCGCCAGCGGCGTGACGATCGTGCTGACCACCCACTACATCGAGGAGGCCGAGGAGATGGCCGACCGGGTGGGCGTGATCAACAAGGGCCGCCTCATCCTGGTCGAGGAGAAGGCCGCGCTGATGCGCAAGCTGGGCAAGGCGCAACTGCTGCTGCAGATGAAGCAGCCGCTCGCCGCCATCCCCGGCGGCCTCGCCCCCTGGCCGCTCAGCCTCGGCAAGGATGGGACCGAGCTGGCCTACAGCTACGACGCGCAGGCCGCAGACAGCGGCATTACCGCCCTGCTGCGCCAGCTCGACACGCTGGGGCTGGAGGTGAGGTCGCTGCAAACCCGGCAAAGCTCGCTCGAGGACATCTTCGTGGACCTGGTGCACGGCCAGGCGTCCCATGACGCCGCACCGGTGGAGCCGCGGTCATGAATCACCGGGCGGTCCAAGCCATCTACATCTTCGAGATGAACCGGACCTTGCGCACCTTGCTGCAAAGCATCGTGTCCCCGGTGATCTCGACGTCGCTGTACTTTGTCGTGTTCGGCGCCGCCATCGGTTCGCGCATGGCGCAGGTGGACGGCATCGGCTACGGCGCGTTCATCGTGCCGGGCCTGGTGATGCTGTCGCTGCTGACGCAAAGCATTTCCAACGCGTCGTTCGGCATCTACTTCCCGAAGTTCGTCGGCACGATCTACGAGCTGTTGTCGGCGCCGGTCTCGGCCTTCGAGATCGTGCTGGGCTACGTCGGCGCAGCCGCCAGCAAGTCGGTCATCCTCGGCCTGATCATCCTGGCGACGGCGCGCCTGTTCGTGCCGTTCGGCATCGTCCATCCCGTGTGGATGCTGGCGTTCCTGCTGCTGACCGCAGTCACGTTCAGCCTGTTCGGCTTCATCATCGGCATCTGGGCCGACGGGTTCGAGAAGCTGAACCTGGTGCCGCTGCTGATCGTGACGCCGCTGACCTTCCTGGGCGGCAGCTTCTACTCGGTTGGCATGCTGCCGCCGTTCTGGCAGACCGTCACCCTGTTCAACCCGGTGGTCTACCTGGTCAGCGGCTTCCGCTGGAGCTTCTTCGGCGTGTCGGACATCAGCCCGGGCGTCAGCCTTGGCATGACGTTCGTGTTCATGGCAGCGTGCCTGGCCGGCATCTGGTGGATCTTCAAGACCGGCTACCGGCTGAAACGGTGACAAGGCAGGGGTGGAGGCAGGCTGCACCGCTTGCGGCCCCGACGGTGCGCTGGCGCGGCATCGCCGCCAGCAGCGTTGTTGCATGTGTGGACATCGGGTAATCGCGGCGAGGACATAGGTCGTCCATGATGCTGCGATCCGGGCGCTGTTGCCCGGCGGTTCGCACCATGAGAGGCGGTTCGATGACCCGATTTGTTGGTTTGGAC
>JAABUQ010012622.1_pt1 | contig 10448 bp, 10 predicted proteins | sample 5560001 | NCBI WGS metagenome assembly JAABUQ01 (sample SAMN10711888, study PRJNA513371) | rock metagenome | isolation source: Antarctica rocks | place: Antarctica: Victoria Land, Finger Mt nord | collected 2015-12-18 | reverse complement strand
GTCACTCATACGTGCGCGACCTCGGCGGCAGCGAGCAGGTGCTCACGCTCGTGGTGTGGGTCCGCTGACGCTGCCTGAAGTCAGGATTGGCAGGTCGAGCGTGGAGTGCTCGCCGAGCCGGATGGTGAAGGTCTCGTCCGGCGGCCCGTACCGGTCGAAGCAGGCGGCGTCGTGACCGCCTAGCGCGACCCGGATCTTGTGGCCCGCCCGGAACCGCGCGGCCATCGGCAGCAGCTCCACGGCGAGGTCGAGGTCCTGCCCGGGCTCGACGACCAGTTGGTCGGCCCTGGCGAAGCTCCGGGGCACGCCGAGCCGCGTGGGCTCGGCCGGTCCGGTCGTCGCGCGGTGCAGGAACCGCAGGCAGCCTTCGGTCACGTACGTCGCTTCGCCGTGCGGCGCGACATCCTCGAGGTAGGCGTAGATCGCGCCGTCGGATCCGGACGTGGCCAGACGCAGGGAGACCACGGGGAAGCCGGCGACGTGGAGGTCGGCGGGTAGCGGTTCGGACGTGAACGTCAGCAGCGCCTCGTCTGCTTGCCGGCGATCGGCGTACGCCGCGCCCCGGCCGAGGTCGAGCGCGAGCCATCGGTTCGTGGGGCCGGTCGACGCCGCGGGATGGAGGACGTGGCGCAGGTCCGCCGCCGGTCCGGGCTCCGGTGAGAGTCGGCCTGAAGAAGCGAGGTACCAGGTCCGCACGCGGGCGCCTCGCGGAGGCCACGAGCCGACCGCCTGCCATTGATCCGTGCCGAGCGTGCCGAACGTCAAGCTGTGCGTGCCATCGGGCGTTTCGGCGCGCTCGACGTACCTGGTGAAGAACTCCAGCAACCGACGGTCCTGGCCCTCGGGCACGAGCAGGTCGCCGGCCAGCGTTCCGTCGGGCCGGAGCGTGTCGGCGTACGTTCCGCCCCCGTGGCCCCAGGGCCCGATCTCGACCTCCTGCTGGTTGGCGAACGTCGCGAACCGCCGCAACGCGCCGGCGGCGAACGCACCGTCCAGCCACCCGGCGCGGACCAGCATGGGCACGCCCGTGGCCTCGATTGCCTGCCGCGCGACGGCCGGGGTCGTCGCGTGCCAGTCGAGGCCGGGCAGGCAGTCGTCGCTGAACGGCGCGCGGCACAGAAGCTTCTGCATATCGACGTTGGCCTGGTGCTCGCCGATCGCCGCCTCGAGCAGGGCCGGACCGTCCGGCCCGTCCACCCGCTTGACCGGCGCGGGCAGCGAGAGCTCCTCGGCCGGCAGGCCGGTGAGCCCCGACAGCCGCTCGACCGCACCGACGACGCCGTCCTTGATCTGGCTCTCGCACATCCACCGGGCGAACCGGCCGCCGGTAGCGCACCCGCCGGGATAGAACAGCTCCCGGTACGGGTCGCCCGGGCTGAACAGCGCGGCGACGGCGACGACATGCGGGTTGCCCAGCGCGGCGACGAGCTCGGCGGCCTGGCCTTCGTACGACGTGCCGTAGACACCGACCCGGCCGTTGGACCACGGCTGCGCCGCCACCCAGTCGATCAGCTCGCCGTAGTCGGCGATCTCACGCGGGCCGAGCTCCATCGCGCGCGCGCCGAACGACGCGCCGGTGCCCCGCGCGTCGGCGACGACCAGCGCGAATCCGGCGCGGGTCCACAACTCGCCAGCGGCATGGTTGCTGTCCGCCTCGGGCTCCAGACCCAGTGGCTGCTCGGCTCGGTGGTACCGGGTGGCCCGGAACGCCGTACCGACCCGCTCGCCTCGGGTGATCCGCTCGACCGGGAGCCAGACGTCAACGGCCAGGCGTACGCCGTCGCTGACCGGCACATGCAGGGACTGGACGCGGCGCGCCGGGTCGATCGTCACCGCATCAACTCTGCCATCAGCCGCTCCGCCAAGAGCTTGCACAACCGCTTCACGAAGCCCTGGTCCCTCATCGCTCAGCGGCCAAAGCTGTGCAAACGAGGGGCGAGACCGACCCGCGGACCGACCGTCGCGGCCGCTCATAGCGCGGATCGAGCGGTTCGCGCGTACCGCCGTCGGCGAGCGCGCACGCGGACGGAATCGGCGATCTGCTCGGCGCGGTGAGCACCGAACGGCGTCCCAGAACGAGCGGGCGCGCAGCGGGTCCGGTAGCACCTATCGCCGGCTACGCCGCCCTCTCCCAGACCGAGATGTGGCTACGGCTGTCGGCCGTAAGGGGCTCACCCCTCCATCTGCTCCACCTGTCCCGCAGCACCATCCTGCGCCGCAGCACCGTCCCTGCGTCCGGTCAATCGGGAAGCGGGCCGGACTCGGCAGCGTGCATCCACCCATGCTCCGCGCGGCCTTTATCGTGGCCGCCCTCGACGCGGGAGTCCCGTTGCGTGACGTCCAATTCGCCGCCCGCCACGCCGACCCGAGGACGAAGACGATCTACGACCGGCGACGCCAGAACGCGACCGTCACGCCACTTACGTCGTCGCTGTCGTCGCTGGAGGCTGAATCGCCCCTCAGGTTCGAAGCGGCTCGACTCGCTGGACCGTGTCGACGCGGTCGATGGTCCGGTCGAACGACACCACCCGGCCGACCTCCGTGCTCTCCGCACAGGCGACCAGGTACGCCTCGGCGAAGTCGAGCCGATCGGTCTCGTACACCTCGAGTGCCCGGAGCAGCAGCGCTGGATCAACGCACACCATCGAGTCGAACGCGATCAACGACCGGACCGCCTCGGCCACCTGGCCCCGAGGAGCCTCGTAGAACGACTCCAACACGAAGACCGTCTCCGCCACTACCAGATCGGTGAGCAGAAGGTGGCGTTCGGTCGCCAGGTACCGGGTGGCACGCTCCGCCATATCGGGCGGGTCGCCGGTCAGGTGTCGAACGAGGACGTTCGTGTCAACGAACGCGCTCAACGGCGCGCTTCGGCTCGATCGCCACGAGTACGCCGAATGACCTCGTCCCAGGCCACGTTCCGTTTCGCCGCGGGCACCTGAATCGATCCAGCGAGGTCGAGGAAGTCAGGGGTGCGCGCCAGTACCGCACGGTTACCTTCGACACGGAAGACGACCTCGTCACCTTCCTGGATCCCGAGGGCATCCCGAACGGCCTTGGGTACCGTTACCTGTCCCTTCGACGTCATCCTCGCTGCAGCATCCACCAGTGTCTCCTTACTACGTGGTATGGGTAAGGATACTCCTGAGCGACCCGCCGGCACCTGCCACCTATCGCCGGCCGAGCCGTGGCTGGACGATGACACGGGCGCCGCTGAACCGGTGGTTTGGCCGCAGTGGTCAAAGTGAAGGTGTGACGTGATGATCGCGGTGACGTCGCCGACGGAGACGCCATGGCGCGCCGGCGCCTCGTCGAGGTCGTGGTGCACCGGCGAGTAGCTCATCGATAAAGGCGTGGCCGACGCCGACGCCGGTGTCGATCAGGATCGGTCCGGTCCGATGCAGCACGAGGTGGGCGAACACGGGAAACGTTGGACGTGCCCAGTGCAGGTGCGGCGCTGGGGTGACGTCGCTGAGGTGCAGGCGACGGACCTCGGTCACGTGGGTGCTTCCCGGACCGCAACGGCTTCCGGCTGGCGATCCTCTCGCAGCCGGGCATACAGGTAGCCGTCCCTCCACTGACCCCGCACGAAACCACGACCTCGGAGGAGGCCCTCCCTGGTGAAGCCAGCGCGCTCGAGCGCCCGCTGTTCAGCGACGTTGTCGACCTCGGTGCTCGCTTCGATGCGGTTCGCCGTCGTCGTGGCGAACAGGTAGTCGGCGAGGAGCTGCTGGGCTCGACTGCCGATGCCTTTCCCGCGGTGCTCTGGCGACAGGAGGATCCCGATCTGGATCACACCCTGCGGTCCAGACGTCATAAGCAAACGCCAGCCGACGAAGCCGGCGAAGGTGCCGTCCCCGAGCGACACCGACAGGATCGAGTCCTCAGCGCCGAGGTAGCCGTCCTGCTCCCAGCGCCGTCGGCGACCGTGGGGATCTCGGTAGCCGCGCCACTCGAACGGCTCGCTGAGCTCGGGATCGATGTCGAAGCGGGCGAGGACATCAAGGTCCCGCTCCTCGAGGGGTCGCAGATGGATCTCGATTCCGTCGCTTGTCACCGAGCACCATCATGCTCGGCTTCGGTCTCAAGGTGGCTCCAGTCGTCCAGTCTGACGATGCCCCGCAACGCCGGTTGGGCGACGGTGGGGACGTGGAGCGGTGCGAGGAGTGTGGATCGAGTACGTCCTCGCCGAGGCGACCACCGCCGGTCCGTTCATCGAGGCGGGTGCCGCTGAACTCGCGCTCCTCTTGTCTGGCGGCGGCGTTGATCTGAACGGCACACCCATGTCGCGCAGCACCCGCTCGCTGTCGCGGTGCTCTCCGGCCAGCGGGTTGGTCGAGTCATCAGCATTGAGCATGCTCGTGTACACGATGCGCGAGGTCCCCGCCGTCCTAGCGGCCTCGATGACGTTGGTGTGCTGGGCGACCCGCTGGCCCGCCTCGCTGCTCGAGACCAGCAGCAGCCGGTCCACGCCAGCCAGCGCGGCGCCCGTGGTTTGTGGGCGGGAGTAGTCCGCCTCCCGCACTCCCACGCCCCCCTCGGCGAGGTCCCCAGAGCTCGTGGCTACGCTCGCGCCGTGTTTCCGGGGCGTCTTGCGTCCGCTATCCAGCAAGCTCATGCGAAGTCGGCATCGCTGAGGCCGTCCGAGTGTCCGGGAGGCCACTGGACCAGCTGGATCCGGTAGCCGTCGGGATCGGTGAGCCACGAAGTACGCGGACCGTGCGGGCCACCCGGTTGTTCCTGGGGCTCCGGGCAGAGGCCCGCGGCGACCAATGCTTGGCAGGTGTTCGTGAGATCCTCGACTTGGACGACGAGGTGACTGAATCCTGTGCCGAGCTGCACGGCACCTTGGGCCGGTCGGTGCACCAGTTCGAGTGTCCCGACGGCCTCGTCAACGAACTTGAGTATGGGCAGGGTCGCGCCGTCGTCAAGGTCGACGCGGCCGATCACCTGGTAGCCGAGCGCGGCGTAGAAGCGCAGCGAAACGTCGAGATCTGTGACCCGATAAGCCGTGTGGAGCGTTCTCATCCGGTTCCCGTGCATGCTTCGTCTCCTTAAAGCTCCGTGGTGTCAGGCCGTCGGACTCAGTTGGTCTTGGGGCGGAAGACGTGGATCGCGGTACCCGTGGGGTACGTCTGGGCCTCCACGAGCTCGAGCCGCAGCGGCTCGGACAGCGAGCTGAACAGGCCAGTGCCGTGGCCGATCGCGACCGGATGGATCACCAGCCGGTACTCGTCGATCAGCCCGGCGCCCATCAGCGAGTGGATAAAGGTCGCGCCGCCGTGGGCGAGGATCGGACCGCCGGGTTCCCGCTTGAGCCGGTCGATGTTCTCGCTCAAGTCACCGCTGGCGATCCGGCTCTCCGGCCAGTCGGCGCTCGTCAGCGAGGACGAGAAGACCACCTTGGGGATCTCGTTCATCACGTCGGCGTACACGCCGTCAGAACCGGGCCAGACGGCACCCATCGCCTCGTACGTGAGCCGGCCCATGATGTGCGTGCCGGCCTCCCGCAGCGACTTGGCCTTCCACTCGACTATCGCCTCGTCCTCCGCCGGGAGCCCCCAGTCCTCATAGCCCGTCGCGCCGTGGGCGAAACCGTCGACTGTCACCCACCATCTGCAGCACTACCGGTCGCATGTCGCCTCTCTTCGTTGAACGAAGCTCGTAGGATTTCTACGTCGCTCTTGGGTCCGCAGACTGGTCCGCGCGTGAGAACTCATCGCCGCGACGGGAACGCCGGCTTGGTGATGCTCGAGGGGCAATGCCAGACAGGCTTCCGCGGACCGCGCAGCGTGTTCCTCGAGTCGGTGAATCGGCGGTGGCTCATGGCCGACAAGCGCGACATGTTGCCCAGGCCTGGCTGCCCATCTGTGGGCAAGCGGTGGTCGGGAAGGTCGGCAGCTTCCCCTGCGCCATGTGACGATCGTGCAGCAAGTGGGACACGGCGCCCATCTGCGCACACCGCTTCGAGGGACCGGGACGACGTCTGATCCACCGGTGGGGCTGACCGGCCCTGGAGGAGCAATGGAACGGAGAGTGGCGGTCAACTAGCACTGGAGTCTTCTTGTTGTCTGCGGGCTGGCCCGGTGGTCGAGCTAGCCCGACACGCGATCTTCGTAGAGCGAGGTCAGTCGGCGGGCCCGATCGGCATAGCTGAGGACGTCCGTCGAATCGACAACCTGGTCGATCCCTCCGAGCTGCGGAAGGCTGAGGAGCCAAGGGTCGTGCACCCGCTCGAGGCAGGCGTCCATATAGCGACTCGAGCCGAGGACCCGGAACGGTCGGTTGTGGAAGAAGGACACCTCGGGGGTGACCGTGCGGGTGATGCCCGCGGCGTTGTGGTGGCGGGCCGCCACCTGAAAGGCCTCCACCATCGCCTGCTCCCGCTCCGGAAACGTGCCGGCGACCAGAGCCGTCTCGATCAGGGGCCCGAGCGTGGTTGCGACCCCGAGCCGGGAGAACGCGGATCCGAGCCACTTGCTGTAGGGCGCATACCGTCGATCGATCAGCAGGCACAGCCGCATCAGGTCGCGAGCCAGGCGTGCAGCGACGATGCGGGACCCGAGCTCGTCACCGACCTCGGCGGTCCGCCCGACGAACGGCTCCTCTTGGTCGAGGCGCCGCCATTGGCAGGCCAGTAGCCAGTGCCAGACGCCGTCGGGGTACCAGGAGAGCTCGGTCCGGGCGGCGCTCAGCTCTCCCGAGTCGTCGTGGAACACACGCCCGCCGGTCACTTCGAGCAGGAGCTGCTGCGGTGTGGCAAGCCAGTCGACGGTCTGCGTGCCGTCGCTGGGGTCGAACCCAAGACGGCCCCGCAGCCAGCGGCCAACCGTGGCGACGACGACGTGGTGTTGCACGGGCACTGCGTCCCATCCGTACCGCGTGGGCCATCCGCCGAACGTTTCTGGGAGGGCCGCCTCGACGGCCCTCACAGCCTCGACGACGTCTGTCCCGTCGACGAAGACATGCATGCGCGGGCCCCAACCGTGGTCGGTGGAGCGGTCGGTGTCGAAACCCAGGACGTCGGAGCCGGTCCCCACCAGGGCGGCGGCGTGGGCCGTCTGCCGGAGCGCGGGTCCGACCACGTGCTCGTAAAGGCTCTGAGCTAGATCGGCTCCCGAAACGAACTCCTCCACGACCCAGGTGTACACCTCCATGAGGGCGATTCACGTCTGCCGTGGCTGCTGTTAGGGTTTGGTCCCTACGGCTGAGCGACCGTCTGACTCTCCACCTCCACCGGGCGGCGTGACAATCCGGAGTGAGAAGCGCCATGACTGGAAGGCGACGGAAGAGGTGGTCCGAGCCGCATTCGGCTCACCTGATGAGGCTCACCTCGTTGCGCTGATCCGCTCCTCTGCGGAGTTCATACCGCAGCTCTCTTTGATCGCCGAGGCCGATAGTCAGATCGTTGGTCACGTGATGATCTCCTATGCAGTCCTTGACGACGGCGACATCCAGCGCCGGATCGTCAACCTGTCGCCGCTTGCTGTTTCTTCCGCTCACCGGAGGCGCGGCGTCGGGTCAGCTCTCGTTCGAGCCGTCACCGCCCGAGCCGACGCGATGGGTGAACCGCTGGTCGTCCTGCAAGGAGATCCACGGTTCTACGGGCGACTGAGCTTCGAGCCCGCCGAGCGATACGGCATCGAGATGGCCTTGCCATCGTGGGCCCCTCCTGAAGCGGCGCAGGTGCTCCGGCTCCACGGCTATCACCGCCTGTTCCGCGGCCGCGTCGTGCTGCCGCCAGCCTTTGCCTAGGTACAACGTCCCGGGTGCCATGCAAGGGTCGTGCGCCAAGTGGGACAGGCCCCCCGTTTGCGCACACCCCTCCGAGCGAGCGAGTGAGCCAGAGCGACGTCTGATCCCTCGGGGGCCTGACCGCCCCAGCTCACCATCGCAGGGCCGGGCGGACCGGCCGGGGTAGGCTGTGCTCCCGTGACGAAACACATCTTCGTAACGGGCGGGGTGGCCTCATCGCTGGGCAAGGGCATCACGGCCAGCTCACTGGGGCGGTTGTTGAAGTGCCGGGGGCTGGAGGTGCGGATCCAGAAGCTCGACCCGTACCTCAACGTCGACCCCGGCACCATGAACCCCTTCGAACACGGCGAGGTGTTCGTCACCGACGACGGCGGCGAGACCGACCTCGACCTCGGCCACTACGAGCGCTTCATCGACGAGAACCTCACCCGGGGCTCCAACGCCACCACCGGTTCGATCTACTCCGCGGTGATCGCCAAAGAACGCCGCGGTGACTACCTGGGCAAGACCGTGCAGGTGATCCCTCACATCACCGACGAGATCAAGCGGCGTATCGAGCTGCTGGCCGCCGACGACGTCGACGTGGTCATCACCGAGGTCGGCGGCACCGTCGGCGACATCGAGATCCTGCCCTTCCTCGAGGCCATCCGGCAGTTCCGGCTCGACGCGGGGCGCGACAACGTCTGCTACGTGCACGTCACCCTGGTGCCGTTCATCGGACCGTCGGGCGAGCAGAAGACCAAGCCCACCCAGCACTCGGTCACCGAGCTGCGCAGCCGCGGCGTGCAACCCGACGCCATCGTCTGTCGCAGCGACGACGCCCTCTCCCCGGCGTTGAAGCGCAAGATCTCGGCCTTGTGTGACGTACCGGTCGGCGCCGTGGTCAACGCCGCTGATGCGGCCAACCTCTATGAGATCCCCCTCGTCCTGCACGAAGAGGGCCTCGACGCCGAGGTGTGCCGGATCCTGTGCCTCGATGACCACCCCGTCGACCTCACCGAGTGGGAGACCTTGGTAGCCCGGGTGGAGGCGGCCACCAGGCCCGTGCGGGTGGGCATCGTCGGCAAGTACGTGAGCCTGCCTGACGCCTACCTGTCGGTGGTGGAGGCGCTTCGCCACGGCGGCTTTCACCACGGGGCCAAGGTGGAGATCGACTGGATCCAAGCCGAAGACGTGGAGGGCCTCCTGGCCGGGAGCCGGCTGGCCGACCTCGACGGCATCGTGATCCCCGGCGGGTTCGGCGAGCGGGGAGTGGAGGGCAAGATCGCCGCCGCCGGCTACGCCCGCGAGCACGGGGTGCCCTGCCTCGGGCTGTGCCTCGGCATGCAAGCCATGACCATCGACTACGCCCGCAACGTGCTCGACTTGGCCGGCGCCAACTCGAGCGAGCTCGATCCCCGTTCGCCGCACCCGGTCATCGACCTCATGGAAGCCCAGCGTGACGTCACCGACCTGGGGGGCACCATGCGCCTCGGTGCCTACGTCGCCGAGCTCCAACCCGGCTCCCAAGTGGCGCGGGCCTACGGCAAGACGGTCGTCTCCGAGCGTCACCGCCACCGCTATGAGTTCAACCCCCGCTACCGGGCCCGCTTCGAGGCGTCGGAGCTGGTGCTGTCAGGGTCGTCGCCCGATCACCGCCTGGTCGAGTTCATCGAGCTGCCCACCCATCCGTTCTGGATCGGCACCCAGGCCCACCCAGAGCTCAAGAGCCGGCCCAACCGTCCCGCCCCGTTGTTCCGCGAGCTGGTGGCCGCCGCCCTGCGACGAGCCGAGGACCGGGCCCCGCACCTGTTCGCCGTCGACGAGGCCCGCACCGAAGTCGCGGTGTGAGCGCTGACGGCGGCGCCGCGGGCCCGACCAAGAGCGAGATGAGCGCGGGGTTCCGCCTGCTGGGAGAGGACACGCTGCACGACGGGCCGATCATCTCGCTGCGCCGGACCAAGCTGGCCGACCCGGACGGAAACGCGTTCGAGCGCGAGGTCGTACGCCACCCGGGCGCGGTGTCGGTGGTGCCGTTGCTGGAGGACCACGACGGTGCAGACCGGCCGGTGGTGGTCATGCTGCGCCAGTACCGGGCCGCTATCGACGCTGAGCTGTTGGAGATCCCGGCCGGGAAGCGCGACGTGGCCGAGGAGCCACCGGAAGCCACCGCTCACCGCGAGCTGGCCGAGGAGGTCGGCTTCGCCGCCGGTTCGCTCGAGCTGCTGGCCCGGTTCTACAACTCGCCGGGCTTCAGCGACGAGCACTCCTTCACCTTCCTGGCTCGCCACCTCACCGTGGTGGACGTCTCCCCCCAAGGGGTGGAGGAACGCCACATGGCCATGGAGCACGTGGCCCTCGACGACGTGGCCACCATGATCGCCGACGGCCGCCTCACCGATGCCAAGTCGATCATCGCCCTTCTGCTCACCCTGCGACGCCTGGGCCGGTGAGAGGACGACGATGACGGGCACGGCCGAGACGGCGACGGCTCTCCCGACGGCGACGGCCGGAGCTGTCGGCCCCGTGGTGCTGCCCCTCGACGCGGAGGAGTTCCTGACCTGGTTGCGGGTGGAGCGGGGACGGTCCGCCAACACCTTGAGCGCCTACCGGACCGACCTCCGCTCGTACTGGACCTGGGTGCGGGACCGGGGCAGAGACCTGGTCACCGTGGACGAGGCCGACGTGCTGGCCTACGTCACCCACCTGCGCGA
>JAABUQ010012621.1_pt1 | contig 10448 bp, 8 predicted proteins | sample 5560001 | NCBI WGS metagenome assembly JAABUQ01 (sample SAMN10711888, study PRJNA513371) | rock metagenome | isolation source: Antarctica rocks | place: Antarctica: Victoria Land, Finger Mt nord | collected 2015-12-18 | reverse complement strand
GACAGGCGTAGCCGTACCGCACGGAGCAGTCTTGAGCCGGCCGGATCAGCTTCCCGTTGCGCCGGAACAGCTTGCCTGCCCCACGGCTGCGCCGCACGTCCGTGCAGATCGGATTCCGCGGATGCGCCGTCCATTCCCCCAGCAGATCGTCCGAATAGAACAGAAAAAGTTCATCGTTTACCGTCGAACCGCGCTCCGCGATGTTCGTGAAAAAGTAAAACCGCCCGTTCTCCATCCACAGCGTTGTGTCTACCGCTTGTACCCCGTCCTTTAGAGACTTCACGAACTCCCACTTCGTAAGCCCATCGCGCGCGCGGTACAGCTCGATGCGCCCAGCGCCCAAAGTCTCCGGAATCATCCACAGCCCGCCCTCATGCTCAAACACGAACGGGTACGACAGATGGTACGGCAGATCGAGCACGCGTTCCGCTTCGCTCGTCACCCCATCTGTCCCCATCTCCATGACGGAGATGCAGCCTCTCTGTTTTTCAAAAAGGTAATCCTCCACGAACAGGTAGTTGCGCCCGTTCCACTCGATCACGAACGGATCGGCGTAGAAGTGATCCTCCGGCGCGCGGATCTTCCGAAACCCTCGCAGGTCCATCTCTTCCGTCCGCGACAAGAACTTGCTTTGATCCGTCCGGTACGCCACAAACCAGTAACTCTCTTTGTTCGAGTACCGCATGCGCCGGGTCACCGTCCGAGCCGCATTCCGGATAAAGAAGCCGGCCATCTGCAGGTTCGACGGCATTTCGCCCAAGGCACCCACGGCATTCTCCACCCGCCTCTCCAGCGCCGGAAGACATTCGTTCTCGTGCAACTGCCGGAGACCCCGCAACAGGAACGTCGACGCTCGCCAGTACGGAACTGTCTGATTCTGCCGCCAAGACCAGCCCTGCTCGGTCGACGAGACTCCTTCGTACACCAGCGCCGCATGATCGCCTTGCAGCACTTCCAAAGCCGAACGGGTCACCGGCCTTCTGTCATAGATCTCGTTAAAGTAAGCCGACGCCTGATCTCCGTGCCGATAGTGCCACAGCCCAAAGCGTGCTACCCGACACGCCGCACCGTCCGGCTCCGACGAAGCCAGCCAGATCAGCACATCCAAGTTGTAGGCGAGAAGCCGGTCGACTCCGGCAGCGGGGATATCCACCAACAGGCCCGAGACATCCACCAACCTGAGCGGGTCCTGCGCTGACGCCGCGCGCCGCCCGTCCCATTCGGCATATTTTCGAAAGAGCCAACTGCCGGTTTTCGGGCTTTTTTCGTGGCTGGCAATCACTTTCACGACAATCTGCAAGAAATCCGCGCCTGTTAAATCCTCAATGACGCGCGCGATCCAAGCCGATACGTTGTCATAGGAATCAAGGACGACACCCACCCTAAGGCGCACCATTTGAAAGGCCATTGTAAACTGCGCTCTTACAGCAACATAACCGTCTTCCCTGAAGTATTCTGAGGATGCGAATGCACGCCGCCATCCGAAATTCAGCCGGTTCCAACCCGGCCACCGCTCAGCCCGGCTGGCCTCCGGTGGTGGTCGCGGGCGCCTTCTATACCGGTCTTCTCCTCATGCGCAATCTCATTGGGAGAGGCGTCCAAGCCGTTGCCTTCGACTGCAATCCCGTGCAACCCGGATTCCGCTCCGTCTACGGAAAAACATTCCTCTGCCCCAATCCTGACGAAAATCCCGCCGCCTGGTTGACATTCATGGTGAACCTGGCCAAAAACATGGACGCCAAACCCGTCCTCATTCCAAGCTCCGACCAATTCGTCAGCGCCATCGCCGCCCACGCCCAAGAACTCGAAAAGCACTTCGTCTTTTGCTATTCCGCGGCTTCGCTGCAAGCCACCCTGGCCACCAAGGAAAATCAATACGCGCTCGCCGCCCAGCACGGCATGCCCATCCCGCGGTCCCAATTTATTACATCGGCGCAAGATCTCGACGCCTTTGCATCGACGGCGCGTTTTCCCTGCCTGCTGAAGCCGTTGCACTGCCGCGAGTGGGAGAAAATGCCCGGCACTCATCCGCTGAACGGCAGCAAGCTCGCCACGGCGGAGTCCGCCGAAGAGCTACGCGCCCGCTATGACTCGGTATCGGCCTTCACGCCCGAAGTAGTCGTTCAGGAAATGATCGAAGGCCCCGATACCGCCAAACTGGTCTATCTCTCCTGCTACAGCCAAACTGGCAAGCGGCTCGGTAGCTGCTTGGTTCGCGAACTGCGCACCGGACCCATCCTTTTCGGCTCGGCAAGCATTGTCGAACCGGTCGACGATCCCGAAACCGACGAACTGTCCGATCACTTCCTCCGAAGTATCGGCTACGCCGGCATTTGCGAGCTGGAAGTGAAACGCGATACCCGCGACGGCACCATCAAGCTCATCGAAGCCAACCCGCGTTACAGCGGCACCGCCGATGCCGCGCCCTATGCCGGCGTCGATATCGGCTGGCTGCACTACCTCGACCTGATCGGCGTCGACGTGCAACCCGTCCGGCGGAACTCGCACCAGTACCGCCACATCTGCCTGCAACGAGACTTCTCAAGCTTGCGCAGCTATCGCAAAGCCGGTCTCCTGAGCTGGCGCCAGCTACTCCGTTCCTACCGCCCGCCCGTCTACTTCTACGACTTCGACCTACGCGACTGGCGCGTCAGTTTGGCGACCCTAAAAGAAGTTTTTAAGATCATCGTCGGGCCGTATCTCCGCCGCTTGTTTCCGAAAAAGTCCGCTGGTCAATCGCACTAACGAAATCCTATTTAGACACTCTTCTTCGACGGAGACCGACCCGTTCCCACCCGTTGCCACTTCCATCGCCATCCGCAGCGGCAGCCGTCCGCTCACTTTTGCGATCAACGACTCCCCCGCGTACTGAACCCCATAGGCAGGTGAGAACTTCGACGGCGCTCGCGAAGTCGGCGCGGAAAAGGTGAAATCAACCGTCAACGCCGCCGGACCAAGCTGCCAGATCTGCTCGCAAACGTGTTCGCCCTCAGCGGAGCCTTCTATCTCATCCAGCACCAGCAAGCGGCCCGTTTCCAGCACCACTCGGCGCCGATGCACGAACTGCTCGTACCGGCAGACCGCGTCAATTGCGCCTCCATCCGAGGTTGGCTCCCAACTGTTCAAGGTGACCTCAGGTTTCGAAGCCCAGCGGAATGGCCCCGCTGCCCGGCCCTGATCCAAGGCATCGATGCGAACCGTATTGTGCGCCGCCGATCCACGAAACCAGTTCCTCTCCTGGGGCTCGCCGATGTAGGTATACGTACCCGGATCAATGAAAACGGGCTCTCCGCGATCCCACAGAAGAACGCTCAAACTATCCGAATGGCTGTGACCGGCCCCAGCCGATCCGAACGGACCGCAGTCCATTTGCAAGCTCAGATCTCCCGCCCGGAGAAACGCCGCGCCGCTATCCCGGAACAAACGCGCGCCCCACGCCACAGCTATGCGTTCCGCCGACCCCCGCCATGCATCCTCGCCCAGCCACCAAGCCGCCTGCTCCGCTACATCCCGCCGCGCGCCCTTCCATTCTTCGCGGCCGAACAAGATCCCACAGGTGGCCAGCGTCGCCCGCCCGAACTGATCCCGCTCGCCGTAGGGATGGAACAGTCTGCCGCCATCGTCATCTCCTAAAAACGCGATCCGGCGCGCCGGTCCCAGCAGCCAGAACAGGTACTCCGCCATGCGCTCCAGCACGGGCCGGAACTCGGCCGGACGCCCCGCCAGCAGGTAGTACTGCAGAAAAAAGTCCAGCGCGTACACGTGGTAGTAAGTGGATTGCTCAAAGTGCGAACCGTCCGGCCGCACTTGAAAGTCCAACTGGCGCGCGATGATCTCCGCGCCGCGCGCCGCCCAAGCCTGCGCTTCCGGAAACGCGCCGAACAATGTTCCCAACGCGTGCAGCGCCACCGCTTCGCCCAACAAATGCGTGTTCGGCGAAAAGTACACCGAAAGGTTTTCTCGCAGGTGCCGCCCGTGCCGGTACAGCGCGGTCAGAAATCGCCGCCGGAACTCGTCCGTCATCTCGGACGCAACCAGGTGATACACCCAAACCCAGCTCAGAGCCCGAAACGCTACCTCTAGGGCACTCGCCCAGTTGATGCCGCGCTGAAACGGATTCTGCTCAAACCAGCTTTCCAGTTGCGCAAAAATTTCGCGGGCAAATTCGGCACGGCCCGTGAACAGAAACGCCTGCGCCAGCAGCACCAAGTGTTGATGCCGGTTCAGCTCCCAAACAATCTTATGGTCACCTACCGCGGCAAAGTCCAGGTACGGAATGCGCCGGAAGTATGCCGTTCCCGATTCAATGCCATGCACGTAATCGCGACGCCAGCGAATCTCCTCCCCGGCCTCGATTGCTATGCCCAGCACCGGAAAGCGATGTCCCAGAACTTGGCGTGCGATCGCTTCCACGTCGTGCGCGTAATCGGAGCCGCGCAACGCCTCCGCCACTCGGCGTCCATCCGGTAATGCCACGCGCACCGGCATCTCGCCAGTGAATCTCGGTGGCAGAGCAAGCAGCAGCAGGTTCGCACTCTCCTGCCGCGCTCGAAACGTTATCTCGGCTCTGCTACGCACTTACCACCAGTGTGCCTGAGCCGGGAGTGCGGCGCTACTCGCAGACCGCTCCGAGGGCTTTGGACACACGGCGGGTGTTGAACTTGACGGATCGACCATTGCCGGCGCGATTTAGGCGGCTTTCCGGACCAGGATGTGGCGCATCACGTCGAGCGAAGCGCGATCGGCGACCGGTTGGGTGTTGCGGTTGAGCAGAATTTGATGATCGAGCTTGGCTTCGGCGAGTATCAGGTCTAATTCATGCACGTCTTGCTTACGTTTTTCGATGGCCAGCTTGCGCGCGTGGTCTTCTTGTTGGCGCTGTTGCCGTTCGAAGCCAATTTCGGCTTTGCTCTTTTGCCCTCTTAGCTTTAGGAGGCCGTTCAGGGCTCCGTGAAAGGCGCGGTCGTGAGTGGTTTGATAACGGAGGTAGAGCGCGAGCTGCTTTTGTTGCTCCGGCGAGAGAGGTTCGCCGGTGAAACAGGAGTTTTGGAGATGCAGGGCGCGTTGACGGAGCCAGTAGGATTGCGCCATTTTTTCGACGAAGATGTTTTCGGTGATGGTGGAGGGCTGGTGTTCCGCGAGGAGCGCTTCTTGCATGGCGTTGAATGCGACGCTGTCTTCCGACGGCAGAACGGTGAAGGCGCCGCTTAAGCCGTGGCGGAAATTGTTTTGCGCGGAGACGGATTTACCGTCTTCCGTTTTGGGACCGGTTGAGTGCTTGGAATTGGCGCGATTCGCCACAGCTTGGGCTTGCGTTGACATGATAAGGAACTCCAGAAATGAAAAACGCCGGATCGGCACAAGCAGGCCATCCGGCGTTTTCGAGAATTGGAAGGGAAACGGCTTCCTGAATCCAGATTACCATGCCGTTCCAAATGATTCTTCGTAAGCTATTGAAAGCAGGGCAAATCTAGGTTGTGACTGGGTTTTTGGACAAAGCTTGCAAAACTGACAACAGGGCGAACGGGAAGGGCACACTCCCATAAGCGTTAACTTAACAGCGTTAACTTAGCTAGGCTAGCAGGAATTCTGGCCGAATTTTCACCTGTCCGACAACGCTACATTTCTGGCACTACGTCGGACATTTCCGGGAGGCTCGTAGTCCGACCACAATCGGCGGACACAAGCCGACTTGCGGTTCCGTAAACGTTTTACATGACGAGTGGCCGACCAGTTGGGTACGTTCGGAAACGCTGCACTCTTATTCCCGAGTGATTAGGTCAACTTCTCGATCGGGACTTCCGGACCGCGCCGATCCTACCGCCCACGATTTCCGTATGGCGTCATCCGCTCACAGTCCGTGTGAGTTTAGTTTCCGGCGCATTCTGATCGTGGCCGGAGCCACCAATAAGTCTGCCGCATTCATAGGCCCTTTATTAGTCTGCCGTCGTGTTCTTCTTGATCGCGCCGACGCCGTACCTTGCGAACTCCTCGGGACTGGGAATCAGCGAACTGCTGACACGCGGCTCAATGGGCACCTTCAATTGGCCAACGCTGCACCATTCTTCGTCGACTTCGCGTACGACCTCTTCCGAGGCCCAGGGGGAGATCGCAATCCCGGTAATCACATCCTTCAACAACAGCCGGCGTCGCTTGCACTCGTGAACCCAGTGGTGTCGTTTGTACAAATGGTCTAATGCCTCGCGGTGCGCGACATTGCTTTCATCGTAGTTGCGTGCTTGGCCGCCTTTCGGATCTGGGCAACACAGAGCAATGCGAACTTCGTTCTCCCACCTGAATTTCGTGCCCTTCGTAAAGAGAAATTGCAGAAGGTTATAGCGTGTCATATCCTCGTCGCCATATCGAATCCTCCCCATGTGCATCTCATCAGGGAATTGGTTGACAGCGGCTCGCAAATGGCCGAATGTTGTTTGCACGGCCACACCGTTGTGCCCGTTACCGGCATATTGCTGCCACATCTGCATCTCATGCTCTTGCTTGTACAGATTCCAGCAGCTCAAGTAATACATCTCGGTGAATAACCGGTTTGAGCCCTGATGGGCAATCACTTCCTTTTCATGATGGATGTCGTACTTGACTAGGCCGAGTCGGTTGCGGATATAGTCGTCCGTCGGAATCCCGTCTTGCGGGTCGTCCTTTTTGTAGAGGTCACAACGCCGCAAATATAACTCCTCGTTCGCCATGAAGTCTTGAAAGAATTCGAGCGGCATGAACCGCCACAGGACCGAATCCGCCGGCGGATCGGAGAGCTCTTGGTCGTATGGTTGGAGCGGCATCTGTTTCAGCGTAAACCCGGGAAGCATTGGATGGCATCTACAGCGACCGCGCTTCGGTCAAACGGATCTGCGGGCTGAAATCGGTGCATGGATTATCGTGACTTTGGAGAGCAATCAAGCTCTGATCGGAGAAGATATGCGGTCAGTCTCACCAAAAGAAATCGCGTCGTCAGACTTCTCACCGTTGCGTCGGCGCTACTTGGGGATTCACGACGATGAACGTCATGGCCTAGACATTGATGGCCTCAGGCAAAGATTGAGAGAAGTGGGCGCGCAGGCGCAGGACGCTTCAGTCAGTATGGACTTGCTCTTGGATGAGCTGCCTTAATGATCCGTTCACACGGCTCATTCGGGGCGGTCAATCTAAAGAAGCCTGTCTTGTCCCGAGCTAACGCAACATGTTGTCTTGGCCGCGATCAACCCGCTCCGGTCGTATCCGTAGGCCTTGTCACAAGTATCCGTCTGATTAGCGATGTCCTGTTTCGTTGGATAGGGACACGCGTTGTAAGTCGTGCCAATTCCATGTTTTACACAGTGATCCGGTCTTGGGGAACGTCAGTTCGTCGGTGTTAGTGGGAAGGAAGCGCTTGGTTGGGAGGCGCTGCTTTACTCACAGCAATCACTGTCGGGAGCAGCGGAAGTAGGTCTTGGTCGTGACGGGCGCAGCCGGCGCACGCGATTAAGAGGACAACCGGATAGCAGCCGGGTAGTGCATAGGGCTCAGTATATGGTCCTAATCGAGCGCAGCGCCATTACGATTGCTAGCGGCTTTTGTCGCCAGCCCTCGGGCCTACGCCTAAATCCTAAGGGTGTGCTGCTGCGGATTTTTCTTCCGCCAAACGCACCGGTGAAAAATAGTCTGCGTCCATGATCGTAAATGGCTCAATGCCAGAGGAAATTTCTGCGAACTGAAGCGTGATCAAAAAATCGCCTCCCCCTCGGCTTCAGCCTCACTGCCGGAGTTGCACGTCATCTTGACATCCATTTCGATTGAAAATGGCTGCGCCGAGGTTACGGCGGGAATGGGTATGGTGACTGGGAACGATGTCGTCTGGTTCGCGGAATAAAATGTCTTACCGCCTACCGTCAGGGTAAGAGGAGATAATGCGGCGCCCAAATCAGTCACAGCCGAGACTAGAGTAAGATTTCCACTTATGACGGCCGTCGGGGGCGAAGCAATAAGACTTTGCGATGTCTGAACCCTACAGGATGATGTGTATTCCGCAGCGTCTGGCGGTTCAGTCAGGCCCTCACTCCCTGACTTTACAGAGATTGAAATCTGGTAGGACGCTTTACCCTGCGCGTAAGAGCTGTCGTCCGTAAGCACCGTAGCAGATGCCATGTTTTTCCCAGCTCCTTGTAGCTGGTGGGATAAGTTCTTATCGTCTGTCCCCGAAATCGTAGAGCTTGAACCACGAATCGAGCACGTCAGTTCTGTTCTCACAAGTCTCCTTTTCCGTCATCAGTATATTGCAGATCATGCGAGCGCCCTTTGCGAGAGGCCCATTGCGGCCGGCACGGGAGCCCTCATGGTTGCTGGCAACTGATGGGCATCAGTAACTAGATGAGCGAAATGCCCGTAGTGAAACTACTAGGGCAACGCGACGGCCCAGAGCATGGGCGACGCGCGTGAAATCCTTTCACAGATCACCGGTGCGAAATGTCTTCTGACCGATCCTCCGTATAGGGTAGTTCCGGTTGTGCCGCTTTGCGGCAAGGCCGGCGCTTCGCCGGCATCGAGATCGACGGGAAGTGGTTCCATGGAGAGGACTCGGTTGACCCGTACGGAAGCTCTCCAGATGTTGGAGCCACTGCCAATCCCGGCCAGGCGCTACGAGCACATCGACCTCGGATCGCGTTTATCTCTGTTGAATCAGCCGACGCTTAGCAAATCAATGAGTGCTACAACACCCTTGAGGTTATGCTTGTTGCCGGCAACCCTTCCCGGCGTAGTGCAACATCTGACGAGCGCGGTCGAGACGCGAACCCGCGCCACGCCTCAGTCTATAAACTCTTCTCTTATCAAGTTGCGCGATTAGTAATGAAAAACGCCGTTGCATCCGCTTGACTCCCGCACCGTGGGCCATCGGTAGTTGGGATAAAAAACAGCGTTATCGGAAAGTGAGCGAACAGCGTCGTCTAGCGGTCCAGATTGCTTAAGTCAACGCTTATGGGGCACACCCTTGCGGCTGAGGATGTTGCCGATTCGGCCAGCGTGCCGGAGTGACGCGCATGTCTCATGCGCGGCGCAGACCAAAGAGGTACGTACTAGCCGGGACATGTTCCATCGTGCCAGCTCTCCAGTCGACATGGGGAAACCAACGCTGCCACTCGTCAAAGAAAGCGCGATTGTCCACCCCCGCGAACTCGCTCTGATACGCGATCAGGAACGCATCGAAGGAACGAACCGCCTCGGCCACTTGCTTTCTCACTCGCAGCGGACTCTCACTGAGCGACCATGTCGCAATGAACAGCTTTGGCTTTGCAAAGCTGCCCTCCAGCAAGCCTATATCGGAAATCGTCAACACACCCTGAATGCCGGCAGATGCCAAGTAATACCGCTGCAAAGCCGACTGCTCGGGTAAGTCGAAGATCGCGTATTGGCCGCGAAACCCGAGGTGATGGACAATGCGGCACAGCGATCCGTAGCCGCCGCCGAACTCGAGAACCGTCCCGAAATCTCGAAGTCTCGCGCCCGTATCCACCTCAAACCGGCACAGGTGGTAAGCGTGATGGATCGCGTTCGAGCTGCTCGATGGGTACCACAGGCAGGGGAATGGCAAGCCCACCACCTTCTCTTTGATCGCCTCGCGCCACCGCGCCCAGTCCTCGCGCTGCAAAAACTTCAGCTCAGCCCGTGCAAACCAGGCGTAGGGGGGCGGGAACATGGTTTCCCGGATCACGTCCCAGGTTAGAAAGGCCCGGGGGTCGCGAGACAAGACGTGGCTGCGCAATCGCAACCGGTTTGATTCCCACGTGCCCCGGATCTCCGCGGCCCCGGTCGCGTCGAGCGAAGGAATCTGCTGAAAGTCATTCCGCAACTGCCGCATGTTGCCACGTTGGGTTGAATCTGCCGATACGAAAAGCAGGCGGAGACGCGCCATAGCGGCGAACGCGTCCCAAAGCAGCTTGGCGGCACCCCTGACAAATAAGCGTACAAAGCGCATAGCTGCCTACAGTGGATCATTAAACCTGTAAGCGAGACAATGTTATAGAGATGTGCGGAATCACTGGATTTGTGAACTTGAAGCGCACTTCGGCGTCGACGCCGGACCTGCGGCGGATGCTGGATGTGATCAACCACCGTGGACCAGACGGGCACGGCATCCACGAGGACGGCATGGCCTTCCTCGGTCACCGGCGCCTTAGCATCATTGACGTGGCGGGCGGACATCAGCCCATGTCGAACGAGTCCGGTTCGCTCTGGATTACGTTCAACGGCGAGATCTTCAATCACGCCGATCTGCGGCCCGCGCTTGAAAACGCCGGGCACCACTACACCACCCGCTGCGACACTGAAACCGTTGTCCACGCCTACGAGCAATATGGCCGCGATTGCGTGAAGCAGTTCCGCGGCATGTTCGCTTTCGCCCTTTGGGACGGGGAGCGGCGCCGGCTCTTCTGCGCACGCGACCGGCTGGGCATCAAGCC
>JAABUQ010012620.1_pt1 | contig 10449 bp, 13 predicted proteins | sample 5560001 | NCBI WGS metagenome assembly JAABUQ01 (sample SAMN10711888, study PRJNA513371) | rock metagenome | isolation source: Antarctica rocks | place: Antarctica: Victoria Land, Finger Mt nord | collected 2015-12-18 | reverse complement strand
ACAGCCATCGGCAAACGACTGCCTTTTCGGATCCATTCGACCATTGCAAGCCGTGCCCCGGAGAGCCCGCCCGTCGATCTAGGCGTCCAGGTCGTCATTCTCCCACCGAGGCCAGCGCGGGTGCAGCGCCGCCATCGATAAGGGCACCGCCGCGATGGCGTCATTCCACCGCGACAAGAAAGTGCTCGGCGGGCGTGGTCAGCCTATCCGGCGGACGACGGTGTAGATCAGGAAGGCAAACAGCGTCCCGCCCAGCGCGAGCAACAGCATGACGAGGGTCACGTCCATCCGCGTCCCACGACTCGGCCGGACATCGGCCGCGTCAATGTCCTTCGCGACCTGGCGGAACCGTATGGTGGCGAGGGCCATCATCGCGCCGCCGAGCAGGATGAGGGCCAGCCCGGCGACGTCGCCGACCGCCTGGTTCAAGGCGGTTGGCTGCTGGCCGGACAACGATTGGGCGGCGACTTCCAGGAACAGGTCGAACTTCTCGACCAGGAAGCCGAACGCCATGACGGCGATCGCGGTCCGCACCCATGCCAGGTAGGTCCGTTCATTGGCGGCATGGTCGGTGTAGCGGTTGATCACCGCAGCAGCGCCAGGGCACGCGCGACCATGCGACGCTTCATCCGCTCAACTGGCCGACACGTGCACCCGGTGCCAGGCGGCGCTGAGGTAGCCCTTGAAGTTCCAGGTGTCGTCCGGCGATGCCGGCTGAGTCTGCCGGGCGGAGTCCCAGGCTCGCACGGCCAGCTCGTGCTCGCCTTCGGCAGATCCAGCGTCGCGGTCCAGAAGGTCCAGCTCCAGGGCGCGTCCGCGTCGTGCTCCAGCTCGGCCTGCTTCCAGCTACGGCCGCCATCCATCGAGACGTCCACCCGCATGACGTCGCGGGCGGTGGCAACGGCGTAGCCGCGCAGCGTGGTGCTGCCGGCCTTCAGAGTCGCATGGGAGGCCGGCTCGCAGATCGCGGAGTTGAGCGGCATGTCGTAGATCGTGAGGCCCTTCTCCCAGTCCACCGTCGCCTCCGTCGCGTCGGGCGGAAGCAGCTTGTAGTCCCGCTGCTGCATGTGGTTGTCGGACGGCTCGTGCTGCACGGTGACGGCGGCCAGCCATTTCGGGCTTCGCACGCCCGCGAAACCCGGCACCACGACACGGAGGGGAAAGCCGTGCTCCGGCGCCAGCGGCTCGCCGTTCATGGCAAAGGCCAGCAGCACCTCCGGCGACATCGCCTTGGCCATCGCGATGGAAGCGCCATAGGTGAACCGCCCCTCGTTCGGCATTTCCACCTCGTCGCAGGCATCGAACGCGACATGCAGCGCCGCACCCGTCTCCGCACCGGCCGCCCGCAGCACGTCGGCGAGGGCGACGCCGGTCCATTCGGCATTGCCGATGGCACCCGGCGCCCAGGGATCGCCCGAGGTCGGCCGCACCGGCTGCATGTCGGCGCGGCGGTTGCCGGCGCACTGCATCACCGCCGTGACGCTGCGTTCGGCAAAGCGCGGCCGCAGCTCCGCCATCGAGAGGTCCAACGGCGTCGCCACGCGGCCGCCGATGCGCAGCCGGTACGTGGCCGCATCCAGATGCGGGATGGTGCCGTGGCTGCGGACGTAGAAGTCCGGCTGCGCGGTTCTCATGCGCGCCCGCAGCCGATCAAGCGGTGGTTCGGCGTTGTAGGGCGTCTCGGAATGGACGATCAGGTCCGGCTTGGAGCGGAAAGGATTGAACATGGCTGCGTTCCTCTGTCGTCGAGTTGGCCAACGCCGCCCGGGCCGGCCGGGATCGGTCCTCCAACGCCTATTTCGGCCCGGCGGCGCCCACCGCGTCGTGGACCCGCCGCGCCGCCGCCATGAGCATGGCGTCCGACGTGCGCCCGGTGACCGCAAGCGCCAGCCGCCGCTCGGCCCAGTAGACCGTCCGAACGCCGCCCTGCCGCGTGAGGCGGAACTCCTCGCCATCGATGCCCATCGGCTGCACATAGACGGTGAGCCGCGTGCCGTGGTCGTCGTCATACATCAACTGGGCGGCCGGCACCTCGGCAGTCGGCAACAGGCGTCCGCCCATCAGGCGAAAGCTCTCGGGCGAAAGGTCCGGCGGCGTCACGGGCCGGTCCAGCCGGCTCGATAGCCACTGCGCCAGGTTCGGCCCGTCCTCGGCGCGCACCTCCACGGGATGGCGCACCTCGACCGTGAAGATGTGGAACGCCGCGACGGCGTTGGCGGTCGCGGCCCCGAGCGGCTCCGGGCGGGACCGGAACTCCGCATACCATTCGCCGGCAGCGCCAGCCGCGACCAGGAGCAGCGCCGCCGCAACGCGGCTGAGTGCGGCAACCAGCCTGCGCCGTCGCCGGGCCGCGACGGCGGCAATGCGCAGGCGGGACGGGATCGGCTCTTCGAGCTTGGCCGTGAGCGCCGCGGCGAGCTGCGCCTCCAGCCCGGCGTATTGCTGCACACGCTGCGCCACGTCGGGGTGTGCGGCCAGATAAGCCTCCGACCATGGCGGCCCGCTCGGGCGGCAGGCGTCGGTCCTGGTAGGCCTGCAGGTCGTCCTCGCCGATCGGGATGGAGTCGATTACTTCACCCTCCGCAGCGCCGGGCGCTCGCCCTCCATCTGGCGGCGGAACTGCTCCCGCGCCCGGCTCAGCCGGGACGTCACGGTGCCGACGGGGATGCCCAGGATGCGGGCGACGCTGCCGTAGGATAGCCCTTCGATGGCGACGAGCAGCAGCACGGCCCGATGGCCCTCCGACTGCACAGCGAATTGGCCGAGGATGTCACGGCCGAGCAGGACGCTGACGTAGTGTTCAGCGGCTCCGAAACAATGATGACGGACTTCATCGCAGCTTTCGGCGACAGCATCGACCCGATGACTGTCACGCCGCTTTATCTGCGCCCTGCTGCCATCCTGGTGCGACCGGGCAACCCCGGCCACATCACCGGCATCAAGGACCTGCTGAAGCCAGGCCATCGCGTGCTGGTGGCGAACGGCGCCGGGCAGAACGGGATGTGGGAGGACGTGGCAGGGCGGCTGGGCGACATCGCCAGCGTCCGCGCCTTCCGGCCCAACATCGTGGCCTATGCAGGCAGCAGCGCGCTCGCGCGGCAGGCTTGGACGGAAGACAAGTCGCTCGACGCCTGGCTGATCTGGTCCATCTGGCAGGCGTCCAACCCCGCTTTGGCCGACCAGGTGGCCATCGAGCCGGAGTACCGCATCCACCGCGACGCCGGGGTCGTGCTGACGCAACGGGGTACCACAAAAGCGCAGGCGAAGGATCTCGCGGCCTACCTGGCCTCCCCCGATGGTGCGAAGATCTTTGCGAAGTGGGGATGGATCACCCCGGCGACGCATTAGATCAATCATGCTGACCCGCCCAGAAGGCGGGAACCAGCCCCCGGCCGGCCCTGCGCGAGCACACGCCGGCCCTGGGCTTCACCTGAAAGGGGCGGCCACGCCGCCACATCACCATGCCATTCGTCGTGGACGCATTCCACCTTGCACGCGCGCAGTTCGCGTTCACGGTCGCCTTCCACATCATCTTCCCCGCCTTCTCCATCGGCCTGGCCAGCTATCTTGCGGTGCTGGAAGGCCTGTGGCTCTGGACGAAGCGGCCGGTGTTCCTCGACCTCTACCGCTACTGGCTGCGCATCTTCGCGGTCGGGTTCGCCATGGGCGTCGTCTCCGGCCTGGTCATGTCCTACCAGTTCGGCACCAACTGGAGCGTGTTCGCCAAGCTGGCCGGCCCGGTCGTCGGCCCGGTGATGGCCTACGAGGTGCTGACGGCGTTCTTCCTCGAAGCCGGGTTCCTGGGCGTCATGCTGTTCGGCATGAAGAAGGTCGGGCCGCGGCTGCACTTCGCGGCAAGCTGCCTGGTGGCGTTCGGCACCTTGCTCAGCGCGTTCTGGATCCTGTCGGTCAACTCCTGGATGCAGACGCCCTCGGGCTACACGGTCGCGGCCGACGGCCGGTTCCTGCCGACAAGCTGGCTGCACGTCATCTTCAATCCCAGCATGTTCGTCCGCTTCCCGCACATGATCCTGGCCAGCTATTTGTCCGTCGCCTTCGTGGTGGGCGCGGTCGGCGCCTGGCACCTGCTGCGCGACCGCGCCAATCCGCGGGCGCGCATGATGTTCAGCATGGCCCTGTGGATGGCGGCCATCGCCGCTCCGGCGCAGATCGCCATGGGCGACATCCATGGGCTGAACACGCTGGAGCACCAGCCTGCCAAGATCGCCGCCATGGAGGGGAGCTGGGAACCGCGCAACGGGGCGCCCCTGACCCTGTTCGGCCTGCCCGACATGGCGCAGCAGCGCACGAAGTGGGCCATCGAGGTTCCGCACCTGTCCAGCCTGATCCTGACCCATAGCTGGAACGGCCGCGTGCCCGGCCTGCTGGAGTTCCCGCGGGAGGACCGGCCCAACGCCGCCGTCGTGTTCTGGTCATTCCGCCTGATGGTCGGCATCGGCTTCGCCATGCTGGGCATCGGCGCCTGGAGCCTGTGGGCGCGCTATCGCAAGCGCCTGTACGAAAGCACCTGGCTGCAGCGCGCTGCGGTGCTGATGGGTCCTGCGGGTTTCGTGGCCATCCTGGCCGGCTGGGTCACGACCGAAGTCGGCCGGCAGCCCTACACCGTGTATGGCCTGCTGCGCACGGCCAAGAGCCTGGGGCCGGTCGGCTTGCCGGGTGTCGCCACCAGCCTGGCCGTGTTCGCTGTCGTCTACTTCGCCGTGTTCGGCTCGGGCGTGCTGATCCTGCTGCGCATGATGGGCAAGACGCCGGAGGCGGGCGAGCCGGAGCAGCCGCAGATGCCGATCCGCACCGCCGGCATCACGCCCGGCCCGGCCGCGGCGCATGGCGACATGCAGCCCCAGCCGGCGGAGTAGAGGCGATGTCCGTTTCCATCGACCTTTCGACCGTCTGGGCGTGCCTGCTGGCCTTCATGGTGCTGATGTACGTGGTCGCGGACGGGTTCGACCTCGGCTGCGGCATCCTGTTCGTGGCCGAGCGCGGGCGGCAGGACCGGGACGTGATGGTGAACTCCATCGCCCCGGTGTGGGACGGCAACGAGACCTGGCTGGTGATGGGCGGCGCCGGGCTGCTGGCGGTGTTCCCGCTGGCGTACTCGATCATCCTGCCGGCGCTGTATCCCACCGTGATCGGCATGCTGCTGGCCCTGATCTTCCGGGGCGTCGCGTTCGAGTTCCGGTTCCGCGCCCATACCGGGCGCGGCCGGGCGTTGTGGGACCTGGTGTTCTTCGGCGGCTCGACCGCAGCGGCGCTGTGCCAGGGCCTGACGCTGGGCGGGCTGCTGCAGGGCATCCGGGTGGTGGACGAGTCCTATGCCGGAGGCTGGTGGGACTGGCTGACGCCGTTCACCGCGCTGTGCGGGGTCGCGGTCGTCGTCGGTTATGCCCTGCTCGGCGCGACCTGGCTGGTCTGGCGCACCTCGGGCGAGCTGCACGACCGGGCGCGGCGCCAGGCGTTCTGGCTGGGTTGGGCGACGCTCGGCATGATCGGCGCCGTCAGCCTGTGGACGCCGTTCCTGCGCGGCGATCTCGCGCACCGCTGGTTCTCCTGGCCCGGCATCCTGCTGACCAGCCCGGTGCCGCTGCTGGTCGGCCTGCTGGCGCTCGGCTTCTTCCGCAGCCTGGCGCGCGGGCGGGAGCTGGCGCCGTTCCTGTGCGCGCTCGGATGGTTCGTGCTGGGCTTCGCAGGCCTGGGCATCAGCCTGTTCCCGCTGATCGTGCCGCCGGACCTCACGATCTGGGACGCCGCGGCGCCGCGCGACAGCCAGGTGTTCCTGCTGGTGGGTGCCGCGGTGCTGGTGCCGATGATCCTGGCCTACAGCGGCTACGCCTACTGGGTGTTCCGCGGCAAGGTCCAGCACGATGCGGGGTATCATTGATGACCCAGGGGCAATCACGTGCCGCATGGTTCGCCGGGTTGTGGGCAGCGAGTGCCGCCGTCACGGCCGTGGTGGCCTACGCACTCCGCTGGGTTTTGCTCGGGTAGGTGGCGCGGGGCTCGGCGAGGCGGCATTCTATTGGGCATGAGCCGCGACCAGGCAACCGTCTCTGCGCCGAACCGCATTGGGCGTGCCGGCGCTCATCCCAACAGGGCTGGATCGTCCGAAACGGCATCTGTAGCCGTTTCTCCGGCATGGCTGACTGACTTGACGACACGGCTCTGAACCTCGGCCACTCTTGGTCACGCACGCAGTGAGCAAGATCGTGTCGGAGGACCTCGTGGGTGCCGGGTCGGTGCTGCCCGCACCCGCTTCACCCTTTGGCGGCGCTCTCCAACAGCACATGCACGACACCTTGCATTGTGTTGATCGGCGCATCGCATGTGGCGCCCAGGCCGTAGCGGGCTTTCAGCACGGCAGGATCGGCCATGCCCAGCCAGACCTGGCCGCCCTCGTCCTTCCATGTCAACGCCTTCAGCGGCAGGTCGATCCCGACCCGCTGGTCGCATTGCATGAGCGGGGCGCCGCCTTGCGGCTTGCCGAAGATCAGCAGCGCCGCAAGCAGCAATGATCCACTTCATGATGCATCTCCCAAGAACAGCGCCACCGCTATGGAAATCTGTAAGCACTCCAGCGTAATCACGCCAAACCCAATACACGGATCAGCCCGAGGCTGATAACGGCCAGCGCCAGGAGCGAGGCCGTCACAGCGAGCACGACCCGTCCGCCTGCCCGGGCCACCACGCGGACATCGACGCCCAGGCCGAGGGCCGCCATGGACAGCACGGTGAGCACGTTGGCCACGGCCGCAATCGGCCCCAGCGCCGCCTCCGGGATCAGGCCGGCCGAACGGATGCCCGCCAGGGCCAGGAAGCCCAGGATGAACCACGGCACCAAGCGATGGATGGCGATGCGGCCGGGCTTGGGCCGGTCGCCGGCCGTGACGTGGGGCGCCGGCTCGTCGGCCTCCTCGTGCAGGCGGCTCGCGAACAGCGACAGCAGAAGCACGACCGGGCCGAGCATCAGCACACGAACCAGCTTGACCAGCGTGCCGATGTGCACCGCCAGCACGCCGACCGGGGCGGTGGCGGCGAACACCTGCGGCACAGCATAGACGGTCAGCCCGGCCAGCACGCCATACTGCATCCCGGACAGGTGGATCACCGGCACCGCAAGCGGCAGGGCCAGGACCACGATCACGCCCAGCACGGCGGTGAACGCGATGGAGGACGCGACGTCCTCGCCATCCGCGCCGATCACCGGAGCGACCGCCGCGATGGCCGAGTTGCCGCAGATGGAGTTGCCGCAGGCGACCAGGACCGCCATGCGCCGCGGCAGCCGCAACGCGCGGCCGATGCCGTAGCTGGATGCGATGGCAACGGCCACGACTCCGGCGATGCCGGCCAGCAGCCCCGGGCCGACCGCGACAAGGGTCTGCACGCTGATCGAGGCGCCGAGCAGGACGACGGCGACCTCCAGCAGCGTCCTGGCGCCGAAGGCCACGCCACTCTCCCAACGGGCACCCGGCGTCCATGCCGTACGCACCGCCGTGCCGATCAGGATCGCCAGCACGAGCGCTTCCAGCCAAGCGCGGCCGAAGAGCCGCTCCTCGGCCCCTTGCAGCAGGGCTGCGGCAAGGGTGACTGCGCCGCAAAGCAGGAGACCGGGCAACAGGCTCCGGACAGTCCCGAGCTTGCTGCATTGCGGTTTGGACAGGGTCGAAGGGGGAATGGCGAGACTGTCGGACATGGCGGGGTCGGGCTTCTTGTCTTTCCCAAACCTGATCCACCGCCACTGATCTTACCAACTCCGTTTTAAGCTCAAACCAATCTGCAAAGCCGATGGATCATTTCGCGCCTTTGATGCTGTCGAGATAGGCCACGATGGTCTTGGCGTCTTCGTCCGACACCGGTGCCTTGTAGACGGCGACCATCTTGTGCACCTCCGTCTCCCACGTCGTGCGGCTCAAGGCCGGCTGGTTCATCACCATGCCGACCGAGTGGCAGGCGGCGCAGTTGGCCTGGGCAACCTCGACGCCAGGGCCGGGCGGGAACTCGCGGTCGCTGTCGGGCAGATCGACGGAGAGGGAGGTCAGGGTGGTGCCACCCCCTGTGACTGAGGGGACCGCGGCGGCCGGCGTTGCGGGCGTGCCTGGCGGTGCCGGGGTAGCGGCCTTCGGTTGCGCCGCCGCAGGCGCTGCGGCTGCAACGGCTGTGAAGCCCGGCGTCGTCGGGGAGGGTGACGCCTCGCCAGTCGGGCGACCATGCGCGAACAGCGCAAGCCCTCCGACGAAGACGAGGCCGTAGGCGACGGTCGTGATGTTCATGACGGTGCAAACCTCCAGAGAATTGGGATCAGGCCGCCACGAGGCGGGTCGTCTCGATCACGTTGCGCATGAAGCCGCTCGGGTTCCAATTCGGCGTCGCCGGCTGCGCCAACGCGTCCGTGTTGGTGGCGCGCACCATCAGCGTGGCGTCGCCTGCCGGCAGGTCGAGCGTCGTTTGCCAGGCGCGGAAGCTGTAGCGGCCCTCGTCGGCGCCGAGCGTGGCGAGTGTCCAGCTCGTGCCGCCGTCGGTCGAGACCTCGACGATGCGCACGCCGACGGCGCCGCCCAGGGCGATGCCGCGCACGGAGACGGGTCCGGCTTTGACCCGGGCGCCGTCGGCCAGGTTGGTGACGAAGGAGCGCGGGACCATGCGGTTGACCGGCACCATCTTCACTCCGGCCTGGCCGGGCTTCATGTCGGCGCCGGGCGTGTCGGGGATGGCGTAGGCCACCTTGGTCCAGAAGTTCTCGTCCGGGCCGTCCAGCACCTCGATGCCGCTCACCATCTTGACCCAGTACGTCGAGTACCAGCCCGGCACCACGAGGCGCAGCGGCGCCCCGTGCAGCAACGGCAGCTGCTCGCCGTTCATGGCGTAGGCCAGCATGACCTCGCCGTCCCGGGCGTGGTCGATGTCGAGCGACTTCATGAACTTCGGCGCGTCGGCGACCACCGGGTCGTCCAGGCCCGCGAAGCGCACCCGCTGCGCCCCGGCCTTCACCCCGGCGCGGTCCAGCACGTCGCGGAGCCGCACGCCCATCCACTTCGCATTGCCCATGGCCCCGTTCGACCACTCGCCGCCCGGCACCCGGGGGGCGAAGTAGCCGCGCGAGTTGCCCGAGCACTGGTTGACCGCGGCAAGCTCCACCCGCGGCAGGCCGAGGATGTCCTGCAGGGTCAGCGACTGCGCGGCGTTGACATGGCCGGTCACGCCGAGGCGGAAGGCATGCACGTCCATCTCGGTCGGGATCACCGCCCAGTGCCAGCGCACGAAGAACTGGTCGTTGGGCGTGAACACGCCGCGGTCGAACGCCTCGAACGGCGTTTCCAGCAGCGGAGGACGGGTGCGTTGCAGGATCATCGGACCCTTGCCGGGGAACCCCGTGGTGATCGCCCGCTCTCCGGGGCTGCCGGGCAGCGGCAGCGTCGTGGTCGCATCGGCCAGGGCGCGGCCGCCGGTCAGGGCCGCAAGGGCGACGCCGCCCAGGAAAGCCCGCCGTCCGGCGGTGGCAGTCTTGGCGTGTTGCAGCAGCATCGGAGCTTTCTCTGGATATTCATCGTGGCCGGACATAACGCTTGGGGGTTCAGGCCGCGAGACTGTGCGAGTGGGCGTGGGTTGCAGCGTGGCTGGACAAGATGCGGAGCGCCCGCGCCTCAAGCTCGGGTGAGCGCGTGCGCACCCACATCAGCAGCCCGCCCTTGGTGACTTGGCCCGTCAGATTGGCGGCGTGATGCCGGGCCAGCATGGCGGCGAGTGCGGCCCCGACCACGGCGCCGGCCCCGCCGCTCGCGACGGTCAGGGCGCCGATCGCCAGGAACCCTGCCCCGGCGGCCGCACCCGCCCAGGCCGCACCCAAGGCGGGCAGCACGGCGAAGCCGCCGACGAGCGAACCCTCGGCATCTCCGAGGGCCTCCGTGCAGAAATGGTCGGTGCGGGGCGTCGCCGGGTCGTCTGCGAGGGCCTCCGGCGTATGTCCGGCCGTGGCGTCGGTCTTGGCGCCGCGCAGGCTCAGTTCGCAACGGGCGAAGCCGGAGGTCAGCAGGTCATCAATCGCGGCCTGCAGGTCCTGTTGGCTGGCAAAGATGCCGACGGCCTCGCGAACCGTGGTCTTGAAGTCGATGGGTGGCGTCTGGAGTGGGTCGGACATGGTCGCCTCGCCTTCTGTGTTGCCGTAAACCTGGGCCGCACCGGCTTTGCGAACCATCACTAGGTTTCGCTCGGTTTGATCGTGGATGCCGATCAATCAGACCGGAGCCGGAGGCCTCTGACGTACAGGTGCCACGTCCAGCCCGAGGCATTCGCCGGCGCGGTCCAATACAAAGAAGGCATGCACGAAGATCAGGAAGATGTAGTTCCATGGCCACTCGTCGGCGCGATGATACAGACCGACCCAGAGATTGAGCGTGAAGGCGATCCCCACCAGCCCAGCCAGCCGCACGCCGAAGC